>APMI01005604.1_pt1 | contig 106470 bp, 82 predicted proteins | sample 667938 | NCBI WGS metagenome assembly APMI01 (sample SAMN01084076, study PRJNA167559) | wastewater metagenome | biome: Wastewater | place: Denmark: Ejby Moelle, Odense | collected 2011-11-28 | reverse complement strand
AACAAGGCGCAGGCCGCCGCCCTCGAACGCATGCACTGGCAGGACATCGACGAATGGGTGGACCGAGGAGAGCACGCACGCGCCCTGGCCTATCTGGCCTCCTTGATCCGTGCCAACCCTGAGCACTGGCAGGCGGTGATGTATGCCATGTCCATCGTCGATCAGCATGTTTTCCCAGTCTTGCAGGGTCCCGTCATCCGCCCTGCCGTGAAGCTCGTCACCCCGGCCTGCATGTCGCTGGATGGCAAATCCATCCTCACTGCCGGAGACGACCGCGCCGTACGCCTGTGGGATGTGTCCACAGGCAGGCAGACAGCAGAATGGCCCCAAGACAAGCCCGTCACCGCCATCGGCATGACCACCGTTGTGAGCGGGATTTTCATCGCCACGGAGGATGGTGCCCTGTCTCTTCACAGCTCGCGAGGCCAGCCGCTGAGGCTCCGCCGGAAGTACACCGGGCCCATCCTCGAACTGGGAGTCTCCACGGATCAGTCGCATCTCATCGCCCGGAGTGCTGAGGGGATCGAAACATGGACCATGGCCGCCATCGAGCAGACTCCCTGGAGCATTGCCCTGCCAGATGGCATCAAAGGCGCCAGCCTATCCGCAGACGGCTCCCGTCTTCTGGTATGGAATACCAGACAGGCCGCCGTGTGGGACACCTCCGCCAGAAAGGCCGTGCTTCAGCTTTCTGCAGACATCACCTTCCGCAGCGGCGTCCTCGCAGCCGGTGGGGCGAGGGTGGCGTTTATTGATGGCAGCTTCCTTGCCAAGATCTGGGATGTCGCCAGCGGTGATCTGGTGCAATCCGTCGAAAGCCAGCTGGCCAAGTCCAAATTCATCAGCCTGGACCGCGCCGGCAGCCGGCTCACCGTGGCCGGAAACGCCAACCACCTGACCGTTTATGATGTGGAGTCCGGCCTGACAGTCTCCCCACTGATGAGCCACCATTACGCCATCAGCAGCCTCCAGGCCAGCCCTGACGGCTCCTGCACAGTGAGCTACGGCAATGATGACGCCATTCATGTGTGGGACGCACGGACCGGGGCCTCATTCATGACCTCGATTTCATTCGGCTTGCCGAGAAAGAAAACCCATGTTCAGCCTTCTCTGGATGGAAGCAGCGTACTCGTGCACCATCGGCTCGAAGGTCAGTTTGACGAATCGATCACGGTCTGGAAAGGCAACGCGCAGCTCCCCCCCAAAAGGCACCACGTCCCGGGACAACGCGACTTCAACAGTGGCAGGATCAGCCCGGACGGGCGGCTGGGCTGCCTTGGGCTGAATCCAGAAAACCGTGCCTATGTTTACGAACTCGCCACAGACAGGGTGATTCTGGACAAGCCCCTCGTGGGCGACGTCTATGGAATACACTTTTCACCCGACCACAAAAAGTGCTATGGAGTCACCGCCAATGGTGCCGTGTATGGCTGGGAACTGGAAACTGGCCAAGAGCTCTGGCAGCCGAACCAGCAGCCGGGCATGATCCGGCCATCCGCCATCTCCCCGGACGGCACACGCCTGATTGCCGGCCACAATGACGGACATATCCGCATCTATGACACGGCCACCGGCGCCGTCGCGCTGACACTGGACCACCCTGGAGAGGTCAAGGTGCTGCGCTTTGCCCCGGACAAATCCGGACGTTTCATGTCAGGATCCACCGACGGCATCGCGCACGTGTGGGACCTTGCCACCGGGCAGAAGCTGCAGACCTTCACCGGCCACAGCCACACCATCATCGCAGGAGACTGGAGTCCGGACAGCCGCTTCATCGCCACCGCTTCGTATGACAGCACGGCCCGTGTCTGGGACGTGAGCACCGGGCAGATGACAGGCACGCCCATGCCCCACTTTGCCTGGCTCTCCCATCTCGAATTCAGCCCGGACGGACGGCGTGTCGTGACGGCCTGCCGCGATGGTACCGCACGGCTGTGGAATGCCCGTACTGGACAGCCCGTGAGTCCGCAGCTTCAGCAAGGCTACACCTGTGAAACCGTGCGCTTCACCGCTGACGGCGCCACCTTTCTGGTGCGCGACCACGAAGGCTTCCGCTTCTGGGACAGCGAAAACGCCATCCCCGTGAGCATCCACTACCCTGAGCCCGTTTCGGGCGGCCTGGGCATGGACAGCAAAAACTGGCGTGCCATCATGAACCCCGACGGCACCCGCGTCTTCCTGGGGTATTCCATCAATGAAGGTGCGTTGTGGCAGGTCAACCACCCGCGTGGCAAAGCCCCCGCTTGGTTTGCAGACCTGCTGGAAACCCTTTGTCTGAGCAGTCTCGATGAAAACAAACCCATCGGCATCCTTCTCGGCGAGCACGTGCTGGAAGTGCGCAAACAACTGCTGCAAAGCGATCCCAGTGATTTTCACTCCCAATGGGCCAAACATGTCCTGGGAATGACAGCTGCCAGATAAAGCACCCGTGGAGGTTTGTTGCGTGGCAGCAATTTTAAACTGCCCGGTCAGTCAAAGCTCTCTTTGACAGGTCAAAATGATAGTGGCAATCCCCAAGACCTCCCTCTCCGCCCGGGAAAAAAGCACCGATTTGCTTTTCCGCAGTGGGTTCCAAAACTGCCATCGAACAGCCATCAGGATTTTTTACCGCCACTTTTCGGGGACTGTTGCCCCCCCCTGTTTTAACTTCTTTGGTGCCGGCGGTCGGACTCGAACCGACACATCCTCACGGATACAAGATTTTGAGTCTAGCGCGTCTACCAATTTCACCACGCCGGCTGATCTCAAAGAAGAGAGTGTTAATTAGCGAACTCGCCGGAGGATTGCAAGGCTTTTGGCGGGCCAAGTATCTCCTGCATCAAAATAGCCTGCCGCATGAGCGCGGGATCGCGGCGCAGATTCTGCAGCGTGCCCAAAATCCCACCGGCGGGTGCCGGAGCTGTGCTTCTGGCTGCGACGGGAGCCACGGCCGGGACTGAGGGCGATGGCACAGCCGCGGCCACACTGGTGGAGGCGGCTGGTGTGGAGTGGCGCTGAGCCGGAGCTGACAGCGCGGCACGCACTGAGTGCGGCTGAGCGCGTGCCGGTGCTGGCTGCTGCTGACGCACCGTCTGGCGCTGCTGCGGGCGTGCAGGGCGCACCGGAGCTGAGGCGGGTGTTTTCACGGCCTCCTGCAGTTCGGACCAGGCCTTGCGCAGTTCATCCCAAGGCGAAGGGGCGGCCACAGGCGGGAGCGGCGGCGGCCGGGTGGGCGGGGAGTCTTGCCCGGCCTGCCTGCGCCACGCGGCCTCCCGCAGGCGCTGCTCCTCGGGGTCGGGCGGGAGCGGGGGCGGCGAGGCCTGATTCTGCTGCCAGGTCTCCCACAGCCATTTGATGAATCCGGCAAAGACCGCGATGACGATGATCGCCGCCTGCATGGGATCAAAGTCGCTGCTGAGCAGGAGTGGATGCATGGCGTGCACGTCCGTTATTTGGCAGAGGTGTCTCCGGCGATCTTGGCGCGCATCTCGGTGTCGGCCAGGACGTTCTTGTACTTGGCAAAGTCCATGACGCCGAGCTGGCCGTTGCGGAAGGCTTCGGAGATGGCCAGCGGCACCTGGGCCTCGGCCTCGACCACGCGGGCGCGCATCTCCTGGGTGCGGGCGGACATTTCCTGCTCCAGCGCCACGGCGGCGGCGCGGCGCATCTCGGCCATGGCCTGGGCGATCTTTTTGTCCGCCTCGGCCTGCTCGGTCTGGAGCTTGGCACCCACGTTTTCGCCCACGTCGATGTCGGCGATGTCGATGGAGAGAATCTCAAACGCGGTGCCGGCATCCACGCCTTTGTGCAGCACCAGCTTGGAGATGGCGTCGGGGTTTTCCAGCACGTCCTTGTAGGAGGTGGAGGAGCCGATGCAGGTGACGATGCCTTCGCCCACACGGGCGATGACGGTCTCCTCCGTGGCGCCGCCGACGAAGCGGTCCAGATTCGTGCGCACGGTCACCCGGGCACGCACACGCAGGGAGATGCCGTCCTTGGCCACGGCATCGATCTTGCCGCCGCGTCCCATGTCCGGGTGCGGGCAGTCGATGACCTTGGGGTTGATGCTGGTGCGCACGGCTTCCAGCACGGTCTTGCTGGTGCCTTTACAAGCAAGATCGATGGCGCAGGCGCGATTGAAGTCGAGCGGGATGCCCGCCTTGTCCGAGGCGATGAGCGAGAGCACGACATGGGTCACTTCGCCGCCCGCCAGGAAGTGCGCCTCCAGCTGATCTGTGCCGATGGGGATGCCTGCCTTGGCTGCGGTGATGCGGGTGTCCACGATCAGCGCATTGGGCACGCCGCGCAGCCACATGGCCAGCAGCGTGGGGAAGCTGACCGGCGCATTGGCGATGCGGGCGCGCAGCCAGAGATTGAAGAACTTGGCCACAAGCAGGAACAGGACAAGACCGACGATGATGACGGCTCCGACGAGAAAGATTTCGATGGTGGGCATGAATGAATGAGGGGGGGGTGATTGATTGATAAGGTGGAGGACTCAGAGACTGCGCACGAGGAGATTTCCCGGCTCTGTGGCGATGACTTCGACAGGCGCTCCGGCTTCAGCAAGGCCGCTCTGGCAGCGCACGTCAAAGCGGTGGCCATTGATCTCCGCACGGCCCAGCGGGCGCAGCTGTGTGAGCGCCACGCCACGGGAGCCGGGCGCGGCGGAGGTGGCAGCATGCTGTGTCTGGATGCTGGTGGTGAGCGTGAGCGCACGGCGCAGGAACTTCACGGCAAACCAGCGCAGCCAGAGGATGATGACCAAGAGGGCAGACACCACGATCCCCAGCGCCAGGGCCACACGCTGGCCTGAGCTCCAGCCCACGAGCTCCGGGGAGGTCAGGCTGAGCCACAGCGCGGCAGTGATGGCCATGGCCCCGAGGATGCCCGCCACCCAGCCAGGCAGAAAGGTCTCCAGCACGATGAGCAGGATGCCGAACAGCGTAAGGATGGCAATGCTGGCTAGCATGTGTCTTTTAAGCTGAAGGCTGCGCAGCCATGCGTCAACCCAGGATCACCCGGCTACAAAATTCCTCCAACTTTCCACCCGATGCGGGGCTCAGGGGGCGCGCAGCGGCACGAGGGACTGGCGCCAGTCTTTGGCTCCGGTGGGGATGGTGCCCAGCCCCAGATTCAGGAAGGTGGGGGATGCCGGGCTGGCAAAGGCTGTGCGCGCGAGGTGGCTGGGATCTGCGGTGGAAGAGGCCTCCATGAGATTTTGCGTGCTCATCTTGAGGGCGCTGCCCACACGGGCGCGCGCCAGGATGGGGTCTGCGCCCAGTTCGGCACGGGGCTCGACCCGCGTCCAGGTGTTGGCAGACCAGTAGTCGCCCTTCCACGAGCGGTTCGTACTGGTGGGCACGTAGATGGCAAAGCGGTCAAACAGCACCTCTGGCACGTAGCGGCTGCCCACACGGCTGGCCAGCGGCGGATCGCTGGGGTCCGGGCGGCTTTCGGTGGATTCGAGCAGGTATTCCTTGTCCTCGATCTTCACCACGCACCAGGCATGGCCGCCCAGGTCGCCATAGCGCCCCAGGGCCACGCGCACCTGGAAGCCGCGAGACATGAGCCAGTCTGCCAGAAAGATGGAGGAGTCCTCGCAGTCGCCGCGCTGCAGGCGCTGCGTCTCATCCGCATACTGCCAGCAGTCGGTCTGCTCGGCCCTGGCATGGGTGCTGCCCGGCTTGGCGCCCGGATCATTGGTGTAGCGGCAGTTGGCATGCACGGCGGACCAGATGGTGAAGAGCTGCTGCACACGCGACTGGTTTTTGGCAAAGATGGCCGGAGGCGAATACCCGGTGAGGAACTCGTTCACATAGTGAAACTTTCCGGTGCTGTCTGCGGCGATGACCGCGTACTTGCGGTGGCATTTGGGGCACTCCAGAGCCATGCTGCGCTGGGCGCGGGAGAGCTTCATAAAGTGCGGCTGCTTGCAGTGCACGCAGGTGCTGAAAAAGGGCTCGTCATCCCTGGCCTCAGAGAGCGCCTCGGGGCTGAAATCCCGCAGGCGCTGGCCCAGCACCAGCAGGGCTTCATTCATGAGGCCGCTGGCGCGCGGGCGCAGCACCACGGCCATGTGGGTCATCTCCGGCTGGGCACGCTGGGCGTATTCGTGAAAGCGCTGCAGCAGCTCCCTCAGGCTGGGGCTGCTGGCGGCGCAGACTGCCACACGGTAGTAGCGCGGCATGCCATCCTGCACCTGGGCGGTGACTTTGTTGAGATCCGTCGTGTCGATTTTGGCAAACTCCGTCTCCAGCCAGGCCTCCATTTCGGGGTCCACATGCAGGGTGGGAATCTTGGCGGCCATGCGTGCGTAGTTGAACTGATCCACCAGATCCAGGCGGAATTTAGCCACGCTGTACCGGCTGGTGGGGCTGCTCATCATCTCCTTCAGCCGCATTTCCCAGCCATTCAGCCAGCCTTCCTTGATGGCAAAACCCCCGCCCGCCATCAAGGCGGCACAGGCGACAAGCCAGAATAGGAGGCGGCGGTGCATACAGCGAAAATTATAGTTTTTATAAAATAACGCGCAACGAAAACCCACCGCCTGACAAACTCCTTACGATTGCCTCCAGATGAGGGGACACCCCTCCCAGATGATGCCGGTCAGGGCTTCTTTTTTTCCTTCATCACGAAAGGAATGCGCGGGGTGTAGGGCCAGAGCTTTGGAGCAGCCACACCGATGGCGCTGAAAAGCGTGGTAGGGTGGTCTTCCAGTGTATCATTCACATCGCCAAACCAGGCTGCCTGGGGATTTCCAGGCGCATTGGACACATAGATGCCGCCGGTCTCGGCCCTGCCAATGAGAACGCCTCGTGTGCGCAGCGGTGCGGGAGACTGGTAGTACGTCCCTTTAGCAGAGACCACCTGGGGGGTGTAAAGCCCTGCCGGGAAATGCACCTGCCCCTGACCGCACACGCGCATCTCCGGCGCAGCAAGCACGATGCCGGTGGTGCCCTGGGAAACGGGTTTGATGGAGGTGCAGGCCCCCATGAGGGTGGCGGCCAGGAGGAAAAGGAGAGGGCGGGAGAGATGCATGAGGTCGGAGACTATCCGGCCAAGGGTGGCCGGTTGTCAAAAAACCAGCATCAGATTTCATGCCATGACTCACTTTGTCTTGAGAGTCAGCGTGACGCGCCGCACCTCCATGACTGTCTGCCCCGGGATGTCCAGAGCACGGAGCGTGAGCAGGCCATGCTGGGCGGGCAGCTGGATGCTGCCGAGGGAGAGCGTGTGGAAATCGCGCATGAAGCTCTCACCTTTGCGTGAGGCGCGGTCCTGATCGTTCAGCAGTCTTGGAAACCATCCTGGCGTTACTTTTCCACTGGTCTTGGAGTCACCAAAGCTGAGCTCCACCTTGGATCCAGCATCGGCTTCCGGGCAGGCGTAGTCGATGGCAACCTCATACTCCCCGGCGGTGTGGATGTCGATGTCCCAGGTCATCGTGTCCTCCTTCGTCTTCCAGTTCACGAAGTAGGAGCAGTTCGGCGCATTGGAGCTGCGTTTCACCTCACCATGGGGGATGCCATCGCGAGCCTCCAGCATGGTGATGGGAAACTCCGTGTAGCCCACAGGATAGGGCCGCTCGTCCTCAAAGGGCTCAGCCCCCGGGTTCTTGCCCTTGGGCTTGGCGTTCCCCTTCCCTTTGGCTTTGCCAGAAGCGGGTGCGTAGGGCTTTCCAAAGACCTCCTGGTGCCAGGCGGTGGCCTGGGCGGAGAGCTCGGCGGTCACCTGCGGCTGCTCGGCGGTCACATCCTTGGTCTGGTTGGGGTCTGCCACCATGTCATAGAGCACGCCGCTGGCGTCCAGGCGGTGCGTCTGGCTGCGCACGCTGAGGCGTCCGCCGTTGTAGTTCATGAGCGCACGCGGGCCGCGCTTCCACTCGCCGCCGAGCAGGAGGGAGGACATGTCCCAGCCATCGAGCGGCTTGGTGCTCACCGTTTTCACCCCGGCCAGCGCCGTGAGCGTGGGGTGGAGATCGATGGCCCCGGCGATGGGCGTGATCTCAGTGCCCGCCTTGATCTTGCCCGGCCAGCGCATGAAAAGCGTGGAGCGCACACCGCCTTCATCCGTGGTGCCTTTCTTGCCCTTCATGCCGCCGTTCCAGCGGAAGGTGTTGGGGCCGTTGTCACTGAAATAGACCACGATGGTGTTGTCGCTCAGCTTCAGGTCTTCCAGCTTCTTGAGTACGCGGCCCACGTTCATGTCGATGTTGTCCATCATCGCCAGAATGGTGCGGGTGATGGTGAGATCCTCCTTGTCCCCCTCCTCTCCGCGCATGGAGACGGGGGAGTCCTTGAATTTGTCCCAATGCGAATCCGGCACGCTGAAAGGCGAGTGCGGCGTGGTCAGCGGGATGTAGCAGAAGAAGGGCTTTTCCTTGTGGGTCTCGATGAACTCCAGCGCCCGGCCCACCAGCACGTCCACGATGAAGCCCTTGGCGCGGAACATCTTGCCATTGTGCTCCAGCGGCGGGTCAAAGTACTCGCCCCAGTGGCCGGAGGTGTAGCCCACGTATTCCTGAAAGCCGCGTGCATTTGGGTGGTAGGGCCACTGGCTGCCATTGTGCCATTTGCCAAAGGCCCCAGTGGCATAGCCTGCGGCCAGAAAGCTGTCGGCGATGGTCTTTTCATCCGTGTTCAGACGCTCCAGCCCGGTGGACACACCTTTCACCCCGCCGCGTGAGTGATAGCGCCCGGTGAGAAACTCCCCACGCGTGGGCGCGCAGAGCGCGCAGACAAAGAAGCGGTCAAACCGCGCCCCGGACTGCGCCAGGGAGTCGATGTTCGGCGTCTTGAGGTTGGTGTTTCCATTGACCGAGTAGTCCCCCCACCCCGAGTCATCCGCCAGCAGCACCACCACATTCGGCGCCGCCGCATGCAGCTGGGTGCAGACAATGAGAGAGAGAAGAAGACAGAGTCGGTGGATCATGGTTGTGCGCGGTAACGCTGCACGCGAGGCGGAGTTATCAGTGGGTTCAAACACATTCCCTTGTGCGCCAACTTGAACATTGAACAAATTTGTTGCTGCAAAACAGATCGGATTTTCACTGATTTATTTTCAACCTCACGTATCGTTTTCAATATGACTTTCGATTCTGAAGAGCAGTATCAAAGTGTTCACCGTGCATTTCAGCGTATGCGTGAAATTGCCACTGACATTGGCAAAACGGTTATCATTGGTGACCGTGCGGCAGCCGACGCAACAAAAGCGTTTTTTATTGAATGCTATCACTTAAAGGATTACCTGAAAAAGGACCTGCGGTTTCAGCCACCGAACGACGTGGAAGCTTTCATAACTGCTAATCCGGCACTGTCATTAGCTGCTGACCTATGCAACTCCTTCAAGCACGCAGGGCTCAGGACCCCTCCTCGCTCAGGAATGCATTTGAATCAAATTAACATGGCTTACAGCCTCGACCTTTCATGGACTACCGAACCCGGCATGATCCATTTCTCCCGCAATCCGTCCGATGGCGACACTATAACAATTTCACAAAGTAAACGCATTGGTCCGCCAATTGCGACGGCCAAAATCATCCTGACCATAGGGGGCAATAAGCATGATGCCATCGTCGTTGCGACCCAGTGCATTGCAGATTGGGACAAGTTTCTCACCTCCAAAAATGTTCAATTCGCCATTTCATAATCAATGGAGTCAATCATGGTTGATTCCATTGCTTCCCATGTCGTGACCGCCCCCATTTCTTGACAAAGCCTTTGTCGACGCGTTTCAAGAAGTCACCTGTCGGGTTTCAAGATCCTGGGCCAGCATCTCCTCCGTAAAGGACGGGATGCGCCGCACATAGAGAGCCTGATCAAAGTCGTACCGGCTGACACCGGCAACATCGGCAGCCAGCTGGCGCGAAAGATGCCCAGCAGCATACGCGCCGCAGGCCAGATCCAGGCGGATTTCCTCCTCTCCCAGGGAGGCGAGCGCAGGATCGTCAGGAAGTGTGATGGTCATGATTGGCTCAAGATAGAATAAAACAAGGCTGCGGCAAGCCAGCGCTGCCAGAGCCCCTTCCCCCGCACTCCCCCTTGACCATTTCCCAAAATCCACTATTCTGCCCGCCCCCACGCCCCGGCGAAAGCTGCGTACCGCGCCTCGTCTGACCACGTGGACCCTTCACCACCATGAAAGAAAACATCCATCCCAAGACTCACGAGACCACGATCACCTGCACCTGCGGTGCCGTGTACAACACGATCTCGACCGTGCCGAACCTCCGTATCGGCATCTGCTCCGCCTGCCACCCCTACTTCACCGGTGAGCAGCGCTTCATCGACACCGCCGGCCGCGTGGACAAGTTCGCCCAGCGCTACGGTTCCATCCGCGCACGCCGCACGGCTCCGAAGCTCGAAGCTGCTCCTGCCGCCGCCGAAGCCTAGCCCTGCATCCTCCCTCTTTAGCCAAACGGTGCCCATGCCTCGTGCTGGGCACCGTTTTCTTTTTGCCGCAGACCTCCCCTTCTCCTTTCTCCCCCGCTCATGGACTACTCAGGCGTCATCGCCGGAAAACGCACCCGCTTCGCCGATCTCGAAGACATCATCGGCCGTCCAAACTTTTACGACGATGCCAAGAAAGCCGGTGAGATGCTGCGTGAGCACCGCAGCCTGGACAGTCTGCTGAAGCACTGGGATGCCTTTCAGAAAACGCAGGAGGAACTGGCCGAAAACCGTGTCATGGCCAAGTCCCAGGAGGACAAGGAACTGGCCGAGATGGCTGCTGCGGAGATCCCCGTGCTGGAGCAGCGCCTCGTGGATCTGGAGCGCTCCATCCAGGAGTCCATCCTGCCGCCTGATCCGCTGGAAGGCCGCGACATCATTCTCGAAATCCGCGCCGGCACCGGCGGGGACGAGGCCTCCCTCTTTGCCGCCGATCTCCTGCGCATGTACACGCGCTTTTCTGAAGGCCGCGGGTGGAAGATCGAGTCTCTGGACTCCAGCCCGTCCGAGGTGGGCGGTTTCAAGGAAGTCATCATCAAGATCAGCGGCGAGGACGTGTACCGCGTCATGAAATATGAGAGCGGCGTGCACCGTGTGCAGCGCGTGCCCGCCACCGAGGCGCAGGGCCGCATCCACACCTCCGCCGCCACCGTGGCCGTGCTGCCGGAGGCCGAGGAAGTGGACTTTGAACTCAAGCCCGACGAGGTGCGCATCGAAGTCTGCCGCTCCTCCGGCGCAGGCGGCCAGGGCGTGAACACCACCGACTCCGCCGTGCAGGTGCTGCACATCCCCACCGGCACCATCGTGCGCTGCCAGGACGGACGCAGCCAGATCAAGAACAAGGAAAAGGCCCTGAGCATCCTGCGCTCACGCCTGCTGGAAAAGAAGCAGCAGGAAGAGGCCGCCAAATACTCCGCCAACCGCCGCAACCTCATTGGCAGCGGCGGACGCGAGGAAAAGATCCGCACCTACAACTACCCGCAGAACCGCGTGACGGATCACCGCATCGAGCTCACGCTCTACAACCTGGACCAGTTCATGGAAGGCAGGATCGACCAGATCCTGCAAGGCCTGCTGGCCAGCGACCTGAAGGAGCGCCTGGCAGAAGCAGGGCTGGGCTGATGCTAACGCACCGCAGTGCGGGTGAAGTGATACACACCCGCACCCACTGCCGGGCGGAAGACAAAGCCATCCTGAGTCTTGTTTGAGAACCAGTGTGCAACCGGCAGCCAGGAGGATACCGGAAGGTTAATATATTTCCCCCGCTCCACTCCATCGTGCAGGCTCTGCACCACGACGAGATTGACCCGGTGGGAATAGACCTTCACAGGCTGCAGCCGCTGGATGTCAGGCTGCCAGTAGGCGGCGGGAATTTCTGCGCGCATCTTCTCCCTGCCGCCCAGCACCGCCTGATCGTAGTCCTCCAGCGTCTTCCATGCACTGCGCTGCAGGCCCTTGCTGAAAGTGGAGCCCGGATCGGCAGCAGATTGCATGCAGCCGCAGAGCGCCAGAACGAGCAGGCAGGAGGCCGCCATGGCAAACCACCGCAACCGGCAGGTGAAGTGAGAAGTCGAGGTCATCTTCTGGTCATTCATCACCAGCGGCAGTGAAGATTCAACCAGCTTCTACCCAGCCAGCGACAAGTGTCGGCGGCCATCGATTTAGGTTTTAGGGCGCAATTTAGCCAGCCAAAGCTTGGCCAATGCACTGATATTTAGGTTATTCAGAGGCAAAAAAGTCTCATATTTTCTTATTTTGGTTTTTGCCAATGCTGCAATTTTAGGTGAATAGGAATTCATAACTCACACAATAAGGATTCATCCACCATAAGCATGCCATTGACTGACACTGCCTCTGCACCAGACCTGAGTTTTGTCTTTCCATGCCTCAATGAAGAGCAAACCTTGGGCACATGCGTACGGCAGGTCAGAGACTCTCTGGATGCAGCAGGGATCCGATACGAGATCGTCATCGCGGACAATGGCAGCACGGACCGCTCGCGCGAGATCGCCGAGAGCCTGGGGTGCCGTGTGGTTCCGGTGCCGGTGCGTGGATACGGGGCGGCCCTGCGTGGCGGCATCGAGGCCAGCCAGGCGGAGTATGTCATGTTTGCAGACTCGGACAGCACCTACCTTTATGCAGATGCCGCTCCGCTCTACCGTGCAGCCAAAGAGGGCAATGCAGACATGGCCATAGCCTCCCGCATGATCGGCCGCATCGAGCCCGGAGCCATGCCCACACTGCACCGCTGGGTGGGCACTCCGGTGCTGACCACACTGATCAATCTGCTGTTTCATGGAAGGCTGACCGACTGCAACTCCGGCTTCCGCTGCATTCGCAAGGCGGAGTTTGCCAAGTGGCAGATCCGCTCCAACGGCATGGAATTTGCCTCCGAACTGCTGATCAAGGCGCTCAAAGCCGACGCCAAAACAGTGGAGATCCCATCAGGACTGCGGAAAGGACCCGAGGGCCGGGTGGCCCACCTGCGCACCTGGAGGGACGGCATGCGCCACCTGCTCTTCATTTTCTCGGAGAAGCCCAGGCTCTTTGAACTTCTTGGCTTCTTGACGGTGCTGCTCACCACACTGCTGCAGGTGACTGCTTTTTGCACCGGCCCGGTGAGCATCGGCGGTGTCTTCCACATCTTTGACCTGCACAGCGAGGCACTGCTGCTGCTGGCCGGGATCATCGGCGCGCAGTTCTACCTGTTCAGCTGCATGCTCTTTCTCCAGAGCCGCGACCGCTCCATGGGAATCACCCAAAAGCTCATTCATCTGAATGAAGGCGTGCTCTTCTTCACCCTGCTGGCCACGCTGATGGGCTGCGCCCTGCTGGCTGGTTACATAGGAGCCAGATGGACGCTCTCTGGTTTTGCCAACCTTCATTTGGCCCGTGATCTGCTCTTTTGGTCACACCCGCTTGCGATTTCCATCTCCTTCAGTGTCGGCCTGCTGGGACTGCACATTCTCAAAAAAGCCCAGAAGTAAGATCCCTGCAGTGGTCTTAATCAGCATCATTCCATCAACATCATCATTTCAATAGCCACAAAGCAGGAAAAGCCCATATAACAGCCTTGCAATCACCCTTCTTTGTGACTCATTCTCAAGCATCAAGCTGCTAAGCCCTTCAGATCAGGACAGTTAACCACTTGTCATAACATCTCATGCATAGCATCAACAGAGGCCATTGGCTCAACATAGGAATACGTGCTCTGCGCGACGTTTCGGTGTTTATTGGCGCATACCTGCTGGCCAACTACGTACGTTTCACCGAGCTCTGGCATATTGAAGAATTTATCGCCCCGATCCTGGCGGGTGCAGCGGCCCTGAGTTCATCCGTTTATATTTTGGGGCTTTACTCTGTGGAGTCGCAGCGGCGCTCCAGCTTTCTCATCCACGGCATCCTGTTTACCTTCGCGTTTCTGATTGCTTTTGTGATCATCACCCTGGTGGGGTACATGAGTTTTGATCTGCGGATTGGCCGCGGCTTCATGGCCCTTGGCTGCCTGTTTTCCTACCCTGTTCTGCTGGGCTTGCACTGGCTCATTTACCACAAGCACCGGATCGCGCCTGACAGGATAGCCTTTGTGGCCGAATCTCCCGAGGAGATGCTGGAATACGAACTGCTGCGCACCCAGTGCCCGCCAGGAGTGCATCTCGTGGGCAGGATCGGCATTGATGAGGATCCCGAAGGCCAGGAGGACTTCCTCGGCAGGCTGCGCAATGCGCGCAAGCTCATACGCCAGCACAAGCTGGACAGGATTGTCTTCCTGGAAAAGAGGGCGGAGGACGAAAAGGCGCGGCATGAGTTCCGCCGGCTGCGCTATCTGGGCTTTGCATGCAACAGCCTGATCTCCGTGTGTGAGAAGCACCTGAACTACGTGCCGCTGCATCTGGTGACGATGGGCTGGCTGCTGCAGTCTGAATCGTCTTCCCGCAGCTTCTACTTCAGCAAGCTGAAGCGCTTCTTTGACATCACCACCTCGCTCATCCTGCTGCTGGTGCTCGCCCCCTTCATGCTCATCGGCATGGCCATCGTGCGCTTCTTCTCGCCAGAGGGGCCGGTGTTTTTCCGCCAGGAGCGCGTGGGCCGCTTTGGCAAGCGCTTCCAGATCTACAAGCTGCGCAGCATGCGCCTGGATGCGGAGAAAGGCGGTGCCGTGTGGTCCACCGTCTCCAAAGACCCGCGTGTGTTCCCAGGCGGCGCCTTCCTCCGCCGCTACCGCATTGATGAAATCCCGCAGCTGCTGAACGTGCTGCGCGGGGAGATGTCCTTCGTGGGCCCGCGTCCGGAGCGCCCGGAGTTTGTGACCAAGCTCTCCCGTGTGCTGCCGCACTACCAGGAGCGCCACATGCTGCAGCCCGGCCTGACCGGATGGGCGCAGGTGTGCTACCCCTACGGCGCCTCCATCAATGACGCCAAGTGCAAGCTGGAGTACGACCTCTACTACCTGAAGCACGCGGGCGTGCTCTTCGACAGCCTCATTCTCCTGGACACCGTGCGCGTGGTGCTGGGCGGCGGGCTCAAGTCCCACACCCAGAAGCGCTACTCCACAGGCATCGATTTCGACCTGGAGGCCTCGCCTGACGCCGAACCCGTCACCGAGGGCCCGGAGCTGACGACCGCTGAAAGCTCCCCCATTCGCGGCCTCGCCGAAGCCTGATCAGGCAGCGAGGCTTGGAGGAGGGCGGTGCACTTAAGCCGCACGCAGCAGCTCAAGATACCGCTGCGCGCAGTTTTCCCATGAATGGCTCAGCGCGGCCTGATGCAGCACCTGCTCATCCGGGGGATTTTGCAGCGCATCCAGAAGCACGGTGGCGTAGGCCGTGGCATCACGCCCCGGCACCAGAAACCGCCTGCCGAGAACCGGCTCCACCACCTCTGAAATACCGCCCACGTCCGTGCAGACGGGTGCGCGCCCGCTGGAGAGAGACTCCAGCACCACATTGGGCACGCCTTCGTTGTGACTCGTCATGCACACCGCATCCGCCGCCTGCATCCAGCGCGCCACTTTGGGCGCACCATGACGTCCGAGAAAAAGCACCTCTGAGCTGATGCCGAGCTCCGCCGCCTGCGCGCGCAACGCGCCCTCCAACGGACCGCCGCCGATCAAGGCCAGCCGCACAGGCTGCCCCAGCGCCACCTTCACCTGGGCAAAGGCCGCCAGCAGCAGGTCGAGCCCTTTGACGGGGAGGAAATTGCCCACAAAGAGCAGCAGCCGCGCATCCTGCGGCTGATCCAGCTCCGCACGCGCTTCTGTACGCGATCCGGGTCTGAAGGTGTGAACGTCCACCCCATTGTAAACGCTGTGCACCTTGCCACGCGGAGTGCCGTGCCTGACGAGGCGGTTCTCAAGATCCTGGCTGCGTGTCACGATGGCTTTGGCGCGCCGGCTCATGGCCAGGATGGCGCGGCGCCTGAAGGGCATGTCGAGATAACGATGCACGTCCGACCCCTGGGCTACGGCGACCATGCGCGCCCCCCAGTCCGCATCCTGCAAGGCCACGCCACAGGCATCAGGAAAGAGCCAGGGGGCCAGGACCGCGTCTGGCGCATAGCCAGGAGGAAGCACCTGGCGCGCCCGGGCAAAGGCACGCGCAAACAGCCAGTGGTTCATGCCGCCAAAGCGGGGAATGTAGGGGGCCCAGAAATAGTCGGGCACCAGCCCGGCATCTTCGGCGCGGGGCTTCAAACTCGAAGCTGCACCAAAGTGCCTGTACGAAGGACGAAAGGCCAGCACGCGCACCTTGAGGGCAGGCTCCTGCCGCATGAGAGCATGCACCAGCGTGGCATTGTCGAGCCCGCGCCAGGGCTCCTTTTGATCAGGAAAGAGATTGGTGACGACGAGAAGGTTCATCGATCAGGCTTTCTGCAGGCAGGCTGGCGGCGCGTAGAGGTAGTCGCGCCACAGACCGGCGTCTCCCTGCGCATGGCCGTCCTCTGCTGCATGGAGGATATTCACCATCTCGCGCGAGCTCACGTAGTGCAGGCGGAATCCCTCCTGCGCGGCCAGATGGAGCAGCTCGGTGTGAAAGCGACGCCGGGGCTCGCCAATGACCGAGGGATGATTCTTCTCCGGTGCGCCGTGGGTGTGCAGTTTGATGAAGCACCAGTTTTCCGCACCACGCACGGAGATGTCCGCTTTGAGCCACTGATGGAAGCGGCGGACGGTGGGCGGATTGGCAGGACCGAGGTCGGAGTTTTCCACCCGTGGCATCAGGCCCCATTTTCGCCGGGTGAAGTCCAGCATGAGCGGCCCCTGCACGAGCAGCAGATGATCCGCCTTTTCCCGCAGTGATGGAGAACCATCCGCCAGGACTTTCACCGGCGTGCCGCGATGGTGCGAGCACCCGGCCAGCGTGCTCTGCGAGTAGTAGAGGCTGTTGACGATGGGCGCCTGCGTGGGATGCGGCGCCGAGGGCATGGTCAGGTCTGCGTAGCAGCCAGCCTGCTTGAGCATGGCCAGCTCTCCGCGCACACCGCAGCCTCTGCCGGCAGGATCGGAATGATCCAGCGCCCAGTTTCCGTGAATGAAGCCAAACACGGCCTGCCCTGCTGGCGAGCTGCCCAGCAGGCCGTGACTGCGAAGGTTTGTCTTTCCGAGCTCGATGGCGGCGCAGAAATTTTCCGCCGTGTCGTTGTGATGATGCAGGTGGATTTCCACCTCATTGCGGCTGCGGGTGCAGAGCTCTGCCAGCGAGTGGATCACGTCGGCATCATACTGCTCCACGGGGTAGAAAAAGGTGTGCCGCGGCGTCTGCCCGTCGTGGTCCACACCGGTGGCCAGGATGTCCGGCAGCCTGGTATGCCACTCCTGCATGCGGCGCATGGCACCGGCTTTGTCCGTGTGGTGAAAGGGCTCAAAGTGGTCGCACACCGAGAGCATGACATCGGTGATGGGGGCCCTTTGGCGCAGGAAGGAATCCTTGAGCCAGGGCAGCAGCCAGCGGTCCATTGCTTTGATCATGCGGTCAGGCTCTGCGGGTTCGTGTCCAGGTAGTTTTTTGTCCGCCTCTAAGCCAGCGTATGAAGCCCAGAAGCAGCGCAGCATTCATGCTGGCAAAGTAAGCGCACACCGCCGCCAGCCGCCCCAGCGGCCCGGGCAGGCGATGCGAGTAAAATCCGGCTGCAGTCAGAAGCACCAGCGCCAGACTGACCACACCCAGCACGAGCGATCCGAACGCGCCGAGCAGCATCAGGACAAGCACCGCCAGCAGTCCGCTCAGCATGAACAACGGGGCAAGCCAGCGCAGCACCTTGTGCGAAAAGAACACCCATGCCGCGAGGCCACGCTCAGGCTGCAGCAGCGTCAGGCAGCGGGAGAGAATCTGGTAGTCCCCCGCCCCGATACGTACACGACGCCCGAACTCATCTGAGAGCGCCGGTGGCAGCTCCTCATAAGCCAGCGCGCTGGGCTCAAACACCACCGCCCAGCCATCCATGAGCAGACGCAGCGGAATGTAGAGATCCTCCACCACGATCTCCGGCGGGCAGCCTGCCCAGAGATCGCGCCGCAGGGCGTAGTTGGCCCCATTGGCACCGAGCAGCACACCGCGCCCGCCCTCGTGCTGCTTCAGCCAGGTTTCGAGCTTCCAGTAAACGCCCTCGGACTGGGTGTGCGCCTCCCCTTCCCTGGGCCTGAAGATCAGCTTGCCGCAGACACAGGCCACTTTGTCATCTTGAAAGCGCCGCACGAGGCAGCGCAGCGTGTCGGGGGCAAAGTCCACATTGGCGTCGCTCAGCACCAGAATGCTGCCTTTTGCCTGCGGGCAGACTTCATTGAGCACATGCACCTTTCCGCGCCGCTGCGCGAAATCCAGCACTCGCACGCGGGCGTCTCCGCCCGCCGCCTGCACGGCCAGACTGGCGGTGCCGTCATCGGAACCGTCGGAGGCGATGATGATTTCCAGACGGTCGGCCGGGTAGTCACACTGCAGCAGGTTTTCGACCCGACGTGCGATGCATCCGGCTTCGTTGTAGCCAGCCACGATGACGGACACATGAGGCAGTGCCTTTTCCTCCTGCGCCGGAGGCTGCGGCAACATGGGTCTGCGGCTGCCCAGCAGATGCCACCACAGCGGATAGGAAACGTAGCAGTGCACCACGGCGGCGACGCTGACGATGAGCATGATCCAGGCTGCGGTGATCATGAGCGGCTGCGCTTTTGAATAAGATCCGAGCAGGCCGTCTCAAAGATCTGCGCGGCGGCGGCCCAGGAGCATGGGCGCGCCACCTCCTCCAGTGCATGGCGTGCCAGTTCATCTCCTGCCGCCGGATTCCGCAGCACGGCCAGAACCTGCGCGGCGGTGTCATCGGCGCTGTCTGCCAGCAGCACATGGCGGCCATGCGTCACGGCCAAGCCTTCTGCCCCAATGGTCGTAGATACCACCGGCACCTCGGCGGCCATGGCCTCGTAAATTTTCAGCCGCGTGCCACCGCCAATACGCAGAGGCACCACGATGACATCGGCGCTGCGCAGGTAGGGCCTCACATCCGGCACAGTGCCGGTGACCTCGATGTTTTTTCCACTGGCGGCGAGGGCCTGTATCTCCGCAGGCGGCTTGCGCCCCACCACTTGAAATCTGGCCTGCGGCATCTCTGCCTGCACCAGAGGCCACACGGCCTCGGCAAACCACTTCACGCCATCCACATTGGCATACCAGTCCATCGATCCCATGAACATGACGGTGGGCATGGGAGACTTCGTCCTGGGCTGCGCCTGAAAGTAGTCCAGATCCACGCCTGTGGGCACCACGCCGAGGACATTGGGCAGATGCATCTCCTCTTTGAAAATCCGCGCATCTTCATCGGAGACGGCGAGCACACCATCGAAGCGGCTGCTGGCCTCTTTTTCAAAGCGCAGCATGCGGTCGCGCTGTGTCTGGTAGTAAAGCGCGCTGAGGCCAGTCTTGCCTTCGGCCCTGCGCCGCCAGATCATGGACTCCACATTGTGCTGGAAGAGCACCCACGGGCAGCCGCTGGCCTCTTTGAGCTCCCAGGGGAGACTGGCCGCAGGAAAGAGAAAGTCTGCCACCACCACATCATAGTGCTGCTCTCTGAGCTTGGCAGCAAGCAGCCGACACAGCTGCGCCGACTTGAACCGGGACACGGCATACGGCAGTGGCGAGGCGAGGTTTGCCGCCGCACCGGCGAGAAACTTCCACCGTGCCAGCTGCAGCGAGGCACCGGGCTCATGCGCCCAGAAAGCGTGGGTGGCATACTCGCCCGACTGCCGCGCGCCCGCCACCTGCCCGTCATCCGCCGTCATGCCCACAAAGGTGACCTCATGACGCTGATGCAAGTGCCGCAGCACATGAAAGGTACGCAGATCACCACCTCGCGTGAGCGGGTGCAGCGGACTGGTTTTGACCCAAAGAATACGCATGGTCAAAACACCACAAAGTCCGTGGAGAAAAGGTCCCAATAGTAAACCAAAGTCTCCATGAGACCATACATGATCAGAATGTCCAGGAGACCGATGCGGTTCCACCCGAGCTTGACTGCACCATCTGCCCCGCCTTGCAGCTCTGAGCCCTTTGCATCCGCAACTTCATCCTCTTCCGTGGTGACGATTGATGAGGAAGGGTGGTCATTGGCAGCCTCGTACGTCTGCCCGGTGCTGCTCGCCGGAAGCAGCAGCGTGGCGCCGTGATCATGCGCTGCATCTCCAGCCGCATTGAGTTCGTCAGACTCAGCCGACCGGGGCTTAGGCAGGAATTGCCGGTGAAAGGCTGATACCAGACCTGAGAGAAGGAAATAATCCATCTGATAAGCCCGGTCCACCACCCAGCATGAAATTGCGATGGTGACGAGGAGGGCGTAGATGGCCCGCTGCACACGCAGGGCCTCACTGCCCGGTTTGGTCTGGGCCGTAATAAGAACCCGCGCCCCGCCATAGAAGACACCGGCAAAGAGCATGAGCCCCACGTAGCCAAGATCTGCGCCATGTCGGACATAGCTGCCATGGGTGGCAATGGGCATGTACCAAGTCCTGTGCAGAATGGCGACACGGATGGGCACATACCCCTGAAAAGCCTTCAACCCAACGCCATTGGGGGCCGCCTCCATGCTGGCCTTTGCCTGCTGCCACACAATCATGCGGCCCTGAATGCCCTCGTCGTTTTTGGACAGGGTGTTCATGCGCGGCAAGCTCTTCAGGGCAGCCAGGCCGACCGCGTAGCCAATGATCAGCGCCATAATCTGGAACCATACCGGCCGCTTGAACAAAAACAGCATCATCAGCCCGCCAGCCCCAGCGAGGAACGCCCCCTTGGATTCGGTAAGCAGCACGCAGTGGATGGCAAGAGCGACCATGATCATCCCGAGCAGGCGGTTCTTTGAGCCCGACATGAAAAACCAGGCGATACCGCCGGGAATGAGCGCCATGACACCATGCCCGAGTGCGTTTGGATTACGATAGATCCAGGTGTTGAGGGTCAGACGATCATGAAATGCAACGGTGAGTTCCGCCGAGCCCTTCACGAGTTCAAAACCCCAGTGGGTGGAAACAGCCAGCAGGGCCAAAATGCCAAGGCAGATGAACCAGCAGTTGAGAAAGGTTTCGATGCGCCTCCAGTTGGTGAGCGCCAGAGCGGTGACCATGTGAAAGCTGAAGTAGGTAAAGACCTCCTTGGCCGTGGCCGTGTGCTCCGGAGTAACATAGATGGCCCACACGCAGTAGGCCGTGATCAGCCAGTCAATGGGAACAGCCCATAAGATGGCCGCCTTGAGACCTCCAGGCCGCCGCACAGTCGCGACGATGCCCACATACATCAGGTATTTGACAACACTGACGCCGCTGATGATGGCAAAAATGTCCTGCGGGCGGACATACCACATGAAGAGCAGGAGGCAGGCGCTGATGAAGTCCACTCAGGCGCCCTCCCCTGTGGTGCGGTGTTTGCCAGCCAAGGCGGCATAGGTCGTGGCATACTGGGCGGCGGTCTTTGTGAGAGGATAGTCCTGCTCAATACCCGCACGAGCCTGTGCCCCCATGGTTTTCAGCCGTTCGGGCTGATCTAAAAGAGCGCAGACCGCCTGCGATACATCACCGGCGTCCTCCATGGCCGCCACGATGCCATTGATGTCCTGCTGGATGAGTTCTTCAGAACCACAAGAGGCATTCATGAGCACAGGCACACCGCAGCTCATGGCCTCCAGAGTGACATTGGACATTCCTTCAGAGGTGGAAGTCAGCACAAGCAAGTCAAGCGCATTGTAAACGGCGGCCATGTCATTGTGATGCCCCAGGCGGAAGATGCGGCTGGAGAATGGATGACGTGAGACGATCTCGCATGTTTCGGCCTCGCAGTTTCCACCTGCACCGGCCAGCACGAGGCTGACGCCAGGATGCCTGGCTGCGATCTGCTCAAATGCCTTCAGCAGCAGGGAGTGGCGCTTTTCCGGAACATAGCGCGCCGCCATGCCGATGCATGGCCCCTCCACCGGTAGGCCCAAAGTGCGGCGACATTGCGCCTTGTCCTGTGGGGAAAATTTCCGCGTGTCCACACCATTGCGAATCACGCTCACATCAAGATGATTTGTCAGGCCCAGAGCGGCCATGTCCCGCACCTGCCCATGCGAGACCGTGTGCACGACATCACAGCGCGCGTAAAAAAGCCTGCGGAGCCAGAGCCGCCAGGGCGCGCGTTCCCAGCCATAGAGCAAGGCGTGCTCGCCATGCAGGAGAGGTGTGCGGCTGGTGCGAAGAGCCAGGAGGGAATACACCAGGGCATTCCAATTGTGGGAATGCACCACATCAGGCTTCAGTTCACGAATGATGCCGCCCAGCCGCGCCGCACAGCGCAGATCAAGTCCGCGGCGCTTCTGCAGGTCCCACACGGGCGTGGAGGGGGGGAGCCTGTTCCTGAACTCATCCGTTCCAGCCAGGGCGCAGATGGAAACGGCAACACCTGAATGGGAAAGCTCCCATGCCATCTGGCCTATCATGTTCTCCATACCGCCGGCGCGATAGGAGTGAAGCACGTGAAGAACACTGATTCCCATGTGAGAAAAGCCCGAATTCACAACTCCAAGTCAAGCCTTGGTGTGGGGCTTCGAATTTTCAGCACTTCTGCGGTTCGAGCTGCTGTAGTAAGTGGGCTCGTAGTACCTCGAATAGTAGGTGCCGTAGTAGTAGGAGTTTTCCAGGCGGCTCAGGTTGACGCAGTTCAGCACAAAACCATACACTCGCGCGCCAGACTGGTGCAGGATCTCGGAAGCGGTGGCAACATCCCGCTGGGTGGTCTGATCCGAGCGGATCACAAAGATGAGACCGTCCACCGATTTGCTGATGAGCAAGGAGTCGGCCAGGCCCAGCAAGGGCGGTGTGTCCACGATGACGCGGTCATATAGCGGACGCAGCTGGCTGATGAAGCCCTGAAGTTTGCTGGTGGAAAGCAAATCAGGCGTGACCTTCGATTTCTTGCCTCGTGAAATGAACTCCAGATTGCTCACAGGAGTAGGCTGCACCGTATCCTGCCATTCCAGGCCCTTCTCCCCCCCGAGCACTTCGACGAGTCCGACATGACTGCTGTCGAGCGCGAACAGCCGGTGCAGAGTGCCACGCCTGAGGTCAGCGTCGATCAACAGGACTTTCTCCCCGCTCTCAGCGAAGGATCTCGCCAGGTGCATGGCCACGGTGCTCTTGCCGTCGCTGGGACGGGCGCTCGTAACCATGATCACCTGCTGCTTGTAATCCTTCGGTGCATAAAAGGGCAGCGAGGTGCGGATGATGCGGAAGGCCTCCAGGGCATGAGTGCTGGCGATGCCACCGGCCTCAGAATCCCCCCCATCCCCAAGCAGCAGCTGGTCTTTGGCATCCATCAAAGGGACAATGCCGCAGGCAGGATACTGGCAGTATTTTTCCGCCTCAGCCACGAATGAGGAGGTGAAGCGCAGGCGCTCGGACAAAACAGGCGCCCCCACCCCGAGGCCCAAAGAAAGAGCCAGCGCGTAAGTCAGGAGCTTCTGCTTGTTGGGGGAGACTGGGATCTCATCTCGAATATCTGAGAACCCCTTGAACTCGAAATCCACCTGGACTTCAGGGCCGGTGTATTCCATGGCAGCCAGCCGAGATTTCATGGTCACAAAGGCCTGCTCCCAGGCGAGCCTGCCACTCGACTGAAGCCTGAAATCGCGGCGGTAGTCATCATAGCCTGCAATGAGCTGACGGTATTCCGGCAGCTGCTCCTGAAGCTCCTTGAGGCGCTGATTGATATGAGCCCGCTCCAGATGAAAAGCCGCGAGCTCCTTCTTCCATTCACCATCAAGCGCGAAAGTGAGGTTTTCGATCTGCTTTCTGATTTCCCGCATCTTTTCGTGGCCGGGCAGCAAGTTGGCACCCAGGCGCTGATATTCACTCTGAGCCTCGCGCAGACTGCGGTCAATCTCCTCCCATTCGGAGGTGCGCTCGGCGTTTTCGGGCATGACGATCGTGGTGTTAGGGTGGGCGGCTCTGCCTGTGGGCGGAACTGCCTGCGGGGCGGCCTTGGAGCTGTCCCCAGTGGCTCCTCCAACGACTGCCGCGGCGGCGTTTTTGATCAGGAAAGGATCAATCTCTTCTCCACGGCGGACAATGGTGCCAACCGGCAGCGGAGAGGCGCGGTATTTTTGCAGCAAAGCCAGCTTTTCTCCACTGCTGGGCGCAGTAGCTTCGATAAACTTCTCCATCTCATCCATGGCATCAAGCTGCGAACGGTAGGTCAGCATCTGTGAGGGAAGCTGCTCGAGCTTGTTGTTGGCCACGTAGTTTTCAAGAATCTGATTCTCGGACTCGAAACGCCGGTCGCGCTCCGTCTCGGCTTTCAGGTTCTCTTTGATGCGGTCCATTTCCTTGGTAAAGCCTTGGATGAGCTGATCGCGATGCTTGATGCGAGACTCGGTAAGGTAGTCATGATACTCAAGCAGCATGGCCTCAGGCCAAAGCTTGGCCAGCCTGGGTTCATAGACATAAACCTCGATCTCCAAGTGGGATGCAACGGAACTTGTCACCCGGAGCTTGGAGATGTACTTGAGCCAGATGGAGCTAAACTGGGTCACATCCTTGATCAAACCAAGCCGGAGAGCGGTCCGCTCAGCGAGCCACTTGGACTGCAAGCCATTGATCAGCTGAATGTGGATGTTGTCCCAGCGGCTGGTGCCGCGAGAGTCTGAAATCTCGGACTTGATCGGCAGGTCCACATAATTCCACTCAACCAAGCTTTTGGAATAGTAGGAAGGCTTGCCGTAAACAAAATAGGCAAGAGCCAGAAGGGAGCCTAAAATGGAACAAAAGACAGAAAGCCGCCAGTATTTGACATACCTGGACAGGAACTGCAGAACGTCTTGAAATGTGAGGAAGCGTTTGAATTCTTGAGAAGGCATATCTGCGTCGAGAGATTTAGAGTCCAAAAGTCTTTCTGGGAACCACGATGCAGTCCCCCTCTTTAACGATCGGATCCTGAGCTTTGCCCAGCTCTACAGCTTCGAAATTGACGTCGATGCGAAGCACGCCGTCGGGATTGTTTCGAAGGATGTAGGATTTGCGCTTGTTGGCAAAGGGTTTGAACCCTCCAGCATCGACGATGGCCTGGTAGGCGGAAATGGGAGCATCCCCCAAAGGACGGATAGTAACGCGGCCCAACTGGACAACTTCACCGCTCATGCGGACAGTCAATCCTCCTCCCGCACCTGAGTCGCCACGTGTCCCTGGATCCACAATGACAGAAGCCTGCTTGAGCTGGTTCGCTTCAAGCGTTTTCTTGATTCGAGACTCCGCCTCAGCAAGGCTCAGACCATTCACGTTCACACGACCGACCTTGGGCATGATGATGTCGCCACTGGGCCGGATGGCAAAAGTGCCATTGAAACTGGTGTCTTCCAACACAAAGACATCAATCAAATCCCCCACCTGAATACGGTAGTTTGCCGAAGAAGGCAGCTGAGCCGGAGGAAGGGGCATGGGGGGCCCTTCAACGGAGTGCTTCATTCCACCACACGAAACAGAAGTCAGAACCGCAAAAACCAGAAGAGCCTTGTCCAAATGCCGAACTGAAGAATTAACTTTATCAGAAACGCTTGAGAGCACCAATGTAGATGAAATGTTCACTATAGTTGTTAGAAAAAGTGTTGGAACGTACGTCCATGTACTGATAGTAGGCCTGAAACTGTATATTTTCAGTTAGGTTGTGATGCAAGCCAAAACGATGAGTCCAGGTGTCATTGATGTAGCTGTTGACAGCACCGGTTTCCGACCTTGCCCAGCCCGAGGATGCAAACGTGCTGGTGCGGCTGCTGACCAGGTAATTGAGAATCAAACCGGCATACTTTACATTGAAACTGTTACCCTGCTCCCGGGTGTAAACTTTTGCCGTTCCAACGAATCCAGCAATGCTAGTTCTGGAGCCCAGCATATGGTTGATGCGATAGTCAATGTAGTCTTCGATCCCGGCTGGACCTGTGGGCGGGGTGTAGATTCTTCGGCCCACTTCGGCATAATGATTTGTACGCAGGCCCACCCGCTGAACGATGCCCAAGGTGGCCAGAGCTCCTGTGCCGCCGTCCCCCTGGCCTGTGTACCAATAGTAGCCCCCTTGGGCGTAAACGCTTGTCGAGGCACCGATTCGCTTGATGGCTCCGACAGTGGTCCAATGCAAGTAGGTGTTAAAAGGCTGGGATGTGGAGAAGCTGTACCCGCCGTAAACGCTGAAGTATGGATTGCCTTTTTGCAGATAAGCCCCGCCAGATACGGTGGCGAAATCTCCGCGGAAATGAGAGTCCCAAAAATCCGTGCGATAGAGATACAGAAGACTCTTGGTATCATACCCCAGTGTGCCTACGGCGCGAGAACCAAGAACATTGTAGTAGCCAGCAAAGCCTTTCCAGTCTCCCGGATGGACATTGGCCCTTGCCTGAGGGCTGTAATTGGACAAATCCCCAGCACCATTGCCCAGCCCGTAACGTCCCACCCTGTCAATGGGACTGAGGTCGCCGAACCCTGAGGAGGAGTTAACAAAGATGTTCCAGAGGTTATACTGATAAATTCTGGGAGAGAACATGTCGGTGACGGAGAGATTCCAGTTCCCGACTTGTTTGTTCCAAAGAATCGTCAGCAGCGCATTCAGGTTGGGCTGGTAGTTTCCAAATCCAGCCAGGGGCCCGGGGATGCCCCAGCCCACTTCACCTTTGTTTGGAAGCCAGTAGAGATAGGGCTGGATGCTGACGCCAACGGTGTTTCCGATGGTGAGTGACGCACGGAAAGACAGTGTGACGATCTGTGCCCAGCGGTCATCAGGGGGCAGCTGCTCACGTCCAGGAAAATTGCCTTGGATGTCATCATAGAGCAGGCCATAACCAAGGTAAAAGTTGTCGAAGATAAACGGCCAGATGCGGAGCTGAAGGTTGCCACTGGTAGTTCCTGTGAAAGGACTGCCATAGTAGATTCCACCACCAGGCAGCCTGATCTGGTTCACCCCGCCCCACAGAGTGTATGACAGACCGTCTGGATTGTACTGAGACCAACCTGTGGCAACATTGAGGTTGTTGACGAAAGCCCCCACTTTGCCAGCACCTTCCTTAAAGTCTTCGACCCGGTCGCCGAAAGTCACATCTTTGTAGAGTCCCGTTTGAGGAACATACCGGTAGTCGCCAAAGGGGCGGCTCACATCCTGGGAAATAGCCTGATTTCTGGCAGCCTCCTGCCCGGGGTTGCGAACAGGGGTTTGAGCCACTGAATTTGCAGAACCTAACACGAGTACAGCCACCAGCGCGACCCATCGGGCCGGAAAATTATTTCTTGGTGAACTTTCCCATTGGTCCATGGTAATATCTTTAGTCTTCAGGTAAGAATTTTTTAGTCAGTTTGAACTCAGAGGTTCAACTTTTCTGCTTTGCTCCAGCCAGAGAACGAATGAGTGAAACGGAACTGTAAAGCAGCCCACCTACAGCGGGCAAAAGCACCAGAACCGGAAACCAGAGGAATTTCCATCCAACTGCCAGCTTTTCGTCGGCAATGAGATCGCTCAATAGAACGATCAAAGTGCCTGCCCAAGCCACCGCAGCCATCATCAACACCAAAGTGGAGATGTTTTGCGGGTCCATTGCCAGGGCATTTTGAAACAGGTGCATAGAAATGAATAAGAGGCCGCCTAGATAAGGGTGAGTCAGCTGCAAGGTGCGGTTTTAGAACCGCTTCCAAACGGGTGACTTGTCGATGAATGGCTTGGTCTTGGGGGAGGGCCAGACTGAAAGCATCAGGGCATCCCAGCAGGCCTTGTCACCAAAGAGCTTGTCTGCCACAGGACCCAGATTGTTGTTGTCGAGAAGCAGGGTCAGCATCATCACAGTTCCGGAATCTCCGACGGAGACCCCTTCGGCATAGACATGCTTGGGCGGCAGGGAGGAAGCAGCCGGCCATTCGACGCGGCGCTTGCCCGGATCAGCGGAATCGAGCAGAAGAGTCGTGCGGTTGGGATCCAGCCAGATGCGCATGCGCCCGCTGCGGGATTGCTCTTCCTCAAAGGATTTGAAGCTTCCACGACGATGTCCGAGATTGATGGGCCGCAGATCGAGGATGGCGGAGAGCTTGTAGTAGAGGAATTTCAGCTTCGGAGAGCCAGGGGAACCAGGAGTGCTCGCTGTCTGGAGGCTGGCGTTGTGCACGACTGACAGATCAATGCGTGCGAGTTCGCGAGTGCCCACGATCAAGCCTGGAGGATTGCGCTTGAGATTGATGTTGGGATCGAGATCCCCGCTGTCCAGAAAACCATCGTAGTTCGTGTCCCCGGAAATCTTCACCTGCCCTAAAGAGCGGTCCTGCACCGGAAAGTAACCAAGGCCGAAACCGAATCCACCTCCGAACTGAGCGGCAGCGTCGCTAACACCCGCCATAAGCACGCAGCCTATCATGCAAGCAGTCAGTTTAATTTTGTTTATCATATGATCGAATAGTGTTCAGCGTTTATATTTTAAACATTTTTTTATTCGCGCGCTCAGCCATTACATCGTCCGACCGCGTTGGCAATAGGCAAAATTGTGCAAAAAATGTCATTTTTAGGTGCAAACCCGCCTTTGGCTAAAGCATGTTTTATGCCACCGGCCCCTTCCTGCGTCAAGAAGCAACATTATTTTGCGTTTTCTCGCAGGCCCAGCTCCGATACGACGGGGAGGTGCTGTGAGGCAGGCCCGGAGCCTACTGTGCATGACAAAATTTCCCAATGCGAAGAGGCGAAAATGTGATCGATTCGTATCCAAGGGCTGAAAATCCTGCCAACGGATTTAAAATTGCTGGGAAAGGTGAAACCAAACCCCTTTCCTGCTGTGCGGTGCGCGTCTTGCAACAGCCGCTCGATACAACCGTAACTGCTTCCCAGCGGCGGGCAGTTGAGGTCTCCAAGCAAGACTACTGGATACTGCTCTTGGCGCACCCGTGATGCAATCTGCGCCGCCAGCTGCACCCGCGCAGCCCAATAGGAAAGGTAGTCCTTATGCTTATTGTAAAGCGGCGTGAAGGGCATGACACCAAGGATGCCGTAGAGGAAGGTGCCATGCTGAGCATACCAGTAAAGGGTGTCTCTGGGGGTGGGGGTGTGAATGTTATAAACGACCACCCGCTTCCCATTCCAGTCTATGACTGATCGCGTGCCTGCGTGCCAGGTTTTTGATCTTCCCCCGGGCCAGTCCAGGTGCAGCGGTTCGTTCTGCACGATAGGCCAGCGGCTCAGCAAGACAAATTCTCCGCTCTGCAAACCATGGCGATTTTGGGCAAACACCGGCAGCGCGGCAAGCTGGGGCAGGCGCCGGCCGGCATCCTGAAAAACGACTATGTCCGGCTGATTTGCCACCGCGCATTCGGTCAAAATTTTGACTGACCCTTGGCCACGGTTGTACGTCATCACTGTCAAGGAAGCCGCTGGATGAGTGTGGCGAGAAAACGGCACCCAGGTAAAGCTGTAGCCTCCAAGCCATAATGTAATGATGACTGCACCAACCATGGATGCGGCGGCCGAACGCCAGCAGGCGAAAACGATGCCGCCCGCCAGTGTGAGCAGGAGAGGCAAGGCGGTCACCCATGCGGGAAGGTAGGAAAGGAAGACGCTGAGGAGGTTGGCTTCAGCCTGGCTGCGAATGAACAGCGCCAGAGCCCCCAAGACGGTGATGACCACCATGGTGAAACGAAAAATCCACGCGTGGGCCAGTTTCCACACCAGGATTAAACGCTCAAGAATGTGCCGTCCGAGCGGACTCCCTTCGTCGGCCTGGTCAGCCTTTGTCTGCAGAGACCCCATGTGGGCGAGGAGGCGCGTTGCCTGAAGCCAAAGTTAATCCAAGGCGCTCTTTTTAGGCGGGGTGTTCGGCGCTTTTGGCAATGTTTGGTTCTCAGGCAGCACCCTGGGCTTTGTGACATTATCCACACGGGGCTTGAGAATGTCTGGGTCGAGAGGTTCGCCTTTATATTCCGGTGCCTTGTCTCCTTCGGTGACGACCATGGCTCCCGCCTCCTTCCAGCCGAGCCGAACCATGCAGACAGGTATTACAATCCACAGCAGAAGGACACAAACCACCATGACAACCAGTGATTCTAAAATTGTCAGACCTTTGCAGTTTTTAATCATAGGTAATCTTTGAAAGGGATTGGACGGAGCTGCAGGTTCAATCATGGGCCGGGATGGATTCAGGCCGGATTGGGTCAGATAGCCGCGTCATGTAGCAAGGGCAAGGACCAACGATTTTAGAATGCACTTTTTGACAGCTGTTCATGTTTCTGTCACTGAATGAAATCGGTCGCCATGATCATTCTTAACGCCTGCTCCCGACGCCCAATTTTGTGCGACTCATGAAATTTTTATTTATCAGCGCCAACCAGGGGGGCGGCGGCAGTGAGGAGCTCTGGGTGCAAACTGCCGGCTTTTTGAAACGACAGGGCCACGGGGTGCTGGCGCTGACGGAGTGGAAGCAGGGCGCACACAGACGCCTGAAGCAGCTGGCAGCTCAGGGGGTACCCCACCGCTCGCTGAATCTCACCGGCAAGCAGGCGGTGATGGGCAAAATCTGGGAGCGTTTGTCCGGAGCAGAACCTTGGGGGCTTCGCCTTCTGAGATCGACGCTGAAGGATTTTCAGCCAGACCTGATAATCTTTAATTCAGGAACACTGGTGGATGGCATCCCCCTGCTGGAGGTCATTCATGCTGATGGGCGTCGCTGTATCGCTGTCACGCACCTGGTCTCAACAGACAACTGGCCTGAAGACCCTCTGGCAGAAAGGATACATCGGGCGTATGAGCGGGCGCTGGAGGCGTGCTTTGTCTCCCAGCACAATCAAGATCTGTGTTTTCGGCAGACAGGGCGGAGGCTTTCAAATGCCCGCATCGTGAGGAATCCCTTTCTGGTGAGTGTGGAAGCCCTCGCAATGCCGGCACTGGATGACAGCACGTGTGTGAAGCTGGCACTGCCGGCGCGTCTGCACCCTAAGACCAAGGGGCAGGACATGCTCTTTGAAGTGCTGGCACGACCAGAATGGAAAGAGCGGAAGATCCAGGTGTCCTTGTTTGGCAGCGGAGGTTGTGAGAACACTCTGCGGGCCCTGAGCCGGGAGCTGCAGGTCTCAGACAAAGTCGTGTTTGCCGGTCATGTGGATGACATGAACGCGGTGTGGAGGGAACATCACGCTCTGCTGCTGCCTTCGCGGCACGAGGGGCTGCCGATTGCCCTGATCGAGGCCATGTGGGCCGGGCGGACGGTCATTGCCACGCCTGCAGGCGGCATCCCGGAGATGATGGAGCCGTCAAGGACGGGCTTCCTGGCAGCCTCCTGTGAGACTGCGGCGCTGCATGAAGTGATGGAGCAGGCCTGGTCCCAGCGTGACCAGTGGGCAGCCATGGGTGCCGCCGGCCGTCTCATGGCCCAAGAGCGCATCCCGCCTGATCCTGTCAGTCTGTGGGCAGGGCATCTGGTGGAGCTGGCTTCAGCAGGCGGCCGACCTTGAGCCATGCACGCGAAGCCAGATCTTTGCGTGCGATCAGCTTCTGCATCGCCTCCAGAAATGAGGGATATCTGAGACGGGTGAGAGGTGGCAGGCCGTCCAGACGCCTGAAATGGCAGGCCATGCGCCACAATGCAGGCAGGGCAAATCCACTGGAGCGGTCATGCAGCTGCATGGCCACGGACTGCTGGAGCCCTGTGAATGCGGAGGCGTGACGCTCCCATACACGGCGCCTCGACAATGCCGCACGTTTTTCCCGCATGGCCTTCTGCGTCACCCCGGAGGGATTGATGCGGTACCGCAGCAGGCGCTCCGGCATGGTGGCGGCGAGATGATGTGTCAGCAGCCGCACCCACAAATCATAGTCCTCAGACCAGTAGGGCTCGTCAATGGTGCTGTGGTCCTGGTAGTTGCCGACCTGCAGAACGGCGCTGCGTTTGAAAATCACCGTGGGGTGCCAGATGCGCGGCCCCACAAGCGTGGCATGCAACACATCAGTGGGTGCGAATGGAAGCCTGGACCCTCCTTCCACGACGTTTCCAGACATGTCGATGCAAACGCGGTCCGTGCCCACGAGGGCGAGGGCGGGATGCTGACGCAGAAAGGCAAGCTGCTGGCGAAAACGGTCGGGATGGCAGATGTCGTCCGCATCCATGCGGGCACACAGCTCCGTGTCAGCCACCTCCACAAGCCTGGCCAGGGAGAGGCCTAGAGAGAGGGGCGGGCCACGGAAAACGCGTCCCGGCAGGCGGGAGGGCACCCAGCGGTCAAGGATCTCCAGAGTGCCATCCGTGGAGCCGTTGTCCCAGACCAGCACATCGAAATCACGAAAAGTCTGCTGCTCCAGGGAAGCCAGGGCTTCCTCCAGAAACGGAGCCCCGTTGAGAACAGGAATTAGTACGCTGAGTTTTTCGTTGTTCATGACACAGCCTGTTTGCGGGCGAGGGATTGGTACAAGCCGGCGTATTGATCCAGCGTCTTTTCCAGTGAGTGATCCCGCACAATAAGCTCGCGTGCGCCGGTGCGCATCCTGCATCTGGCCGATTCATCCGCCAGAAGCGCCACCATGGCGCGGGACCAGGCTTCAGGCGTCTCATCCAAGACCTGGATCACTCCTTCGTGCTCACCGAGCTGCCCTTCCGGAAAGCCCATGAAGCGGCGGGTGAGGCAGGGCAGCCCCGTGCTCATGGCTTCCAGCAGTGCATTGGGAAAGCCTTCCTGGGTGGAGGGAAACACAAACATGTCAGCCGCCTGATACCAGTGCTGGATGTCCGGCTGCTCAGGTATGTGAAGGACGCGAGGCAAAGCATTGAGCTGAGCAAAGAGGGCCGTTTGATAACCGGCGATTTCCCTGCGTTCCTGCTCGGAGGAGATTGTGGGACGCTGCACTGCGCCGACGAGAACCAGCCAGGCATCCGGGCAGCTGCGGGCCACTTCCGGCCAGGCCTGCAGCAAGGTGGCGACGCCTTTGCGTGGTATGAGATGCCCGACGTAGAGACAGACTTTTGCACATGGGGGTAGCACCTTTTGCAGCATGGGCGGCAGCGCCCCACCCGGCGCGGCGGGCTTGAACCGCCCGATGTCCACCCCATGGGAGATGACATGCAGCCTGCGTGCAGCGACCCCCATGCGGAGCTGGGCTTCAGCCATGACTGGAGACCCGACGACCACGGCATCAAACAAGCGCTGCGCCAGCTTTTGCAGCTGGAAGTTGGCCCAGCGATGGAAAGCAGTGCGCCCCCAGGTCTCAGGCTCGACCATGGTGGAGACAAACATCAGAGACTTGCCCTGGCGCTTGATGGAGAGCAGGCTGCTGAAAAGCCGCCGGTCCATCTTGATCGTCTGCACGACCTTCGCCGCCGCCCCTCCCTGTCTCATGAGAAGTTCGGCGGCGGATTTAAACAGCCTCTGATCACGCTGCCCGGCAACTGACCCGACCTCGATACGGGACACGGGGATGATGCCATCCACGTTCTCTTCAACCGGCAGGGCCGGATCACTGCGGGAGGTGATCACCGAAGTGGTGATGCCGCGCGCCTTGAGCCCGGGCGCGTAACGCCGGAAACGTTCGGCAGCACCTGCCAGCACGGGGGCATAGTGCGGAAATATCTGGCAAACCTGGAGCGCGTCGGGCATGACGTGGAATTCAGATCAAATTAGGATGATTTGGAGCGTGTCAGCCTCCTGCCCAGTTCAATGGCGGGCTTCTCGATCAAGAAATGCGCCAGCAAGCCGAGTCCGATGGTCGATGCCAGGGCCAGGATGAAAGAGATGAACGGTGAGGCGGCCATCCACGGCCCGCATAGCTTTTTGAACGCCACCAAGACGGGGTAGTGCAAAATGTAGATGCTGTAAGACAGATCCACCCGCAGCAGCTGCTGCAGGCGCGTCAAGACAGAGCGCATCTGCGGCCAGCCGACACACGCCGCGATGAAGATCAACGAACCCAGCCCGCACAGGTAATAGCCCAGCCAGATGCTCGGCATGACGTATCTCCAGGAAATGGCTGCGTAGAGCACGAGGCCCAAAAGCAGCAGCCCCCACCAGGCAGGCTGGCTCAAGCGGCGCCAAAAGCCCTCAGGCACGCGGCACAAGATAGTGCCAAGCGCGAACATGCCAAGAAAGGCCGCCGTGCCGACGATGTGCTGATCCATCCAGTGGCTGAAAAGAACCAGTGCCGCGGCCAGCGCAGCGGCCAGCCAGCCGGAGCTGCGCAACATAACCCACGCCAGCAGGGGGAAAATCATCGAGATCTTGGCCTCGGTCATGAGCGTCCAGACCGTGGGCAGCGCGAAGTCGGACTTCATGCCCGGCGCCAGGAGGGTGCTCTGAAGCAGCCACTGGCTGGTCTGCAGAGAGCCGCCGTCAAGAAACAGGGCGGGCATCCCCCTCACCTGCCCTGCGCCATGCTGCTGCACGTTCCACAGCACGACAAATGAGAGCGCAAGAGCAGCCCAGTAAACGGGATACAGACGGAAGACACGCCGCACGCCGAATTTCACATACGCCTTGAAGGACGGCGCCCTGCTGCCGAGCGACAGGGCGAGAACATAGCCGCTGAGAACAAAAAACAGCATCACCGCCGCCTTGGAGTCCAGCACACCTTTGCGCAGCCATTCCGGCCAGTGGAGCTCGAAGACAAGGCGGAAGTGCTGCACGAAAACGATGAACGCAGCGATCAGGCGCAAGGCGTCCAGTGCAATGATGCGCGCAGGACCGGCCTGGGGCGAGTCTGTGAAGGTTTCCATCGGGTTAATATGAGCCGGTTAAAGCGGGATGCTGAAGGCAAAGATGCCTGCTTTTGCCAACGATCTCAGCGTGCAGCACTTTTTTGGCCGGCGGCCCCCCCTATGCCGGGCACGGCCAGCTTTCCGCACCACACCGCAGGCAGCAGGTTCATTTTTTGCACGCCACCACCACATTGTTGAAGTAGAGGCGGTCATCCTTGGGCAGCAGGAAATTCAAAACCATGCCGAGGGGATTCAGGATGGAGCAGAAGAGGATCTTGCCGAGACGATTGAGGCGCTCCGACTGCGGGAGAAGCTTTTGCACGCTGAAAACAAGAAGCAGCTGAACCAGAGCCAGAATCCAATTCCCAGTTTTTTCGATCGCCTTCACCTCAAACCCGCCGGACTGAAAAAGATGCTGCAAGGCAAACGGAGTGTAGCGTGCGTAGTCGTAGGGTTCTTCATGCAACGGCCAGGCAAATGGACAGGTGACGAGAACAACACCGCCAGGACGGAGGACGCGACGGAATTCGGACAGCACCTGGGCTGGATTAAACACATGCTCCAGCACTTCCGTCATCAGAATGCTGTCCACGCTTTCGTCTTCCAGCGGGATGCGGTCGCCAGAGTATAGCAATGTGGAATGCGCATGCTTCAGAGGATACCCCGGGGCGTCAATCTCAAGCCCCAGATAACGGTCAATTTTAAAGAGATGCCGGTAGGGGGCGGTCCCACACCCAAAGTCGAGCATTGTCCCGTGCAGCTCGTCTGAGTGTCTGACGATTGCCTGTCCCAGGGCCTGGCGGATCAGAAAAGAAGAGTTGACGAACATTCCAACTCGAGTGGGAAGAAACTCTTCTTTTTTTAATAGTTTGTAGAACCAACCCATGATCGCAGCAGCAAGGCACCCGGCTGACGGGCGAAAAAAGGAACACCGATATTACGAATTTTGATCCCTAAAGAATTTTTTATCGTGCGACCTGCCACAAACTGCAAGCTTTTTCTCTTTAGGTTCAGTCTTTAAAATAACTTTCAGAAACCTTCGCGGAAGGATGCGGCCGTCCCATGCTGCACTGGCACCGGCCTGTTTTTGTTGGGGGGGGTGACACAGGAAGGATTGATATCCGGCCTCAAAATCTGCAGGCTGGTCGTGCCGCCCCCTGAACCAGACTCACAGCCTGGCTGCTAATTTTCAGCAGCGTTTGTGCCGCGCCTGGTCTTTGATGGCATGCCAAAACCACGAAGGCGGATGTGGTACATTTCCCGGTGGTGGCGCAGATTGGACTCCAGAATGAGGCCCACCAACAGCACGATGGTGGATATGACCATGATGCTGGCCGCCAGAACCGCCATGGGCACGCGACTGACGTAGGCAGTCTGGATAAACTCATAGACCGGAAGCGCACCAGCCAGCATGCCGAGAAGGTAACCACAGGCCGCTATGAGCCCGAAGAACCGCATGGGCCGATAGTCGCGGAAAAGGACCAGCAGGACGCGCAAAATGCGCGTGCCATCCCTGAAGGTCTTCAGCTTGGAACTGGTGCCTTCAGCCCGGTCACCAAAGGGAATGGGCAGGTCCACGGTGCTGAAGCCTTTGTCGATGGCTTGAATGGTCAGCTCGATCTCCAGCTCAAAGCCGCGGGAAAGCACCGGAGCGTTCATGTAGAAGCGGCGTGAGAAAAGACGAAGGCCGGAAAAGACATCTCCCGGCTGGTGGCCGAACACCGCTTTGACAAAGCTGGCGAACAGCGAGGTGCCCCACTGGTGGCCGGGACGGAAAACGTCCTCCTGAGTTTGGCGCACACCGGTGATCATGTCCACGGGCGCCTCGCAGTAGCGTTCGTAGAGGAGCTTGCCGCCGGCGGCCGGATAGCTGCCGTCCCCGTCGACCATGAGGACGAGGTCGGTGTCGATGTGACACAACGCCGTGGCCACCGCCTTGGCTTTGCCACGGCGCGGTTCCACGATCACCTGCGCGCCAGCAGCCCGTGCGCGAGCTGCGGTTGCGTCGGTGGAGCCATTGTCCACGACGAGGATGCAGGCCTGGGGAAATGCCTCCCTGTATTCTGCCACCACGGCAGGAATGGCGACCTCTTCATTGAGGCAGGGAATCAGCACAGTAAGGGTGGGTGCAATCATGGCAGAGAGGGAGAGTCGATGATGGGACCGGCGGGGACCAAGTAAACGCCAGACTGCACCTGTTTGCCGGATTTTTTCGCATAGGTGAGCAGCCATGGCTGCGGGGTTTGTTTCAGCATTTCCCGCAATTGCCGGTCAAATGGGGCGAAATGCACGCCCGGAGGGAGATCTGGGAGGTAGTATTTTTCCTCCACCACCAGCCAGTCGATCTTGTTCTGAGCGCAGAAGTCCTTCACATCATTTTGACTGGCTGAATAGAACGCCTTCAGCAAAGCCGCATTGCGCTCCATGACGAACCTGCGATAACCCGTGAACAGCACGGCGTGAGAACTTTCATTGCTCACAAACACGCTGCGGTGGCAGAGCACGGGGATGAAGTCGCTGGTGCGGGGAAAACTGGCCACCAGCTCCTCCCCGCCAGTCCTTGCCAGCGCCAGGTAGAGCCCGGCATATTCTGATGCGTCGTCGGCCCCCTTGCCCTGTATGGAAGGCGCTCTGGACAGCACGACAAGCGCCAGGCAGATGCCACCTGCCATGCGCCCTCTCCCAGCCTTCAACAGTCCCAGGCCGGAATCAAGAAGCACAGCCCAGCTCAGCACGCCCAGCACAGGCATGCTCCAGATCATGTACCGCGATGGCTCAAACAGACGTGGCAGAAGCAGTGTGGCCAGAACGTAGGTGGCCATCCCTGCCGCCGTGAGAGCAAGGAGAACCATGGCTTTTTCACGGCTGCGACGCCATACCATGACCATGGCCAGCACAAATGCGAGGATGGACGCGGCATTCAGCACCAGCTGAAGAGGGCCGGCAAAGGCGGCCCCATGCCGCATCAAAGGCTCAACGATGGCTTTGGTCCAGGGCAGGAGAGCCCAGGGAAGAATGCCGAGCAAAGGCGGAACCGGCAGCAAAGGCACACGGCCACCTGCCGCATAGAGGGGATCCGCCTGCATCTGCACCTGAGTGACCTGGGGCCCCACCAGGGGGTTGAGACCGAGTTCACGGCTTTTCAACAGCACCAGTGCGCTGCCTGCGGCAACGGCCAGAACCAAAGGCCACTGCGTTTTCCACAGGGTGCGCAGACTCCCCGCCTGACGCCATTGATCCCGCGCCTGGTCTGCCACCCAGACCAGGGCGTAAACCGGAGAGAGCAGGACGAAGGCCACGGGGTAGAGGGCTGCTGCCAGAAACAGACACATGGCGGCCCATCCTTGGCGGCGATGCAGCAGCGCGAGCACAAGCCCGCACACCAGCGGCCATGCAAAACTGCGGGCGAAGCCGCCACTGAGGCCGATCCAGGCGTCTGAGATGAGAAAGAGCCCCACAGCGATCCAGCCCATGCGCACACCACGCAGAAAGACGCCGATGCGATAAACAAACACTCCAGTGAGGGCAAGCAATGCCAGCGCCAGCGCTTTTCCCACCAGCAGGGTGGGAAGAAAGACACGCACTGCTTTGAAAAGCGCGGCCGCCACATAAGGCTGAATGGCCTTGGATGTTGCAATCCACGGATCCCCGGGCTGCAAACCGCTTCCATCTTCTTCATCCAGCCAGACATGGTGCTGGGCGATATCGTCTGTGATCAAGAGAGGCTTCCAGAGCGTGAACCCCTGAAGAGCGAAGGCAAGAATGCAGATGATGAGGGGAGCAAAGCGAAGCATGGCGGAAAGAAGGAAGAAACGGTCTTTGTTGAAAACGCCCACGGGCACGATCTAGGACAACCGCTGAGAAGCCCTGCCACCACCGGCTGAGGTGACGCCGCTGCCGGCCCGGGGCTGCGCTGCACTGGAAAACAAGCTCCAGCGGTTCAGCGGCATCTCGATGTACCTCCACACGATCATGCCGACGAACACCGAGACCACAACCATCATCATCAGCAGCAGGTCCAGCCACCCACCGCCCAGGTTTGCGAACCTCGAATTCATGAAGAGGGACAGGGCCATGAGCACAATGCCATGAGAGAGAAAGATGGAATAACTGGCGCGGCCCAGCAGAAACATGTCTTTGAAACGCCAGTTTTGCGCTTTCACAGAACGCTCCCACAGGGTCAGCCCGGCAATCCCGACTGAAAACACCAAGGCCCAGAACAGCTTCTGCCAGAGCACTGGATGTCCGGCCACCCAGGTGTGGTCTGACGCCCCGGCAGCAAAGCCTGCCAGGGCAATGCCAAAGAGCAGCATGCCGGGTAATCTCCCGCCGCCAACCTGCCTGCGAACGCATTCAGCCGCCAGCGCACCGGCGGCAAACTCCAGGACAGAGGGATGCAGCAGAAATCCAGTCCCATGTGTGGAGGGAACCACCCCCAAGCCAAGCCCGGCCAGGGACAGCACCGCAGCCCAAATCAGCAACACTGGCAAGGAAGCCCACCGGGGCAGCGCCAGACATGCGGCCAATGCCAGGGTGAAGTATATCTCAAATGGCAAAAACCATGCCGCCACGATGATGGGAAAAGGCCTCTGCGGCAGCGCCAGCAAGGAAGGCAGCAGCTCATAGCTCTCCGAGCTGCGCCCCGGCACGAGCCACAAAAGCAAAACTTTGACCATCGTCAGGACGAGCAGCAGCGGATAAAGGCGCCATAGCCGTTTCCTGATGAAGCCCAGCCACGCCCAGGGTCTCCCCGCCTCAGCGCAATGCGCCGTCCAGAGCACAAAGCCGCTGAGCACAAAGAAAAAATCCACACGATAGGTGCTCTCGCTGAAGAGCCCTCCCAGCCATTCATGATTCCAGTAGTTTTCTGACTGCACACCCATGTGATGACAGACCACCAGAACTGAGAAGACTCCGCGCAACGCCTGAATCCCGTGGAAGATGGGGCGGGCTGAAGGGGCTTCAGAATCGGACATGCATCTGTTGAGTCAGTAAGATTGAGCGCGTTTGTTTCAATGAAGCAACCAAGCGGAGAGCTGAAAATTCAGCCCCTGTAAAGATTGCGACGCTGAACGGCAGGGCTAGCTGCTTTCTTCGTCCAGCGATGATTGGTGGCAGGCTTCTTGATTGGCTAAAAAGCCGGCAAGATTGTCTGCATTGACGGGCAGCGGCATCCGCAGCGCAGATGCCATCCGCAACCCCAGCAAAACAAGCGGGGAGGGAACGGGTATGATCCACGCACTTCGGCCGGCTGCGCGCGCCGCTCTTTCCACGACAGCCCTCAGAGTGACGAGTTCTTTTTCAAAAAGGTTGTGTTCCCGTGGAGTCAGGGCTGCTGTCATGATCCGCCGAACATGCCCGCAAAGACTGCCAATCTCGATGACAGGAACTTTGCCAGCCCCACCGTCCGGCAGGGGTATCAGCGGCGAAAGCTTCACAAACGTGAAAATGCGCCCATAGAGCCCGCCCGCACCGAGAACCAGCCCGGGCCTGACGATGACAACATCCTCCATGCCGTGCAGGCTCTCCTCCAAAGCGGATTTTGTCCTGCCGTAAAGCGATGATGCCTGAGGGCCTGCGGAGTAGGAGGAAAACACGATCTGACGCCGCACCCCAGCCTGGCGGAGCTTGTGAACGGCGGCGAGGGTGCCTGAAAGCGTCTTTTCAGCCCCGATGGCTCCGCCAAAGTCATGCGCGAGGTGCAGAGCACAATCTGCGCCCTCGATGGTGGCGTCATTCAACGGACCGCCCAGCGACCATGAATGGCACTCGCCGTCAAAGCCCTGCACGGCGGCTTTGCGGCAAAAGCAAACCACGCTGTGCCCGTGACTGGCAGAGTCCCGTGCAAGATGCGAACCGATAAAGCCTGCGGCGCCAAAGATGAGTACTTTCATGGGAGGAGCGACTGGCTTTACGTCAGTCTTGCGACCGTACGAAGGCTGTTGGCCATCATGGTGAGCGCGGAGGGGCAGCAGCCCAGCTCAGGAAGAACGGTGGAATCCACCGCGTGCACCCTGCCCTGCTGCGTCTGCCGCAGATACTCGTCCACGGGCACTTCAGGCGCATCCCCACAGACCACACGACCGGCGCAGTAGTGAAAGCCACCGCCTGGAGTGAACCCGGCCGTCTTCCATACCTTCGCACGCGGCTTCAGCCATTGGAGGAAAGACTTCATCTCCGGATCGGCACCGGTGCCGGGGGAGCCCTCCACGAAAACGGCATCTTTGCCGCGCTCCAGCCGATAGCGCATCTGCGTGGCTTCGGTCCAGACCTGAACGGGGGTGATGAGATTCATGATCCCGGGGATATTCAGTCCTTTGACCAGGGCGGGAAGGCGCAGCATGGCCAGAAGGAGGCTCAGTGGCGCGTGGCTCAGGCGATAAACGGAAGCGAAGAGTGTGACCTTGTCTTGGAGCACGCGCTCGATGGCCAGTGTGTTGAAATGCTTTTCCCCATCTCGCCGGGTCATGGGCAGCGCGCCAGGCTTGAGAGTGGTGTAGAGCATGACAGGCGCATGGTCGCCAAAGGTGGTGGAACTCACGTCCATGCAGGAGGCAAAGACGAGCTTGAGAGTGCCGACAACGCCAGCGGCCAGCAGCACCTGCCGGCCGGACACGGTCGAGCCGTCTGAGAGCACTACACGCACAAAGCCACCTCCAGCCTCCCACCTCCGGGCGGCAAGAGGCAGCACGGTGGCATTGTGCAGGGCCGCCTGCGTCTGGAAGGCATCTCGCATGGAGCGCAGCCCCATCTGCGGACCAGCCGCGCTGCCGAGCACGAGATTGGGCGTACGGTGGCGGTATCCCGACTCAAGGGTGACCCTGCTGCTGCCATCAGCGCCGGGAGAGCAGCGGAAGAGGGCCTCTATCTCCCCGCAGGCGGTGAGATAGTCTGCATGGCTGGCAAAGCAGTGCCGCGGCCAGGGGTCATTGGCCTCATAGCGGGCAAATTGCTGCCCCCAGTAGTTGGCCAGCCCTCCGGTGATCGCGGGCTGGACCAGCTCTCCTTTGGAAGGAGGTGCGAAGCGGATGCGCTCCCCAATGCCGGCGGGCTCGCCACTCTCGTGGGACACGGAGTCGATTTTCGCGTGCAGGGCCCTGGCTTCTCTGGCTGGAAGCCGGGCATCCTCTCCGGTGAGGACGAGCACCTTGCGACCTTTTGGCAGTCCGGCGAGGGCTGCCACTGCGCTGGGGCCGGCACCGACCAAAATGGTGTCAAACAGCATGCCTCCCCCCTGCCCTTATCGTTCTGAGTTCATCTTTGCCCAGGAATCGTCACCAGCTTCTGCTTCGGCGATGGATTTTTTCACCACCCCGATATTCATGGCGTCGATGATATGCTCATCACGGGCGAAGAGCTGCCTGGCGCGGGCGAGATCACCTTTGCCCAGGTAATACATGATTCTGGAGCATGTCATGGCCACGCGGGCACGCTCCCCCATGACCTCCAGAGACCACTGCCATGAGAGCTCCGCCTCATCATCCTGAAGCTGCTTGAAATCGATGGCTTCGGCGAGCACCTCCGGTGGAATTTGCTTCGTCAATTTGAAGCGGGAGGTGCAGCCATAGGAGACGGAGGATTCATACTCAAAGTAATCTCGCAGCCGGCACTGCAGCACTGAGATCCAGGGATGATTGAATGAAAGGTAGTCCTGGTGGAGGACAAGCGCCCCGACCATCAAAGAAGGATAAAACTCACGCGCAATGGCGCTGGTCAAGGGCCAGCTCTTCATGGCATCCACCAGCAGAAGCCTGATGGGACCGCCCTCCCAGCGGCAGGTGGTGAGATCGGCCTGCACCAGGTTTACCCACGGTTTGAGATCTCCCATGCGGCGGCGCGTTTCAGGCAGAAATGTCTCACCTGGCATGTAGTCGCACCAGTGCTCGCTGGAGTAAAGGTCCATCCATGCCTCCCAGATGAAACGGTCATAGGCATGCACCCTGCCGGAGTCATTCATTTCCCGCAGCCCCTGGGCGAGGGAGAGCGTGGTGGAACCGAGCCAGCAGCCCAGATCGACAATTTCCCCACGCAGCCCGGCCACATCCCTGACAGCCTGGGTGAAGAGCACTTGTTCTTCCTTCGTCGTCATGGCTGCGACCGGGACGAAAGATGGCAGTGCGCGATCCCAAACAAGACGCCCATGACGGATGTAGCGCAGGCCTTCGAGCACACGCGGTGGAATGATTTTTTTCAGCTGCAGCATGGGGCAACGGTCTATAAATGCTGATTTATTTACCGTGAATATCCGAAACCTTTACTGCATGCAACATGATACCGAGATAAAGGCGATGATGCTGGTGGTCGCTGTCGGCAACGATGCGGAAGGCCTCCTGGTGTTTGTCCGCCCAGCGGTGAAAACCGGAGCGCATGCGGCGCCACATGCCACGCAGCAGCTTGAAGGCGAGTCCAAAGGGTGAGTTGTCGGCGGGCAGGCGGTCAAAGGTCAGCTCCAGAAGCTGCAGAGCGGCGCGCGGACCAGTGGTGAGCTTCCAGATTTTTTTCACTTTGAAGCCGGCGGCCTCGAGATCCCTGCGCAGGCCGTTGGTGGTCCAGCGCTGAAAATCCCAGGGCACACTGTGGTCAGGAAAGGTGCCATGGGTGGAGAGCAGCAGCGCACCTCCATCCTTGAGCATGCGATGGCACTCAGCCAGGTATTGATGCGGCACGGCCACGTGCTCCAGAACCTGGGTGGAGAGAATGCAGTCAAAGCTCGCGTCCGGCACATCCAGAGGCTGCCCCGGAGTGATGATGAGATCCAGATCTGTCATGCCCACCACGTCTGCTCGGACGTAGGCCTCGTGCTTGAAAAGGGGGCGGTACGGGCTGCCGCCGCAGCCGTAGTCCAGCACCCTGCCGGAGATGAGCGGGATGAGCTCCTGCATCATCAGGCGCAGGTCGGACAAGTGCAGGTAGAAGCGGTCGCCTGGACTGGGGGTGAGCCTGGATTTGAGCTCCGCCGCGTCTGCCATGGCCTGCGCCTCACGGGAAGTGACAACCTGCTGGCTCTGCATATCCGGGGTGGAACTCATGAAGCAGCAAGTGTCTGGCGCGGCACGGCGACGAAGTCATAAGAGCCAAACTCCGGCACGACACGGCGTGCGGCGGCCTCGTCTGGAACGCGCGTCTTCTTGTCTGCAAGACAGATGTCGTAGTCCAAGGCTGCGAAAAGGGAGACAAACTCGTCAAAGGTATGCCCGCGTTTCTTGTTTTCGTAGAGGCAGAACTCAAAGACGATGATGGGCCGCCAGCGCGTGATCGCCTGCCTGCCGCCCTGGAGGATTTCGAACTCGTGCCCGTCGGTGTCGATCTTGATGAAATCAAGATGGGTGAGTCCTTCCTGCTGCACCAGGAGATCGATGGAGAGCGTGGGACAGGTGACCTTGTGAACGAGGCCGAGATGCACCTCGTGCTTTTCACCAGCGGTGTTGTCGAGACGCCAGCTGGGGTATGCGATCATGGCATCGCCGGGCGGGGAGCCGTCTCCCATGAAGGCCTGGACGGCTTTGATGCGGGGCTGCAGGGCGGGGTTGAGCTCAATGTTGCGAAGAAGGCGCCTGTAGGCGTGGTCGGTGGGTTCCACGGCGATGATGCGGGCATCGGCATTCCGCGAGGCGAGCGGCAGGCAGATGGCGCCAATGTTGGCCCCGATGTCGATGGCGCAGAAGTTGCTCTTGGCAGGCAGCAGCGAGTCATCAATCACCCACTTCTGGAAACTGCCGAAAAGGAACAGGGAGAGGTCGATGCCCTCCGCCAGATCCACATCAAAGCGAATGCCATTGCGGGTGATGATGCGTTGCTGGCTGAGGCCGGCCAGCCGCAAACCGCGGTAGATGAGCCTGGCGAGTCCGATCTTGGTTTTGGTGTTCAAAGCGTGGCGTGGGGCTGGTGTTTCAGTCAAGGCATCGCGGCTGCCTGGGGCCTGATGATAAATGTGTGTGCTGCGGCGCCGCACATGGGCGGCACGTGTGGCGCGGCGGGAGAATGCAGGTGGTGGCTTCCTGGTCCAAGGCCAGTCTCACTCCTTCACCGCGACAACCTGCTGGTTGGACGTCACCTGGCCCAGCATGAGCGCCAGTGCGTCGAAAAGGCAGAATAGAACGAGAAAGAACACGTTTCCATCCCTCAGGCGCGCCCACCTGGGCCAGCCACGGCGCAGCTGAAGAGCGCGGGCCGTGCTCATCCAGATGAGCGGTGCGAGCAGGGAATTTCTCCGGGTGACGCGCAGGCCGAAGCGCTCCATGTAGCGTGAAAGCCCTTCCCTGCTGAAGAGATTGAGATGACGTGGAAAATAGTAGCCGCCCCAGGCTCCGCTGTGAAACCAGGGCCGGTCGTAACCGTCAGTATTGGGCGTGCAGACACTGAACATGCCTCCGGTGCGCAGGCATGAGCGCACTTTTTCCATGCAGGCATCCACGTCCCACAGATGCTCGATGACCTGGTTCATGATCACGAGCGAGACGTTTTCAGGAAGCTGCGCGGTTTCCAGCGCCGACTCGATGACGACGACACCGGCTTTTTCCATCTTCTGCCGCTGACCGGCTGACACGGCAAAGTCCACGCCCACGAGGCGGGCATCCGGCCGCTCACGGCGCATGGCCAGGAGCAGCGCGCCATCCCCGCAGCCGAGATCGACCACCGTGCCGCCGTGCGGGACGCCGCGCATAAAGGCACGAAGACGGCTGCGCACGACCACGTCCTTCATGCGGCCCATGATACTCCAGCCGTCCGGCTGGTGAGAGGCGTCCAGGGTGTAATAGTCGGACGGGTAGATCTCAGGCGCACATTCCGCCGTGGGACGCGGGTTGAGATAAATGTGGCCGCAGCTGCGGCAACGGCCGAAGTGAAACACCTGGGCGGTGGTCTCGCAGTCATAGTCGGCGCCAGACGCCATGATCTCGGCGTCATCCGCTCCGCAAAGGAGGCAGCTGGTTTTTTCGGTGATCATGGGCGTGCTTTTTTCTCCAGCTCCCTGAGTTCGCCCACCAGGCGCCGGAATGCGTTCAGATAGCCGAAAGCGGCGACTTCATTTTCGCCATAGTCCACACGGGCGGCCAGGAAACGATGGGTAAAGGCCAGATCGTAATAGGGCACCTGGGGCATCAAATGATGTTCAAGGTGGTGGCCGTAGCCGTAGGGCGCGATGCAGAGATACTCCAGCCATCCCGTGATTGAGGTGCGGCTGACTTTGATGCCGAGAAAGCCGGGATAGTGCTCCACGATGGTGCGGAAGCGGTTCACGACGAGAGTGACTGTCATGAGAGGTGCGACCCAGAGCACAAACCAGGCGTACCACTGGCCCGTGATCCGGAAGAGCAGGAACCAGAGGCCCGCCTGGATCAAAAGAAAAACAGGCGCGGCGTATGCAGGATTGCCCCTGGCAGCCTTCCCGTCTCCACTGGAGCCATAGCGGGAAAAGAACCTCCGGACCGCGCTGATGCCAATGCAATCAACCAAAAACTGACGGATCAAGTGCCGCACCGAGGGATAGGTATAGAGGTCAATGTATGGGTCCGCCGTGTCCCCGGAGGAGCGGTGGTGCTCAAAGTGGGGGGTGCGGTAGCCCTGAACAGTGTTGAAAATGGGCAGGCACACCAGAACGTCGCACCAGATGTCGCTGGCTTTTTTGCTGCGGTGAAAAAAATAGTGGCTGCCCTCATGCATGAGCAGGCCGAGTGCATTCTGCACAAAGCCGGCGACCAGGGCCGTGAGCCCCCACAGAATGATGGAGTGAGGCCAGCGCGAAAGCAGAAGGCACATGAAGGCAAAGGGCAAGATGGTGAGCGCCCAGGAGCGTATGAAGACTGGAAACGGATCCCGCCCGCGCTGGGCAAGCGCGGCCGTCAACTCGTCGCGAACTGCTTTGAATGCATCCATGTTCATGGTGAAAGCTGCTTGGTTTGCCCCAGCCGGCGGGCTGGGGCGGAGTGGTGGAAAGCGGCCGGGCGGCTATCTGGGCAGCATGACAATGCTGCGCTTGCGAAAGAAGCTGGCACATCCGGCATTGCGCCAGTTGGAAGGATCAGGATGGAGGTCGTTGAAAAAAATGGTGTGCGGGCGGGCGCTCAGGGCACGAACCTGGACATCCTGCTCGGCAGAGCTGCGGATAAGGGCATTCCGGCTGGCGTTTTCCTGGTCATACAGCGCCGCCTTCCCGCTGAGGAGATCTTTCCATGCGGACTTGATGTTGTTGCCGGGGGACATCTGCAAGCTCGCGCAGAAGATGAGGAAGACGCACACTGAGAGAACATGGCCCGCCCGTGGAATCTCAATCTGGCGGCAGCGCAGCAGTGCAATGAGCCCGGCAAGGAAGACAACCCAGTCGATGATGAAGAACAGAAGGACGATGTTCACCCCGCGCTGAGGGATGACCGCCCCCATGCTCCAAGTGCCCAGAAAGAAACCGCCAACGAGAGTGGCTGTCATCAGCAAGAGGGAGACCACGATGATCTCCCAGGCACGCCGGCGTGAGAGCTGCGGCGTTTCCGGCCAGGAGCACCCGACGGCCAGGGAAAAGAGAAAGAAGGGGGCAAACACCATCCAGATGACCGCCTGCCTGACTGCAAGCTTCACGGCCATCATGATGGATGGTGCCAGGACGTGGTTCACTTCATTATGATACCAGCTGCTTCGCACCGCGTTTCCGGGCGTAAGCACCACCACGGCGACGCCGGCCAGCGTGGCCCCCAGGACAATGAGCAGCGGGCGGCTCAGCTGACGATGCCGCCAGAAGAAAAACCCATTGAGGATGGTGACATGCGCCAGCAGGAGAGCCATGGCGATCTCAGAGCATCCGGTGATGAAAAAAGCCGTGAATGAGGCAGCGGCCAGCAGCGCATGAGGCGGGCGCCATTCCAGCTCGAGACAGCGCCGCCCCAGCATGCCAGCAAGGCAGAGGGACAGCACACCTGGAAGTGTGTAGCCAGCGGATCCGGTACCCCAGTAGAAACCCTGCGCAGTGCTGGCCATAGCCCACAGAAGCAGGACGAAAGCGGTGACTGCCAGCATCCATTTCCAGGCGTTGGTGGCTTCTGGAAACCAGCCTCCCACGGACCACCTGAAGCTGGCGCCAAGCCCAAGCACCAATGCAAGGCACCACCACTTGAAGGCGCCGAGCGACAGCTGTATGGGATTCATGAACAGCAAGGCGGAGGAGAAAAAACGGCCTGATTCACCCAGGTACATGTCGATGTTGGCCTTCAAGAAGCCCTTGTCCATGGTGAGGGCCGCCATGTACCAGTCATCCGCAGAAGGCTGGGCATAGAGGCACAAGACGACGAAGGGGAGGATGCCTATGACAGCCAGCAGGAAAACCAGGCTGCGGTTCAGAGACAGGTGAAAACTACGCATGTCAAAATGGGTTCGAAATTTATCAGGCTGGCTGGCGCCTCTGCAGCACGATCAGCAGACGTCCGGCAAAAAGGGAGGGCAGGAAGCGCAGCCCCCGCTCAAGGAAGCGCACGAGCGGCAGCAGCGCGGAGGGGTAGAGCTGCGGGCCGCGCAGACCTCCACACATGAGCCAGGCCCAGCCAGGCTCACGCCCCACATGAATGACCTCCCAGTCTTTGAGCACGTTCTCGGCCAGCCCCTCTTTGTTGACAAAAATGCGCCAGCTGTTTCCCTGAGCCGCATAGTATGGATGATTTGCAGGGTCAAAGCCGGGCGGTGCGTCCCACTCAATCGGCTGCCTGAAAGCAACCGGCTCATGATGGCAGAAGTGCATGATAAGCCGGGGCAGCAGCCCCATGCCAGGCTCGAAAATGATGACTCTGCCGCCTGGAATCACCACGCGGGCCATTTCTGCGAATGCACGCCCGGGATGCTGGAGGTGATGCAGGACGTCGAAGAGGATCAGGTTCTCCACTGTACTTTCCCGCCAGTTGAGCGCATAGGCATTTTCCACCCGGTCCAGCCACGGATTGGGAAACAGATCTGAGGTGAGGCAGTCCGGCAGCACCTTTTTGATGTTTCCCATGCCGGAGCCCAGCTCGACTGTGGCCGCCTTCTTTTCCTTGAGCGTCCATCGGGCGATCTCCTGATAAAAGGCATGGTAAACCTTCTGCAGCACCGGCTTTCGCTCCCAGTGCCTGCGATTTTCCTGAATCTCGATGTCGTGCTGGGAGAGCTCGACCATGGGAGACGCCTTGTTGCTCACATTTGTGGGAGTTTGAGTTTTAGAAATGCCGCCCAGCAGAAGCGCAGCATCACGAGGCCGTTTTTAAAACGGCGGTTCATCTTTGTGTCTCCATAGGTGCGCTCCTGATAGTGCACGGGAAGATCAAGAATGCGCAGGTTTAGCTTGGCCGCGCCGAACAGCAGCTCGTAGTCGCCCCAGCGGTCTTCGGCACCCCAGGTGTCGATCATGCGGCTGATCTTTTCCCAGTCCTTGCGCCACAGCACCTTGGTGCCGCAGAGCGTGTCCCGCACCGGGGAGCCAAGGAGGTAGGAGAAGAGGGTGGCAAACCCCTTGTTTCCGATCATGTTGGCAAACTTCATCGCCTGTCCCTGCATGGGGTAAACCATGCGCGAGCCGTTGATAAATTCGCCTTTGCCAGAGGCGATGGCTTCGACAAAACGGGGCAGCTCCTCGGGCATGACCGTCAGGTCTGCGTCCAGGATCATGAGAATGTCACCGGTGGCCGCACGAAAGCCGGTCCAGACATTGCGTGACTTGGATATGGCAGGCCCTTCGACGAGGCGGATGTTTTTCTCCGGGAACTCTGCCTGCATGAGACGCACCTCGTCTGCAGTGCCGTCCGTGGATTTGTCGTCGCAGAATATGATCTCGGTCTCCCGGCCGAGCACTGGCATTCGTTCCACAGCGCTGCGCACATTGCCTTTTTCATCTTTGCACGGAATGATGACCGAGACCTTGAAGTCCGTGACCGGACGGGGCTGCGGCGCAGGGCGGGCGACGATGAAATTGAAGAGATTGAGGCGGTCGATCACCGGCATCCACGACACGTACTTGTTGAGCAGGCGGCTGAGCAGCGGAATGCCAAACGGCATGAGGACACGCCTGGAGACACGAAGAAGCTCAAAGCCGGAGAGCATCAGCAAGCCCTGGTAGTCAGAGACAGAGAGCCAGTTTGGCTCGACCTTGGGCGTTTTGAGGTTGGTTTTTTCAGCCAGCGCCACCAGCGGCTCCCACAGATGATTGTAGGCAAGAATGACGATGCGTGTGTGAGGCAGGCAGACAGAACGGACGCGGTCAAACATGGACTGGAGGTCCACCATGTCGGTCGTGTCCTGAATGAGAATGGTGTCAAACGGGCCCTCAGGGAGCTGCTGCTCAGGATCCATCAGCCAGAACTGGGCCTGAGGATGCTTTTCGCGCGCCAGGTCGATCATCTTCGGGCTCACCTCCACCGCGCTGGCGGCGGCAGTGTCCAGGTAGTCGAGCAGCTTTCCAGTCTGACAGCGGACGAACAGCAGACGCCCGACGTCGCCAACGAGCGATTTCAACTCCTGCCCGATCAGCTTGTAGAAGTAGAGATTGCGACTGATGTGGTAGTCACGTTCGCCTGCATGCTGCTCGGCACTGTTGACAATGCTTTGCCGTTTGGCCTCGATGGCGGCCATCCCCCAGGCAGGAGTGTTTTCAGGAGAAGGAGGAGTGTGGATGTCTGGCATGGTGAATTTGAACAAGGCAGGCTGCTGCGTGCTTCAGGATGCCTGAGTGCGTGCGAGCCAGGATTGATGGATCTCCTCAAAAGTAGTTCTGAGGTTTTTGGTGATTCCCCAGCCCGGATAGTGGGCCTTCATCTTGTCGAGATTGGATATGTAGCAGATGTGGTCGCCCTGGCGGTTCTGCTCCACATACTCGTACTGCATGGGCTTGCCGGAGATGGAGGCGATGAGATCAAAGGCTTCAAGGATGGAGACGGAGTTGTCACGTCCGCCGCCGATGTTGTAAACCTCCCCCTGGCGTGGCACGTCGATGAAGCGCTCCATGAAGGCCACCACATCGTGGCTGTGGATGTTGTCGCGCACCTGCTTGCCCTTGTAACCAAAGACGCGGTAAGTGCGGCCCTCGAGGTTGCAGCGGATGAGGTAGCTGAGGAATCCATGCAGCTCCACGCCGCTGTGATTTGGCCCGGTGAGGCAGCCGCCGCGCAGCGCACAGGTGGGCATGTTGAAGTAACGCCCGTACTCCTGCACCATGACGTCCGCCGCCACCTTCGACGCACCGAAGAGAGAGTGCTTGCTTTGATCGATGCGGAAAGTCTCGCGGATGCCATCGGTGTAGGCGGGGTCGGCATAGTCCCAGCGTTTTTCCAGCTCCTGCAGCGCGATCTCATTGGGAGCGTCACCATAGACTTTGTTGGTGCTCATGTGGACAAAGGGAGATTCCGGACAGGCAAGGCGGGCCGCCTCCAGAAAATTCAGGGTGCCCACGGCGTTCACGTCAAAATCATCAAACGGCCTGCTCGCCGCCAGATCGTGGCTTGGCTGGGCTGCGGTGTGCACAATGGCGGACGGACGCAGTTTCTTGATCAGCGCCAGCACGCCGGCACGATCCCGTATGTCGAGTTCATGATGCTCAAACATCGGGAACTGCGTCTTGAGCCGCTCTGTGTTCCACCGCGTGTCACCGCCCGGACCGAAAAAGTCCGCGCGCATGTTGTTGTCCACCCCATGCACTTTCCAGCCGGACTGGCAGAAATGGGTGACGACTTCGGAGCCGATGAGGCCGGAGGAACCAGTGACGATGAGTTCTTTCATAAAGATGCGGTTGGTCTGGAGAAAAGGTTTTGGTTTTTATGACTGAAGGCACTTCAGGCGGATGCCGGGTGAACCAGAAAGGAGGCCCCGCAGCGGAGACTGGGATGCCTTTCGGCCGCAGCGCCGCTGTCACTCAAAAACAGGAAGCAAAAGGGGGCGCAGCAAGCGCGAGCCATGGCCGCTCAGATGGCCGCCGTCTGTGTAGAGCGCCCTGCCGTCGGCGGCGACTCGGCAGAGGCCATGCGCATTCAAAAAAAAGCCGGCGGGGTCCAGCAGGGTGAATTTTTTTGGCTCGATCTCCTGAAAAGTTGAATGCTGCAGCAAGGAGGCAGCGCGATGAGCATCCAGCGGCAGCCCGATTTTTTCAATGTCTCCTCCGAAGAGGGCTGTGGCAGACAGACGGCGTGGGACGTCAAACGCATGAATCGGCACATCCTCCATGATCCAGACCGAGGCACCGCAGTCCCTGAGCATGGAAATGGTCTCCTGAAGGGATTGCTTGATTTTCGGGGCTCCACTTTCCTCCAAGTAGTCGTTCCAGGCGGCGGTGAGGATGAGACGGGGCACTTTGTGCCTGCGAACAAAGTCGACGACAGAAGCACTGAACAACGGTGTCTTGTCTTTGAGGCTGTAGGCTCCGCGGTTTTGATAATTGACCAGCGGCGCCGTTTGGTAATGGACCGCTGCCGCCCCGCGAAAACCCTTTTCTTGGCAAAGGTCTTCGATGACCGGAAGCAGGGCCATTGCGTGGCTGTCTCCCCAGACCAAAACACGCACCTGCGCATCATGCTGAGAGCCGAGCATGATGAAATCTCCGCGCATGGCCTGTTCCAGGCTGACCTGCTTGCGGTAGGGACAGTCCTGCCTGCCATCAGCATAAAGCTGCGCGGCCTCGGGAATGCGGGATGGAATGCCGCGTGCGTGATGCACCCCGAAGCCCAGAAGAAAGAGGGACGCCGTGGAGACCGTGGCAAAGAAAAAGACGGACTGCCTGCTGCCGCAGAAAGTCCGCCTGCGGAAAGGCTGCTCCACCCATTTCCATGAGAGCAGAGCGAGCACCCCGCTGGCTGCCACCAGCAGCAGCCGCTGCACAAGAGAGAGAGGCACAGCGGCCCAATACCTGGAAAAGACCAGCAACGGCCAATGCCACAAATACAGTGAGTAAGAAACCAACCCAACGCCCACAAGCCAGGGCTGTGCCAGCCACCTGCCGACAATCGAACGAGCCCCGCAGCCAATGAGCAGCACGGCCCCCATGGTGGGGAGAAGCGCAGCAACACCAGGGTACGAGGTGGTGCCGTCATAGCAGGCCAACGCGCAGATGATCATGCCCAGTCCTGTGATGCCCATCAATTCCGTCAGCCATGGGCGGGCAAATGCGCCCAGGTCAGGCAGCATGGCCAGCAAGGCCCCCAGCAGCAGCTGCCACGCGCGGGCGGGCAGGAGGTAGAACCCCGCCTCAGGCATGGAATGGCTCCAGTAAATGCCGAGCGCAAACGAAGCCAGCAGCGCAAGCAGAACCGCCTTCTGCAGACGCTTCCCGGACCATGTATTCAATGCCACGAGCACAATGGGAAACAAAAGGTAGAACTGCTCCTCAACGGCAAGAGACCACGTATGCAGCAGAGGCTTGAGCTCCGTGCCTAGCTCGAAGTACCCAAACCTTCTCCAGAAGAACACATTTGAAAGCATCAAAACCTGCGACACCAGGGACTGGCCGAGCTCCTTGTAGTCATCTGCCAGAAGCAGCCACCACCCTCCGGCCATGGTCGCTGCAGAGACCAGCACCAGCGGCGGCATGATACGTCGAATGCGCCTTTCCCAAAAGCCCGCGAGACTGAACCTGCTTTCGTCGAGTTCATTTAGAACCAGCCCCGTAATAAGGTACCCGGAGATCACGAAAAAGACATCCACCCCGACGAACCCGCCCGGCAGGCCTAGGTCAGCGTGATAAAAGATCACGGACAGCACGGCGACTGCGCGCAGGCCGTCAATGTCGGGACGGTAGGTCATGCCGGATGCAGACTACTTCACCGCTTCCATGTAGAGGCTTTCAGTGGCGCGATCTGCAAGGTCGAGACACATGACAGGGTCGGCAGACTGGGCAAATGACTGCTGTTTGACATTGGTAAACCCGGCGTGACGCAGCACAAACTCCAGGGTCTCAGCATCGTAGGCAAAGTGATGTTCCGGCCCCTGACGGAAGACGGCGTTCACCAGCTCCATGGGTGTGTGGTACTTGTGCTTGAACCAGCGATCCGCGCCATCCACCAGGGGACGCAGCGGCACAAACTCCGACCACCCGCCAGCGCAGTAGGCCTTGAGGTATCTTCCCGCATCTGGAACGATGATACGAAGAATGCCGCCGGGCGCCAGGCAGCGATAGCATTCGGCCAGAAAGACGGGTATTTCCTGCGTGTAGTCGAGATGCTCCACCACATGCTCGCTGTAGATGCCGCGAACCGATGAGTCATCAAAAGGCAGCTCCCTGCGAATGTCATAAAGGCAGTTCACGGTTTTGCCGGGGAAGCAGTCCACATTGACCCAGCCAGGGCGGCCGTGGCAGCCGCAACCGACCTGCACCAGCAGGTCTTTTTTACCACGAAAACGCCGTGCACGAAGCGGTGCGAGAAGACGCAGCATGGCATTCCTCAGCTCAAAACTTGCAGCCTCCAGGAAATGCATGGGGAAATAGCGCAGCAGAATGCGCTTCATAAAACCTGCGGAGGCGGCTCTCTCCAGGTAGCGGGGGAAGACACCCAGCGGGCTGGGCGTTGATCGTGATCTCCGAGGTGATGGGGAATGCTGTGACATGACTGGATTAAACTTGGGAGGCCGGGGCCGGGGCGGAAGGAGCGGACAGGATGGCTGTTCTTTGGGCGTCCAGAGCTGCAGCCTGCCTTTTCAAAAGCCGCAGCAGCAGCGCTGCCATGGCTGGGGGGCAGCACGCCATCGCCCTGGCCAGCAGCAGCAGGGCCGTGGACTGGAATGCAGCAGCACCGCGGATGCTCCGCCGGGCAAGGTCCAGCGGCGCCCAGTATGACGGCAGCCCCAGCGTGCAGCCGTCCAGCACCGCCTTGATGCCGAAAAAACAGAGGCTCAGCCGGCGATCCTGCGCCGAAGCCAGAGCATAGTCTTTGTGCCTGACAAGGCAGTGCATGACTGCAAGATAAGTTGAGTGCCGCTTTTGAAGAGCCTGCCTGTCCGGCTCAGTATAAATCACGGTGACCGTGTCTGTGCTGGCAAAGCCCCAGCCCGCCTCCATGCCACGCAGCGCGAGGTCCCAGTCTTCAGCGCGCCGCAGTTCAGGCGCCTCATCGATCCCGCCCAGCTCAATGAGCGCATCCCTGCGGAACATGCTGGCGCTGGGAAGCACATAATTCACATGGAAAAGCATCCGCGCGGCCTGCTGCATTTGAAAAGGTGTGGGCCCCCACGTTTTGGTGCCGTGCACGCCTCCCTCAGGGCGTATCTCAGCCAGACTGACGACAGCTGAAGCGCCTGCCGCAGAGGCCTTTTGAAGCGCCTCCACATGATTGGGCAGCCACCAGTCGTCATCATCCAGAAAAGCGACCCATTCGCCGCTGACGAGCCGAAGGCTGCGGTTTCGGCAGGCCCCCTGCCCTGAGTTCACCTGCATGCGCTCATATAAAATCGGGCACGTACTGGGAGCGGCCCTGTCTGCAAACGCGCGCACCGCATCCTCCACCGGGTCTGTGGAGGCATCATCGATCACCCATATTTCTTTTAACCGCACGGTCTGCCGCACCACTGAGTCCAGCGCACGGAGCAGCTGCTCCACGCGATTGTATGTGGGAATCACCACTGAAACCAAGGCATGCGCGTTCATGCAGCAGGAGGCGTCAGATTTTGAGAAATCATGAGCGGCGAAGATGTGATGTGGTGCATGCCTGTGGCATCTGGCAGCCGGGCACAAATGACAGCATGCCCGGACTCACATGAACAACTCAGATTCCGGCCCGGTAGCTGGACACCCTGAAGTTGAAATCCCGGAGACGGACCACCTTGTAAAGGAGATCCCTGATGTTGCGGATCCATGATTTCGGGTGTGAATCCCGAACCAGTGACATGCCTTCGTCACCGAGATTCAGCATGCCGTCGAGGAAGGCCGCGAGCTCCGTTGCGGAGGAAACAGAGAATTTTGCGCAGTCCAGCAGCAGCATTTTGCGATATTCGTCATAACCAAGCCGCGGACGCGTGCGCGCCTTGAGCGCATGGGCAGCAAATGAGGCATCCGTTTTTCCCTCCACCTTTTTCAAAAGCCGCGCGAGCTGCCCCGGCCGATCTGCCAGCTGCGACCTGAGGCACTGCACATAGGCGCTTCTCAGCCCGGCGTTCATGAGCGGATATTCCTCGCTGAGGACTTTTTCGATCACCCTGATGGAATCCAGCTGGAAGATCTGTCCCGGGATCCCAAAGATCCCCGCCAGCTGAACATAGGAGTTGGTGATGGAAACGCACATTGTCTGCACGGCATTGGAATCCAGGACGATGGATGCCTGCTCGTTCAGGCGGTGATAGTCGTTTGCCGCCCCCAGCATCTGCTCATCTTTTTTGGAGTCGTTGTTCTGGACAAAAAAGCCCTCGGCCACCTGCGCGCCGTTGCTGCAGGATGACTGGGCGCAGATGCTCAGCGGAAAGTTGAGGCAGTAAAACCAGCGGGCGGTGAAGGCCAGGATAAAGCCCGAGTCCACGTCTGGTGATGCTGTCTGAAAAAAACGACCGTTCTTTTCCCTGGCCCTGGCTATCAGATCTGTCCTGATCCAGGAGTTGCTGAGCATTGGCGTGACCGAGTAGGGCAGATTGAGCTTTCCCAGCTGGCCAAGAATCCAGTGCCCATCCACTTTGAACATTGTCTTCCCCAGGGGGAGCATGCAGAGGTTTTCCAGCGCCGGGTTGATGTATCCCGGCCAGTAATAATGAGCGCGGTCCCAGCGCAGCATGGCGATGCCATGTTCTTCAATGAGTCTTCTCCCCACTTTGACAGCTGATGGAAGAAGAGCGTCATCGTCTCCAAGGATCGTGACATACTCCCCCCGGGCCAGCGACAGAGCCTGCTCCCAGGAGTCGCGCATGGCGAGCGGATTCTCAGACCGGACAACCGTCAGGCGAGGATCTGAGACACCTGCCAGCGCGTTGCTGGCGGGGACCGTGCTGGCGTTGTCAAAGACAATGACCTCAAACTCGCCGGCGTCCTCCTGAGCCAGCGCAGAGCGCACCGCGCCGACAAGATACTCCGGCCGGTTGCGAGTGGGGATGATGATGGAAAACAACATGGTCAGTCAGAAAGGCCCGCCGGGCCGCCCCTACTTGCAGAATAGGTTCCGGACATGTTTGCAAACGAGGTCGATGTCCTGCTCGGTTATCGTGAGTGAGGATGGGAGGTTGATGCCGCTGTTCGCCAGGTCATAGCTGACCGGATTGCGCTCCCGGCAGGCGGATTCAACGTGAAGGTGACGGTAGGCCTCAAGAGAACTCAAGGGGCTGAAAAATGGGCGCGTGTCGACCCCATGCACGGCCAGCGCGTCCCGAACATCCTTCTTTCCAATTCCAAGGGACTGATCCCAGACAATGGAAACCATCCAGTAAGCCGCCAGCACATCACTGCCAGGGTTGTTGAGCCTGATGCTTGGAATGTCTTTCAGACGCTCATAATACCAGGAAAACGCCCGTCTTTTGGCCTCAATAAGCTCATCAAGCCGCAGTGTCTGGGCATAACCAAGAGCGGCCTGCATGGAGCTCATCTTGTATTTGAAAGCCACCTCGGAATTTTCAAAGCTGAAGTCCCCCGGCCTCCTGCCGTGGTCACGCAAAAAGCTTGCCCGGTCAAAGAGCGCCTGCTGATTGGTGACGAGCATCCCGCCCTCGCCGGTGGTGAGGGTCTTGGAACCGTGAAAGCTGAACACCCCGGCGTCCCCGAAGCTGCCGGCCGGCCTTCCTTTGTAGGAGGCCCCCACGGCTTCCGCCGCGTCTTCCACAAGCTTCAGACCGTGCCTGCCGGCAATGGCGCTGAGACGGTCGTAGTCGGGCATGTTGCCGTAGAGATCCACGGTGATGACCGCCTTCGTGCGCGGTGTGATGGCCGCCTCCAGTGAGTCCGGACTGATGCACCAGTTTACCGGATCCACGTCCACAAACACAGGTGTGGCACCCACATAGCTCACCGGGGCGGCGGTTGCAATCCAGGTAATCTCCGGGACAATGACCTCGTCTCCGCTGGTGATCCCCAGGGCGGCCAGTGCCAGGTGCAGGCCTGAGGTGCAGGAAGGCAGCGCCATGGCCAGCTTTGTGCCAGTGCGTTCGGCAAAAAGCTTTTCGAAACGATCATGGTACACGCCTGCATTGCCATACCAGGCGTTGGTCACGGCATCATTGACGCAGTCAATTTCCTTCTGCGTTATGGATGGCCCGGCAACGGGAATCTTAGTCATAAATTCAAAAGCTTACAATGTTCATCCGCGTCATGCATGGACTGCTAGGCAGAACGCCAGCGATGAAAGCGCGCCGGGTTTCCGATGACCACTGCATTGTCCGGGACGTCCCGCGTCACGACAGCACCCGCACCGACGATGGCATTGGCGCCAATGCGGATTCTGGGCAGCACGACGGCCCCGGCGCCGATCATGGCACAGGCCCCGACGTGGACACAGCCGGCAAGCGTTGCCCCGGGGGCGATGTGAACGCCATCCGAAAGCTGGCATTCATGGTCTACGCTGGCCTTTGTGTTGACGATGCATGACTGCCCCAGGCGGGCGGCGGCAGTGATGACGGCGCCCGCCAAAATCTGGCAGCCCCTGCCGAGAGTGGCGTCGTTTGAAACAAACGCCGCAGGATGCACCAAGGTGGGTATTTCAATGCCGTGATCCGCCATGAACTGCTGCAGCTGCATGCGGTCTGCGCCCCATTCACCGCCAATGGCGGCCAGACCAAAAACTGGACCGGACGGTTTGGAGCCCAGCCATCGGGCAAAGCCTTCCTTTCCCTGGAACAGGGGGACATCTGCAAACGGCGGCTCGACAGCTTTGTTGTCAAACAAAGCCGTCAGTTGATAGCCCAGCGCGGATGCAGCCTCCCGCAGAACTTTTGCATGGCCGCTTGCCCCCCAAAAAACGATATGCCTGATCATGCCTGTGACCGCTTGTTTCAAACTGATGATTTCCGGAACTTGGAAATCGCTAAATCGGTGTCCTTCAATTTTATCATCCTGTAAGCAGCGTCCCTGGCTTTTTTCATCCAGCTTTTGGGCTGGATGTCGATCAGGATGCTCCTGGTTATCATTTTTAATCCCAGCAATTTATCCATCAAAAGGGCAAGATCTGCGGGGTCTTGAATGCCCAGCGGAGCACAATCGATGGTCAGATACTGCTCAAAGGGATCAAACCCCTGATTCGGGGGCCTGTCCTTCAGCAGCTCTGTGTTTTTCAGGCTGTCAGCCACCACCTTGATTTCTTCCGGAGTAAATTTCAAAGGCTGCCCGCCGCTCGAAATCCTCTCAAGATACAGGTGCTTCTTTTCGAGAGGCATTTTGGGCAGCTCCTCGGCAAAGATGCGCTTGACGATCTGACGCTCGTCGAGCTTGAAAACGCTTTCCGGAATCTGCAATTTTTCCGCCATGGTCTTGTAGGAGTCGGCTATCGACTCCCACAATGTCACCACATGATTATCGGATTTGGTGAGCCGGGCGATTTTGTTGAGCCTGTTGAAGTCGTTGATGACCTCAAGCCCCCCGCTTCCATCCGCCTGCTGCCTGTTGAAGGCATGAGCCTGAGCACCGTTGCTTTTGGGCGACTGCGCACAAATGCCCAGGGGAAAATTGAGGGAGAGATACCACCTGGCGGAGAAGGCGATGGCGATGCCGGAATCCACGTCAGGAAACGTGGAATGAAAAATCCTGCCGGCTTTTCTTTTGATCGCCTGGATCAGTTCCACCTTGACCCAGCTGTTGTAGATCATGGGGGTTACCGAGTAAGTGAAACTGGCACGGCCTATTTCCTTCAGGGTTTTGCGGCCGTCCATTTTGTATGCAGTCCGGCCCAGCGGGATTTTGCATATGTTGTTTGTGGCTTCATCAATGTTGCCCGGCCAGATGTAGTGGGCGCGGTCCCAGCGGATCACCTCAACATCGTGGGCCAGCGCAAGCTCACGCCCCACCTTGACGGCATGGGGCAGAAGCGCGTCGTCATCCCCCAGAATTGTCACGAAGCCGCCGTTTGCCAGCGCCAGCGCCGTTTCCCACGAATCACGCATGGGCAAAGCCTCCTCCACTCTGACAATTCGCAGGTTGGCGCAGCCTTCCAGGGAGCCAAGCGTGACTGAGGCGGGTGTGGAGCTGGCATTATCAAACACTATGACCTCATACTCGCCCGCATCAGCCTGCTGCAATGCGGAGCGCACTGCTGCCGGCAGATATTCAGGACGGTTTCGTGTCGGTATAACTATTGAAAAGAGCATGATCTGAACTGCAAAAGCTTGTTGAATGTCAAATCAGCGGAGGACGGGCGCCGCCATGGGGCGCTCATTTCAGGAAGCCACGGCAAGAGTCTCATTGCCAGCGCCTGCGGCTGCCATCCTGCCTCTGGCCGGGAACCATCTGTCGCGCAAAATCAGCATCGGACGCTCGATCAACTTTGCCAGGAGACATCCGGTCACAATGGAGCCTGCCATGTAGCACGCTGTCCTCGCCCCCCATGCATCCTCAACATGCAGCAGGCGCATGATGCGTGGATTGATCCACATCTTGTAGGGTATGTGCCAGAGATAGATGCTGTATGAATGCTCCCCCACAAACGCCGCCAGGCGCAGAGGTGCGGGCCAGTGTGCGGTGATGCCATGCCCGGCCATGATCAGCAGCCCGCCGCCAAGATAAAAGGCAACGGCACCGAACGCCAGCACCCACCAAAAATCCATGAATGGAAAGATGAATGCCGGAACATAAAGCGCCATTCCCGCGAGCACGAGCAGCAGACGCCGCCCGGCGCTCCAGCCGGCGCCGCTCCAGAGATTGTTCTGCAATGCCCAGGAAATCAACACGCCGAAGAGAAGAGAGTCCATCCGGGCATGGGTGGGCATGAGGTGACGCTCCACATCGAAGGCATAATGCGTGCCGTCATACCACCTGACCGAGAGGCAGAATGCAGCAACCAGGGCAAACAAGGCGGGAAGATGCTGGAAAGGCTGCCGCCGCCTGCTGCGGGCCAGCTTCAGCGAGAGTGCGACACCCAACGCCAGCAGAAAATAGAAGTGCTCCTCGACTGCGAGCGACCAGTGGGTGTTCCACAGGCGGCCGACATAGTTTTGAAGAAACAGAAGCTCGCCAACGATCATCTTCGGCTGAATCCACCCGCCATAATTTCGAAGCCTGTAAAAGATGGTGAAGACGATCACGATCCAGAACGCGGGATAAATCTTGAATCCGCGCCGGATCAAAAACCGCTTCAAATCCACATCGCCAGTGCGCGCATGCTCGGAGAAGATGAGTCCTGAAACCAGGAAGCCGCTGAGCACAAAGAACAGGTCCACGCCGGTCCAGCCACCACAGCGCCAGACTTCGGCCAGGGATCTCAGCCATGGCTGCACGCCAAGGCCGCACTCGTCCATGTGCGCACCAAGCACAAGCACGATGGCAACAAAGCGCAGCACATCCAGCCAGACCTGCCTTTTGCTGTTGTTTGCCTTCACCGACACTTTGATTTATGAAGTGAGCAGACCTGCGTCAGAGGCCGCGTTTTTCACGCTGAAAGTCCTGATACTGGACACACAGCCGCCGCACGAGCGGGAGCACCTCCTGCGGCTGAAAATCAAACTCCCTTTGGACACGCGCGATTGAGGCGTCAGGGAAATGAGAACGCGGCGCATCCTTTTTCACACGCAGAGAGACCCCCAGGGCATTGCAGATTTCTGTGGTGATCTGCTCATGGGTGGTCTGCCCGCCTGAGGCGAGGTTGTAAAGCCTCTGCTCTCCTTTAAAGGCGATCTTAGGCAGCATGGTGACCACGTCCTCCATGGCAATGTAATCCTTGGCGGATTCGAGCGCCGTTTCCAGGTCGATCCTGCCGGTTTTCAGGGCGTCACAAATAATGCTGGGAACAAATGTCAGCGGCGGCAGCTCAAGCCCCAGCACATTTGAAAGCCGGACAACCCGTACCGTGCTGGCAGAATGGGTCAGGCACAGGGCTTCACCTGCAATCTTGGAGATCTTGTAAAAATCATTCAGCCTGGACGGGGCTGAGGACAGAGAGGCGGCCTCCTCTCCAGAGCTGCCATTTTCATAGACACGCGTGCTGGAGAGATAGGTGAAGGAGTCGAAGGCGTGCATCTTGAAGACATCCATGACTTTGCCGACATGCGCATGCATTGTGCCGTGCAGGGAATTTCGAAAATCCGTGGTCACGCCAATGCAGTAGAACAGATGGCCGAGATGTCCCGGCAGCGCCTCACCCGTCGAGTCGGTCAGCACTTCCACTCCGGGCAGTGACTGGAGATGACTGACGAGATGCGAGCCGACAAATCCGCGCGAGCCTAGGACAGTGCAAGCAACAGCCATGGGTCTAAGGCATTGATCAGCGCTCAAAGACAGCGCTCAAAGAGGGCAGCCCTTTGTCGCGGTCCGAGAGCAGGGTCACAGGCAGGGGCCAGGATATGGCCACTGCGGGGTCATCCCAGCGGAAGCCCCGTGCGGACTCCGCAGAAAACGAGGCGCTCATCTGATAGTGGAGCATGCAGTCGTCTGTGAGAGTCTGAAAGCCGTGTGCAAACCCCTCTGGAATGTAGAGCTGCCGCAGATTCTCTGCGGAGAGCACAAAACTTTGATGCCGGCCAAAAGTCGGGGAGTCTGGCCGCACATCCACCACCACGTCAAAGATGGTGCCGCGCAGGCAGCGCACGAGCTTGGCTTCAGCATGGGGAGGCTGCTGCCAGTGCATGCCACGCAGGGAGCCCTGGAGCGGTGTCAACGTCTCGTTGCACTGCGTCCACACGGTGCACAGCCGGCGGCTGCGGAAGGTCTCCTCACAGTAGCTGCGGGCGAGGTAGCCCAGCGGCGTGGCATGCGGGCTGAGTTCGATGAGCCACACCTCTTCAAAATTTGTGGGGTGAAATGTCATTCCTGGCTGGAGGTTTCTTTCCGGCAGGGGGGCCAGTGGGCGGAAATGAAGGCTTCGATGTCCCCATAGAGCAGGCTCTCATTGGCCAGTATTTTTTCCTCCGGCCAGTCCCACCAGGCGATTTCCATCATTTTGGCCTGCTGCGCCTCCGGCATGCGCCAGCGCAGGACACGGGCGGGGACGCCGGCCGCGATGGCATAAGGCGGGATGTCCCGCGCCACCACGGATCCAGCTCCGATGACCGCCCCATGACCGATGGTCACCCCGGAGAGGATCAGCGAGTTGCTTGCGATCCAGACATCATGCCCCACTTGAATGCTCTCGTGCGCCCATGAGTCTTGGTCCCAGTGGTTGCGCACAAATTCACGGATAGGAAAGGTGGTGGGCCCTTCGATCTGGTGGTGCTTGCCAAACACAAAACGCACCGCCGGGGCAATGCTGCAGAAGCTGCCGATCTCAAGCTTCCAGTTGCGGCTTTCCATCAATGGAATCGACTCATGGACGATGCCGTAGGTGTAGCGGCCGATGGATACTTGAGGGTGCTTGCTCCAGTTGATCCTGCCGCGAGATTTTTCTTCGCGGACCACCTCCATGATCTTGCCTCTGAGCCAGGCCCCGGCCTTTGAGCGCAGCGACTGGGGCACCAGCTTTTTGATGCCTCTGATCAGGAGTCTCATGGCTGTTTAGCTTGTTTGTCCGCCATGCGGGGGAGGGGCATCAGACAATGCGCAGCTCTGGCAGAGGAATGACAAACCTCCCACCCGCCGCATGATAGGCCTGCTGCTGTGCGATCACCTCATCGGCAAAATTCCACACGAGCAAGACGGCGTAGCCGGGTCGGGAGAGGGCGAGCTGCTCTGCCGGCACGATGGGGACGTGGATGCCGGGGCTGAACTTGCCATGCTTGTAGGTGCTGCGGTCGGCGATGAATTCGATGACGCGAGCCGCATCCCCCACGTAATTGAGGAGGGTGCTGCCTTTGGCGGAGGCTCCGTAGGCGGCCACGTGCCCGCCCGTTTTCTGCTGCTCCAGCAGGAATGCCTGCAGGTCTGCGCGCACCTTTTCAGCACGGCTGCTGAAGCGCATGTAGTACGCGGGGGTGGCCACGCCGAGCTCCGCCTCCACGACCAGCGTCTGCGGCACGCTGTCACGCACCGTCTCCCGGCCGGCATGGCAGGCGAAGACGCGCAGGGAGCCGCCGTGGATGCCGATGCGCTCCACATGGAAGACGTCCAGGCCATGCTTTTTAAACAAGGTCAGCAATGGCGTGAGGGTGAAGTAGAAGACGTGCTCGTGATAAATGGTGTCGAACTCGACGTGCTCGATCATGTCCACGCCATAGGGGAACTCCAGGACCACCCATCCGTCGGGCTTGAGCAAGGTTTGCAGCCCGGCCACAAAGTCGTTGGTGGAGGGCGCATGGGCAAAGACGTTGTTGCCGAGGATGAGGTCCGCGCCGCCGCGCTCTTTCTTCACCGCAGCGGCGGAGTCCGCGCCAAAGAATTCGCAGCGTGTGTCGACACCTGCCTCGCGGGCCACGGTGGCGATGTTAGCCGCCGGCTCCAGGCCCAGGCAGGGCACGCCGGCCTGCACAAAGTTCTTCAGCAGATACCCATCATTGCTGGCCACTTCGACGACGAAACTGCCTGCGTTCAGCTTTTTTTCCTCGATGTAGCGCAATGCAGCCGAGCGCGAGTGCCGCAGCATGTGCTCGGAGAACGAGGAGAAGTACACATAGTCGCTGAACAAGGCGACGGGCGGCACAATGTGCGTGATCTGCATGAGCCAGCAGTCCGTGCACACAACGACTTCCAGAGGGAAGCGCGGCTCCGGCTTGCCCAGGTCTTCCTTCCGCAGCAGGTTGTTTGCCAGCGGCTGCAGGCCCAGGTCGATGACGGGGTGGTGGTTCTTTGAGCCGCACGCGCGGCACTCAAAATTGTTGTCCATAATTGGGGGGGCGTCCTCTCAGTCTTCCGCCGCCCACGGCAGGCCGCAGTGCTTCGCCTCTTCGGCGTAGTCCATGATCTGTGTGAGGCAAAGTTCGGCAAGATTGATTTCCGCGCCGGAGTGGCGCTGCTTGTACCACTCGGCGGTTTTGGCGATGGTTTTGGCAAAAGGCCAGACGGGCCGCCAGCCCAGCACATCGACGGCGCGCTGGTGGCTCAGGGTGAGGCGCGTGGCCTCCGGCACTGCATTGGGATCTGTCCGCACCTCCCACTGGCCAGGCCATACGTCATGGAATGCCTCGATGACAGCGCCCACGGAGCGCTCGCTTTCGGGATCAGGGCCGAAATTCACGTTCAAAAGCGTTTTGTCTCCGGGCTGGGTGAGCAGCCGCTGCGCCAGCGCAAGATAGCCGCTCAGGCACTCCAGGACATGCTGCCAGGGTCTGGTGGCCGATGGGTTGCGGACAATCAACGCCTCTCCGCTGACATGTGCGCGCACGCTGTCAGGGATGATGCGGTCTGCGGCGTAGTCCCCTCCCCCGATGACGTTTCCGGCACGGGCGGTGGCCATGGCCCCAAGGGTGCTGTCCAGGGCGAAGAAGGATTTGTGCCAGGCGGCGGCCACCAGTTCCGTGGCGGCCTTGCTCATGGAGTAAACATCTGAGCCGCCCAGGGGATCGTCTTCGCTGAAGGGTTTTCCAGCATTGGTGTTGCGGTAGCATTTGTCACTGCTGACCACAAGCACCGGCGCCGCACAGCGGCTTTTGCGAACAACGTCCAGCAGCACGGCCGTGCCCCAGGCGTTGACGGAGAAGGTCTCCAGCGGCTCTGCATATGAGAGGCGCACGAGAGGCTGCGCGGCCATGTGGATGATGATGTCCGGTGCAGACTGGGCGACCGCCTCAGCCAGCAGGGCCTCGTTGCGGATGTCCGCAGCCCATTCACGCTGCCAGAAACGTGGGGGCAGATCTGCACGCAGATCCAGGCCGGTACGCGGGGCCAGGGAGTAGCCATACACCTCCGCGCCGAGGGCGCTCAGCCAGAGGCTGATCCATGATCCCTTGAACCCGGTGTGCCCGGTGAGAAACACCCGTTTGTTTTTGAAGACGCCGCCAAACATCACCAGCATTTCCAGGGAGCCTTGCCGCTGTCCCATAGCTTGTTGAGAATTTCAAACTCGCGATAAGTGTCCATGCACTGCCAGTAGCCATGGTGCTTGAAGGCTCTTAATCCGCCGCTTTCGGCCACGGCCTGGAGAGGCTCGCGTTCAAAGGTGCAATCGTCTCCGCTCAGGCGTGCGCCCACCGCCTTGCTCAGCACCATGAAGCCGCCGTTGATGAAGCTGTTGTCCTGACTGGGTTTTTCCTGGAAGGCGGAAACCTTGGTCCCATCCATCTCCAATTCCCCAAAACGGCCGCCGGGATGGACGGCTGTGATGGTCACCTCCGCGCCGGTCTCATAGTGAAACCTGACACTGGCGCCAATGTCGGAATCACACACGCCGTCACCGTAGGTGAACAGCACGTCCTCCTCCCCGATGTGCTGCATGGCACGCTTCAGACGCCCGCCTGTCTGAGTGGCCAGCCCTGTCTCCAGCAGCGTCACCGTCCAGTCTTCCTCATCATGGGTGTTGTGATAGGTGATCTGGGGGTTGCGCCCCAGTTTCATGGTCACGTCACTGCGGTTCCACAGGTAATTGCGGAAGTAATCCTTGATCACCTCCCCTTTGTAACCCAGGCAGAGCACGAAGTCCTTGAACCCATGGTGCGCATAAGTCTTCATGATGTGCCATAGAATGGGCTGACCACCGATGGGAACCATGGGCTTGGGACGATATTCGGTCTCTTCACGCAGACGCGTGCCGAGCCCCCCGCAGAGAATGACGACTTTCATTTTATTTCGGTAACTGACCAGTCCAATCTAGGGCGAACCGCTCCGGGAATGATGCCTGCAAACCCGTTGCGCCATTGTTCCAGTGTTTCTTCGACGGGCTCAATGACATTGACGCACAGTGCCTCTCTTTCATAAAACAGGACATGGACGCCTTTGTCTATGTAAGAAAGAGCCAGGCCAATGAAATAGGCGCCATTGTTCAGGAGGTTTCCCGGAATGTGGCAGTCCACTTCATAGCAGCCCGCCTTGGTGGGGCACTGGGCCGTCACCGGCGAAGACACCAGAACCTGGTTGCCGGAGCTGTCTGTGACATGAAAGTTGGGAAACGGGGCCATGGGCATGTCCCGGTTCAGACGATAGCGCATCTTCACCTTGAAAGGCTGGCGCATGTCGATTTCAGGCACCCGCCGGCCGCTGGCGTCCACAATGCTTCCTTCCAGAATGGTGGCCGCGCCGCCGGATTGTGCGCGGCCGAGCGCTTCAAAATCGACACGGTAGGCGGAGGCTTTGTCACGGTTGTAATAAGCCAGGATCCCTTCTGAGGCGGTGGTGTCTGCGGCGATGCCGCCCTGCTCCAGCACGATGGCACGCCGGCAGAGCGAGCTTATCAAGCCCATGTTATGGGTCACAAAAAGCACTGTCCTTCCCTGGCTGGCCACAGCATTCATTTTGCCGAGGCATTTCTTCTGAAATTCGCTGTCTCCGACGGCCAGAACCTCATCGATGATGAGAATTTCAGCATCGAGATGAGAGGCCACGGCAAAGGCAAGACGCACGGTCATGCCGCTGGAGTAACGTTTGACCGGGGTGTCCAGGTAGGCTGCGCAGCCGGAGAAGTCGACAATGTCGTCGAGCTTCCGAGTGATCTCGCGCCGCCCCATGCCGAGAATGGCACCGTTGAGAAAGATGTTCTCCCGCCCGGTGAGCTCCTGGTGGAATCCGGTGCCGACCTCAAGCAGCGAGGCGATACGCCCCTTGACGCGAATGCGGCCCGAAGTGGGCGTGGTGACACGGGAAAGGATTTTCAGCAGCGTGCTTTTGCCCGCGCCATTGCGCCCGATGATTCCCAGCACATCCCCCTGGTCCACCTTGAAATTGACATCGTTCAAGGCCCAGGCGTATGCCGATTTGGACTGCGGGGCGGCCTTCCGTTCGCGATCATTGCTGAGGGCGATCTTGGCATACGGGTCCTCCCTGCCCCGGACACGATGCCACCACCTGTTGAGGTCGTGCGCGATGGTGCCGGTGCTGACCTGCCCGAGGCGGTAAAGCTTGGAGATGCTTTCGACGTGAATGACAGGCCTGCTCATCAGACAGTATCCATGAAGCTTTTTTCCACCCGGTTGAAAATCACCACCCCGAAGAACAGCACCGCAGTGACAACGACGGCGCTGTATCCCAGCCACAGCCACGAAAAGGAACCCACCCCAAGATAGATCGAGCGGAAAGCTTCGATGATGGAGGTCATCGGGTTGAAATTCAGCCAGAAGCGATATTTGGCGGGGACCATGGACAGCGGATACACCACCGGAGTGGCATACATGGCGAGCTGCACACCGAAAGTGACCAGGAAAGAAAGGTCCCGGTATTTGGTGGTGAGGGAGGAGACAATGATGCCGACCCCCAGTCCAAGACCAGCCAGCAGCAGGATGAGCACCGGAGTGAAAAGCACCACCCCCAGCCAGTCAGGCCGTATCGGCTCGCCTTTGAAAAGATACCAGGCCAGCAGCAGGAACAGCAGCAGAAACTGAATGCCGAACTGTATCAATGTGGAAATGACGGCTGAGATGGGAGTCACCAGCCTGGGGAAATAAATTTTCCCAAACATGCCCGCATTGCTGACAAAGGTGTTGGAGGTTTTTGTGATGGCTGCGGCAAAGTAATTCCACGGCGTGGTGCCTGCGAGATAGAACAGCAAGGGCGGCAGACCATCGGTGGACAGCTTGGCTATTCCGCTGAAAATAATGGTAAATGTGGCGGTGGTGAGAAGCGGCTGGATAAAGAACCAGACGGGCCCGAGGATAGTCTGTTTGTAAACCGCCACGAAGTCCCGCCAGACAAACATCCGCAGAAGGTCACGGTACCGCCAGAGGTCTTTCAGGTGGAGATTCAGCCAGCCGGAGTGCGCCCGGATCTCCAAGTCCCAGTCGTCCTGATCTTCAGCTGAAGTTGGCGCGTTATGCGTCATGTGTTTAAGTCTTGAATCAAACGGGCTTGCAAAGCAGGAGGCAGGCGGTTTGCGGGCAAGCTGCCGCCCTCGGTTGTGAAAACCGTAGGCTGGAATATCAAAATGTGGAAGCCGCCCACCATGGGTGTGCAACAAAACGCCCGGAAAGGCGGGGTCAGACGAGATTACAAAATGTGCTCAAGCAGCGGATTGGAGAACAATGCATTGACTTTCTGATACAAGCCCCGAGCCAGGCGCAGACGCCTGCAAATCTCCTTGTGCTGTTCGCTGGCGGAGGACGGAGCGTCCGGCAGCTCCCCCTCCTTGGGGGCGACGTTCAGCGTGCGTTCGATCTGCCTGCCCGCGGAGAGCAGTTTTTTCTGCACGCCGGGCAGGAGCCCGTTGCGGAGGATCACGCCGAATCTCAATTCAGCCTGGTAATAGTCCCGCCTGTCAGCTTCTTCCTGAGAGGCCACCTTGTGAACAGCATTCCATGCGGCGAGCTGCCGCACGGCTATGCTGGCGCTGGCCTTGCTGATCTTGAGTTTTTTGGTGATGTCGTCCAGGCACAACGGCTCCGGACTTAGATAGAGCAGTGCAAAGAGCCTGCCTATCAATCTTCCCAAACCAAAGGAATGAGTGGTGTTTCCGCTGGCTTCTATGAAGCGCGCCACTTCACGGTTCCATGCTCCCGATGAACGGGGGGGCAAGATTTCCCGAGATGACTGTTCGGTGTTAGCGGAAGGCATTGTTTAGAAAAATCTAAACGTCGTTAGCGTGTTTCCCACGCCCTGTAAAGCATTGAATGTGCCCGCGTTGCCACAAAATGACAACCCCCGGGCAGCAGTGCGCAATCCTGTTCGTTATTATCAAAAATGAGCGGCCTTGAGGTCAGTGCCGTGAGCTGCTGAGCGGTGCTTCTTCGTGCATGGCCTGCAGAGCCAGCCCGAGTTTTTTGACAACGGCCGGCCAGGTGAAACGGTCGAGCCCGCGCTGGCGGGCTGCCTTTCCGTAGGCTTCGGCTTTGGCGGGATCACTGAGCAGTTCATCAAGGGCGGCGGCAAGACCGTCCTCATCCCCCGCCTTGACATGCAGGCCTGAAACACCCGGAACCACCTTCTCCGCCACGCCCCAGTCACCAGTGATGATGGGTGCGATGCCATAGAGCATGGCCTCGGAGACAGAAATGCCAAAGGGCTCGTAAAAGGAGGGCAGCACAAAGACAGAGCAGCGGCGGTACAGATCCTCAATGACAGCCGCTTCCTCGGGTATTTCCTTGCGTTTGAAGCCGTGCCAACGGACGTTTTCGAGCGGGAGGTGTGGCGGCGGATCTCCGCGTACACCGATGACGTGCAGCACTGCGCCGGGCATCTTCTGGCGGACACGCTGGAAGGCGGGAAGCAGCACACTTCCGCCTTTGCGCTCAAACTCCACGGCGACAAACAACACTTCCTGGGCTGCGTAATTTTTACCCGGGTCAGGCACGGGGATCTCGTCAAGATTGGCTCCGTGGCTGATGTTGACAATGCGGTGAGGCGGCACCCCGAGGTCTTCTTCAAAGGACCTGGCAAGGTAGTCCCCCATGACAAAAACGCGATCCATCTTCTGCGCGACTTTGCGTTCATAGTCCAGAGCCCTGGAAGCCCGGCGCTCGTCAAAACCACGCGCGCCATAGGGGCTGCGCAGACGCATGGCGATGTTGCCGTCGTGGTAGGAAGTGTTGTATGCATCTTTCTGCAGCAGTCCGGCACCGTCAAACATGGCGCCGATCTGAAGCAGGGTGCCGATGCGCCTGTCCTGCGGAACCCTGGCGGCAAGAATACGCGTGAGCTGATCGCGATAGCGCGAATCAAGATAATAACGCATGCGCCAGAGCGCCTTCCGGCGGTGGAAGCTGAGCGCGAGGAGCAGCCACTTGCGCCAGCCTTCAAGCTCACAGCCCGCAGCCCCCAGCAGCAGCCCCTGGCGCCGGCACTCATTGAAGAAGTAGTAGCTGATGCCTGAAAAACTGCGGCGGTCAAAAGGATCGCGGCCGACCAGCCCGCTGCCGATCAATCCATAGAACGCGGTTTTGCTGGCGGTGAGGGCGGGAGAATCGGGCACGTCTGGCTCCATACCTGCGGATAGTCTGCGGCGGGCCAGATGCAACGCACAAAAGCAGCCGTCCGCACCTGCGGGGTAAAATCTTTGCTTTGCATGCCTCGGCAAGAGATGCTTTTTTAGAAGGCTGGAGATGCCCGCAAATGAATCCCATCTGAAACCAGGCCCCCGTTTTTCGCTCTGGCAGCCGATGCTTGTTCTGGTGGTTTCCGCCGTTTTCGCGCTGGCTTTTGCCGCAGGTGGCGGAGGGTTTTCATCAGACATGGGCGGGGATCCGGACGAGGCGGCACATGCAGTGACGGCGCTGATGCTGCGCGACTACCTGGGCGGAGGCTTCACTCAGCCGCCGATGTCCTTTGCCAAAGCCTACTATGCGGATTTTCCACGGGTGGCTCTGGGCCACTACCCGCCTTTGTATTATGTGCTGACGGCGCCGCTGCTGCTGGTGCATGGCTCACTGGGCACGCTGCTCGTGTTTCAAACGCTCACGCTTTCCATGCTGGCGGCGCTCACCTTTCACATCGGCAGAGGCTTTCTCAAACCCGCGCCTGCGATGGCCGCCGCCCTTTCCATGCTGCTGCTGCCGCAGGCGCTGAAAATGATGCTTCACGTCATGGCAGACGCCCTGCTGGCGCTGCTCTGCCTCTGGGCGGCGCTGCTCTGGGCCTGGTATATGAAAGCACCGACCGTGCGCAGGGCGCTCGTGTGGGGCTGTGTGGCTGCGGCGGCCATCCTCACCAAGGGGTCCGCCATGGGGCTGTGCGTGCTGCCGCCGCTGGGCATACTGCTGGCCGGCCGCTGGAGACTGGTCCTCACCCGCTCGTGGTGGTGTGCGGCGCTGCCCGTGGCCGTGCTGGCAGGCCCTTGGATGCTCTACTCCACTAGCATCTCCAAGGAGGGCATGACGCTGCTTTCTCCAGCCCAGTATTTCATGCAGGCGGTGCCGTTTTACCTCAAGGGCATGCCTGTGGTTTTCGGATGGCCTCTTTTCATTCTGGCGCTGGCGGGAGCGGGCCTCAGCCTTGCCTCAGGCTGGAAGCGCAGGGCACTCGAACCTGTGGCAGCATCTTTGTTTGCGATGACAGCGGGCATGACGCTGGTGCTGCTGCTGGTGCCAGTGGGGCTGAGTGTGCGCTACATGCTGACTCTGGCGCCGGTCGTCATGCTGGCAGCAGCCTCCGGCCTGACGCTGCTGCCCTGGAGCGCCTGGACGGCACGCTGGGGCCAGCCTGCGCTGCTGGTGCTTTTTGCACTGGTCCCGCTCTTCAATTCTGATGTGTGGCCGACGAAGGATGCACGTGGATTTGGCAGTGCGGTGACACGCTCCGGCGTGCCGGCACCGGGCCGGCAGAAACAGACCTGGCTGGTGGCCTCTGACCCACGTGGCGAGGGGGCGGTCATCGCTGCAGCGGCTTTCGCCTGCCAGCAGCGCTCCCCTTCTCTGCTGCGGGTCTGCCGCGGCAGCAAGGAGCTCTCCTCCAGTGACTGGATGGGGCGTGATTACACGCTGGCGGTCGGCAGCGTGCCGGAACTGCTCAATCATCTCGACAAGCTGGGAGTGACGCGGGTGTTTGCAGACCCTTCCGTGCCGCCGCAGGAGCAGCACCCGGCCCACCTGCAGCTGCTGATAGATGCCATGCGGTCAGGTGATCCGCGCTGGAAGCTGAGCTTTGAGGAGCCGGTGCGGCGCAGCTGGTGGGAGAAAGGGACGCTGCTGGTTTATGAACGAGTCCCCCAGGAGAAGAGCCGCTGAGCCCAGGGGCCGCGCGGGCCTTAACCTGCCGGGTTCAGGGATTCCACAAAGCGGAGAAACTCCCGGGCTTTGAAGTCCCAGCCTTCCTTGGCGGTCATTGCCTGCACCGCCGTTTCGTCAAACGCAAGCCTGCCCTCGGCGGCTGAAGCAACGGCTTCGCAGAAGGCGGTGCGATCTCTGGCGACATGGACCAGAGGCGCGAGTTTTTCCGCCTCTGGGAGCGCAGTGGCGACCACCGGACGTCCGCAGGCCAGATATTCCTTAATTTTCAGCGGGCTGCAGCTTTTCGACAGCTCATTGACCACAAAGGGCATGATGAAAAGGCTGGCCGTGACCAGGAGCGAAGGCAGCTCTGCAAAAGGCACCTGCGGCTCAAGCACGACATTGGGAAGTGCACGGAGCCTGCGGGGGTCGATGACGACGGGGCCGATCATCCGGATGCGCGCCTGCGGCAGACGCTGTGAGAGCTCGACCAGGAGATCCTGATCCAGGCGTTCATCGATCATCCCGAAATAGACAACCTCAAAGCGCCCTGAATTCTGCCGGGGCAAAGAGCGTGCGAAATGAGCGGCGCACACTCCCTGGGTCAGCACTTGCACGGGTTTGCCGCTGTTTTGAAAGCGCTGCGCCAGGTGCTCGGAGACAGCGACGATGGCATCCACATTTCTGGTGAGTTCCGCCTCCATGTGCTCCACGAGTGAGGCGTTCATGCCCGGCCAGAGGGCATAGTTGTCCGGGCAGTAAAAGATGCTCCGTGCCTCTCCCAGCCTGCCGACGACGTCGCAATGGCTGGGGGCGGTGACCACGAGCGTGTGGTCTTTGAACCCCAGGCGACGGCAGGCGCGGGCGACGCTGCGGCGGATCTGCCAGAGATTGAATTTCCGCACCAGGAGGGAGCGCGGAAAGGGCAGTGTCAGCGGGCTCAGCACGGTGAGCCCGCGCTTTGTGCCGGCAATGTTTTGACGCCTGCCTGAAACGTAGTCGCGGAGCTTTTGCATGCTTCGTGACAGATCTCGCAGGCTCAGCCTGGGCGGGCGCAGGCCCACAGTCTCCACCCAGATGACGGAGTGCGCGCCCAGCAGCTCATTGAAAAGATGCTGGCAGGTGGATGGGTGCCTGCCCCAATCAGGACCGAAAACCACCCATTGGCGGAGATTGCGGCGGTTGGTTGGCACTTCACTCATTCAGATCACAGCAAGCCATTGGTCTTTTTGATGTTTTCTGTCAACCTGCGGATTGCAGTACCTTTATACAGGCCTGCAAGCACGGCCTTGATGCAAAGCCAGAGGCAGTCGCAGCCGCCCATGAGGCCGCTGGTGGTCACTTTGAAGCAGGCCAGTCCCGGCAGGTACCACCACACTTTCAAACTGCCGAAACCTCTGAGGATATCCCACCAGGAGAGGCGCGGATCCGCCCATGACCAGTAGCAGGCTGAGTCGTTGAACTGGGCCACACTTTGCGCTGCCGGCACGAGCAGCACCGGGATGCCCGCCCGATGTGCGCGCAGCGTGTATTCGATGTCTGAGAACGTTTGTTTCATCCAGCGCGCCTCAGGCAGGCCGATTCTGCGCCAGACCGCGGCTGGAATGGCCACCGTGTTGCCATGCAGCCACTCCAGTGCCAGCGGGGCTGACTCGGGGCCCGGCACAGTCTCCAGGCGCTGCGGCCAGCGTTTGTGCATGACACCACCCGCATAGACATAGGATTCAGGAGGGGTGCGGGCAACGCCGCCGCAGACGGCCGAACTCTCCATGGCCAGGCCGGCCAGACACTCCAGAGCTCCGCTCTGCGGCAGCGTGTCATCATTCAGCCAGACGACACAACGGGCGCCAAGCTGAATGGCGGTCTGCATGCCCAGCCGGATGGCTCCGGACCACCAGAGCCCGCCATCACCGTGGAGAATCCGCACACAGGGAAAATCCTGCTCCAGCATGAGGTGCGTGCCATCGGTGGATCCATCGTCAACCACCAGCACCTGCGCCCATTCAAACACACCGAGCATGCGCAGGTGCCCAAGGCAGCGTGCGGTCGTCTCGCGCCTGTTATGCACAGGCATTACAATCCACACGCCGGCCTCTTTGTCTGCATGGTTGGATGCGCGCCCCATCGTGCTGCAAATAGAAGCTTGCCAGAAGTGTGGCAAGCAGAGATTAATGGGGCAGATGAGACTCTGTGAGCGTGCGATACATCACTTTTTCCCACGTGTTGGCAAAGCGGTGCGAATCCTGCAAATCTTGTTTTTCAGGCGCGCTCTGTGGCAAAGCATGGTGACAGGCATGCCGGCAGACGGCCGCGGGCAGCCGGTGCCGTGGCTCACCTTTCCCGCGCTGGACTACCTCTCGCGGCTGGACTTTTCCCAGGCCAATGTGCTGGAATACGGCGGCGGGCAGAGCTCGCTCTGGTGGGCGGCCCGCGCCAGAACAGTGACCACGGTCGAAGGCCGGGCGGCCTGGGCCGGGATGATACGGAGCAAAGCACCTGCAAACCTGCATTTGATCGGTCCGGTGGAGGGCCCGGAATATGTGGAGTCTCCGCTGCAGGAGGGCCGCATGTATGAGGTGGTCGTCATTGATGGCTTTCTCCGCCCGGAATGCGCCAGGGCCTCACTCCCATTTCTGGCGGAGCACGGACTGCTCATTCTGGACAACTCCGACTGGAATGCGCCCACCTGCAGCTGGCTGCGCGCACAAGGAATGATGCAGATCGACTTTCATGGCTTTGGCCCAGTCAATGATTACACATGGTGCACCTCCGTCTTTTTGCGCCAGAAGAGCGCCCTCCCGCACAGCGGAGAACCCTGGGCGGCGGCGGTGTATGGCAACCTGGCACAGCCCGCGTGAAACAAGCCCCGCTCCCCTACCGCGCCATCCACTCGAGGCGTGACCATCTCTTCAACCTGCTGAGGCCTCTGCTGGAGATGTGCCGCATCGGCTGGCTCTCGCGCCCTGCGCTGCACCAGCTTGACCGGCGGCTGGAAAGCCTGCTGCCAGGACGTGGCGGATGGTTTGTAGAAGCGGGTGCGTATGATGGCTTTCAGCAGAGCAACACGTACTTTTTAGCCAGATTGAAGGGCTGGCGGGGGGTGCTGATCGAGCCGCTGCCGCAGCTGGCGGCCCTCTGCAAAAAGCGCCGTGGAGAATCAAAGGTGGTCTGCTGCGCGCTCGGCGCCCCTGAGGATGCAGGCGGCACGCTGCGACTGCGGCATGCCGGCCTCATGACAATGGTCTGCGGCTCGCTGGCGGATGATTCCACGGAGCAGGCACGCGCCAGCAGCGGGCTGAGAGAACAGGGCCTGCCGCCGCTGGAGCAGTTTGTGGAGGCGCCAGTCCGCACACTGACCGACGTGCTGCTGGAAACAGGCACCCCGTGGGATTTTGACCTTCTGAGCCTGGATGTGGAAGGCTTTGAGGTGGATGCCCTGCGAGGGCTCGACCTGTCGCGGTTTGTGCCGCGGGCCGTCTGCGTGGAGGTCAGGCATTCCAATTTTGACGCCGTGATGAAACTGCTCGAAAGCCACTATGAAAAGCCCGTCGTGCTGACCTCAAACGCGAGCTATGCGGACTGCTTTTTTGCCGCCAAAACTCACGCCAGGCCAGCCGCGGCCTGAACCGCCCGCAGGGCTGCCGCCACGGCAGCAGGCTCAATGCGTGTGATGCACAAGGGCTCGGTGTGGATGCAGCGCCACTGGCAGTGATAGCAGTGCATGGCATGGTCCAGCCATACCTGAAGAGCACTGCGCCGCCAGGGGGCAAACATGCCGTGCTGACCGCCGCCAAGCAAAAAGACGCCGGGTTTGTCCATGGCGGTGGCGAGATGCGCAGGCCCCGAATCAGGCGCCAGGACGAGATGGGCGGAACTGATGGCCTGGATGAGTTCCCCGAGGTTTGCCGGATGCACCCAGACCACGCCGCTGACGCCTGCGTCCTTCAGAGCCTGTTCATAAGCTGAACGAGGCGCTCCTGGCGGCAGGCAGAACTTCACCCGCATGGAGGGGCTGGCCTCCAAAAACAACGCCACTGCCGTGGCGAGGCTGGCAGGGGGATACTGCCGGATGGCGCTGCCTGCCTGCGGGCAGACCAGCAGAGCCGCGCCGCCCCCCGCTGGCTCCGACGCCAGGACAGGGATCATGTCATGAAACACCACCGGCTGGTGGAGCACGCCCTGCACCACACGGTGGTGTGCCTCCAGCTCAAGACAGCCTTCGGCGGAGTGTTCAGGATAGGGCACCCGCCGGCAGCGGGGATAATCAAGGCATATGCGCTCCCCGGCCTTCACCCACTCTGAAGCATGCACCCGCCGGGCCTGCACCAGGGATGCAATGGCGTGAAGGTAGTCGGAGGGCTGGTGTCGCAAACAGACCAGGTCATCTGCCTCAATGCCACGAAGCCGGGCTGCATGGCGGACCATGGTCTGGACAAAGTCGGGCCAGAAACACTCGCAAAATGGAGGCAGCACCAGCAGGTCCACCTCGGGAAATTCGCGCCTGAAAAGAGGTTCGGCCACGCTGGAAATGATGAGCAGAGTCTGTGCTGAGCCATATTCCCTGACCAGCAGACGCACCGCCCCGAGAGACAGGACGGCATCCCCCAAGCGGTCCAGCTTTAGAATGGCCAGACGATAGCGGCGCCCCCTGGCCCGGGGTGCAAGACGCACAAAGGCCAGTGTCAGCCGGTAGCAGAGAAGTCGAAACCAGCGGTTCATGCAGACAGTATGGGGCTCAGGAGCCCCAGGTAACGTTCTCTGGCGATGCCGATGAAAGCCTCCGGCTGCTCTCTGGCAGGCATGCGCAGCAAATCTGCGACCAGTTCATCCAGCGAATCCCAGGCTTCCTGCACTGGAAGCACGGTGACCCCCGGAATCTCAGCAGCCATGAGAAGGCGGGTGTCATTTCCGGTGAGGAGCACCTGCTTGCCCATGACGGCTGCTACCACCGCCCCGTGCACCCGGTTGACCACCGCCGAACTGCAGCGCGAGTAGGCCTGCAGGTATTCCCGCCAGTCTCCGCTGTAAAAACGAGGGATCTCAGGCAGCAGGCGCCCGGCCTGCCGCTCTTCCTCGCGGTCATGGCAGATCAGCAGGCATGCCTGCCGCCGTGAAAGGCCACGTGCCATTTTGCAAAAGACGTCCTCCCATTTCCGCCGCGCGCCAGCGCCCTGCCCGGCGAGATCATAATGTCCGCCTTGAGGCATGTAATTGAGAGCGATGTACTCACCGGGCCGGCCTTGGATGTTCAGCGCCCCAGGAGCAAAAATGGAAGGGCATGGAAGCAGAGGCACCTCATGCCCGCACTGGCGCACAATGCTCTGCGCCAGCCTGTCCCGCACCGTGGTCACAGAGCTCCAGCGGGTGAAGACATCAACAAACGAACGGCAGTCCGGATCTGAGACGATCTCCGAGCCGTCGCTGCCCCAGGCCTGACAGGAGCCGGCGCCGAGATTGAGGAGCGGCACATGCTGCGAAATCTGCCGCCAGCGCTTTTCCACCAGCGGCGTGAACCATTCGGTCCGCGCACATGAGGACCACCGGTTCTTCCAATACATCGGAGCGCCCGACTGCACGAGGAGATCGCAGGAGAGCACCTGGTCCCTGGCGGCATTGAAGGGCAGAAGATCCACCGCACGTGAAAGGCGGCCGCGCCAGTCAAACCGATTCTTGAGGCCATGCGTCAAGCCATGCACCTGCTGCCAGAACGCCCCGCGGGCCGTGGCCGGAAAGTGCTTGTGAATGACGGTGGTGCCGAGATCTCCCAGCACCGCTTTCAACAGCCAGAGGATGCCCGTGCGCACAAAGTCATCTCCGACATTGTGATTCACCGTGGATATGAGGCACACCTGCTTCATCGCTTGAAAAAAGACCGGATGACCCTGCGCACGCCACGGAAGGAACATGCCTTTTCAGGCAGCCCCACAACCTGGGCAAGATAGGCACGGTCCGCCTCCTGCCAGGCGGAGACGACCGGGGCATGCTGCAAGGGCATGGGAAGCTCATGCACGGCCAGCTCTGCGCATGGGGAGGCCGGGCTCAGGGTATGCGTGGCATCCGGGCCAAAGCCGATGTTGGAAACAAGATTGACCGAGGGAATCACATTCAGGCCCCCGAGACGCAGTTTGGCAAAGGCCCACTGGTAGTCCCACGTGTCCACCTCACCGCGATGCACCGCCCCAAAAACTTCGCGGCGCCAGCCTGCTTCAAAGGGCTCAGGACACAACTGGCGGAGCCGGGTGGATTTGCTCAGCTCAGGCCATGCCTTCATTTCGATGTCATAAGCGACCCACGCGCGGCGCCAGGAGGCCCAGCCCCATATGGGACCGAAGCGGGAGAAATAATAACTCCGACCTCCTTCAGGGCGCATGCCGGTGAGATTGCTGCCGCAGATCTGCATGATTTCCGGCGCATCCTGAAAGTGGTCGAGCATGGCGGCGCAAAATTCAAAGAAGCTCGGGTGCGGCAGGCAGTCATCTTCCAGGATGATCAGCCGGTCGTGAAGGGCAAAGGCCCACTCCAGGGCCGAGGACACCGCATTTCGGCAGCCTTGCCGCGCATCTAGAAAACGTGTCTGAACCTTGCAGGGCCAGTCAATTTCCGCCAGGACATGGTCTCTCACCTGCATGCAGCGCACATCGTCTCGTGGACCGTCGGCGGCGACAAGCAGAACTTCGGGACGCGCCCGCTTCAGCTCCGCCATGACACGTGCCGTCGGCCCGAGACGGCGATGAATCAAAAAAAGAACCGGAATCCGGCATGGACTGCCTGATGACATGCTGCTGGGGCACTCTTCTCGCGATTGATTCTGAGTGAAAGGGCAAGATGCTGCCGCTGGCAGATTAAGAGACCGCCCGGGCGGGCCTTGCACGGCAGAGGCAGCACTGCCATCCGCCTTTGCCTGCCGCCATGCTGTGTTGTGACAGCATGGCTCATGGAGGCCCTCCCCCCCCGCACTCAAGGGAGGCGGGTGCGGAAAAACCTGCTGGACTGGCCGTTGGACAGCACGGGGAACTCCACGCTGAGATTTTGCATGACCCCGTCATCACTGACCACCTGCGGCGGGATCGCCACCGCCTCCCACTCCTGCAGATCGCTGCTGAACTCATACACATACGACACCCCCGTGCTCAGGTAGTCGCTGCGACGCCGAAATATCGCCCTCATCTTCCCGCTCTGCCCGTCCAGCTGCACCTTGCTGCCTATGTCTCCCCCTCCCTGCACTGGATTGGTCCCAAACGCAAACTCCGCATAGTTGCTCAGCCCGTCCCCGTCAGGGTCCGCCGTGTTCACCGCGTTTCCTCCGTCCTGGCTGCTCCCAAAATACGTCTGCCTCCACTGCTGCACCGGACTCGCCGCCGTCACATTCAACGAAAACGACACCACCGTGCTCGCTCCCGCTGCATCGGTCGCTATCAACTGCACCGCATTGCTCCCCGCTGGCAGCGGACTGGTGTCACAGCTCCATTGCAAATCACCGCTGCTGTCGTCGCGTGCAAACTCCCCGATCACCTGCCCGCTGGCCACATGCAGCGCTCGCAATGTCACTCCCGTGTTGCCGTCCGCATCAAAAAACTGCGCGCTGAACCTGGCCTTGTCACCCTGGATCACACTCAGGCTCGGACCCGCGTTGGTTATCTGCGTCGCACCCGCCCGCACCCCCATCAGCAGCAGGACCAGCAGGGCTTTCAAGAATTTCGTTTTCATGAGTCGGTGAAGAAGGTGAAATGATAAAGAAAAAGGCTGTTTCAACAGGGGTTTAGGGCGTCGGGATGTCACGCAGCACCAGCACCTCCAGAGCTCCTCCGGACGTGGTCGAGGATCCCGTCATCCAGACGACGCCGTTGGGGTCCACCCTCACTTTTTTGACGTTGTCGTTTTTGTTGTTGTCGCCATCAAAGATCTTCTGCCACCGGAGATCGCCGGGGCCTTTGTTGTGCTTGGCGAGGTAGACATCTGTCGTGCCGTCGGATTTGGTGGTGTAGCCGCCGACCACGGGGTTGCCAATCCCGTCGAGAGAGATGGATGTGTTCTCATCATTGCCGTTGTTGGCCCCGTTGAAGCGGCCCTCCCACAGCAAAGTCCCATCCACGCCGGAGTACTTCAGTGTCATGCCATCACGCACACTGGCCGAACGGTAGGAAGTGCCGGTGACGTAGACATTGGCATCCTCATCCACCGTCATGTCCCATGGCGCATCCGAGGAGTTGAAGCTGCTGTTGTAGCGTTTACCCCAGATCAGGGTGCCGTCCAGAGACGCGTATTTGGCGGTGTACATGTCATAATTGCTGCCCTGGGAGTAGGCGGCGATGATGACATTGTTTGCGCCATCCATGGCCAGCCCGCGAACCGCATCAGGCTTGTTGGCATAGTTGTAAACGACCTGCCACACCTTGTTTCCGGTGGCCGCATCCAGCTTGACCGTCCAGGCATCGCTGCCGGATATGCCGGCCAGCGCCACGCTGCCATCCGTACCCACGACGACCTTGGCGGGAACATCCGAAGTGGTTGTCGTGCGGTTTTGCGTGCTGGTCCAAACGGGGGCTCCGGTGCCCTGGTCGAGTTTGGCGGCAAAGAAGTCATTGCCGGTGCCTGAGCCCGCCACATAGCCGCCCACCACGACATTGGTCGTGCCTTCAAAATCCAGAGACACTCCGACATCGTTGCCATTGCCTGCTCCATTGATGGAGTAGGACCAGAGCCGGGTTCCATCAACACCGCTGTACTTGCCCACATACAGGTCCTGCCCGGTGCCGGTGGTGTAACCGGCGACGTAAACATCCCCGCTGGCGTCCACCCTGACAGCCATGGCCTCGTCATTCCCGGCGGTGTTGCTGACGAACGACCAGTCCTTGGTGCCGTCCGCGAGATACCTCGCCAGATACAGATCCCTGCCGGTGCCGGTGGTGGTGTAGCCGGCCACAATGCCAGCTATGGCATCATTGCCGCTGAGTTGGAGGGCAATGTCATTTCCCTCTCCAGCGCCGCTGCCGGCGTAGCGGTCGCGCCAGTTTTCAACGATGTTGTCAAAGATGACGATCGGCGTGTGATTGACGGAGGTCACTGTGGCATCCACGTCCGAGGCGGCATTGTACTTCGAATCCCCCACCTGGCTGGCACGTACGACCACATCGCCTGCTCCGGAGAAGCTGAGGATGCCGCCGGCGATGCTGCCGGGGCCGCTCTGCACGCTGTATGTGACCGCAAGACCACTGGAGGCAACCCCGGTAAGCGGCCACTGCGCCGTAGAACTCAGGCTGGCTGGCAGAATGAAGCTGATGGTCTGCGGGGATTTGTTCACCGTGAAGCTCTGGTCCACCGGTGTGGCGGCCGCATATCCGGAATTGCCGCTCTGTGAAGCACGCACGACCACGGTGCCGCTGCCGGTGAAGCTGACGAGCGAATTGGTGCCTTCGTTGATCTGCGCGGGCCCGCTGACCACGGAGAAATACACCGTCAGACCACTGCTGGCAGTGGCGCTGAGACTGAGCGGCGAACCCGCGCTCTGCGCACCGGGGTTGGCAAAGGTGATGGTCTGCGCAGCCTGAGTGCTCGCATGCTCGGCCTGGTAGTTCTTCACGAGGAAGTCAGTGGTGTTGTTGGATGTGGTGGAATAGCCGGCCACAAAAATATTGCCGTCGGGAGACACTGCCAGAGCGAGCCCGTAGTCGTGACTGTTGGCGGCGCCATTGTAGGTCTTTTCCCAGAGCAGGCCTCCGTCACCGGCGAGCATCTTGCCAGTCAGCACGTCGTAATTGCCGGCCAGGCTGACCGTGAAGCCTGTGGCGACCACGTTGTTGAGCGCATCCAGGTCAATTTCGGCGATCAGGTTGGTCGTGCCGGCACCGCCATTGAAACGGTGCTCCCAGATCAGCGCCCCGCTCGTGCCATTGTATTTGGCCACGTAACCGTCCTGATCTCCTGCAGAGTGGTAGCTGACACCGCCAAGAACCACATTTCCACTGGTGTCTATTTTGACCTGGTGCCCGGCATCAGACGAATCGTTGGGGCCGTTCCATTGCTTTTCCCACACGATGGCACCTGCGGTCTTGTCCAGCTTCACCGTGTAGATGTCATAGTTGGAGCCTCGCACGGTTCCTGTGGCCACCACCTGGTTGGATCCATCAAACACCACGTCATAGGCATAATCATGATCGCTGCTGCTTCCATTTTTGGTGTACTGCCAGTTGACCGTGCCGGTGGATGCAGAGAGGTGCACAACACGGAAATCACGGTTGTTTGAGGCGTTTCTGGCATTTCCGGCGATGACCATGCTGCCTGCCGTGTCCACAGCCACCTTGTAAGCGCCATCTTCGCGGTTGTTGCCACCATCGATCAGGTTTTCAAACCGGACTCCCCCTGCTGAAGAGTAGCTGGCCACAAAAAAGTCGTAGTCGGAGGCCGTGCGGATGCCGCTGCCGGTGACAAAAACATTGTTGGATGCATCGACTGCGACGCTGGAGCCGGTGTCATAACTGCCGCCTGCGCCTGCATAAATCTTCTGCCACAGCAGCGCCCCGTCAGCATTGGCATATTTTGCCACATACACATCCGTGTCAGTGTCGCTTTTGGTGGTGCAGCCGGTGACGATCACATCGCCATTGCCATCAACAACAATCGAATTGGCATAGTCGTCACGATGGGCGGCGCCGTCAAATGTCCGGGACCAGAGCAGCGCCCCGGTGACAGGATGGTAGCTGGCTGTGTAGACGTCAAGGTTGCCGTCTGCGTTGGTGGTAAAGCCTGTGGCGAACACCCCGATGGCCTCATCCCTGGTTGTAGATTTCTGGACGGCAATGGCGCGGGCCTGGCCGTTGCGCGGAACGGCGGGAGCCGTCGGACCGCCATAGGTGACGGTCCAGGGCTCAATGATCTGACGCCCGATGGAGCCCACGCCGGTCAGAGCAAGATTGAAGGGATTTTCATCCAAATCGTTGTTGTCGATCACGATGGCAGCCGTGCGCGTGCCGATGCGGCTCGGGCTGAACGTGATGGTAAACGTTGTGCTGTCTCCGGGGATGAGCGTGGAGGCGGTTCCCGTCAGATCCAGCGTGTAGTCAGACGCGGCAGCGCCAGTGGGCGCGTGAACCACGATCCCCATCAGATCCACCTCACCGTCGTTCTTGATCGTGAAGGTCTTCGTCAGCGGCACTGCGGGCACCAGCTTGTCCACATCACCAAAGTTGTAAGTTCCGCCATCCGTCTGGTTATTGCCGGATTCAGTGATGGTGATCTCCGGAGTCACGATCTTGAGGATGATGTCGTTGCCGGCAGTGGCCAGCGTGCCCGGCGCGGTGGAGCTTCCGGAGTAGTTGATGCGGCCGTAGTAGTTTGAGCCAAGCACGTTTTCCACATAGTCCACCCCGCTGAGCGTGATCACCTTTGTGCCGCCAAAGGTGCCTTTGGCAAACGTGCCCGTGATGGCATCCGTCAGATCGTTGCTGACGAGGGTGAATGCATTGTTCAGAGTGGCGGTGTAGCCGCTGATGGCATCCAGCACCAGCTTGGCGCCGGCGCCCCCTGCGGCGAGATTGATGGTTCCTGCGGTGTTGATCTGGTCGTAGCTGCCGGTGCCGCCAATGTTGAAGTGGAGCTGACCATCCACGATGGAAATATTTCCTGTGCTCAGCGCCCCCGCAGAGGAGGCTCCGCCGGGATTGATGGCACCGCCGCTGTTGAGCTGGATGGCACCCACTGCGCCCGTCCCCATCAAGGTGCCTCCGTCAATCGTGGTCAAACTGCTGCTGGCGATGCTGCCATTGACCACAAGGTTTCCGCTCGTCAGCGAAGTGGCGCCTGTGTAAGTGTTGCTGCCGCTCAGGGTCACCGTGCCAGACGTCGTTTTGTTCAGCCCCACGCTGCCGCCCAGGATGGCGCTCACACTGCCGGACTGCATGTCATAGGTGCTGCTGCTGGTCAGAACGCCGCTCGAGCCTGTAATGCTGCCGCCAGTCAGCTGCACACCAGCAACGGTATCGCTCACTGAGCCGATGGCAAAAGTACCACCCGTAACAACGAGGGAGGAGCTGTCAGAAATCCGTCCAGAACCGCTCAAGGACAGAGTGCCTGCATTTACAGTCGTGGTTCCCGTGTAGGTATTGGAGTTGGTCAGATTCACCGTGCCGCCCGTCGATTTCGTCAGGCCAACGGTACCGCCGAGGACCGCACTCACGCTGCCTGAGCGCATGTCATAGGTGCTCGTGCTGGTGAGAACACCTGAGGTTCCGGTGATGTTGCCGCCAGACACTTGCACGGCCGAAACCGTGTCGCTGTTGGTTCCCATGGCGAGAGACCCGCCGGACACCGTCACCGAAGCGCTGTTGCCGATCTGGTCGGAGGCTCCCAAAGCCAGGCTGCCGCCGCTGATGTTCACCGCCGTCGCGCTGTTGATCGCGCTGCTGGCTCCCAGGGTCAGCGTGCCTGCGGTGACATTCACCGTCCCCGCCGCCGCGGTGCCATTGAGGGCCACCGTGCCGGAGCTGTTGATCGTGCCCGTGCCCAGATTTGCCGTGACCGTGCCACCGCTCAGCCCGTAGGTCGTGGCTGTCAGCGTGCCACTGCCGGTGATCGAGCCGCTGCTCATGTTGTAAACACTCACCGTGTCATTGTTGCTGCCCAGCGCCAAGGTGCCGCCGGACACCGTCACCGTAGCGCTGTTGCCGATCTGGTTGGAGGCTCCCAAAGCCAGGCTGCCGCCGCTGATGCTCACCGCCGTCGCGCTGTTGATCGCGCTGCTGGCTCCCAGGGTCAGCGTGCCTGCGGTGACATTCACCGTCCCCGCCGCCGCGGTGCCATTGAGGGCCACTGTGCCGGAGCTGTTGATCGTGCCCGTGCCCAGATTGCCATTCACCGTGCCACCGCTCAGGCCGTAGGTCGTTGCTGTCAGTGTCGCTGTGCCGCCAATCGTGCCGCTGCTCATCGTGAGCGTGCCAATCGTGTCCGATCCACCCACCGTCAGCGTCCCGCCAGACACCGTCACTGCGGCTGCGTTTGCCAGCTTGTCAGCTCCGCTGGTGGTGAGCGAGCCACCACTGACTGCGATCGTCGCCGAGCTGTTGATGTCACCCGTGATCGACAAAGTCCCCGCGCTCACCGTCGTCGTGCCGCTGTAGCCATTGCTGCCACTGAGCACCTGCGTGCTGGCTCCGTCCTTGGTCAATCCGCCCGTGCCGCCAATCGCGCCCGCGAAGGTCGTGTTGCTGGAAGCATCTCCCACAGTGAGGGTGTTTGCATTCAAGGTGATGGTCGCGGCACTTGCAGCCGTCAGCGAGGCCACGGATTGAGCAGCGCCAAGGGTAAGCACCGAAGTTCCCGTGCCATCAAAGGTCACAGCCGTGCGGCCGTTGGCCGTCGGCAGCGCATTGGTCACGTTCGCGTTGAGCGTGGCGCTGTTGCGGATGAATGTCGGGCCGTTGTAGGTGTTGGCCACGTTCAGGTTCACCGTCGTTCCATCAATGACCAGGTCCGAATTGGCCGAGGCGCCGCTGATGCCCACCGTGCCCACATTGATCGTGCCACCACCGTTGAAAGTCGCGACGGTGCCATTTTTGATGACGCCACCCGTCAGGTTGAGCACCGAGCCGCTGGCTGCTGAGATGGAGCTGCTGGACGCCACGGTGATAGCGCCGCCATAGGTGTTGGTGCCGCTGACGTTGACCAAAGCGCCGGTCTGGCCGCTGGCCGCGCCGCCATTCAGAGTCAGCGCCTCCGCCCCCACCGTGATGCCGCCTTGCAGCTGCAGCGTCGCGCCATTGGTGACGGATGTACCAGCCGCCGTGGTGCCGAGACCCGTGGCGTTTTGAATGTTGAGAATGCCCGCGCTCACCGTGGTGGTGCCGGAATAGGTGTTTGCACCAGAAAGCACCTGGGTTCCCGTGCCAGCCTTGGTCAGGTTGCCGGTGGCGACAGCGCCCCCGAAATCAGAATAACCACCCAAACTGGCGACCCCATCAGTAATGCTCCCTGAGAAAGTGCCGCCTCCATTGTCAACCCCGACCGTCAAACTCGTGTAGCCGCTGCCGCTGTAACCGGTGGAAAGAGTGCCGCCACCAGTCAGCGCATTGACTCTGACATTGGCTTCCACACCCGCAAAGAAGGCTCCGCTGGCGATGTTCAAATCCGACTTGTTGTTCGTCCAAACTTCGTTGGCAAAGTTCCCCCCAACCATCAAACCGCCCTGGATGTCGATAAGAGCCCCCGAAGTCAGCGCGAAGGTAGCAGCATTACCTCCCCACCTGAGTTCACCTGTCCCGGTCTTCAGAAGCTTTCCAGCTCCGGAGAAGGTGGTCGTTCCATAATCCAAAGATGAACCGGAATTGAATTCAAGCGTAGCTCCCGAAGAGATGGCAAAGCCGCTGGAGGCATAGGTTCCCTGCAGCGTCAGATTACCGGCGCTGATCGTTGTAGCCCCCGTATAACCATTGTTGGCGCTGAGGATTTGCGTGCTTGCGCCGTCCTTGGTCAATCCGCCCGTGCCGCCGATGGCCCCTGCAAACGTTGTGCTGCCGGAGCTTCCGCCGATGGTCAGCGTGTTGGCATTCAGGGTCACCGTGGCACTTCCTGCCGATGTCAGAGACGCCACCGACTGGTCGGCCCCCAGCGCCAGCACCGAGGTGCCCGTGCCGTCAAAGGTCACTGCGGTGCGGCCGTTGGCCGTCGGCAGGGCATTGGTCACATTCGCGTTGAGCGTGCCGCTGTTGCGGATGAATGTCGGGCCGTTGTAGGTGTTGGCCACGTTCAGGTTCACCGTCGTTCCATCAATGACAAGGTCCGAATTGGCCGAGGAGCCACTGATGGCCGTTGTGTTCACATTGATCGTGCCGCCACCGTTGAAAGTCGCGACGGTGCCATTTTTGATGACGCCGCCGGTGAGTGTGAGCGTGGAGCCGCTCGCTGCAGAAATGGAGCTGCTGGACGCCACGGTGATCGCACCCCCATAAGTATTGCTGCCGCTGACGTTGACCAAGGCGCCGGTCTGGCCGCTGGCTGCGCCGCCATTCAAAGTCAGAGCTTCAGCGCCCACCGTGATCCCACCCTGCAGCTGCAAGGTGGCGCCATTGCTGACGGAGGTACCCGCCGCCGTGGTGCCCAGACCCGTGGCGTTCTGGATATTGAGGATGCCGGCACCCACCGTCACATTTCCTGCAAAGGTATTTGCCCCCGAGAGCACCAGCGTCCCGGCTCCGGTCTTTGAGATGCCTGCGGCCCCGCCCACGTCCGTCTGAATGACTCCGCTGACCGTGGTCGTCCCGCCTGAGATGCTGAACACTCCGCTGCTGGCATCAGCCGCACGCACGGACAGCGACTTTGACACCGTGTTGGTGCCGCTGCCTGCGTAGCCTCCACGAGCAAGGAGGAAGCCCGAGGCACCTCCGGTGATGGAGCCATTTGTCATCGAAACCTGAGGAGTCATCCCTTCGACGAAACCCTGCAGATCGAAGGTGCCGCCGTTGATGCTGAAACTGACTATCTCATCATTGATCTGTGTCTGTGTCCCCAGCCGCAAGGTGCCGCCCGTGTTGATGACGACGCTGCCGCCTGCCGCGATCACATTCTCGGCGGCGGCACCCGTTCTGTTCAGCAGCAATACACCATCACTCACTGTCGTGGTGCCCGTGTAGGTGTTGGCAGAAGTGCCGCTCAGCGTCAATGTACCAGCTCCCGTTTTGGTGAAACTGCCGCCTGAGCCGCTGATCACCCCGTCGAAAGCAGTGGACGTCCCATCCCCTCCAGCCGTGAGGGTCTTGCCACCAAGAACGACCGATGAACCAGCCACCCCGGCCAAAGAACCCACCGTCTCGCCCGAGGCCGTGATCCCTGAAATATTAAACACAGCACTCGCTCCGGTGACATTTACCGCAGAGCTGTCCGAAAGAGCTCCCGATCCGCTCAAAGCAAGCGTCCCGGCGCTGATGGTGGTCGTTCCGCTGTAGGTGCTGGCACCGGTGAGAGTCAGAGTGCCTGCTCCGGTCTTGGTCAGGGCTCCGGTTGTTGCGGCCCCCGTGGCACCGGCCAAGGTCAGTCCATTCGCAGTGTCAATCGTGGCCGTCTTGCCGGCATTGATCGTGAAGGCCCGGTCGGAAGTGGCGGTGCTGCCGGTGTATTGCAGGGTGCCGCCGTCAAAGACGAGGTTGGAGGCGGCGTTGCTGGCCTGGCCCAGGTTTCCGGCCACACCACCATTGCCGATGCTGCCCACGCTCAGCGTGCCTGCGCTGATGGTCGTGGCCCCCGTGTAGGTGTTCACACCACTCAGAGTGACGGAACCCGCTGTCGTCTTGGTCAGGCCGGCGGTGCCTCCCAAAATGGCGCTCACCGTGCCAGACTGCATGTCGAAAGCTGCGGTGCTGGTCAGCACGCCGCTGCTGCTGGTGATGCTGCCAGAGGTCAATGCGACCGCAGCCACCGTGTCACTGTTGGCCCCCATAGCCAAAGTGCCGCCGGATACCGTTACCGTGGCGCTGTTGCCGATCTGGTTCGACGCTCCAAGAACCAGACTGCCACCACTGACTCCCACGGTGGTGGCGCTGTTGACCGCGCTGCTGGCTCCCAGGGTCAGCGTGCCTGCCGTGACGTTGACTGCTGTCGCCGCTGCAGTGCCGTTGAGAGCGACCGTACCAGAGCTGTTGATCGTTCCCGCGCCCAGGTTGGCCCCCACCGTACCTCCGCTCAATCCATACGTCGTCGCAGTGAGTGTGCCACTGCCGGTAAGCGAGCCGCTGCTCATGTTGAAAACGCTTACCGTGTCGCTGCTGGTTCCAAGAGCCAGAGCGCCGCCGGAGACAGTCACCGTCCCACCATCGGCAAGGAGGTTCGAAGCTCCGAGGGTCAGCGTGCCCGCGGTGACGTTGACCGCTGTCGCCGCTGCGGTGCCGTTGAGGGCGACCGTGCCGGAGCTGTTAAGCGTGCCCGTGCCCAGATTGCCATTCACCGTGCCACCGCTAAGGTCGTAGGTCGTTGCCGTCAATGTCGCTGTGCCGCCAATCGTGCCGCTGCTCATCGTGAGCGTGCCAATCGTGTCCGATCCCCCCACCGTCAGCGTCCCCCCAGACACCGTCACTGCGGCTGCGTTTGCCAGCTTGTCAGCTCCGCTGGTGGTGAGCTGCCCGCCAGAGACTGCTATCGTCGCCGAGTTGTTGATGTCTCCCGTGACCGACAAGATCCCCGCGCTCACCGTCGTCGTGCCCGTGTACGTGTTGGTGCCGCCGAGGGTCAGCGTTGATGCCGCGTTGTTCATCGTCACCGTCTTGCCGCTGCCCGCGATCACGCCACCAAAGGTGCTGCTGCTGGCGCTGGTGTAGTTCACACTGCCGGTGATCGTGCTCGTGCCGCTGCCGCTGGCAAGGGTGCCGCCGGTCACGTTGAGGTTGCCGTTGGCCGTCAGGTTGGCTCCGCTGCCGATGGTGAAGGTTCCGCTGCTGGAGGTCACCAGACCGGTCACGCTGCCCGTGCCGTTCCAGCTGCCACCCGTCACTCCCAAGGTGCCGCCGATTGTGCCGCTGCTCAGGTTGATGATGCCGCTGCCCGTAAGCGTGGTGTTGCCATTGATGGTGCCAGATCCACTCAGCGTGCCTGCGGTGCCCACTCCAACAGTACTGCCGGAGGCCAGGGAGCCATCGACCTGCAAGCTGCCGGCCGTGACAGTCGTCGCTCCGGTGTAGGTGCTGGCGGCGGTGAGTGTCAGGGTTCCTGCACCGTCCTTGGTCAGCGTGCCTGTGCCGGTGCCGATGATGCTGTTGATCGTCGTGTTCCCCGCTCCGCCGACGGTCAGCGCCAGTCCGGAGCCGGTGATCGTTCCGGTGTTGCTGAGAGTGAGCGCGCCAGCATCGGAGTTGATGCGTGTGGAGCTGCCCAGCGTGACCAGACCGCCGTAGGTGTTGGTGCCGCTGATGTTGCGCAGTGCGCCGTCATTGCTCACCCCCGTGCCGTTCAAGGTCAAGGCCTCGGCCCCCACGGTGATGCCGCCCTGGATCTGCAGGGCCGTTCCCGACAGCACGGTGGTGCCCGCAGCCGTGCTGCCCAGCGCAGTGGCATTCTGGATGTTCAGCACGCCGGTGCTCACAGTCGTTGCTCCTGTGTAGGTGTTGGCACCGTTGAGGATCGTCGTGCCGACGCCTGACTGACTCACTGCGCCGCTGCCGCTGATCACACTGGCAAAGTCCGAGCCCTGGGTCAGCGTGTTGCTGCGCCAGAAGGCAAGAGTGGCGTTGTTGACAATGGCGCTGCTGGTGGACAACGAACCCGTCGTGCTGCCGCTGCCGATGACCAGCCTGCCGCCGCTGATGGTAGTCGTGCCGGTGTAGGTGTTGGCACCCGTCAGATAAAGATCGCCAGCGCCGTCCTTGGTCACGGCACCCGTGCCAGTGCCGATGATGCCGGCGATGGTGGTGTTGCCTGCGCCACCCGCTGTGAGGTCAAAACCTGATCCGGTGATCGTGCCGGTGTTGGTCAGATACAACGTGCTGCCAGCATCGGAGTTGATGCGTGTGGAGCTGCCCAGCGTGACCAGACCGCCGTAGGTGTTGGTGCCGCTGATGTTGCGCAGTGCGCCGTCATTGCTCACCCCCGTGCCGTTCAAGGTCAAGGCCTCGGCCCCCACGGTGATGCCGCCCTGGATCTGCAGGGCCGTTCCTGACAGCACGGTGGTGCCCGCAGCCGTGCTGCCCAGCGCAGTGGCATTCTGGATGTTCAGCACGCCGGTGCTCACAGTCGTTGCTCCTGTGTAGGTGTTGGCACCGTTGAGGATCGTCGTGCCGACGCCTGTCTGACTCACCGCACCACTGCCGCTGATCACACTGGCAAAGTCCGTGCCCTGGGTCAGCGTGTTGCTGCGCCAGAAGGCAAGGGTGGCGTTGTTGACAATGGCGCTGCTGGTGGACAACGAACCCGTCGTGCTGCCGCTGCCGATGACCAGCCTGCCGCCACTGATAGTCGTGGTACCGGTGTAGGTGTTGGCACCCGTCAGATAGAGATCGCCAGCACCGTCTTTGGTCAGGGTTCCTGTGCCAGTGCCGATGATGCCGGCGATGGTGGTGTTGCCTGCGCCACCCGCTGTGAGGCCAAACCCAGAGCCGGTGATCGTGCCCGTGTTGGTCAGATACAGCGTGCTGCCAGCATCGGAGTTAATGCGTGTGGAGCTGCCCAGCGTGACCAGACCGCCGTAGGTGTTGGTGCCGCTGATGGTGCGCAGTGCGCCGTCATTGCTCACCCCCGTGCCGTTCAAGGTCAAGGCCTCGGCTCCCACGACGATGCCGCCCTGGATCTGCAAGGCCGTTCCCGACAGCACGGTGGTTCCCGCAGCCGTGGTGCCCAGGGCTGCAGCGTTCTGGATGTTCAGCACGCCCGTGCTCACAGTCGTTGCTCCTGTGTAAGTGTTGGCACCGTTCAGGATCGTCGTGCCGACGCCTGACTGGCTCACCGCACCACTGCCGCTGATCACACTGGCAAAGTCCGTGCCCTGGGTCAGCGTGTTGCTGCGCCAGAAGGCCAGGGTGGCGTTGTTGACGATGGCGCTGCTGGTGGACAACGAACCCGTCGTGTTGCCGCTGCCGATGACCAGCCTGCCGCCACTGATAGTCGTGGTACCGGTGTAGGTGTTGGCACCCGTCAGATAAAGATCGCCAGCGCCGTCCTTGGTCACGGCACCTGTGCCGGTGCCGATGATCCCGGCGATGGTGGTGTTGCCTCCGCCACCCGCTGTGAGGTCAAACCCAGAGCCGGTGATCGTGCCCGTGTTGGTCAGATACAAAGTGCTGCCAGCATCGGAGTTGATGCGTGTGGAGCTGCCCAGCGTGACCAGACCGCCGTAGGTGTTGGTGCCGCTGATGGTGCGCAGTGCGCCGTCATTGCTCACCCCCGTGCCGTTCAAGGTCAAGGCCTCGGCTCCCACGACAATGCCGCCCTGGATCTGCAAGGCAGCACCTGAACTCACACTCGTACCACCGGCCACAGTGCCCAGGGCTGTTGCGTTTTGAATGTTCACCACCCCCGCACTCACTGTCGTCGTGCCGGTGTAGGTGCTGGCTCCGCTCAAGGTCAGAGTCGAGGCCGCGTTGTTCATCGTCACGGTCTTGCCGCTGCCTGCGATCACGCCGCCGAAGGTGCTGCTGCTGGCGCTGGTGTAGTTCACACTGCCGGTGATCGTGCTCGTGCCGCTGCCGCTGGCAAGAGTGCCGCCCGTCACGTTCAGGTTGCCATTGGCCGTCAGGTTGGCACCGCTGCCGATGGTGAAGGTTCCGCTGCTGGAGGTCACCGGACCCGTCACGCTCCCAGAACCGTTCCAGTTGCCGCCAGTGACGCCCAAGGTGCCAGCAATCGTGCCGCCGCTCAGATTGATGATCCCACTGCCAGTGAGCGTCGCATTGCCATTGATCGTCCCCGAGCCCGCCAAGGTGCCTGCGGTGCCCACGCCCACCGTGCTGCTGGCAGCGAGCGATCCGTTCACTTGCAGGGTACCTGCGGTGATGGATGTCGCGCCAGTGTAGGTGTTCGCTCCGGAGAGGACGGTCGTGCCGCTGCCCACTTGGGACACCGCACCACTGCCACTAATGACACTGGCAAAATCCGTGCCTTGGGTCAGTGTGTTGGTGCGATTAAACTCCAAAGTGGCGTTGTTGGTGATGGCACTGCTGGTGGAAAGAGAACCCGTCGTGCCGCCAGCGCCGATCTGCAGTGTGCCTGCGCTGATGATCGTGTTGCCAGTGTAGGTGTTGGCACCGCTCAGGCTCAGTATTCCTGCACTGTTCTTTGTCAGGCCACCACCGCCCCCCTCGGAAGAGATCACGCCGGAAAGGACAGCACTGACGCCACTGTCCACCTCGACACTCAAGGTGGCACCGCTGGCCACCACGGCGTTATTCGCCACGTTGGATACGTTTCCAGCCACACGAAGCGTGTCAGTGCCTCCGTTCGCCCGCAAGCCACCCGTCCCGAGCGAGGTGTTGTTGTCGATCGTCACGCGAGCATTGTCACCTATTGTCACGCCTCCCTGGAAGGTCTTGGCACCGGAGAGCATGAGTCCTGGCGAGCGCATGATGCCACCACCGGAAGTCACCGAGAAACCACCGGTTCCAGAGACTGCTGTGTTGATCCAGATGTCGTTGTGGCCGGAGAAGCTGACGTCCACATTCACCATGCCGCCGCTGAGGACGAAGGAATTGGGAAGAGCACCGGCGACATTGTTACCTTCAAAACCCGTCGTGCTGAAATTCACTCCGCCGGCCAGCGTAACAGTTCCAGTGCCAAAACCGTTTTGGTTTGCCAGGACGATGGTCCCCGCAGTGACATTCGTGCCGCCGGTGTAGGTATTGGTACCGCTCAGGGTCAGACTGCCCGAGGCATTGTTCATCGTCACCGTCTTGCCGCTGCCTGCGATGATACCGCCGAAGGTGCTGCTGCTGGCGCTGGTGTAGTTCACACTGCCGGTGATCGTGCTCGTGCCGCTGCCGCTGGCAAGAGTGCCGCCGGTCACGTTCAGGTTGCCATTGGCCGTCAGGTTGGCTCCGCTGCCGATGGTGAAGGTTCCGCTGCTGGAGGTCACCAGACCGGTCACGCTGCCCGTGCCGTTCCAGTTGCCGCCAGTGACGCCCAAGGTGCCGCCGATGCTGCCACCGCTCTTGTTGATAACGCCGCTGCCTGTGAGGGTGACGTTGCCGCTGACCGTTCCCGAACCCGTCAGGGCACCCGCCGTTCCCACACCCACGGTGCTGCCGGAGGCCAGCGAGCCATCCACCTGCAAAGCACCACCGCTGATAGTTGTGGCTCCGGTGTAGGTGCTGGCACCAGTCATGATCATGGTTCCAGCGCCGGTCTTTGTCAGAGCCCCGACGCCGCCGATGTCCCTGAAAACACTCGATGTCGTGAGTGTGTCACCTGCAAGCGGCGTGGATATCGTGGCCGTGGTATTGCCAATGCCAACATCGACGGCACTGATCGTGTTTCCCGCGCCATTGGCCGTGATAACACCACTGCTGGCATTCACATGATAAGAGCCGTAAGTGGCATTGCCGGAGCTGCTGGTAAGAGTGCCCCCGTTCAGAGTGACACCGCCAAAGGGAATCGTCTGAGCAGCACCCCCGGTGTTGTTGATGGTTCCGGCCACCACCCATTGTTCATAGGAGCCCGAAATCCCGCTGCCGCCCCAGCCAAGGGCGTTGTTGGCGCTGCCGCTCAGCAGGGCCGTGGCCCCTGATGCCACAGTGACTGTGGAGGCATTGTTGTCCTGGAGGACAGATCCTGCGCCGGAAATTTCGAGGGTGCCCGAATTGATATTCAAATCACCGGTGAATGTGCTGGCGGCGGTAAGCACCAGCTTGTTCGTGCCTGCCACAGTGAGGCCGGTCGAACCGCCGAGGATGGCAGCGATGGTGGCATCCGTGTTGACTGTGATGAGTGAACTGGAGAGGGTGAGCACATTACCGGAGCCATTGATCGTGTAATTTCCCGTGCCGGCGTTGAAAGTCATGTTCCCGACGGTGATGCCACCGCCCAGAGTGATCGTGCCAGCCAGCCCGCCGAAGATGGCGCTGTCAGGCGTGCCGTTGTTCCAGAGCACATCCGTAGAACCGTTGTTCCAGTTGCCACTGGCGTCAATCCAGGCGCCCGAGCCACCTGTAATGACGCCACCATCCCCGCTGACAGTGTCCCAGGTAAGGACAGCAGCTTGCAGGGTACCGCGGCTGAACAGCACTGCCGTCAAAATGGCAGCAAAGGCGCGGGTCAGAGTAAGGATGCTTTTCATGGGAGTCAGGCGGGACTAGCGTCCGGGAACAGAGTCGAGTGAAGTGTGAACAAAAGTGGTTGAGAAGCCGTGAGCTGAAGATGCCGCAGCCAGTTTGTGCGAGCGGAGAGGAGGACCGGCGAGCCACGCCCCCCCGCTTCTTTCGCGCGACGCAAGATCACCACGCCGGTTGAAGGCCCGGATGCTAAACGTAGCTTTAGTGATGAAGTCAAAAAAAGGGATGTTCGTCATAAGACACATCGACTCGCCACGCAGAATACGCGGAGAAGTATTTGTCTGAGAATCAAGCTCAACCTAGTCAAAATTAGCGCAATAGGGGTGCCATTTGCCACAAAATCAGCCACTTTCCGCCAAAATCTGACACAAAAGCGAACGCGTCGGGAAGGGCGCGAACTGAATAAAGCTTGTGAAATGATGGGGATCATGAGCAAAAAGAACAGCCGAACGCCTATTTATACCTTCCCAATGCTTCAGCAATCAAGAGAACTAAACCGACCCACCTAGCGAGGCAACCCTCTGTTATCAAGGGAAAAAGCTGTAACCTCAGGATTGGCAGTATATTCGCAAAAAAGACTGAATGCCAACCTTCCACAGCCAGTTTTACGTCGTCTTGGCACCATGCTTTTCCAGGGTCTGCCTTATCTTTAATTATGAATAATACATAAAAGGTAACGCCTATAAAAGCGGCTGAAATTCGACACGGATAAAGCAATACAGCCATCCCCAGCAGCCGGGCATTCATGCCAAAACTGGCACCCCGTCCATCACAGGGTTAAAGATATTCCCTGCCCCGCCGCACTCAAGGGAGGCGGGTGCGGAAAAACCTGCTGGACTGGCCGTTGGACAGCACGGGGAACTCCACGCTGAGATTTTGCATCACCCCGTCATCACTGATCACCTGCGGCGGGATGGCCACGGCCTCCCACTCCTGCAGATCGCTGCTGAACTCATACACATACGCCACCCCCGTGCTCAGGTAGTCGCTGCGACGCCGAAATATCGCGCGCATCTTCCCGCTCGGCCCGTCCAGCTGCACCTTGCTGCCTATGTCTCCCCCTCCCTTCACAGGATTGGTCCCAAACGCAAACTCCGCATAGTTGCTCAGCCCGTCCCCGTCAGGATCCGCCGTGTTCACCGCGTTTCCTCCGTCCTGGCTGCTCCCAAAATACGTCTGCCTCCACTGCTGCACCGGACTCGCCGCCGTCACGTTCAACGAAAACGACACCACCGTGCTCGCTCCCGCTCCATCAGTCGCTATCAACTGCACCGCATTGCTCCCCGCAGGCAGCGGACTGGTGTCACAGCTCCATTGCAAATCACCGCTGCTGTCGTCCCTCGCAAACTGCCCGATCGCCTGCCCGCTGGCCACATGCAGCGCTCGCAATGTCACCCCCGAGTTGCCGTCCGCATCAAAAAACTGCGCGCTGAACGTGGCCTTGTCACCCTGGATCACACTCAGGCTCGGCCCTGCGTTGGTTATCTGCGTCGCACTCGCCCGATCCCCAATCAGCAGCAGGACCAGCAGGGCTTTCAAGAAATTGGTTTTCATGACTCGGTGAAGACTTTCATTATAGGATAAGTTCTGACTTTTCAACTGGCATTGTTGCAGCCCAGGCGGCAAGACGGAGAAAGGCGGCCTTTTGGCATCGCACATCTCTCCCCTGACCATGCAGGCGGGCGTCAGAGCATGAGACACCTGAGTTCAGGGCGAGGCACCCGTGTGCACTTTTCCAGGACTCAGATCCAGCCACGAACATAGTATACCCAGGAGCCGACCGTCTCGTGAAGCCAGGCGCCGAATACATCCAGCCCCCGCACGCTGGGAAGATGCAGCCAGCGCTGCTCTCCAAGGTGATTCATGCTGCCGATGTAATTGCACGGCACGGGAATGACATTGATCCCGGCTTTCCGAAAAGCAGCCAGGGTGCGCGGCATGTGATTGGCGCTGGTGACGAGAAGCAGCAGGTCCAGTCCGCGCTCCCTGGCCAGAGCGGCCACCTTGACGGCTTCATCATGAGTATCATCGCAGACTCCCATGCTGAGCAGTTCGGTCTTGAGGCTCAAGTGGGAGCGCAGGTAGTCGGCCACCGCATCAGCTTCGGAAAAAACGCGCCCCTGATGCGGGTAGCCTCCCCCGCCTAGGATCAGCAGGGGCGCCTTGCCCTTGACGGCCAGGGTCAAGGCGGTGGTCAGCCTGTCGGCTCCCGACTGCAGTTGAAAGCCCGCAGGTTCCACGAGCGAGGGCACGAAGCCGCCCCCCAGGCACACGATGGCCTCGGCCTGGGGCAGCTCCGCCACCTTGACGCTGGTGACTTGATTTTCGAGTCCGGCGATGAGCCATGAGGAAAAAGGGGTGCAGGTGACGAGGGAAAGCAGCAGCCAGGCCGCACCAGGAAACCACAGGCCGGCAGAACGCCGCCTGATGATCATGCGCAGCAACCAGGCGCCAAGCACGAGCCAGACGAGGGAGAGGGGATGTAAGAAATGCAGCAGCGTCTTTAAAATCAATGTCATACCTGATGCTACATCCGGATCAGACCTCTCTGCAACTGCGGCAGCAGCAAACAGGCGGGCGCAGCTGGCCAGGAGCGCTGACTGACATGCCGCCCTGCTCGCATGCCTGCCGGAATGCGCTATGCTGGCAAAAAAAGCTGCAAAGCGCCATCCACTTGAAGCACTCCTGCCGCCACACCCTCATCTGCCTGGCCATGTTAGGAATGGCATTGGTTCTATTTATGCTGCCGCTGCCGCATGGATGGTCTGCAGGCTGGCGTGGTGAGCTGACCAACCGAGCGCATGCCCCGCTCATGGGCCTTTGCCTGCTGCTTTTTGCCTCCCTGCTGCGGCGGCCTTGGCCATCCCTCCCGCGCATGGCCCTGGCCGCCACGGCAGCCCTGCTCATGGCGGCTGTGGTGGAGGGGGTGCAGCCATGGTTTGGCCGCACCGCCAGCCTGGAGGACTTTCTGTGGGGCATGGCCGGCATTCTCGGCGGGCTGGTGTGGAGCAGCACCACGCCGCGTGTGCTGATGCGCCTGCTCGGGCTGGCATTCATGCTGGGGCCACCCCTGCTCTGGTGGGGGCAAATGGCTCTGATCCAAGCCGAGGCCACCCGCCAGCTGCCTGTGCTGCTGGATGAATCCCGCCCGCACCTGCACCCGCTGTGGCTCATCGACACCCTGCACCCTCCCCAAGGGCCGGCGCCACTCGTTCTGGAGCGAGATGCCACACACCCCGCCAGCATTCACCTGGATGCCCTGGAGCGCGACTGGAGCAGCTACTCCGGCCTGGAAATCTCTGGAACCCTGCAGGCCGCCGCCGCCGTGGAAATAGGCGTGCGCGTGGATCTGGATGACGGCCCCGCCAACCGACTGCGCGCTGGAGGCTGGATGCAGCCCGGCACCTCTCAGATCCAGGTGCTGTGGCCCAAGGGGGCAGCTACGCCACAGGTGCACCAGCTGGTGGTGTTTCTCGCAGCCCACCCAGATCATGCCCGGCTGCAGATCCATCAGCTGCGCCTGATCCCGAAAACGCAGAACCTGCCGCCCGCTGCGCCCACCTCCGCAATTTTGGCTTCTCCTGACACAAAAAAAACATCGTCTGCTGGTTTACAAGGAACTGGGACAGTCCAATAACACACCCGGCATCTTTATTCCCTCTGTCGCATACGCATGAACATCTCCGTCTTTGGTCTTGGTTACGTCGGTGCTGTCACCGCCGCCTGTCTGGCGAAAAAAGGGCACCGCATCATCGGCGTGGACCTGCATGCGGCCAAGGTGGCGGCCTTTAACCAGGGCATCTCCCCCATCGTGGAGCCGGGGCTGGACGCCCTGCTGAAAGACGGCAGCACCAGCGGCAGGATCACCGCCACCCAGGATGTGGCGGAGGCTGTGGCGCAGTCAGATGCCAGCATCATCTGCGTGGGCACGCCCTCCCAGCCTTCCGGCAGCCTGGACCTGAGCTTTGTGCGTTCCGTAACACGCCAGTTAGCCGAGGCGCTGTCTTCACTGACCAAAAAGCACGTCATCATCTTCCGCAGCACCATGCTTCCGGGCAGCACCCGCAGCATCGTGGGAGAGGTGCTGGCTGGCCTCATCCAGGCTGGCCGCGTGGAGATCTACTACTGCCCCGAATTTTTGCGCGAAGGCACCGCCGTGCGCGACTTTGACGAGCCCTCCCTCTCCGTCATCGGCAATGAGGACGGCTGCTCCACGGTGCCGGAAGAGATCGCCGGGCTGCTCGGGGGCAAACCGGAGCTGCTGCGCTGGGAGGGGGCCGAGATGATCAAGTACTCCTGCAACTACTTCCATGCGCTCAAAGTGGGCTTTGCCAATGAGATCGGCCGCCTGTGCAAGCAGCTCGGCGAGGATGGCAAACGCGTGATGCAGGTGGTGTGCGAGGACAAGAAGCTGAACATCTCCAGCTACTACATGCGCCCGGGTGCGCCCTTTGGCGGCTCCTGCCTGCCCAAGGACGTCTCCGCCCTGCATGCCTTTGTGCGCCAGCAGGGCCTCAGCCTGCCGCTGCTGGAAAACACCCTCTCCACCAATGCCTCCCACCAGCAGCTCTTTGTGCAGCTCATCGAGGGCAAGCAGAAGCGCCGCATCGGCTTCCTCGGTCTGGCCTTCAAGGCGGACACCGACGACCTGCGCGGCAGCCCCCTGGTGGCTGCGGCGGAGACCCTCTACGGCCGCGGGCACACGCTGAGCATCTTCGACCCCCAGATCAATCTCTCCCGCCTCATCGGCTCCAATGAGCAGCAGATCCAGCAGCGCATGCCTCACCTGGCCCAGCTCATGAAAGCCACCGCTGGCGAGGTGCTGCAAAACAGCGACGTCATCGTCATCTCACAAAAGTGCGCCACCATCGACGCCCTGCGTGCGGATGCACGCGCAGACCACGCCGTCATCGACGTGAACGGCTGGGAGGAGCTCAAGAGCCTGCCGTGGCAGTATGACGGCATCTGCTGGTGATCCCGGCACAAAGCCGCTGAAAAGCCTCTGTGGCCAGCTCCGTTCCTTCTGCCCCATGAAGCAGGCAAACCTGCTTGTTTCATGCGGCTGGCTCGTTTTGCTCTCCACCCCAACCATGCTCTCCCTGCGCCATCTCCTCGGTCTCTCCGTCTCGGTCCTCATCGCCACGTCTGCCGCTGCTGGCGAGAGCCTGAAAAAAGTGGCCGCCGCCATCGACGGCTACCGCTTTGAGTTTCCCTGCCGCGATCCCATGCCGGAGAATCCCAAGCCCGGAGCAGACGGCATCTCCGCCCGCATGACCAACGACCCGGCCACGAATGATAAATTCACCGACGTGAAGAAGTTCGGCGGCGATCCCGGCAAACGCTACAAGGTGACCGTCCGCGTACGCGGCGTGGTGGAGCCCATGATGTACAAAGACGGGCAGCAGGAAGGCGAACGCTTCTACATCGGCGGCACTCCCAACAACGCCACCTACAACATCTACCAGCTCAGCGTCTCCTCCCCGTCCTCCCACTTCTTTTTCAATCGTGATGACAAGGTGGGTCACCGCATCTTCACCATCGACTACACCGCCTCTCTGGAGATCGACGGCGGTGCCACGCTGTCCTTTCACGGCGACGGCCAGAACGGCCACATGATCACCAATTTCTCCAAGCTCGTCGTGCCCGGCATCGCGCCCGCGCCGCAGCCCTACAATGGCCAGTTCATCCAGCTGGATGTGGTCGATGTGGCCGAGATGAAAAAGCCTGAGCGCCCGCAGCCGCCTACACGCCCGCTCGATGCCCCCAGCGCCCCAAAATTCACCCGTCTGGATGGCAAGCCGGGAGCCGTCCCACCCGTCAATACCGATGGTGACTACGTGATCGGCCCCGACTACCTCCCTGCCCCCGAAACCAAAGTCGTCCCCGACGTTCCACAGGGCAAGGTGCAGCAGTTCCAGATCGACTCCAAGGACTGCAAGCTCTTCAACCCCGGCATCGCGCGCGATGTGTTTGGGATCGTCGATCCCAAGAACCCCAAGACCCTCATCGTCGAAACGCATCCCGTCGACTACAAGCGCACCGTCACCGTCTATGTGCCCGCCCAGTACACCGCAGGCACAGAGGCTCCCTTCATCGTCACCCATGACGGCCCCGGCATGGGCAAGCCCGACATGAACCTGGCCCGCATCCTCGACAACCTCATCGCCCAGAAGCGCGTGCCTGCCATGATCGCCATCATGATCTCCAGCGGCGGTGGCGATGCCCAGGGTCATGAGCGCGGCCGCGAATACGACACAATGTCCGGCCTCTACGCTGAATTCATCGAAAACGAAGTGCTCCCGCTGGTGGAGAAAAACTACAGCGTCAAACTCACCAAAGATCCCGAAGGCCGCGCTACCATGGGCAACAGCTCCGGTGGCTCCGCCGCGCTCGCCATGGCCTGGTATCACCCCGATCTCTACCACCGCGTGCTCACCTTCTCCGGCACCTACGTGAACCAGCAGTGGCCCTTCAATCCCGAGACACCCGATGGTGCCTGGGGCTTCCACGACAAACTCATCCCTGAAAGCCCGGTGAAGCCCCTGCGCATTTGGATGGCTGTGGGAGATCGCGACCTGCTCAACCCCAACGTCATGCGCGACAACATGCACGACTGGGTGGAAGCCAATCACCGCATGGCCAAGGTTTTGAAGGCCAAAGGCTACCACTACCAATATGTCTATTGCCTCAATGCCGGTCACGGCATCGGCCCCGCACGCCCCCAGATCCTCCCCCAGGCTCTGGAGTGGCTCTGGCAGGGCTATGCGGCGAAGTGAGCATCAAAGTTAGCCAGCCTTCAGCGGTCCGCCGAAGGCCGCCAGACAAAGTAGTTTTCGCCGATCACCTGCTCACACGGCAGGCTTTGGACGGCGGTGAAGAAGGCCCGGCTGCAGCCGGGTTTGTAGCGGTCGTGCAGCTCGATGGCAATGGCATCGATGTTTTGAATCCAGGCGGTGCTGGAGGCAAAGACTACCTTCTCCGCGCCTTCCACATCCATCTTCAGCAGATCCACCCTGCCGCCGGGAAAATGCCCCAGCAGGGTGATCATGCTGACCGCCGGCACAGGACGACAGGCTGAGCCCGCAGCCAGTGGCTCCTCCTCCACCCGCAAGCCCCAGGAGCCGACACCCGGATCCGTGAGGATGATCTCGCCATCGTGACTCCATACGGCGGCCTGGACAAGCACCACGCCCGGCAGCCCGCCCAGATGGCGCTGCATCATGGCAAAATTGTCCGGATCAGGCTCCACGGCGACGATCTGCGCCTCTGGAAAATGAAGGTGGAAGTAGAGCGCGGCCAGCCCCGTATTGGCTCCGAGGTCCAGGATCGTGCCGGGACGCTTATCAAACGGGAGACGGTACTCGTGGTCGAAGAAGATTTTTTTAAAGACCTCAATGTCAGACCCGCCTGCGCGCAGCATCACAGCATCCTTCACTCCCGGGACATGCACCGGTATCACAAACGACTGCCCCAGCCATCTGGCACGCACCCACGCCAGCAGCCCGCGCATGAGGCCCAGCACTCGCATGTGAAGAATGCACTCGCGGACCCGGGCCTTGAGCCGTGCGCCCCCGGAAAGCTGATTTTGCGTAGTGTCCGGAAGATGCGCCATACGAGCACGGGCTGAAGCAAGATTTCTACTGGCTGAGAGAGTGCCACGCATGCCGCACTCCCACACGAGATGCCACCGATATTTGGCGACAGAATGAGCTGCACAGAAGGCATGCTGGAATCGAAGTGAGATCCTATCCCGCCAACATCGCATCGGCAAAACACCCTCAGCGCACCAGCCAAAGCAGCTCCAAGCATTGAGAATCAGCACTCTGAACGCACCTGACGAGCCATCACCAGCCTTGGTGTGAGCTTGACATGAGATTCTTTCCACAGCCATCCCTACCCCATGGACGTATGTCAATGTCACCCGACTTTGCCCGGTTGCACACGCCGGGTCATGCAGTAGTTTTCAGCAGCCATGTTTAAAGACCTCCTCTCCCCCCAGAACACCTTCATCTACGGCGTCGTGCTCTGCGGCATCTTCCTGGTGCAGTCCCTCTGGGGGCACTGGAAGACCAAGCGCGAACTCAAGCGCTACAAAGGCATGCTGAGCGACAAGCTGGACCTCGACTCCAAGCAGACGCAGGACATCAACAAGGAGCGTGCGGCGCTGAAGCAGGAGAATGAAAACCTGCGCATGCAGATCGCCCGCCTGAACGAGCGCCCGGACAACAAGCTGCAGCGCGAGCTGGAGATCCTGGCCCGTGCGGAGAAGCAGATGATCATCAGCGCACCGGGCTTTGCCCCCGCCTGGGAGATGGCCAAGTCCGCCGCTCTCAGCCAGCTGGAGAATGAGGAGCGCGGCCAGTCCTTCCCGCAAAAGATCTTCCGCAAGCTGATCGGCGCAGGCTCATCCCAGACCAATGTGGCCCTGCCGGAATCCGCCGCCTCCGCTGCAAAAAACGGCGAAGCCACCGCTGCCGCCGCCTAAAGGCGCACCCCTCGTGGAATGACGCGCACCGAGGCCTGGCTTGTGCTGAATCTGCTCCCGCAGGTGGGGCCCGTTCGTGTGCGCAAGCTGCTGCAGGTCTTTGGCAGCCCGGAGCGCATTCTCAGCGCCAAGGTCACGGACCTTTTGCAGATCGAGGGCTTTGGCCTGGCGCAGGCGGAAAACATCGCCGGCTGGGAGGCGCAGGTCGATCTTGCAGGCGAGCTGAAGAAGATCAGCACACGCGGGCTGACGCTGCTGACGCAGGAGGACGAGCTGTACCCCCCGCTGCTGCGCACCATTCACAACCCACCGCTGGCGCTGACCGTGTGGGGAGAGCTGACCAAGCGCGACCACAACGCCCTCGGTGTGGTGGGCAGCCGCCACGCCACGCACTACGGGCTGAGCACCACGAAAAAGCTGAGCTTTCAGATCGCGTATGCAGGCTACACGGTGATCAGCGGTCTGGCGCGCGGCATTGACACCGCTGCGCATGAAGCCGCTCTCGCTGCCAAGGGGCGCACGGTGGCGGTCATCGGCTCCGGCATCGGCCAGCTCTACCCGCCGGAAAACATGGCGCTGGCGGAGCGCATCGCCCAAAACGGCGCGGTGATCAGCGAGTATCCGGTGGACCGCCTCGCTGACAAACAGACCTTTCCTTATCGCAACCGCATCGTGGCCGGATGGGGCTGCGGGCTCATCGTGGTGGAGGCGCCGCTGCGCAGCGGATCGCTCATCACCGCGCAGCAGGCCAATGAGCAGGGCCGCACCGTGTATGCCGTGCCCGGCCCCATCGACAAGCCCACCTCCGCCGGCTGCAACCGCCTCATTCAGCAGGGTGCCAAGCTCATCATGGACGGCGCAGATGTGCTGGATGATCTGCAGACGCTCTTTCCCACCGCCCCCGTGGCCCCCAAGACCGAGCAGCCACGCCCGGCAGCCAATCTGACGCTGGAGGAAGAGATACTCTACAAAGCCATCAGCACCGACGAGGCGCACATTAACGACATCACCACCGCCTCCGGCCTCACCTCCGCGACGGTTTCCTCCACCCTGATGCGGCTGGAGATGAAGCGCCTGATCCGCGCGCTGCCCGGAAAGCGGTATGTGCGGATGGTATGAAGACCGATGTCTCCGTGGACGTATTGAGGAGGCATGAAATCGATTTCGCTTCTTCTCTGCCTCCTGGCCACGGCTTCTCAGGCAGCCCTGTCTGACGAATGGACCCTGTGGGCTCCGCGTGATGAGGCGAAACCGACAGCCGAGGCGCGCACCAAGGGCGGACACGAAGGCAAGGGTGCGCTGGTGCTGGAGACGGGCGCTGGCGAGCAGTGGATCGGCTGCTGGACGCGCACGCTGCCGGTGGAAGGCGGGAAGTTTTATGAGTTCAGCGCGTGGAAAAAAACCAGCGCCATGCCGGTGCCGCGCCGCAGTGTGTATGCGCGCATCCTTTGGCAGGATGAGAACGGAAAACCGGTGACGTGGGAGGAGCCCGCCAAGCAGGGCTACGCCAAAGGCACCGTGCCACGTGCCGAGCCCGAGTACCCGCAGATGGCAGAGGGCGAGGCCGGCCAGTGGACCCACTGCCAGAGCACGCTGCGCGCGCCGGCAAAGGCACGACAGGCGAAGATCGAGCTGTATCTGCAATGGGCCGCCAATGCGCGTGTGGAATGGAGCGATGTGGCGCTGACCGCCGTGCCATCCCCTGCCCCGCGCAAGGTCCGGCTGGCTACGGTGCATCTGCAGCCCAAGGACGGCACGAATCCCTCTGACAAGCCGCCGCAGTATGCGCCGCTGATCGCGCAGGCCGCGCAGCAGAAGGCAGACCTCGTCGTGCTGGGAGAGACTCTCACCTACTACGGCACGCACAAGAAGATGGAGGAATGCGCCGAGACAGTGCCTGGGCCGAGCACGGAATACTTTGGCAAACTGGCCAAAGAGCACCAGCTCTACATCGTGGCCGGACTGGTGGAGCGCGATGGCAAGACGCTCTACAACACCGCCGCGCTGCTGGGCCCGGATGGCAAGATGGTGGGCAAGTACCGCAAGGTGACGCTGCCGCGTGGAGAGATCGAGTCGGGCATCACCCCCGGGCATGAGTATCCGGTGTTTGACACCCGCTTTGGCAAGCTGGGCATGATGATCTGCTACGACGGCTTTTTCCCTGAAGTGGCGCGAGCTTTGACGATCAAAGGCGCGGAGGTGATCGCGTGGCCGGTGTGGGGCTGCAATCCAATGCTGGCCGCCGCACGTGCGTGCGAGAACCACGTGTACATCGTCAGCAGCACCTACACCGATGCGCGCAAAAACCAGTGGATGATCTCAGGTATCTTTGACCACTACGGTGATGTGCTGGCCAAGGCGGAGGACTTTGGCACCGTGGCCATCGCCGAGGTGGACCTGAACGAGCCCGCCCACTGGAACAGCCTCGGAGATTTCAAAGCCCAGATCCCCAGCCACCGCCCGCCTGCGCTGAGGGAATAAGGTGGTGCCCCTGCGCACGCATGGGCGCTTGATTTTCGTGCTGTTTTTGGAGCGCAAGTGACACCAAACCCCGGTTGGAAAGCGGGTCTGCGTCTGGGGTGCCATCATTTCATGCCACGCGCAGTATTCTGTAGGAGCGGGATCATCCGATTCCACGTGCTTCTGCATTGCGCGATGTTCACGCATCATTCAAAGCAAGCTGCGGGTGTGGGGATCGAGATGATCTTCCCGGTCGGCGTCCGCCTCCGGCCTCAGAGCCGCAGTCATCGTGGCATGTTCACGTCTTGGATGGCCGAATTGAGTTGAACCAATACGGGTGTTTTTAAACCCCGGTGTGGCCGCGTGGCGGCGTCTATGTGGGCCGTGCTTGAAGTTTGTGCAGTCGCGCCGAGGTGTTTGCGGTGCGGCGTTGCAGATGCTGTGGCGAAACAAAAAACCCCGCATCCTTTTGAGGGGATGCGGGGTGATG
>APMI01000459.1_pt1 | contig 110268 bp, 110 predicted proteins | sample 667938 | NCBI WGS metagenome assembly APMI01 (sample SAMN01084076, study PRJNA167559) | wastewater metagenome | biome: Wastewater | place: Denmark: Ejby Moelle, Odense | collected 2011-11-28 | reverse complement strand
CCCTCTAGGATTTCAGTATGTTATCTTATAAATCATTAACATTGTCGCTCATTGCGGTAAGCGCAGTGTTAATGATTTATAACATTTTAAAATATCGTTCTATCTATCTATTAACAAATAATCTTTTAGAAAAAAAAGAACCTCTGCTCAATAAAGCATCCAGGGTCCATCATTTACTTATTTGCTTTTTTTGCATAGGCTATTTCGTTATATTTTTTTTATTATTAAATGATAGATCGATTATGAGTGATTTATTAGTCGCAATCATATTTCTATTTGGATCTATCTTTGTATTTCTTGATATAACGTTACAAATCAAGCTATTTTCCTCAATACAAAAAAAACACCAAAGCATTATCGAACGAAATGAGCAACTAAATAAAACTGAAGATGCAGCTATTTTTACACTCGCCTATTTAGCTGAAATTAAGCATCCAGAAACTAGCCACCATATAGAAAGAACTTCAAATTACGTTAGCTTATTGGCAAGAGAACTTCAGAAATTACCTGAATACAAAGGTTATCTTACTGAGCGCTACATTAAGGATATTGTAAAATCAGCACCACTCCATGATATTGGAAAAATACGTGTACCTGACTCAATACTAAGCAAACCCGGAAAACTGACTAGCGAAGAATTTGAAATTATCAAACTTCACTGTGAGTATGGAGCAGATATTCTTAGGACAGCAGAAAAAAAACTTGGTTTTCAGTCTTTTCTTAGGATAGCTATCCAGATCACCTTTAGCCATCATGAGAAGTGGAATGGAGAAGGTTACCCCAGGGGGTTGAAGGGAAATAAAATCCCATTATCAGCACGAATCATGGCAGTTGCTGATGTTTATGATGCGCTAAGAACTGAGTCCTATTATAAAAAAAAGGTATCACACGAAATCTGTTGCCGCGTCTTTATGAAAGAACAGGGAATACATTTCGACCCAGATATCGTCGATGCGTTTTTTAGATGCGAAAAAGCCTTCGCAGAAATATCGGAAGCGTACTACGAGCGACAAGATGATCCTCAATTAAAATCACAAAATTCAACAATACCGATTAAACCAGCATTTGAACAATCCAACTCAAGATTAGCGCCATGACCAAAAAACACCATAAACCCGACTGGGTTCCTGAAAATGCCGGTAAAGAATTCACCACCTCGGTCATGGATGGCGTGGAGGGCGGCCATGATGGTATTCCTGGCCAGGCCAGCGTGGCGGTGCCACGCCCGCACACCCCGCGCCGTCGCCGCCTGACGGTGGATGAATATGTCGCAGGGGTGTTGGCGGGCGACCGCAACGTGCTGGGCCAGGCCATCACCCTGGTGGAAAGCAACGCCCACAGCCACTTCGAGATGGGCCAGAACGTGCTGCGGCAACTGCTGCCCCACACCGGCAAGTCGATCCGCATCGGCATCACCGGTGTGCCCGGCGCGGGCAAAAGCACCTTCATCGAAGCCCTTGGCCTGCACCTGTGCGAACAGGGCCACAAAGTCGCGGTGCTGGCGGTCGATCCCAGCAGCACGGTCACCCGTGGCAGCATCCTCGGTGATAAAACCCGGATGGAACTGCTCTCGCGGGATTTGCGGGCTTTTATCCGCCCCTCACCCTCCAGCGGCACCCTGGGCGGTGTGACCCGAAAGAGCCGGGAGACCATCCTGGTCTGCGAGGCTGCCGGGTTCGATGTGATTCTGGTGGAAACCGTCGGCGTCGGTCAGAGCGAAACCACCGTCCGCTCAATGGTCGATTTCTTCCTGCTGCTGATGATCGCCGGAGCCGGTGACGAATTGCAGGGCATCAAGAAGGGCATCATGGAATTGGCCGATTCCCTGTTGGTCAACAAGGCCGACGGCGATAACAAGATCAAGGCCAATGCCGCCCGCGCCGATTACAACCGGGCGCTGCATTACCTCGCCCCCGCCACCGAGGGCTGGTACACCAAAGCCTATACCTGCTCGGCGCTAACCGGCGAAGGGATCGACGCCATCTGGAAAGTGATCAGCGAGTTCCGCCAACAGGTCACCGAAAGTGGCGTGTTCGACAAGCGGCGGCAACGGCAAACGCTGGATTGGGTATACTCCATGGTCGAGGAGCATTTGCGCGCCAGCTTCTTCAATCACAAAGGCGTCGGTGGCATTCGCGCCGAAGTGGAGAATGGCGTGCTGCAAGGCCACATCCCGCCCACGGTGGCGGCGCAAATGCTGCTCAAGAAGTACGAGGGCTGAAAAGAGCGATAGCCAACCTCGACAGCAGGGGGAAAACCGGTGAGTTGGGCTGAAATCTGTAACGATCCCGTTCTCAAGGATCTTCCCTTCAAGATCCAAACCGACAAATGGGGCCACATCGTGATGAGTCCGGCCACCAACGAACACGGGATGTACCAGGCCAAAATCGTGGCGCTGCTGAGTCGGTTGCTGGCGACGGGCACGGTCATCAGCGAATGCTCGGTTCAGACGCATGAAGGAGTCAAAGTGGCTGATGTAGCCTGGGCCTCAGACGACTTCATGCGCCGAAATCGCGGTACAACCCCCTTTCAGGAAGCGCCGGAACTCTGCGTGGAAATCCTGTCGCCTTCCAATACGCTCACCGAAATGGACGAAAAAAAAGAATTATATTTCGCCCGTGGCGCTAGAGAATTTTGGATTTGCGATAAACATGGGAACATGCTGTTCCACAAAAATACGGGCGCACTCGACCGTAGCGAGCTTGTCAGCTCATTCCCTAACCTGATTACGATTTAACCAAAGGAGAAAACCTATGCGTAGTCCCCGCGACTTTTTTAAAGCCAAGGTCGTCGGCGCACCCGAACCGCTGCGCGAAATTCCGGTACGACCCTCGCGGATGATTCACTTTTTTGATCCCAGTAATGAAAAGATGGCGGTCAAGGTGCCCGACATCGCCAAAAACGTGGACATCATGCTCGGCAATCTGGAAGACGCCGTGCCGATTGATCGCAAGGAAGCCGCCCGCGAAGGCTTGGTCAAAATTGGCAAGAACGTCAATTTCGGCGATACCCAATTGTGGACGCGGGTCAACAGCCTCGACAGCCCGTGGTTTCTGGACGATCTGATCCGGTTGGTCGGTGAAATCGGCAATAAGCTGGATGTCATCATGCTGCCCAAGGTGCAGGGGCCGTGGGATATTTACTTCGCCGATCAACTGCTGGCCCAGTTGGAAGCCAAGTACAACGTCAAGAAGCCGTTGATGCTGCACGCGATTTTGGAAACCGCGCTCGGCGTGGCCAATGTCGATGACATCGCCAACGCCAGCCCCCGGATGCAGGGCATGAGCCTCGGCCCGGCCGACCTCGCCGCTTCCCGGCGGATGAAGACCACCCGCGTCGGCGGCGGTCATCCCGATTATCTGGTGCGCACCGATCCCGACCCGAAGAATCCCGACGCCCCCCGCCCTACCGCCCAGCAGGATCTGTGGCACTACACCATCGGCAAGATGGTGGATGCCTGCACCAGCGTCGGCGCGCTGGCCTTTTACGGCCCGTTCGGCGACATCGCCGACCTGACGGCCTGTGAGGACCAGTTCCGCAACGCTTATCTGATGGGCTGCGTCGGCACCTGGACCCTGCACCCCAATCAAATCGCGATCGCCAAGCGGGTGTTCAGCCCGAAAGCGGAAGAAGTCGCCTGGGCCAAGCGCGTGGTGGAAGCCATGCCGGATGGCAGCGGCGCGGTGATGATCGACGGCAAAATGCAGGATGATGCCACCTGGAAACAGTGCAAGGTGGTGCTCAATCTGGCGCAGTTGATCGCCAGCCGTGATGCGGAATATAAGGCGTTGTACGGCTTCTAATTTTCCTCTGTTGTCTCAGAACACCCGGGTGAGGCAGACTCCCTCCTCACCCGTTCCCTCGTAAGCTCTTCATGCTCAAACCCAATAAACCCACCGCTGCTCTAGGGCCTGAACTCTTCAAAGTCACCTGGCCCTTTGTTCTTGGCCTGCTACTGATGATGGTGTTAGGCATTATCAGCATCGAATCAATCATGGCATTACACAGTTACAGCTATGGCGAGAATTTGTGGGTAAAGAGCCGAAAAAGTGCTTCGCTACAATTATTGCGTTACGCACAGACGGGCGATCCGCTCGCGTTGCAGCGGCACGATGCTGCGATGCGCATTTACCGCCACTTCCGCGATGCGCGTGTAGTACTTCTCAGCGACCCTTATCAGGAGCAAACCGTTTTCGATGAAATTAGTCAGACCGGCCTGCCGCATAGGAACATCTATAGGGGTCTGTGGATGTTTCACTATTTCCGTAGCATTGACTTCTTCCGCCAAATCTTCAGTTTATGGGCAGAGGCCGATGACACCATAAGCCGAATCGAACCCTTGCGTACTGAACTGGTGGACTATTATGCCCACAACCGTCAGGCACCAGAACGGCTCACCGCTATCTCTGCCGAAATTGATGAGATCGACCGACAGCTAGAACCCAAAGCGCTTGAGTTCGCCCTAAAACTCGATCAAACCACCAATCAAATTTATCGGGGGCTAGTGCTCACTGAGGTGATATTGGGGTTTTTCCTACTGAATGCCATCGTTTGGAGTACATTCCGCGTTTTGCGGGAACGGCGACGCATGGAACAGACCCTGGCCGCTGAACGGAAACGCGCCGCTGTGACGCTGGCTTGCCTGGGCGAAGCGGTGATCAGCACCGATGAGCAAGGTCGAGTCACCTACATGAACCCAGTGGCTCAATTTCTCACTCAACAAGATTTTTCGCCAGAGGAAGTCCCTCATCAACCCCGCACCTCGCTGCCAGAACTCGTTCATCTGATCGAGAAAGACAGCGGAGTGGAGCGCTCCTCATTGACCGCCGATTTACTAAGCGGTAACGCCGCTTGGTTAAAAAGCGAAATCGGTTATGTAGTGGCGCGGCCGGACGGAACTTCAGTGCCCGTCTCATGGGTGGCCTCGCCGATACAGGATGGCGATGGTACTCATGGCGTCGTCCTGGTGCTGCACGACACCACGCGCGAACAACAGCTGATTGATCATCTCTCCTGGCTTGCCGCCTATGACCCCCTCACCCAACTGATCAACCGACGCGAATTTGAGTCGCGGCTACAACACGCTCTCGATACCCTGCAACAGCGTAGCGACTCCCAAGGTTTGCGAGTTCAAGATAACCATCAGCACGTCTTGATGTTCATTGATCTCGATCAATTCAAGATCATTAACGATACCTGCGGCCATGCGGCGGGCGATCAGGTATTGCGGTTGGTGACTCAGGCGATGCTGGCACATGTACGCCACCACGATAGCTTGGCACGGCTGGGGGGCGATGAATTCGGGCTGCTGCTGCTGAACTGTCCCCTCGAAGCGGGCAAGGAGAAAGCGGAAATCATCCGCCAGGCGATTAGCCAGGTGAATTTTAACTGGGGCATGCGCCGCTTTGGGCTTGGCGCCAGCATCGGTCTGGTGCATTTGGATCACTCCCAAAACACGCTGGCCACGGTGTTAACCGCCGCTGATATGGCCTGCTATAAGGCTAAGGATCAGGGTCGCAACCGCGTTGAGATTTACCAGGCTGACGACCCGCATCTGCTCGCCCGCTATGGGGAAATGGCTTGGGTACAGCGCTTACAATCCGCATTGCAAGAAAACCGTTTTTGCTTGTACGCGCAACCGGTCGGGGCGCTGCAAACCAGCGAACTAGCGTACTCACATTACGAGTTGCTAATCCGCTTGCGGGATGAGGACGGCACCCTGGTGCCACCGGGCGTTTTCATTCCCGCCGCCGAGCGCTTTGGGATGATGGCGCTGATTGATCGCTGGGTGGTCGAACATGCCCTGACTCTGATCGCCCACCGCTTAAAAGCGGGAACCTCCCAGCCGCACACGCTCTTTGCCATCAACCTCTCCGGTTCCTCGCTGAACGATCCACATTTTCTTAACGAAATCAAACAAATCTTTGTACGCCATCAGGTTGCTTACCGGCAAGTGTGCTTTGAGATCACTGAGACCCAAGCCGTGACCCATTTACCGGAAGTCGTGCGCTTTATCAACGAGATGCGTGCCCTGGGTTGCTCATTCGCTCTGGATGATTTCGGCGCTGGCATGTCGTCATTTCTCTATCTCAAGCACTTGCCTGTCGATTACTTAAAAATCGACGGCAAGCTGATCAAGGACATCGAGCGTGACCCCATTGATCGGGCGATGGTGGAAATGATCAACCGTCTCGGCCACCTGATGGAGATCAAAACGGTGGGCGAGTACGTGGAAACTCCCGATATTGTCCATATTCTCCAACAAATTGGCGTCAACTACGGGCAAGGTTTCGCCATAGGCCATCCCGAACTGTGGTCTAACCCGTGATCGCCCTATCGCTACGGAGCGCTTCATGATCTCAACCTTCGCCATCGCCCGCCTGCCACGCATTGAATTTGGCGCCGGCTCGATTGCCAAACTCCCCGGCCTGGTCGCCCAATATGGTAACCGCGTCTTACTGGTGACCGGCCGACATTCCTTCGTCAGCTCAGCACATTGGCCAACCCTGCTAGCGGCACTGGCCAAGGCGGGGATCGGTTGGGAACACACCCATATCGACGACGAACCCTCGCCACAACAGGTCGATCAAACCGTCCAACAATACAGCAGTAACGATATTCAGATCGTCGTCGGCATCGGCGGTGGCAGCGTGCTGGATGCCGCCAAAGCCATTGCAGGGCTGTTGCCGAGCGGCGATTCAGTACTGGACTATCTGGAAGGGGTCGGGCCGGAAAAACCCTACCACGGCCCCGCCACGCCGTTTATCGCGGTGCCCACCACGGCCGGAACTGGCAGCGAAGCGACTAAAAATGCTGTCCTGAGCGTGCGTGGTGCCAACGGTTTTAAGAAATCGTTCCGCCACGATCTGTTGGTGCCGGAAGTTGCCCTCCTCGATCCAGATTTGCTGGCGACGTGCCCACCCGCGCAAATCGCCGCCAACGCGATGGATGCCCTCACCCAATTACTAGAATCTTATGTGTCCAGCAAAGCCAATCCGCTGACCGACGCGCTGGCGGAAAGCGGATTGAGAGCCGTGCGTGAGGGCTTGTTTGCCTGGTACGACGGCGGCGCTGGCGCCCCGGCTGGCCGGGCGCACATGGCTTATGCCGCCTTACTGTCCGGCATCTGTCTGGCGCAAACCGGACTGGGATCGGTGCATGGGCTGGCCTCACCGCTCGGTGCCTTTTTTCCGATCCCACATGGTGTGGTCTGCGGGACTTTGGTCGGCGCCGCCACCCGGATCAATCTAGCCGCATTAACAGAGCGAGAGCCTCACCATCCAGCGTGGCACAAATACGCCCGCGCCGGCGACCTTCTGTATGGACGCCATTTCCCCACTGCCGAGGAATCTCATGCTGCATTGCTGGTCCTGCTGGATGATTGGACCGAACGCTTAGCGCTCCCCCGTCTGAACCGTTATGGCATTGAGGAAGGCGACTTCGCCCGCATCGTCGCCAACTCGCGCGGCGGCAGCATGAAAACCAATCCATTACTCTTAAATGACGTCGAAATCACGGAGATATTGCAGCAACGCTTGTAAAGCGCAGCATTTCAGTGTGTCTGATGCAACTCTAAGCCTGCAAATCTCTCCAATGGTACGCATCTTGAATAAGGATAGTGGTTGGCTGATTTGGTTCAGCGAACAGTCAGCTTTCGCCAAACAAAATGAAATGTGACCTTATGGAGACTCATCATGGCACATATACCCGTTCAACATGGACCCTCTGCGTCCACATTAGGCACTCCGCGTTCGCAAATTGGGGTCGTGGTGGACCGACAAACCGTCGATCTAAAACGGTTGGAAAAACGGGTGGGGCGTGTTCACTGGCAGCAACGGGTTGGCATCGAAGCCGATCACGCCACCCAGATCTTCGGGCGCGGTCGAACCTTTTTTCATATCGAGAACTGGTACTCGATCCACACCGTCATCCGCCTGACGTTAAAAGCCTTGGGACTCTATGGCCGTGGCTTGCGCAACGCCGCCGCTATTCAAATTCGTCACAACGATGTTTTCCTGCCTCATCTGCCCAAAGCGTTTGATGGGTTTACGTTGTTGCAGTTGAGTGACTTACATCTGGATATGGATGAGGACTACCCCGCCGCGCTGATCGAGCGCTTGCGCCAGATCCATTACGATGCGTGTGTAATGACCGGTGATTTTCGGGCCAAGACTTACGGCCCGTTCGATGCCGCCATCGCGGCGCTAGCAAAAGTGCGGCCACATTTGCGCGCCCCGATTTACACAATTCTCGGTAACCATGACTCAATCCAGATGGTGCCGGCGATTGAGAGGCTGGGGATTGCGACCTTGCTCAATGAAGCGGTCACCTTGGAGCATGGCGGCGCACGGATTCATCTGGCCGGGATCGATGACCCGCATTATTATCAGGTCGATAATTTCGATAAAGCCGCCGCGAACATTCCACCGGAAGAAGTCTCCATCCTGCTGTCGCATTCGCCGGAAACCTACCGCCTGGCAGCCCATGCCGGCTTTGATCTGATGCTGAGCGGCCACACCCATGGTGGACAAATCTGTCTGCCCGGCGGCATCGCGCTGATGACAAATGCTGACTGTCCACGCGCGTTCTGTCGCGGCGCTTGGCGCTATCACACCATGCAGGGCTATACCTCCACCGGTTCTGGCGCTTCGGTGGTTGGCGTGCGCTTCAACTGCCCTCCAGAAATCACCTTGCACCATCTACGGGTTGCACCGACTCAGTAAGGCCGGTTGCGAATACCGAGCCAAAAGAAGATGGGTGACAAGATCAGTTCGAGCACGATGAAACCGACCACGGTCCAACCGATGGCGGACCAACTCAAGGCTAAACGATCAGCCACCAGTAACAGTGGCAACAAAGCTTCTGGAATTTGATCCAAGCCTGGCGCCATGCTGCTGGAGGCCATGTGCAACCGCCGCTTGCAAAAGCTCGATAATAGATCGCCCAGCATTGCCCCAGCACCCACCGTCGCGCCAACGCTCACCGGTAACGGCAGCGGCAGGGCAACCAAGCCGGTGACCACTGGGGCCAGAACGAACCCCCGCCAGGTCTTCGAATCCCCCAGTAAACGCCGACCATCGGCTAGCCGCCGACCGCCATCCAGCGGGTGGGCGCCCCAGCCTCGAAAAACAGAAGCCGCCAAGATCGGCGTACCGTTGGCGACGAGCAGAAGCAACAAGAGTTGCAGTTCAACCCACAGCATCGCGCCTCGCCCTAAACATAACCATCGGAATCGACTTCGCTTTAGGCAACGTGAAGCAGAATATTCTGCCATTAGACAGTTTATCGGGTCCGGCCTGAACATCAACAATCATCACTCACCCGACAACAGCATCCCATTGAAGCTGATTCCCACCAGCAAATTGACCGTTTGCCGGCCACGCGGTAACGTAGCTCATCCTCTAAAAACGGACCCATAGGAATGACCGTTAAGAAACGTCCCCCCATTGCCTTCGAAGCCGCCCTGGCCGAACTGGAAACGCTGGTCGGACAACTCGAACAGGGCGAGCTGACTCTGGAGGAAGCGCTGGAGCGATTCGAGCAAGGCATCAGCCTGGTACGAACGTGTCAAACCGCACTGCAAGCCGCTGAGCAGAAAGTGAACCAACTCATTGAACGGAACGGGCAGGCGCACATCGTTCCGTTCGGCGAGACGGCGGTCTAGCGCCCCATGATCGAGACTATGATCGAGCAGTACCGAGTTCGTGTTGCGCAGGCGCTCGACCAGCGATTACCGGCCGCTGATCTCCATCCCGGCGATCTGCACCAGGCCATGCGCTACGCAGTGCTGGGCGGCGGCAAGCGCATCCGGCCGATTCTCGTCTATGCGGCTGGCACGGCGGTCGGCGCCACACTCGAAGCGTTGGACGGACCCGCCTGCGCGGTGGAGTTCATCCACGCCTATTCGCTGATTCACGATGACCTGCCGGCGATGGATAATGACGATCTTCGCCATGGCCAACCCACCTGCCACAAGGCGTGCGGTGAAGCACTGGCAATTTTGGCCGGTGATGCCTTACAGGCGCTGGCCTTCCAGGTCCTCTGCCAAGATGCGGCCATGAACCAAAGCCCTACAATCCGTCTGCGGATGCTTGGCATCTTGGCGCAAGCAGCCGGCTCCAGAGGCATGGTCGGCGGTCAGGCCATCGATCTGGGCGCGGTCGGGCGAGAACTGAGCTTGGCCGAACTGGAAAACATGCACATCCACAAGACCGGTGCCTTGATCCGGGCCAGCGTGCTGCTTGGGGCGCTTAGCCACCCAACAGTGGAGTCCACGCAGCTAGAACCGCTTGATCACTACGCCAAATGTATTGGCTTGGCCTTTCAAATCCGCGACGACATTCTCGATGTGATCGGTGATCCCACGACCCTGGGTAAGGCTACCGGCGCAGATCGGGCACTCGACAAACCGACGTATCCGGCGCTGCTGGGACTGGACGGCGCCCGCGAACATGCCCGTTCACTCGGTCAGGACGCGCTGGCCTCCCTGGCATCCTTCGGCGCTGAAGCCGGGGCGTTGCGCTGGTTGGCCCATTACATCGTCGAGCGGGCTTATTGAAACCGGCTGCTCCCGTGCCGGCCACGAGTCCATGCAATCCCTTACTCACCCACTGCTCATACCGCTTGGCGGTACGGACCTTGCCGCGATGACGACCGGAACCGCTTTTCCGTTGCTCGAACAGATCAACAACCCCCACGACCTGCGGGCGTTACCTGAGAACCGCCTGCCGGGACTGGCGCATGAGTTGCGTGAATTCCTGATTCAGAGTGTCGCTAAAACCGGTGGCCATTTCGCCGCCAACCTCGGCACGGTGGAACTGACTATCGCCTTGCACTATGCCTTCAACACGCCGGAAGATCGGCTGGTCTGGGATGTAGGCCATCAGACCTATCCGCATAAGATTCTGACCGAACGCCGTATGCGCATGGGGACTCTGCGCTGCAAAAACGGTATTGCCGGATTTCCCCGCCGGATGGAAAGTACCTATGACACGTTCGGCGTAGGGCACTCCAGCACCTCGCTGAGCGCGGCGCTGGGCATGGCCATCGCGGCCGAGCGGGCGGGAGTAGACCGCAAAGTCGTTGCTGTCATTGGCGATGGTGCCATGACAGCCGGTATGGCGTTTGAGGCGCTCAACCATGCGGGCCATCTGAAAACCGATCTTTTGGTGGTGCTGAACGACAACGAAATGTCGATTTCACCGAATGTCGGCGCGCTGTCGGCCCATCTCACCACTCTGTTATCAAGCCGGTTTTTTTCCAGCGTGCGCGAAGGCGGCAAGAAGGTCTTAAGCCATGTACCACCGGTACTGGAAGTCGCCCGCCGCGCCGAGGAACACGTCAAGGGGATGTTCGCACCGGTCGGTACCCTTTTCGAGGAACTGGGCTTTAACTATTTTGGCCCGGTGGATGGCCATGACTTGCCGACTTTAGTCCAGACACTGCGCAATCTGCGGGCGCTTACCGGACCCCGTTTGTTGCATGTCGTCACCCGCAAGGGTAAAGGCTACAAATTGGCGGAAGATGAACCGGTCGGCTATCACGGCGTCGGCGTGTTCGATCCGATTTGCGGCCTCAAACCGGCCTCTCCCAGTGGCGGGCCGACCTATACCCAAGTGTTTGGCGAATGGCTGTGTGACATGGCCGAACAGGACGAGCGGCTGATCGGCATTACCCCGGCGATGCGTGAAGGCTCTGGGCTGGTGGAATTTTCGGATCGGTTCCCCGACCGCTACTATGATGTCGCCATCGCCGAGCAGCACGCGGTAACGCTGGCTGCCGGTCTGGCTTGTGACGGGCTTAAACCGGTGGTGGCGATCTACTCCACCTTCCTGCAACGCGCCTACGATCAGTTGATCCATGATGTCGCCCTGCAAAATTTGCCGGTACTGTTCGCCATTGACCGAGCGGGGCTGGTCGGGCCGGACGGGCCGACACACGCCGGTAATTTCGATTACAGCTTCCTACGCTGCATTCCCAACCTGGTGGTCATGGCGCCAGCCGATGAGAATGAATGCCGCCAGATGCTCTATACCGGCTTCCAATTATCCCAACCCGCCGCCGTGCGCTATCCACGCGGCAAAGGGCCGGGCGTGCCGCTGGAGCAGACGCTACGGGCGCTGCCAGTCGGCAAAGCTGACATTCGGCGACGCGGCCGAAATCTGGCCTTGTTGGCCTTCGGTAGCATGGTGTCAGTCGCCGAAACGGTGGCGCAGCGAGTGGATGCCACCGTCGTCAACATGCGCTTTATCAAGCCGCTCGACGAAGCCACCGTCGTGGCGTTGGCGGCCGAGCATGGCTGTTTGGTGACTCTGGAAGAAAATGTGGTAGCCGGCGGCGCTGGCAGCGCGGTCAATGAGTGCTTGGCGGCTCGTGGCATCAATACGCCGGTGCGCAACATCGGGCTGCCGGATCAGTTTATTGAACAGGGTGAACGCGCTGAATTGTTGGCGGAATGCGGCTTAGATGCGGCGGCGGTGTTACGCCAACTCGCCACCTGGGGGCTGATCCAGTCAACCGCTGTCCAAACTTAATATCCGAGTGATATTATCGGGAATTAGCGGTCCAATCACTGATCCCAACCGTGGATTTGAACGAGTCGCGCCTGCCTGGAACGGCGTGAAGAAACCGATCTTGAGCAAAGGCGCGCCCCGCGCGCTGCTGAGAGGATTGCATGAAACCATCAACAATGAATTCCGCCGCTCTGTGCTCGGTGGTTCATATTCCCGATGTACAGAACAGCGCCGACACTCGCCAATTGGCGATCAACAAGGTGGGCATCAAGGAGATTCGCCACCCGGTTAAAGTCCGCGACCGCAACGGCGGCGAGCAGCACACCATCGCCACCTTCAACATGTACGTTAATCTGCCCCACAATTTCAAGGGCACGCACATGTCGCGCTTCGTGGAGATCCTTAATATTCCCGGCCGCGAAATTTCGGTGGATTCTTTCCAGGACATGCTGTCTGAAATGACCGGCCGCCTGGAAGCTGAAGCCGGTCATATCGAAATGACCTTCACCTACTTCATCAGCAAAGCGGCCCCTGTTTCGGGCGTTGAGAGCTTGATGGATTACGAGGTCACTTTCATCGGGGAAATCCGTGACGGCAAGCCGGCGATGAACCTGAAAGTGGTGGTTCCGGTCACCAGCCTGTGCCCTTGCTCGAAGAAAATCTCCAAGTACGGCGCGCATAACCAACGCTCCCACGTCACCCTGACCGTGCGCACGCGCGGCTTTATCTGGATCGAAGATCTGATTGATCTGGCTGAGAATGAAGCCTCTTGCCAGCTTTACGGCCTGCTCAAGCGACCGGACGAGAAATACGTCACCGAACACGCCTACGAGAACCCAAAATTTGTCGAGGACATGGTGCGCGATGTCGCCGCCAAGCTGAATGAAGATGAACGGGTGGCGGCTTACTCGGTGGAATCGGAAAATTTCGAATCCATTCACAACCACTCCGCGTATGCCCTAATCGAGCACGATAAGGAAGCGCAGAATCCAGCAGCGACGGCTCCCGTGCGAATCTAGCGTCTCCCTCGGTACCGACGTCTGCTATGCGAAGACGTCGGTGCCGCGCTCCCCGGCAACCGATAACGACTGGTGAGTTAGCTCTCTGCCGGTTCGCTGTCGGTGGGGCCAAACAGATGAAACCGACCCTTGCCGGCTCCCTTGGCCTGGTACATCGCGTGATCGGCATGGCGCATCAGGAAATCTGGATTGGCATCATCACGCGGAAACAGGGTGACACCGATACTAGCGGATACCGCCACCTGTTGCCCTTGCAGGTAGAGCGGCATGGCGATGGCGGCCAACACCCGCTCCAGCACGGGCACGCACTCCTCCTCCAGCGCCAGATCACACAACAGCAAAACAAACTCATCCCCGCCAAGCCGGGCTACCGTATCACCGACCCGTAAGGCGCTTTTCAGCCGCTGGCCGATTTCAATCAGCAACTGATCACCGGCTTCATGACCCAGCCGATCATTGACCGGTTTGAAGCCGTCCAGATCCAGATAGCAGATCGCCAGCGAGTGGCCGCTGCGGCGTGCATGAGCCAATTGCTGCTGTAATCGGTCGGCCAATAAGCGGCGATTGGGCAGGCCGGTGAGGGTATCGTAATGGGCGATCCGCTCCAGTTCGGCCTCGTGCGCCTTGATGTGGCTGATGTCGAAGAATGTGCCGACGTAATGTTCTATAGTGCCCTTCTCATTCGGCACCGCCGCGATGGACAGCATTTCTGGATAGATTTCGCCTGATTTGCGCCGATCCCAGATTTCCCCGCGCCAGGCGCCCTTCTCGCGTATGGCGTGCCACATCGTCTCGTAGAACGCCGCATCCTGGCGACCAGAGCCAAGCAGTTTGGGATTACGGCCAAGCGCTTCCTCGCGGGCATAGCCGGTAATCCGACAGAATGCGGCGTTAACGTCGAGAATCCGGTTGGTGTTATCGGTAATGACAATCCCTTCCTGGCTGTTGGCAAACACGCTCGCGGCAAGGCGCAGCGCGTCTTCGGCGAATTTTTTTTCGGTGATATCGCGCGCGGCGGCAAAGATCAGCGGCCCTTTGGCTTGCGAACGCCATTCAATCCAACGCCACGCGCCGTTGCGGTGGCGATATCGATTGACGAAATTCAACACGGGCTGCTGAGCCGCTAGCGTTGCCAGGGTACCCAGTGTCGCGGCCAGGTCTTCCGGGTGGACCAAATCAAGGAACCGTTTACCCTCCAAATCAGCGACCTGATAACCCAGTATTTCTTCCCAGGCAGGGTTTAGCTTGTGGAAATACCCATCGGTATCCGCGATACAAAACAGATCAAGCGCGCCGTTGAAATAATTGTTGAGTTCCTCGGTTTTTTCCCGTAAGGCGGCTTGCGCCCGCTGACGCAGGTAATTGCGAATTTCATTGCTCAGCAGTAGAGCGGCATGACTGAAAAAAATCGGCAAATAATTGCGCAATGGTCGGCTGCTGAGATAAATATTTTCCAGCTTAATAACACCGATCAAATCCGGCTCGACCAGCAACGGAAAGCACCAGGTCCAGGAATCCGGCGTCCCGCCATCACGCAGCAACGTCTGACCGGGAGTACCGCGCCGCTCAATGAAAACCCGCTGGCTAACCACCTGAACGGCCAGTGGGTCATTGATTTCCGCCACGAAGCCGCTTTCGCCAAGAAAACTGGCGTGACGCACCTCGTGCTCAATCCAGTACCAGAGTTTGATGTCGGTACCGCCAAGCGCTTCCATGATGCTGTGAAGCATGTTCCTGATCATATCCGGCAGGCCGGGACGCGGATTGAGCTGCTCAATCAGGCGCATGATCAATTGCAGATAGGCTTTCTCCTCGGCAAGATGCCGCACCCGACTTTGCAAACGCTCCGTTTGCAGGTTGACAAGCTCAGTAGGAGTCGCATTCACGGCACCGCTCCGCCGGGTTCTGTTTGAGGAAGATCGCGCTGGCCAACACCGCTTCAAGGTGAGAGAGGTCCACATCCATCCAAATCAGCGGCAGATCGACAAAAGCGGCGGCGGCCCTGGCGGCGGCAGTAAAATCCCCGGAGCACGGCGTGCGGATAGCGATCATCGACTTATGACTGGTATGAAAGATTTCGCGCACCACACTCAGGTTATGTCCAAAACACTGGGTGATCATCGGCTCCCAGGTCAGCGCCCAATCCTCCAGCAGAAAATACGCACCTTGTTCGAGCGCCGCCATGAACCGCTCGTAGCCCAGCAGCATGGCGATGCAGTTCTGGCCTCGAGTCCGCAGGGTATGATGATGCTTGAGAATAGCCTCCATGCGCGGATGGCAGCAGCCGTAAAACACCACGGTTTCACGGCCCTGTTCCCTGTTGGCGACCAACGCCTCATGTAACCGTTCCGAGAGTTTGTTCAAGTAATTGTGCAGGGCCGAATCGAGAAATTGGGTTTCAACAAACCAACCGTTTTGCTCGATCAGATAATTCACTTCCTTATGGAGAATACCGCAACCCACCATGACCAGGGGCTGCCTCGGCTGAGCCGCGACCGTTATAGGTCTGTTATCGCCGGTTTTCATCGATAGGTCCCGTGCTCGAAAGCGGCGTCCAGCATCGCCCGAATCGCTGCCTCCGGCACGACCAGGGGCATCAGGGCCGTGCCGAACAAAAAATGCTGCCCGGCCATCCCGATCTCGCACAGGCGCCGCACTTCGGCCCGAACCTGATCGGGCCGCCAGCGGATCATTTTGATATCGTCAATTACCCCACAAGTGAGCGCCCGCTCACCGATCAGGGCTTTAGCCTCGGCGAGATCGGCCATCGGGCTGATGTAATAAACGGGGATTGCCAATTCATTCATGACTTGGGTGATGACGTTATTGAAAGGCGCCATCCCGCACAGATAGACGATGTTACTGACACCGCCCGGTGCCAGATCGGTTTTCATCCACGGCAGTGCAATCGCGTTAAAGCGTTTGCGGTCGAGAAATGCAGTCGTGCCAAAAGGTGTCGAATAAACCAGGACGTTGGCGCCGGCTGCCCGATAGGCGGCGATCTGCTGCTGCACGAACAGGCTGCATTTGCGCAATAACTCATCGCGCACATCCACCGGTCCAGCCAAGAGCAGCTCCAACCATTTGTCCATGCCCATCAACATCGCGGGCAATGTGGTCGATGCGGTGATATAGGCGCAAATCGGATGCGTCGCACCCACTTCTTGTCGGAGGATTTTCAGGCATTGAGCGGTTTCCGCCCACAGCGGATGCGCGGTGATATCAGCGGGGATTTCAAACTTGGCGATGTCGTCGTAAGAGGTGATCGGGAAATCGGCCACATTGGGCGGGCCATCTTCGGTGTAGAGGATTTCCCGGCAGCCGAGCAGCTCCGCTTCCCGACCGACGTAGAACAAACTCCAAACATTGTCATAGCCGTAGCGCGCCCGCAGTTTCAGTTGGCCAACCGCGACATGTTCGCCCTTGGCGTAATACTTCTTTTGGCTCATACCCAACTCACGCGCACCCTGATCGAAGAGGTTGCAAAAAATCGGAATACGCGGCGCCGGTGTGCCGTTGAGGGCGGCTTCAAAGATCTGCAACGGCTTCATGGTGTTTTACCTGTTCGATAAGATGAATGATCGTGCGCGCGGCATTGACGCCATCCGGTGCCCAGGCATCGGCGCCGACCGTCTGGAAAAGTTCGGCGTCATAGCGGTAAGGTGCTCCACCGACAATCAGCTTTATGCGCTCTTCAAGGCCGCGTTCCTTGAGAATCCGGCGCACCTTGCGTGCTCCGTTGTCGCCGATGGCGGTATGCACCATCATGGCGGATACCGCGATCACCTGGGCATCGCGGGCAATGGCTTCGTCGACGAAGCGTTCCGCCGACACATTGGCGCCCAGATCGGTGGCTTCGACCATCAGCGCTTTTAGGCAACCCATGACGATCCGCTTGCCGAGCGAATGCAGGTCGCCATACGCGGTGCCGATGACCACCCGACCGATGATGTCCGGCGGATGGTCGAATTTCTCCAGCATCTTCTCGGTCACTTCCGCCGCAATTTGCGCGGTCATGAAATGCTGGGCTAAATTGGCGTCCGGGTCTTGACTGATGTTCGACATCATCTCTTCAACGGCTGGAATGACGATTTTGAAGACGACATCCTCCGCCTTGATTCCGGCCGTCAGTGCGGCGTTTACTGCGCTAAAAGCCGCGTCCTTATCGGTTTCGAATACCGCTTCGTTGTAAGCTTTAATAAATGAATTCAGCATGATAAATCCTTAATTGCTTCTATAAGAGCACGGTTGACCCGGAAACCATCGGCCGCAAGCGGAGCTGTTCGATATAGCGATCTTCGTAATCCGCGACCCGCGACAGGTTGACCAGCCGGGTTTTTGCGATTAATTCATTGAAATAGTCAGCACCCTGGAGGGAAAGTAACGCCTGCTCACAACCGGCCAAACCGGCATCGGCATGGAGTTCGATGGCTCCATGCGGCAGCGACGGCAGCAGACCAACCGACTGGGCGTGTTCAATGTCCAGCGTCCGGCCAAACGCCCCGCAGACACACAGTCGATGCACCTCCCCCCACCCCATCCCAGCCTGTGCCAGCAGTTGGTTCATGGCAGCGGCGGTCGCCGCTTTGGCACGCTGAAACGCATCGATATCGGCACTGGTGATCGCGCTGCGCCCATTTGTCGGATCGAACCGATAGCCTTCGGTCGCCACCGGCGCAGCGAACCGCCCAGAAGGTTTCAACACACCCTGGTCAAGTAATAAAGCGACCGCATCGACCAACCCTGACCCACAAAATCCCTTGGCTGGCTCACCTGCGATGGTTTCACAGCGGTAACTTGCGGCTTCCTGCCGAATGCGAAAGATCGCCCCCGGTTCGGCAGGCATTCCGTGGCGGATGCCGGTGCCTTCGAACGCCGGCCCACCGGCCACCGAGGTGACGTGCAAGATCTTGCCATCCCACAACGCAATCTCAGTGTTGGTGCCGATATCGAGCAGCAGTGCCCCGCCCGGCCCGTCGCTCAAGCCGGTGGCCCGCACGTCGGCCAGCAGATCGGAGCCGACGAAGCCGCCTATCGGCTGGACCGGCAAAATCTCCGCGTGCGGAAACGGCCAATGAGCGCGCCATGCGGCCAGATCATGCGGGCGGCAATCGATGGATTGCTGCCAATTCGCGGGGTCAAGTAACAAGTCGCTGCCGTGACCGGTCAACAGCGCGAGCATGGCGGTATTGCCGACGATCAACACCTGGCCGATCTCTGCCAGCATCGGTGTCACCTCACCGATATCACGCGCCAGAATATCCCTCACGGCGCGGACGATGGCGCCGCGTGCCAGCTTGGCCAGCTCCGCGGCCCGCTTGGGACACGCGCGCGCGGCTTCCAACCGATTCAATACATCAGCACCGAAATCCCCTTGCGGGTTACGGCCGTAACGGGTTGCGATACATCGGCCTTGCTGACGATCCAAGACAGCGATGCGGATATGAGTAGTACCCAGATCGACCGCGACGCCCAAGGGCTGAGATTGCACATCGGGATGACAACCGACGAGCGGCTGGAGATTTTCGGGTGGGATACTTTTCCACGGTGAAAAGCGTGCGGGCCGTTCAAGCCGAATGGCGGCATCCCCCTTGATCCGTAACTGACAGGCAAGCCGATGACCGGCCGTCCGCTGTTCCGGGCCTAACTTGAGATACTCAGCGGGCGTCGGCGACGAAACGTCTCCACCAATGAGACGGATCACGCACGCACCGCACACACCGGTCCCGCCACACGCGGCGCGCACCCGCACATCGGTGAGATCAAGGGCCTCACGCACAGAACGGCCCTCGGCAACCTCAAAGCGATAGTTTCCTCGTGTCGAGTAGACCGACAAAAGCGCCATGGTGATGAGTTAATCCCTGGGTGGCGGATGGTTTATCAATGTCGGCAGCTATACTTCGGTCTTTTCGAGGACCGACCACCGTCTCATAACCGAGGCTTTTCAAAAAACGTACCATTTCAAAGACAATAAAAATTTACGATATTTATCATTCTCTTAAATGAAATTAATGAGCGAAATCAGGCAGGGACAAGCCAGTAACCAGTCATACGAGTCAAAAAATTGGCGAACCAGCTTGCGATTTCCCGCCCTAACCTACCCTCAGCTACAATGCTCAATGTTTCGATCCACGCCCATGACCGGGCGAAACGGCATGAAAGAAATGGGATGTTTCAAACCAGAGTTGATGTTCGATGAAAGCCATCGTTTGCCATGAACTGAACGGCCCGGCCGCCTTGCGGTTGGAAGATATTCCAGAGCCAAGCCCGGCAGCCGGCCAAGTACGGCTACGGGTGCGGGCCTGCGGCGTCAACTTCGCCGATAGCCTGATCACACGCGGACAATATCAAGTCCAACCAGAACCGCCCTTCAGCCCCGGCTTTGAGGTGGCTGGCGACGTTTTAGAACTCGGCGAGGGCGTCACCGAGTTTGCGGTGGGTGATCGGGTCATCGCACTGACTCTGCACGGCGGTTACGCGGAGCAGGCTGTTGTCAATGTCAATCGTTGCGTCGCCATCCCGCCAGCCATGCCTTACCAGCACGGCGCAGCGTTTCCGGTGGTGTTTGGTACGTCCCACATTGCCTTATGGCATCGGGCGCGGCTCCAAGCTGGGGAAACGCTGGTCGTGCATGGCGCATCCGGCGGCGTTGGCCTGACGGCGGTCGCCATCGGCAAGCAACTGGGCGCGACGGTCATCGCCACCGCCAGCAGCCCGGAAAAACTGGACATCGCCCGCCAGCACGGTGCCGATCATCTCATTAACACCAGCCATGACGATATTCGTTTGCGCATCAAGGAACTGACCGAAGAACGCGGTGCCGATGTGATTTACGATCCGGTCGGCGGTGAGTTGTTCAACGCTTCCTTGCGTGCTATCGCTTTCGAGGGGCGGATACTGGTGATCGGCTTCGCCGGTGGCACGGTGCCGCAAATTCCTGCCAACCATTTGCTGGTCAAGAACGTGGATGTGATCGGCCTCAACTGGCCCGCTTACGCGGAACGTCATCCAACAGTGATGACGGAAAGCTTTCGGATTTTGCTGGACTGGTATTTAGCCGGCGCCATCCAGCCTTATGTGTCGGAGATTTATCCGCTGGAGGAAGCAGTCGATGCGTTGCATCAAGTCGTCTCCCGCAAATCCACCGGCAAGGTGGTCATTACGGTGGGCGACTGAACGATGACGATTGAACCGACGATCCAGCATTTGGGACGTATGACGCAGGCGACCGTGCAAGGTGGCGACGCTCAACTCAAGAAATTCCGCAACGCTCTCTTAGTCAACAATTTTTTTATTGTCGCCGAGAACGGAACCCGTCTGGAAGCACGGCGGCGCGCTTATATCACCCAGGATGACTGGCCGATGCGCGTCATTGTTCAGCGCAACGGCAGGCAGTTCGATATCCGTTATTTCCTATTCATTCCCTGGGGCTGGATCATTGCCTTGGTGTTTTTGTCGCTCCTGGTGCTGCCGTTCGCGGGCATTCCACGGGCGGAGTTGGCGCTAGGCCTGGCGACAATCGTGGCCGCCCTGGCGATTTACCAGCAAAAATTCGATTGTCGGTCGGATGCCAGATACTGGCAGCGACAACCGCGTCAGCGCTGGGATCAGATCATGCAGCAGCTTATTCGAGAGGCGTTTGAGCCTCGCTAAGCGGTGCCTGGGCATTTTTGGCGCACGGCGGCGGCGCGTGATCAAAGCGGCTCAGTCGGGTGATATCCGGTACGGTAATCCGCTTGCCTTTTACCGTGATCAACCCGGCTTGACTCAGGCTGTGCAGGATTCTCGAAAAGGTTTCCGGCGTCAAATTCAACCGCGAGGCGATCACCTGCTTACTGGCGGGCAATTCAAACGTTGCATGGCCCTTGGTTGGCTTATCCGCCAACTGGAGCAGAAAACCGATCACGCGCTGGGTGGAGGAATGCAGGGAATAATCCTCCACGTCCTGGATCAGCCCATGCAAGCGCATACTCAGCCCGGCCAACATGCGGCGGGCAAAAACGCTGTCATGTTCGATGGCTGTAAAAATACCTCTTTTGGCAATGTACAGCAGATGAGAATCCTCCAGCGCCTGGGTAAAGACCGGACACGGTTTTTCCATGAACATGACCGCCTCGCCGAAACTGCCGCCGGGGCCGACGATGGAGACCACCTTTTCCTGTCCCTGGGGTGAAGAGAAAGCCAGCTTGATCTGGCCTTCGACCACCACGTAAAACCCCTCTAACAAATCACCCTTCTGAAACAAAATCTGCCCTTTGCTCAGTTTGATCTCGCGACTCTCCATCGCCAGTTGAGCGATTTCGCTATCGCGTAACTGCTGAAACAGCGGCAGATCAGCAAGTAGTCTTGTGATATTCAGTTGCTTGCTCACAAATTTTCCACTTCGTGTCTTAGCACTCAATAGCCCTTTATTGCCACACTTTATTTAAAGCTATTATCGAAAGCTTGATGTAAATCAAGGTATGGCAGGCCCGATTGTCGTACTTAAACGGTATGTAAACAACCACTGCCACTCGGCTGATCCGAGGTCGCCTGGAGAGCGAACCATGCCAAAAATGCATAGAAAACTAAAACACGCTGTCGTTGTGCTGTCTGCCTTACCATTCGCCATCAGCCTCGCGTTGGCGGAAACCCCCGCCGCCAAAAAAGGCGTTTCTGAAGCTGAAGTGAAGTATCAGGCGGGTGGCTCACCCATGGCCAACGAGCCGATGCATCAGAATGTGGACCCTAAAGCGCCCGCCATGAAGGAAGTGGAGTTTGACAGGGGCAAGCAAATCTACTTCCAGCGCTGCGCCGGTTGCCACGGGGTGCTGCGTAAGGGTGCGACCGGCAAGCCGCTGACCACCGACAAAACGCTCGCTACCGGTACTGAATATCTCAAGACCTTCATCAAATATGGCTCACCCGCTGGGATGCCCAATTGGGGAACCTCCGGGGAGCTGACTGACGAAGAAGTCGATTTGATGGCGCGTTACATTCAACAGGAACCGCCCACACCGCCAGAATTTGGCCTCAAGGAAATGGAAGCGACCTGGAAGCTGGTGGTTCCGGCCGATAAGCGCCCCACCAAGAAGATGAATCACTATAACATTGAGAATGTAGTCTCCGTGACCTTGCGCGATTCGGGTCAGATTGCGCTGATCGACGGCGATACCAAGAAAATCATCAACATCATTCCGACCGGCTACGCGGTACATATCTCCCGCCTGTCCGCCTCCGGCCGCTATCTGTACGTGATCGGTCGGGACGCCCGCATCAACCTGATCGACCTGTGGATGGAAAAACCGGAGACGGTCGCGGAAATCAAGATTGGTCTGGAAGCCCGCTCGGTGGAAACCTCCAAGTACAAGGGCTATGAGGACAAGTACGCCATCGCCGGTTCTTACTGGCCGCCGCAGTACGTGATCATGGAAGGCGACACCCTCAAACCGCTGAAAATCGTCTCGACCCGCGGCACCACCGTTGATAATGAGTACCACCCGGAGCCGCGGGTAGCCTCGATTGTCGCCTCCCATTTCCACCCTGAGTTCGTGGTCAACGCCAAGGAAACTGGCAAGATCATGATGGTCAATTACGAAGACCTGAATAATCTCAAAACCACGACCATTGAAGGCGCCAAGTTCCTACATGATGGCGGTTTCGATAGCACCGGCCGTTATTTCCTGGTGGCCGCCAATGCCTCCAACAAGATCGCGGTGGTGGACACCAAGGAAAATAAACTGGCGGCCCTGGTCGATGTCGGCAAGACCCCGCATCCGGGACGCGGTGCCAACTTTGTCGATCCGCAATTCGGCCCAGTGTGGGCGACTGGCCATCTGGGCGATGAATCGATTTCGCTGATCGGCACCGACCCGGAGAAGCACAAGGACAACGCCTGGAAAGTCGTGCGCACCTTGAAAGGGCAAGGCGGTGGCTCACTGTTCATCAAGACCCATTCAAAGTCCGGCAATCTGTGGGTCGATACCGCGCTCAATCCCGATCCGAAAATCAGCCAATCGGTCGCGGTGTGGAATATCAAGGATATCGACAAACCTTACGAAGTGATCCCGATTGCTGAGTGGGCCGGTCTGGGTGAAGGCGCCAAGCGGGTAGTGCAGCCGGAATACAACAAGGCGGGTGATGAGGTCTGGTTCTCGGTGTGGAGCGCCAAGGATAAGGAATCGGCCATCGTGGTGGTGGACGACAAGACCCGCAAACTGAAAACAGTCATCAAAGACCCGAAGCTGATCACGCCGACCGGCAAGTTCAATGTTTATAACACCCAACATGACGTTTATTGAGCAAGAAGGGGAATCCTCGTGAAACTTAGATGCTTAAGTGCGCTTACGCTTGCGTTGTTGGTCGCGCCCGCCGCCCAGGCGAGCGAAGAATTAGCCAAGAAATACAATTGCCTGGCCTGTCATCAGACCGATAAAAAGGTGATTGGCCCAGCCTATCAGGAAGTGGCCGCCAAGTACAAAGGTCAGGCCGATGCGCCCGCCAAGCTGGCGGCTAAAGTGAAAGCCGGTGGTGTGGGCGTGTGGGGACAGGTGCCGATGCCACCGAATCCCACGGTGCCGGATGCGGATATGACGGCCTTGGTGACGTGGATTCTAGGGATGGCCAAGTAAGTTACCGCAACGTGTGCCCTCATTCCCTCTCCCGCTGGGAGAGGGTCAGGGTGAGAGCACAACTAAGCACCCGCTATAGACCGTGAAAATTCATCTGCTGATTCTGTGGCTGACAAGTCTGGGCTTCAGCACAGCGGCCATCGCCCAGGACTCGCCCACCCCTGCGCCGAAACGTAGCCGCGAACTCATCCGCATGGTGCGGCAGGATTGCGGTTCCTGTCATGGTCTCACCCTGCGCGGCGGTTTAGGTCCGGCGCTGCTCCCCGACACGTTGCGCGATAAGCCTGCCGCCAGTTTGAAATACACCATTCTGCTGGGTCGGCCCGGCACCGCCATGCCGCCGTGGCAGCCGTTTATGAGCGAGGCCGAAGCCGATTGGATTGTGGCGCAACTGTTGCGCGGTTTCCCGGAGGAAGCCAAATGACGCTACCAAGATTCTCAGACTGGGGCTGGTTCTTCCTGGTCTGGCCGCTGCTGGCCTGGAGTGCTGAACCGGTTTTGCGCGGCACGGGTGATCTCGGCGTCATCGTCGAGCGGGGCGCGGGGCGCGTTGTCATCGTCAGCACCAGCGGTAACAGCATCGTGCAGCGGGTGGAAGGCTTGGGCGATTTGTCCCACGCCTCGGTGGTGTTCTCCCGCGACCAGCGTTACGCCTACGTGTTCGGGCGCGACGGCGGCTTGAGCAAGGTGGATATTTTGCGCGGCACACTGGACAAGCGCATCGTGCAGGGCGGCAACAGCATCGGTGGAGCGATTTCCCAGGATGGGCGACTGGTGGCGGTGGCCAATTACGAGCCGGGCGGCCTCAAGGTATTCGCCGCCGATACGCTGGACTTGGTGGCCGATATTCCCGCCGCGTATGGCGATGGCAAGCTGTCGAAAGTGGTCGGTATTGCCGATTTACCGGGCGACCGCTTCATCTATTCGCTGTTCGACGCCGATCAAATATGGATTGCCGATGTCCGCGATTCGAAAGCGCCGAAGGTTGAGAAATTCAGCCACATCGGTAAATCCCCCTACGATGCCCTGGTGACGCCGAACGGTCGCCACTATCTCGCCGGTTTATTCGGTGAAGACGGTATTGCACTGCTGGACACCTGGCAGCCACAGCAGGGCGTCCAGCGCATCCTCGCTCACTATGGCAAGGGCGAGGAAAAGCTGCCGGTTTACAAAATGCCGCATCTGCGCGGCTGGGCGGTGGCGGGCCATCAGGCGTATCTGCCCGCTATCGGTCGGCATGAAGTGCTGGTCACGGACACGATCAACTGGAAGGAAACTGGCCGGATTGCGGTGCGGGGTCAGCCGGTGTTCGTGGTCGCTCGGCCCGACGGTCGGCAGGTGTGGGTCAATTTCGCTTTTCCCGATAACGGCTATGTGCAGGTGATCGACACTTTTACCGGCCAAATCGTCCAGACCCTGGAGCCGGGTAAAGCGGTGTTGCATCTGGAATTTACCCCGCGCGGCGAAGCGGTGTGGATTTCGGCCCGCGACGATAACAAGGTGGTGATCTACGATACCGCCAGCTTCGCCAAAATCGCTGAATTAGCCGTAGAAAGTCCCAGCGGGATTTTCTTCACCGCCCGCGCCCAGCGCATCGGCTTTTGAGATGGACGCCGCCGATCTCGACTTGCTCAACGGTTTCCAGCGCGATTTTCCGCTGACGCCGGAGCCGTTTCGCATTATCGCCGGGCAGTTGGGACGGAGCGAAACCGAGGTGTTGGCGGCCCTGCGGCGCTGGCAGGAAGACGGCAAAATCAGTCGGGTCGGCGCGGTGTTCGCCACGCGCAAGCTCGGCGTCAGCACACTGGCGGCGCTGGCGGTTCCGCCGACGCAGTTAGAAGCGGTGGCGCGACGGGTCAACGACTATCCCGAAGTCAATCATAACTATCAGCGCGACCATGACTTCAATCTCTGGTTCGTGTTGACTGCGGTATCCTCGGCCCGCTTGCAGGAAATCCTGAGCGACATTGAGGAACAAACCGGCTTGCCGCTGCTCGATTTACCGCTGCTGGAAGCATTCCATATCGACCTCGCGTTTGATTTGCGGCATGGCGGCGGACATAAGCGCTCAATCTCCCCCACCGCAGCGACCGACCGGCTGCCGACCCTCGAATTAAGCGCTCTCGACCGAAGCCTGCTGACCGCGCTGCAACCGGGTTTGCCGCTGCTCAGCCGACCGTATCAGGCGCTGGCGGATGCGGTGGGTTTGAGCGAGCGACGGGTGATCGACACGCTGCGCGGTTGGCTGGAGCACGGTCTGGTCAAGCGGCTGGGCGTCATCGTTCGCCATCGGGAACTGGGCTACCGCGCCAACGCGATGGTGGTGTGGGACATTCCCGATACGGGAGTGAGCACGGTCGGTAGGCTATTAGCAGCGGAATCCGGGGTTAATCTCTGTTATCGCCGTCCCCGACGGCTGCCGGATTGGCCCTATAACCTGTTTTGTATGATGCACGGCCGCGAGCGGGACGAGGTGCTGGCGCGGATTGACACCCTGTGCGCCGAACATCGTTTGCAAAATTACCCGCACGCCGCGCTATTCAGCAGCCGGTGTTTCCGCCAGCGCGGAGCCTGGTATCTGCCTGCGGTTACTTTGCCCAACCAGACGGAGAACCGGCGGGCCGCTCGCTTTGAGGCCGTGGCATGAACGAGCTGAAGCGCCGCCTGATCGATGAATGGCAAGGCGGTTTTCCGCTGGTCGGGCGGCCGTTTGCCGTGGTGGCCGAACGGCTGGATTCTGACGAGGAGGCGGTGCTGGCCGCGCTACGGGATTTGCTGGCAGACGGCACCCTGACCCGCTTCGGGCCGCTGTATCAAATCGAACGGCTGGGCGGCGCCTTTTCGCTGGCGGCGGTGCAAGCGCCGGAAGCGGATTTCGAGCGCATTACTACCCTCGTCAATGCCTTCCCGGAAGTCGCTCACAATTACCGCCGCAACCATGCTTTCAATATGTGGTTCGTGCTGGCGACCGAAACCCCCGCCCAGATGCAGGAAACCGTCGAGCGCATTGCGGCGGCGACCGGCTTGCCGGTGTTCAACTTTCCCAAGGAGCGGGAGTATTTTATTGAAGCGCGGTTTACGGTTGGGGCGCGGTCGGTGGCTGTGCAAACGCCCTCACCCCCAACCCCTCTCCCCCAAGGGATGAGGGGAGTTGTTATGGCAAAACTGCGCCCGCTGATTCTCGCCACCCAGGCCGGATTACCGCTCACTTTGCAACCCTATCACGCGCTGGCTGCGCAATTGGGCAGCGATGCGGCGACGGTGATTGCTGGGTTGCAAAGCTTGCTGGATGCCGGGGCGATTCGCCGCATTGGCGTCGTGCCGAACCATTACCGCATCGGCTACGCCGCCAACGGCATGACCGTTTGGGATGTGCCGGATGATGCGGTGGACGCGCTGGGCGAACAGATTGGGGCGCTGGAGTTCGTCACCCATTGTTATCGCCGCCCGCGCCATCTGCCGGATTGGCCGTATAACCTGTTTGCGATGGCGCACGGGGCCAGCCGCGAGGAAGTCGCTGCCAAAGCGGATTGCATCGCCGACGTTTTAGGCGATGCCTGCCGCCACCGCGCCATCCTCTACAGCACCCAGATTCTCAAGAAAACCGGTTTACGCCTGAGCGGCACGGAATCGGCGACACTTCGGGGGTGAGGTATGTTCGATGATCGGGGTTCCGGCTCAGCCTACCGGGTTGGGGGTGATGAGATCAAACATCACCTGGCGGTGTCCATGCTGAATGCGATAGGTGGTGAAATCGTTACGGTCGAGGGTAAACACCTTGCGGAGCTTGAGCGTTTCGGCCAGAACCACCAGGCTGGCATCAGCCAAATCCATCGGATGATCAGCGTAACGAACCATCAGCGTAAAAGCCCGCTGCAATCCTGCCGAGTCGAGATCGCGCACCCCCAGCCCGCCAGCGGCGATGAAGTCCATCAACCGCTGAGAGCCGATGCTACCGGGATTGAGGAGATGGAACGCTTCGGTCAGCACCGGGATCGTCGTACACAGCGGTTCTTCGATGACGGCCAGGCGCTTGACGCACCGGTCGTGGTCGCCATCCCTCGGATCAAATAGCGCGACCAATGGCCCGGTATCCACAAGAATCATCGCGCATGTTTCCGGCGCATGACCTCCGCTATCGCCGACTTGGCGTCCCGCGCGGGCGCAAGGGCGTAACCGCCAGCACCCAAATCGAGCTGACGGAAAATCGCGTAGGGTTTGCGCTGCGCCTGTTCCAGGATGTCGTTTTCGTAGGCGCTCAGACCTTGTTTCAACGCCTCCGAAATGGACAAACCGGTCATGGTTCTCACCCGATCCAGAGTGCGCTCGGCGTCTTCATCCAGCCGGACAGTTCTTGTGCCCATGAGATTCGCCCCTTTGGTATCATCAGAATACAAATCGTAATACAGAAAGATATGATCGGCAATGGTCAGTGGTCACCGCCAGAGCACCATCGCTGAAGGAAGCCACCATGTTCCGCATTACCCAGTTTATGCAGGAAATCGCCCAGCCGACGCCGCTACTGCCCAAGCGCAACCCGCCCGGCCCGGTGGTGATTTGGAATCTGGTGCGGCGCTGCAATCTGGCCTGCAAGCATTGCTATTCGATTTCCGCCGATACCGATTTCCCCGGTGAGCTGAGCACCGAGGAAGTCTTTACCGTCATGGACGATCTAAAAGCCTTCCGGGTACCGGTGCTGATTCTGTCCGGCGGCGAGCCGCTGTTACGACCGGATATTTACCCCATCGCCCAGCGGGCCAAGGCAATGGGCTTTTACGTCGCGTTGTCCAGCAACGGCACGTTGATCGACTCGACCAACATCGACCGCATTGCCGAAGTCGGCTTCGATTATGTCGGCGTCAGTCTGGACGGTATCGCTGAAACCCATGACCGCTTTCGCCGCCAAACCGGCGCCTTTGCCGCCTCGCTCAACGGCATCCGGCTGTGTCGGGAACGCGGGGTCAAGGTCGGGATTCGCTACACCATGACCGAGGACAACGCCCACGATTTGCCGCGTTTGCTGGACTTGCTGGAAACCGAGCAGATCGACAAGTTCTATTTTTCTCATCTCAATTACGCCGGACGCGGCAACCGCAACCGCAAGGACGATGCCCACCATCGCACCACCCGGCAGGCGATGGATGTATTGTTTGATACCTGCTGGCGCTCGGTGCAGGCGGGTGAATCGCGGGAGTTCGTCACCGGCAATAACGACGCCGACGGCGTGTATCTGCTATTTTGGGTGCGCCGCCATTTCCCGCATTTGGAACATCACCTCCGCGCCAAACTCGCGCAATGGGGCGGCAATGCCTCCGGGGTGAATGTCGCCAATATCGACAATCTGGGCAACGTCCATCCCGACACCATGTGGTGGCATTACCCGCTGGGCAATGTCCGCGAGCGGCCGTTTTCGCACATCTGGCCAGATGTCTCCGACCCGCTGATGGCCGGATTGAAAGCCAAGCCGCGCACCATCAAAGGCCGCTGTAGCCAGTGCGCCTATTTCGATATTTGCGGTGGCAATACCCGCGTCCGCGCCCAGCAACTCACCGGCGACCCGTGGGCCGAAGACCCGGCCTGTTATCTCAATGACGAGGAAATTGGCGTCGCGGCGGGTGCGGAACGCCTAACCGTCACGCCTTATCACACGCCGCGCCGGAGGGTCGCTTCATGAAAAAACGGTTCCTATTTGCGGCCTTGCTGGGCTTGGCTGGGACGGCACACGCCGCGCCCGATCCCGCGCCACTCTTCCAACAACACTGCATCGCCTGTCACGGCGTAGACCGCTTGGGCGGCCTGGGGCCAGCCTTGCTGCCGCAAAATCTGGAGCGGCTGAAGAAAGCTGAAGCGCTCACCGTCATCACCGCCGGGCGTGAAGCCACCCAAATGCAGGGCTTCAAGGACAAGCTCAAGCCGGAAGAACTTCAGGCGCTGGCTGATTTCATCTACACCCCGCCCGCCGTGACGCCGCAATGGGGTGAGGCCGAAATCCGCGCTTCGCGCTACGAGCCGGTCAAACCCGGCAGCCTGCCCGATAAGCCGGTGTTCAGTGCCGACCCGCTCAATCTGTTCGTGGTGGTGGAAGCGGGTGACCATCACGTCACCATTCTGGATGGCGATAAATTCGAGCCGATTCACCGCTTTCCCAGCCGCTTTGCCCTGCACGGTGGGCCGAAATTCACCCCGGACGGCCGCTACGTGTTTTTCGCCTCGCGCGATGGCTGGATCAGCAAGTTCGACATTTACAACCTGAAAGTCGTCGCCGAAATTCGCGCCGGTATCAATACCCGCAATATCGCGGTATCTGGCGATGGCCAATGGGTGATGGTGGCCAACTATTTACCGCAGACCCTCGTTTTACTAAAGGCGGCGGATTTGAGTCTGGAGCGCGTCATTCCGGTGGTGAATGAAGCGGGCAAGGGTTCGCGGGTGTCGGCGGTGTACGACGCCGCGCCGCGCAAAAGCTTCGTCGCCGCGCTCAAGGATATTCCCGAACTGTGGGAGTTGAGCTATGACCCCAAGGCCGAGCCGGTATTCAAGGGCTACGTCCACGACTACAAGATGGGTGAAGCCATTGCCGCCCCCGGCCAGTGGACACCGCGCGTAACCAAGCTGGACGCCATTTTGGACGATTTCTTCTTCAGTCAGGATTACGCCTATGTGCTGGGTGCGGCCCGACCCGCTGACGGCAGCGATAAGCCCGCGCCCGGCGGTCAGGTGGTCAATCTCGACATCCGGCGCAAAGTCGCTGACTTGCCGCTGACTGGCTTGCCGCATCTCGGTTCCGGCATTTCCTGGAGCTATCTGGGCCGTCCGGTGATGGCGACGCCGAACCTTAAGGAAGGCACCGTCAGCGTCATCGACATGAAAGATTGGAAAATCATCAAGGACATCAAGACCGCTGGCCCAGCCTTCTTCATGCGCAGCCACGAAAATACGCCCTATGCGTGGGTGGACGCGATGATGAGCAAGGACAAGGATACGATGCAATTACTGGATAAGAACACGCTGGAAATTGTCAAAACATTACGTCCGGAGCCGGGCAAGACCGCTGCCCATACCGAATTTACCCGCGATGGCAAATACGCGCTGGTGTCGATCTGGGAAAACGATGGCGCGCTGGTGGTGTACGACGCTGCCACCCTGAAGGAAGTCAAACGGTTGCCGATGCGCAAGCCGGTCGGCAAATACAACGTCTACAACAAAATCACTCGTTCTGAGGGTACTAGCCATTAACCCACAAGCGGCAATCTGGAATCTGGGATTCCGCCCGTTTTTTCTCGGCGCGGCAATTTTTTCTGTGGTGTCCATGCTGCTGTGGATGGGGGTTTATATCCATCATTGGCCGCTTGCCGTCACCGGTATTTCGATTTTTCAATGGCACGCCCATGAAATGATTTACGGCTTTGCGGTTGCTGTCATTGCCGGTTTTCTGCTGACTGCCGTTAAAAACTGGACGGGTGTTCAAACCCTGCACGGCGCTGGATTGATGGCTTTGTTTGCGTTGTGGGTGATTCCGCGCCTGTTGCTTTTATTCGGAACGTCTTTGATTTTCATTGCCGGGTTTTTTGACCTGCTGTTTATGGTCGGCCTGACCGCTGCCATCTTCCAGCCGATTAACCAGGTCAAGCAATGGAAGCAAGCGGGCATTCTGGCTATTTTGGTTTTATTGCTGCTGGGAAATGCCCTGTTTTATCTCGGTGCGGCGGGAATTATTGAGGGCGGTGTCTTCGTCAGTCTGCGCGGCGGACTGTTTCTGGTCATTGGGCTGATTCTTTTTATGGGCCGCCGGGTGATTCCGTTTTTTATCGAAGCGGGCGTCGGCTATCCGATAAAAGTCAAAAATTCCCAGCGCCTGGATCAAGCGATCATTGTTCTCTACGGCCTGTTCCTGATTGCGGAAGTGGGCATCGGCAAGGAATGGCTGGTTGCGTTGCTGGCGCTGGGTCTGCTGATCAGCAATTCTATCCGGCTGGCGGGCTGGTATACGCCCGGCATTTGGAAAAAACCGCTGCTGTGGAGTCTGTTTATTGCCTTCGCCGCCATCAATTTCGGCTTTTTGCTGATGGCGTTAACGCCGGTGCTGAAGCTGCCGCCGCTGGTGGTGCTTCATGCGTTTAGCGTCGGCGGTATCGGCCTCATCATCCTCAGCATGATGGCGCGGGTGACGCTGGGGCATACCGGTCGGAACATTCAGCAGCCACCTAAAACCGTACCGGTTGCTTTATTCCTCCTGATAGCGGGTGCGATGTTCAGGGTCATCGTGCCGTTGCTGACCAGCAGCGTTTACCCGATGTGGGTGGCGATTTCGCAACTGCTGTGGATTATCGCATTTTTAATCTTTCTCATCAGCTATTTACCCATGCTCGTTAAACCGAGAGTGGACGGCCAGTTTGGTTGAAGCCAAACGCTGGTAATCATCGCAAACCCCCTCACGGAGATCCCCCCATGAACGACAACGAACACTCCTCATACCCCGCTGACGAAACCCCGGAAAGCACCAGTCGCCGTAAATTTCTGGGCGCGGCAGCGCTGACCGGCCTCACTGGCGCGGGCTTGGCGACCGGTTTGGCCGCACTCGGTTCCGGCGAGGCCAAGGCGGAAAAGGAAGAAGAAGGTGAAAGGGAAGCGGATAAATTTGAAGTCCCGCCGGGCCAACTGGACGATTACTACATCTTCTCCAGCGGCGGCCATTCCGGTGAAGTGCGGATTTACGGCCTGCCGTCCGGGCGCACCATCAAGCGGATTCCAGTGTTCAACATCGACCCGATGGTCGGCTGGGGCATCACCAACGAATCCAAGAAAGTCATCGGCACCAAGCCGGACGGCTCGCTTAAATACATCACCGGCGATACCCACCATGTTCATGGTTCTTACACCGACGGCACCTATGACAGCAGATACCTTTGGGTAAACGACAAGATTCATGGGCGGCTGGCGCGCATCCGCATGGACTATATGGAATGCGACAAGATTACTGAGTTGCCCAACATGCAGGGCTTTCATGGGCTGTTCCCCGACAAACGCGATCCGGTCGATCCTAAAATCAACCGTACCACCCGCGTGTTCTGCGGCGGCGAGTTCCATGTACCGCTGCCCAACGATGGCCGGGATATGGACGATTCCAAGAAATGGGCCTGCCTGTTTAGCTGCGTGGATGCCGACAGCATGGAAGTCCGCTGGCAGTGCAAAGTGACCGGCAACATGGATTTGGTCGCTACCTCTTACGACGGCAAGCTGGCGGCGGCCAATCAGTACAACACCGAAGGTGGCGCGATTTACACCGACATGATGTCCGCCGAGCGCGACGCGGTGGTGTTTTTCAATATCGAGCGCATCGAAGCGGCGATTAAAGCGGGGAAATTTATCACTATCGGCGATTCCAAAGTGCCGGTGGTTGATGGCACCAAAGACGCCAACCCCGACCCAAAAACCGCGCTGGTGTGTTATGTGCCGGTGCCGAAAAACCCGCACGGCGTCAATATCACCCCCGACGGCAAATACTTTATCTCATCCGGCAAACTATCGCCGACCGCCAGTGTGACTGAAACCGCGCTGGTGCATAAATGGTTTGCGGGTGAATTGAAAGAAGCCCGCGATACTGTGGTGGCGGAACCGGAAATCGGTCTCGGCCCGCTGCATACCGCGTTCGATGATAAAGGCAACGCCTATACCACGCTATTTCTCGACAGCCAAATCGTAAAATGGAATATCGACAAGGCTATTGCACAATTCAAAGGTGATAAGAAAATCCAGCCAGTACTGGATCGGGTTGATGTGCATTACCAGCCCGGCCACGGCTATAGCTCAATGGGTGAAACCAAAGAAGCTGACGGCAAATTCTTCAACTCCGGCAATAAATTCTCCAAGGATCGCTTTTTGCCGGTGGGGCCGCTGCACGTCGAAACCGAGCAGTTAATCGACATTAGCGGCGACAAGATGAAGCTGATTCATGACCACACCGCTTATCCTGAACCGCACGATGCCATCATCGTCCGCCGCGATTTGGTCAAAACCAAGCAGATTTACAGCATGGATGAGTTCCCGAATGCGGTAAAGAACTTTACTGACAGCAAAGTGGAACGCAACGGGAATAAAGTCACAGTCTATCTGGCCTCGGTTGCGCCGCAATACAGCATGACCAATTTCAAGGTCAAGAAAGGCGATGAAGTCACCATCATCCTGACCAATCACGATAAGGTTGAGGATTTGACTCACGGCTTCGCCATTCCCAAATACGATATTAATTTCATTGTCAATCCCCAGCAAACAGCCTCGGTGACCTTTATTGCTGACAAGCCGGGTGTGTATTGGTGTTATTGCAGCCATTTCTGCCATGCGCTGCATTTGGAAATGCGTAGCACCATGTTTGTTGAAGCTTAATTCTTTTCATTAGGCGCGGGATGGGCAATCCCCGTCCCGCCGCTGTTAAGCCGCCTTTCATGAACGTCCACTCGGTATTGCCTTATCCTAAAGCGCATAGAACGCCTGCCATCGGCTTCATTTTCTTGGTGCTGCTGCTGTTCCCGCTCCTTGCCGCCGCCTCATCCTACGAAGCACCGCTGCCAGCGCAATTATCGACTGACCCCGATTTATGCGCTTATGCGCCCTGCAAGGACATCATGCCGGAGGCCGACAGCTTTTCAACCCGCAAAGGTAAACCGGCCTATGTCGAGGCGTACCACAACCGGCAATTGATCGGCTACGTCTTTCTGTCCACCGACATCGTGGATATTCCGGCCTATTCCGGCAAGCCAGTGGTCACGCTATTGGGGATGGATGCAGCGGGTAAAATCATCGGGGTGAAGATTCTTAAACACAGCGAACCGATTTTATTGGTCGGTATTCCCGAATCGGAATTGACCAAATTTATTAAGCAATTCGTCGGGCGTTTCGCCTGGGATAAGGTGGAAATTGGTAAAGCCCGCAGCGGTGAAGGCTTCGTCGGCATTGACGCCATTACCGGCGCGACCGTGACAGTCATTGCTCAAAATCAAGTCGTCATGCGTAGCGCCTACGAAATCGCCAAGCAAACCGGCATTGTTCAACCCATTCCCAAACCGCAGGCGCAATTCACCACTATTCAGGAAAAATTGAATTGGGATGCCTTGCTCAAGGAAGGCAGTGTTCAGCATTTGCGGGTGATGCCGAAGGATCTGGAATTGGGCGAGGGTAAGGAACCGTATATCGATTTGTATTTCGGCTATCTCAATGCGCCGAATGTCGGGCCTAATGTTCTCGGTGAGCGCAACTATCAGCGGCTTATGGCCGATCTCAAACCCGGCGAACATGCGATTTTTATTATCGCCAACGGCAGCAGTTCCTTCAAAGGTTCTGGTTTCGTGCGCGGCGGCATTTATGACCGGATTCAGGTTTCGCAGGAAATGGATACCTTCACCTTCCGCGATACCGATTATCTGAATTTGTACGGGATTAGCGCCGCCGGTGCGCCGCGTTTCCGCGAATCCGGCATCTTCATCATTCGCAGTCCGAGTTTCAGCGCTGCCTATCCGTGGAGCCTGGTGTTTCTGGCCAATAAACAGGATAAGGAAACCGGCGCCAAGACCTTCATCAATTTCGACCGGGAATACTGGCTGGCCCCGCGCTATCTGCAAGGCGGCCATCCCAAATTGGTAAAACCAGACCCGACCTGGTTAAAAGTGTGGAAAGCCAAATGGCTGGAAATTCTCCTATTCGTGCTGCTATTGATCGGCGTGACTGTGGCGCATGTCCGGCGTGATGATTTAACCCGCCGCTCGACTCATAAAGACAAGCGCTGGGTGGCGTATCCCAAGTATTTCTTTTGGACGGTGAGTGTGCTGTTCGTGGGCTATTACGCCATGGCCCAACCGAGCATCACCCATGTGCTGACCTGGTTTCACTCGATCATTTTCCAATGGAAATGGGAGTTGTTTCTGTCCGATCCGCTGATCTTTATTTTCTGGTGGTTCATCATCATCACCACGCTAATTTGGGGACGGGGCTTGTTCTGCGGCTGGTTGTGTCCTTACGGCTCATTGACTGAACTGGCCTACAAGATCACCCGTGCTTCGGGTTTCAAACGCTTTCAGTTCTTTCTGCCCAAACCGCTGCACGACAAACTGAAATGGCTTAAATACGGCGTATTCGTCGTGTTGCTGCTGGTGTCGTTCTATTCGATGGGACTGGCGGAAAAGATGGCGGAAATCGAGCCGTTCAAAACCACCTTTTTGGTCGGCGTGCTGAATCGCTCGTGGCCATTCGTGCTGTTCTGGCTGGTGCTGTTTGGCGCGTCAATGTTGACCGAGCGGCCGTTTTGCAAATACCTCTGTCCGCTCGGCGCGGGGCTGGCGATTCCCTCGCAGTTCCGCCTGTTCGGCTTGAAGCGCAAAACCGAATGCCAAACCTGCAAAGCCTGTGCGGCGGGTTGTGGTTCGCTGGCGATTGACGCGCAAGGCCGCATCGACCAGCGAGAATGCCTGCTCTGCCTGGACTGCATGGTGCTGTATTACGACACCCACGCCTGTCCGCCCCTGTCCAAGGAACGCAAGCGCCGCGAGCGAGCCGGCCTGCCGCTGACGCCGATTTCCGCCAAGGGTTATTTCATTCTCATCGTTTCCGAGCCGACTCCTACAGCGGCGGCCAGTGGGCAAAGTTGAAGGCATTTGATACGGTAGCCCCACAGCTTTCTGAAGATCGAGATTTGTTGCAGAAGATTGTTAATGTGGTGGCTCAAAACAGGAGAATGGGTCTATGTTCACCTTTGATCGTATTACCTTCGATCTGAACCAAATGGGTGGTCGTGCGTGTATTCGCGGCTTACGAATTACTGTCGCCCTGGTCGTGAATTTAATCGCCAATGGCATGAGTGTCACTGAGATTTTGAAGGATTATCCTGATCTTGAGGAAGAAGATCTTCGGCAGGCTCTGCACTATGCGGCATGGCTGGCGGAAGAAAGCATCCACCCAGCAGAACCGTTGCTGTCCGCATGAAATTTCTGGCGGATATGGGCATCTCGCCCAGGACGGTCACGTTTTTGAATTCTCTGGGTCATGACGCTATCCATCTTCGGGAGCAGGGACTGGAACACTTGTCAGACCCGGACATTTTGTACAAAGCGCTGGAGGAAGGGCGTATTTTGCTGACCCACGATCTGGAATTTCGGTGATCTGGTCGCCGCCAGTGGCGATTGTTTGCCCAGTATGGTGATTTTTCGTCTGCGGAACATGCGGCCTGACCATGTTCATGAGGTGCTTTTGCGGATTTTGAAACGCTATTCGGATGAGCTAAACCAGGGCGTCATCCTGAGTGTCGCTGAAGGGCAGGTGCGCCTGCGATTTCTACCGATCAACCTGCCTCGAACCTAGTCTGGATGTCTGGAAAGAGCGATGCCGCCGCATAGCTGGAACGTAGCTGATTGCGCCATTGTTGTATCTGTTGATCACCAGTTTTTCGTTGACAGCCTGCGTCCGGTTATTGATTCAAAAAATGATTTTCCTGACTCGCAATCGGATGGAAGATCGGCGTTTCGGGGCAGGGTGATCGGATTACCGGGCCTGTTAGCTATCGCCTTGTTTTTGGCAACGCTCTACGCTGCCGCAGCGGAATGGACCGTTCATCCCGGTGAATCGATCAGCGCCGCCGTGCAAGCGGCGGCGGCGGGCGATACGGTGCAGGTCGAGCGCGGCGCTTATATCGACCATGTGCTCATCGACAAACCGCTGCGGCTGCAAGGCGTCAACCGCCCCACCCTCAGCGGCGACAATCAGGGCGATGTCATCCGCATCAAGTCGCCCGATGTGGTGACTGACGGCTTCATCATCCGCGATAGCGGGGACAATCTCACCGAGCAGAACGCCGGGATTTATGTCGAACCGGGATCGCATCGGGCCATCATTCGCAACAACGATTTCGCTTATACCCTGTTTGGGCTGTGGCTGGAAAAGGCCAACGATTTGGAAATCACCAATAATCTGATTACCGGCAAGCGTGATTTAGCCTCAGCCCAGCGCGGTAACGGCATTCAACTTTACAACTGTTATCGGGCCAAGATTATTGGCAACAACGTCAGTTTTGTCCGCGATGGCATTTATGTAGACGTGTCGTTTAATTCGCTGTTTCGTGCTAACAAAATGCATCACGTTCGCTATGGCACCCACTACATGAACTCCCACGATAATATCTGGGAGGACAACGACACCTATAAAAATCGTGGTGGATTGGCGCTAATGGAAGTGCGGCGGCAAATCGTCCGCAATAACCGCGCCTGGGACAATTCCGACCACGGTATCATGTTGCGCACCATTCAGGATTCAGTGGTGGAAAACAACATCGTAGTCGGCAACAGCAAAGGTTTTTTTATCTACGACGCCGAATACAACACCCTAAAAAATAATCTGGTGATGGGCAATCGCATTGGTGTCCATTTATGGGCTGGTTCCATTCATAACGACGTGGACAGCAATGATTTCATCCACAACCGTGACCAGATTCGCTATGTCGCCACCCGCAGCGAGGAATGGGGCAAGGAGCGCGGCAATTACTGGAGCAATTACGTCGGCTGGGACGCCAACGGCGACGGCGTGGGCGATACCCGGTATGAAGCCAACGATGTGGTGGATCGGCTGAACTGGAAATACCCGCTGGTCAAGCTGCTGCTGAACAGCCCGGCGGTGCAGAGCTTGCGACTGATTGCCCGCCAATTCCCGCTGTTGCGCGGACCCAGCGTGGTGGACAAGCACCCGCGAATCCACCCTTTTCGGCCCAACTGGAGCGATTGGCTTGGCATACAACGCGATTGAAATCCAGGGCGCGGTCAAACACTTCGGCCCGACTCGTGCGGTGGACGGGGTGGATTTGACGGTGCGCACCGGTGAACTGTTCGGCCTCATCGGCCATAACGGCGCAGGTAAAACCACCCTATTCAAAATGATGCTGGGCTTGTTACCGCCGACCCGGGGCGACATTCGCATCGACGGCCAGCCGGTGCGCGGCGACGCTTTCCGCGAGGTGCGCCGCCGCATCGGTTATCTGCCGGAAAGCCTGGCGTTGTACGACAACCTGTCCGGGCTGGAAATCATGCAGTTTTTCGCCCGGCTGAAAAACGCCGACCTCGCGTCCTGCCTGCCCTTGCTGGAGAAGGTCGGATTGGCCGATGCGGCGCGGCGACGGGTGCGCGGCTATTCCAAAGGAATGCGCCAGCGGCTCGGTTTCGCTCAAGCCCTGCTTGGCTCGCCGCGTCTGCTGTTTCTCGACGAACCGACCAACGGCCTCGACCCGCAAGGCATCCGTGAGTTCTACCAACTGCTGCGTGAGTTACGGGAACAGGGCGTGACCGCGCTGCTGTCTTCGCACATTCTGGCCGAAATTCAATTGCGGGTAGACCGGCTGGCCTTGATGAAAACCGGCAAGATGCAGGCGTTGGGCACGGTGGCGGAATTGCGCGAAGCGCTCAATCTGCCGCTGGATTTCCAACTGACGCTAGCGCCCGGCGCGGGTGAGTCATTGCAGCGGGCGCTGGCCGGGCAACCGGCAGCCAGCGTGCAGCTTGATAAGGATACGGCGCACGTCCGCTGTCCGCGTGAACACAAAATGGCGCTCTTGCACCTGCTGACAAATCTGGAGGATTCCGTTGTGGATTTGCAGATCCGGGAACCCTCGCTGGAAGATGTCTTTCTCGGCTACAGCGACGCCGCCTGATGAAAAAAATTGCTATCGAATTCAAACCAATCAGCGTGATCGCGGGCAAGGAATTCTGGGATCGCATCCGCAATCGCTGGGTGTTGGCGGTGGCGGTGATTTTTACCGTGTTCGCGCTGGTGATTGCCTATTTTGGCGCGGCCCAACAGGGCGCAGTCGGCTTTCGCGGCATGGATGTCACCATCGCCAGTCTGGTCAGCCTGGTGATTTATCTGGTGCCGCTGATTGCCCTGATTCTGGGCTATGACGCCATCGTCGGCGAGCGGGAGCGCGGCTCACTGGAACTGCTGCTGTCCTTGCCGATCACCCGCTTTGAACTGCTGATCGGCAAATTTCTGGGGCTGGCGGGCGCGTTGTCCTTTTCCACCCTGGCGGGCTTTGGCCTGGCCGGTGTGCTGCTGTCCTATCAACTCGGCGCGACCGCGCTCTATCACTACGCCGGCTTCATGCTGAGCGCCCTGTTGCTGGGGATGGCGTTTCTGAGCATCGCCATTCTGGTGTCGGTCATGGCCAGCGACCGGATGCGCGCCAGCGGGGTCGCTATCGGCCTGTGGTTTTTCCTGGTGCTGGTCTATGACCTGCTGCTGCTCGGTCTCCTCGTTCTGGCTGAAAAGCGCTTTAGCCTGAGCTTCTTTCCCGTTCTGCTCTACCTGAATCCAGCCGATATTTTCCGCATTCTCAATGTGTTCGGTTTCAAGGAAGTGCGGGATTTATATGGATTGGCGACCGTGCTGCCGGCGGCGCTGGCGAGTCCCTGGATGCTGGGCAGCGCGATGGTGTTGTGGATTGTCGCGCCACTCGGCGTAGCGGTGTGGAGGTTCAAATGAAGCGTGAAAGCCTCGCGTGGCGCCTGACTTGCCTGACTCACCGGTCGCTGTCTGTGGTGCTGATCAGCGGTATCCTGGGGCTGGCGGGTTGCGGTGAGGACATCAAACCCAACGCACAGGAAATCACCGCAGGGACTTTTTGCTCACTGGATGGAATGCTGTTGCAGGATTATCCGGGGCCAAAGGCGCAGATTCATTACGATCAGGGTGAGCCGGATTTTTTCTGCGACACCATGGAAATGTTTGCGATCTACCTGGAGCCGGAACAAAAAAAACGGGTAGTAGCGCTCTACACGCAGGATATGGGTAAGGCCGACTGGACCAGGCCGCAAGGCTATTGGATCGATGCTAAAACCGCGTTCTATGTGACGGGAAGCCGACGCGCCGGTTCGATGGGGCCAACGTTGGGATCATTTGCCAGAGAAGAAGATGCCAGGGAATTCATCAAGCAGTACGGTGGTCAAATGTTACGTTTTGATCAAGTACGACCTGAAACAGTGACACTTGATGGTGGCGTTCTGCATGACGAACGGATGTAACAATAGAAAATATTGACCTACTAAAACGCAAAGTTATTAAAATGTTTCAAAATGAATAGCATTAAAGCTCGCTTCGTTTCATTCTGAAACAATTACTGCTTTAGTTACACGGTTTTTACCAGAAAAAATACCCCCATAAAAATTTATAGCATGATTTTAATAAGGTTTTATAAAACTTAGACTTATCCACTCCATTGGCATGATTTTCGCTCAGTCTATAGTGCCGGGATAGGCATCAGACGACGGGGTGAGGTAAAGGGAGAATGGAAACGGATAGCCTCACCTGTTCCTTTCAATAGGCTCGGTGTGCTTATGGCAATAATCGGATAGCGATATCCCTCCAAGAGCCTATCACGGCACTACAAGGATGTATTTACGATAGCGAAACGGGGTATGAAAATTATGGGTTTGGTAATGACCGACCGTACCAAGAGACCTTAAAATTTAATCTCTTGGGACGGCCGGTTTCGCTTTATGGGGGCTAAAAAAGCTGGCCAAAATCTACCAGCCTGGCTTAAACGGTCAGGCGGTTATACAGCCGCACCAACTGACGCGGTAAATCTTCGGGATGGCGGATCAACACGAAGCCATCTTTACCAAACAAATACGGCAGATAATCGTCGGCCTCCTGATCAATGGTCACGCAAAATGGATGCAGCCCCTTGCGGCGGGCTTCCAACAATGCCATTCGCGTATCCTCGATCCCATAACGCCCCTCGTAATGATCCAGGTCGTTCGGTTTACCGTCGGTGAGTAGCAACAACAGGCGACGGCTGGCGATTTGTTGCCCCAGCAGGGCCGTCGCATGGCGCACAGCGGCACCCATGCGGGTGTAATAGCCCGGCTTGATGGCGTTGATGCGGCCGCGAATCGAAGAGGTGTAGCGTTCCCCGAAGGTCTTGATGCGATGCAAGCGCACATGCTGGCGCTTACGCGAAGAAAAACCGTATAAAGCAAAGCGGTCGCCGGTGACGGCCAGCGCTTCGGCAAACAGAAACAAGCTGTCGCGGATCACCTCAATGACCCGGCCCTTGTTGTTGACCCAGGCATCGGTAGACATCGACAAATCGGCCAGCAGCAGACAAGCCAGGTCGCGTTCCTGGCGGGCCAGTTGCCGATAGCAGCCCTGTTCGTGCTGCTGGCCATGACCCGCGCAATCGGCGGCATGGCGGACGCAGGCATCCAAGTCCAATTCCTCACCATCCGGTTGCGCGCGTCGCCAGCCGCGACTGGGGCGTAAAATTTCAAATTGCCGCCGTAACCGGCGCGCGTCGCGGTGCAAACTCAGCGGTAGCTCACACGGCGCGGCATGGCGAGCCAACATTTCCTGTACGCAACAGTAATCCGCCAGCAAGGTCTGTTTACGGTAATCCCATTCCGGCCATTGAATGCCTGGCCCTAACGGTAAATCGTCGTGGCTGGCGGAGGGCAAATCGAGATCGAAGCGCACCCGTGAAGCGGTGGTGGAACTGTCCTGGGTGATGCTTAAAACGTCCATTTCATCCGCCGTTCGGGCTGCATCCGCTGCCGGGTCGTCATCGGTCGGGCGATTGACCCGCACGTATTCGGCCCAGGACAACAGGCTTTCCGAGCGAAACGGCGACAGAAAGCTGTTTTGCCGTTCCGGTAGCGTGCTGCGTTCGGCGCGACGACGCTGGCGGTCGCGTTCGGCCGGCGCACCAGCCCCGGCGTGCGCCTCGCTGTCCCGACGCGGCGTTTGTCCGGGGGCCACAGTGGGAACTGGATAGAGCCAGAGCGGCACCGGTGGCGGCGGACGCCGGGCGGTGGGCATTTCCAGTACGCTGCCCGGTTTATGCAGGGCCTGGCGCAACAGGTTTTCCTGCGCGGCTTCGTCCGCTGGCAGCCGTTCAGGCACCATCCGCAACGCCAGCGCGGCAGCGACTAACCGCCGGTAGCGGACTTGCAGGCCGGGATAGTCTGCTAAAACGATCAGCGTTCCCTGCTGGTTCTGTTGCCACCAGGGCGCATCAGGATCAAGCTCGTCGTGAGTGGCCGCCAGGGCGATCAGCCAGAAATAGAGATCACGATTCAATTCACGCGACGGGAAAAGCGCGATTCTGGCGGGCAACTGCAAGGTTTCTGCGTCACGGCTGGCAAAATCGGCTTTTTCGCCTGATCCGGCGATCCGCGCCAGCCAGCCACGCCGTGCGCCATGCCGCCGGGCGGTGGTTGCCGCCACTCGCAAGCCAGGATCGCCGCCAAAGGCGCGAAACAGCAGGCCAGCGGTTTTCTCGATGTCGGCCAGGGCAACCGCCGCATCGGCATACTGCTGTTGCGCGGCGCGGGTGATGAAGCGGTGCCACAGTGCGCCGACGTGCTCTTCCAAGTGAATCGGCCCCTGGCAGGGCTGGCCGCAATGCAGTCAGCATGATGGATCACGGACGCCGGGGCTGAAAACCCCGGCGTCCCGTTGAGCAGGCAAAGCGTGCTCGATCTTAAAAACTCAAAAGCCCGCTGTTACTTGCAAATGCCGGCCTCCTTGCCAGTGGGAATATCGCATTTCTTGGAAACGCACACGACATCGCGCTTGCACGGCGCGCCCGCCGCCTGGGGCGGCTTGCAGACCGGCGGGGTCAAAGCCAATATGCACACCTCGCCATTTTTGCAATCCTTATCTTCTTTGCATTGATCTTCTGCGAAAGAGACTTGCGCCAGGGACACCGACAAAATCATGGCTGGGAATAAAAGTTTCTTGAACATGTTGTAAGTCCTTCTGGATGGTAAAGAGAGCAATGGCCTCATCGGATTTCAGCAAACCAGCAGAGGCGTACATCCAAAGCAATCTGATTCACAGGGGGATTGCCCTGGATTTCTGAGCGGCGGATTCACTCGCCAGCAAACCTTGTGAGCCATCCGCCTGTAACGCTTTCTGACCGTCGATCCAGGTGAGCAGGCTACCGTTTGGATTGTTACGCTGCACGCTGTGACAGGCGTCGATGCACTGGCCGCATTGGGTACAGGCGAACATCAGCCGCTTGATGGTGCGTGGCTTGAGGCGCATCGGGCAGACATGATCGCAAAACGACGGACAACTGGCGCAATCGCGGGCGCGTTCGCGTTGATAGCCCACCACCATCGCCCGACGATTGCTCATCCACGCCAGGCTTTGAAACATTCCCACCGCACAGGCATAGCGGCAGAACAAGTGCCGGGCCAAGGTGAATTCGGCAAAAAGTGCCGCCGTACCGACACCGATGAATAATCCTTGATTACGGGTCAACGTGCCATTGAACAAGTTGCCGTAGACCTCCGCTGGGGGAAGCAGATACGTCAGCAGCGCCACCGCCCACAGGAAGGCAAAGGCCAGAGCGAACGGTAGGCTTAACAGCCAATAGCGGCGGTCGGTGGGAGCCGGGGTACCGTCGGGATGCCAGGCTGGCCCCGGTTTTTTATCCCAAATGCTTTGCTTGCCGCTGGCTTTGCGCACCAATTGGTTGATGGTTTCCACCACCGAAAAATGCGGGCACAGCCAGCCACAATACAAACGCCCCCAGCGCCAAGCCACACCCAGCACTGTCGCGGCCACCAACAAGGCCGGCACGATGACCCGCAACAGAATATTGAGACTCATCTGGGCGTTATCAATTTTTCCGGCTAGATAGTCGTCCAGGCCTAGCGTCCACGGCTGCCCGAACACGATTAAATGGCCCGCGATCAGATCAAAGCGCAGCAGATCGAAAATCGGGGCGAATATGAACAAGATAAAGAATCCGCCCTGATAAAAAATCCGCTTGCGCTGAAAGGAGGTCATGAAGGTGTCTTATCCAACAAAGCTGGCGTTGACCACTTCGAGCAGCGCGGCGGCGGTCGGTTCGTCGTCGGTCAGCGCCTCCACCAGCGCCACGCGGCAGGCGGTGATTTGATCCATGCCGCCGTGAATCAGTTGGGCGGCATAAACCAGCAGGCGGGTGCTGGGTACCTCGTCCAGATCGTGGTCCTTCAAGGCGCGGAAGGAATGGGCGAGTTTGACCAGTTGGCTGGCAATAGCCGGATCGCAGCCGGTTTCGCCGATGACGATGGCCCGTTCCCGTTCCGGGCTGGGGAAATCGAAACGCAGCGCCAGAAAGCGTTGCCGGGTCGAAGGTTTCAGACTTTTTAGTAGGTTCTGATAGCCGGGGTTGTAAGACACCACCAGCATGAAAGCGGGTGGCGCCGCTAACAGTTCGCCAGTGCGCTCGATGGGCAATACCCGCCGGTCGTCAGCCAGGGGATGCAGCACCACGGTGGTATCCTTGCGCGCTTCCACCACCTCATCCAGATAGCAGATACCGCCCTCGCGCACCGCACGGGTCAGCGGCCCATCGCACCAGACCGTTGCGCCACCCTGCAATAAGTGCCGCCCGACCAGATCAGCAGCGGATAGATCATCGTGACAGGCCACGGTATGCAGCGGCAAACCCAGCTGCGCGGCCATGTGGGCGATGAAGCGGGTCTTGCCGCAGCCGGTCGGCCCCTTGATCAACAGCGGCAAGCGGTTACGCCAGGCCGCTTCGAAAATCGCGCACTCATCCCCGAATGGTTGGTAGTAAGGGACGGCAGCAGCGGCTGGGGATTTGGCAGAGCTTGGCATGGGTTTAGCGACCAAACAGCACCATCAAAAAAACCAGCGCCGCGAAGGAGAACCGCGACGCTGGGGCGTGGCCGCAAATCAAGTGGTGGCGGGTTGGCTGGCCACTGTGGCCGTCGGAGCCGGTTCGCTGACCTCGACCGTCTGCGGTTTGTCTTTGGCAAAGAAGCTATACAGATACACGCCCAGCCCGATCAGGAACACCAGCCCGGCCAGTTCGCGCAGCCAGTAAAAGATATGCAACTGATCCTGCACCTGCATAAACGATTGCGGATTTGGAATGATTCGTTGCAGCCAGGATTGCAGGATACCGGCGGCGGTCAAAAACAGCGTGATAAACACCATCGAAACCGTCATCAGCCAGAACGCCCACATTTCCAGCACCTGCGCCCGCTCCGGGTTCACCTCGCGGCCCCGCAGAATCGGCATGGCGTAAGAAATGATGGTCAGCACTACCATCACATACGCGCCATAAAAGGCCATGTGACCGTGCGCGGCGGTGATCTGGGTACCGTGGGTGTAGTAGTTGACCGGGGCCAGCGTGTGTAGAAAGCCCCACACACCGGCGCCGAGGAAAGCCATCACCGCCGTACCCAGCGCCCACAGCGTCGCAGCCTTGTTGGGATGCTGGCGGCGGCGACGGTTGACCATGTTGAAGCAGAACACCACCATCGCAAAGAACGGCAACGGTTCCAATGCCGAGAAGAAGCCGCCCCACCATTGCCAATAGCCTGGCGCACCGATCCAGTAATAATGGTGGCCGGTGCCGACCAGCCCGGTCACCAGCGCCAGGGTGATGATGACGTACAGCCATTTCTCGATCACTTCCCGATCCACGCCGGTAATCTTGATCAGCACGAAACCGAGAATCGCGCCCATGATGAGTTCCCACACGCCCTCAACCCACAGATGCACCACCCACCACCAGAAATACTTGTCTTTCACCAGGTTGGACGGGTTGTAGAACGCAAACAGGAAGAACCCCGCCAGACCGATCAGACCGGTCAACAGGATGATGGTGATGGCGGTCTTACGGCCTTTAAGAATCGTCATGCCGATGTTGTACAGAAACGCCAGCGCCACCACGACAATGCCGAGCTTGGTGGGTAAGGGTTGCTCCAGAAACTCGCGGCCCATCGTCGCCAGCAGGTTATTGCCGGTCATCTCGGCCAGCGACGCATACGGCACGGAGAGATAACCAACGATGGTCAGCGCCCCGGCGATCAGAAAAATCCAGAACATCAGATGCGCCAACAAAGGGCTGTGTAGCTCGGTTTCCGATTCTTCCGGCACCAGGTAATAGGCCGCGCCCATGAAGCCGAACAGCAACCAAACGATCAACAGGTTGGTGTGCACCATGCGGGCGATGTTGAACGGAATGGCCGGAAACATGAAATCGCCGATCACGTATTGCAGGCCCATGATCAGACCGAACAGAATCTGCCCCACGAACAAGCCAATCGCGGCGATGAAATAAGGCTTGGCCACCGCCTGGGATTTGTATTGCAATAATTGCATGATGATTTTTTCCTCTGTGGTGAGCCGAGGTTCAACCTTCGACGTTTGGCGGCCAGTTTTCGGTATTGATTTCTGAAGTCCATTTCAGAAACGCCACCAGATCGTCCAGTTGGGCGTCGGTGAAGTTGAATTGCGGCATCTGGCGACGGCCTGGCACCTTGGTCGGTTGGGCTTTGATCCAGACTTTGATGAAGGCATCGCCCCGGCGTTTGTAGACGTTGCCCAATTCCGGCGCGAAGTAAGCGCCCTCGCCCAGCAAGGTATGGCAGCCGATGCAATTGCGGGTTTCCCACAAATGCTTACCGCGCGCGACCTGTTCGGTCAGGTTGGCGGCGTTGGACCGTTGTGGGACTTTCCAGGTAGTGTGAAAAGTGAGCGCGAGAAACAGTAGCACCGAAAACAGCGTGCCGCCGTAGAAGATATTGCGCGCCATCGATTTGGTGAAAAATTGGCTCATGAGCACCTCGTGATCCGGCGATGATGCAAACCGCCCGCGCTCACCGCGAACGGGCGGAAACAGTCGCCATTCTCTGGAAAACGGAACTGTTCTTCCTTGATGAAGATCAAGGAACCGGGGTCTCGGAACTTACAAAATAGTTGCTAATTTTTTGAATTTTTTGCATTGAATGGGGGAAAACGTCGTGGCTATCGCTGAATTTCTCACAGCCGAACACCGTTGTTGCGATGAAAATTTTGCTGTTGTCGAAGAAGCGGCCCAGGCGGGTGATACCGCCCGCTGCCAGCGGGAGTTCCAACAGTTCCAGGCCGCGATGGAGTGGCATTTCCAAAAGGAAGAAGAAGAACTTTTCCCCACCTTCGAGCAGACCACCGGCAACACGATGGGGCCGACCCGGGTGATGCGGCTGGAACACCAGCAAATGCGGGAAGCCCTGGCCGAGATGCAGGGCGCGCTCGGCCAGGGCGATCTGGATGAGTTTCTGGGTCAGTCCGAGACGCTGCTGATCCTGATGCAGCAGCACAACATCAAGGAGGAGCAGATTCTCTACCCGATGTGTGATCGGTTTTTAGCGAGCAATGCGGCAGCGGTCATTGCGGCCATGCAAGCCGTGTCGGCCCATCCGCCCGCATGAGCGCACCGCCGGATCTGGTGGTGGACGGGCGGGGATTGGAACCGCCGGAGCCGATGGAATTGGTGTTGGCGGCACTGGATGGCTTGCAACCGGGCCAGCGCATCCGTTTCCTGATCCATCGCCAGCCTTACCCGCTCTACGATATTTTGCGCCGCTACCGCTACCAGTACGAAACCACGGCGCTGGCCGATGGCAACTTTGAAATTCTGATTTCCGGGCCATGATTCCCTCTGCCGGACTCTCCCTCGAACAAGCGCCGCCGTTTAGCGTACCGCTGCGCTTTTTCCTGACCGCGCCCTGGTTTTTGGTGTTGGCGGCGCTGTTGATGCTGTGGCAGGGACCGGGCATTTTCGCCAGCCGCTGGCTGCCCGCCACCTTGGCGCTGACCCATCTGCTGACCCTCGGTTTTATGGCCCAGGTGATGCTGGGCGCTTTGATGCAGATGCTGCCGGTGGTGGTCGGCGTGGTGGTGCCGCGCCCGCGACTGATCGCGGCGTTGATTCACATTCTGCTGACCTTGGGGACGTTGGCGCTGGCGCTCGCGTTTTTAGCCAGCAGCCCCTTTGGCTTCCAAATCGCGTTCGGTTTGTTAGGCGTGGCGTTCGGCGTGGCGTTGCTCGCTATCCACGTCGCGCTGTGGCGGGCGCCGGTCGCCAACGGCACCGTCATCGCCATGCGTTGGGCGTTGCTGGCGTTACTGGTGACAGTCAGTTTGGGGTTGTTGTTGGCGGGTTTTTTTGGTTGGGGTTGGCGTGTATCGGTGGTGATCGCAACCGATTTGCACGCTGTCTGGGGCTTGATCGGTTGGGTGGTGTTGCTGGTGGCGGGCGTGGCCTATCAGGTGGTGCCCATGTTCCAGATCACCCCGCCGTATCCGCCGCAGTTCGTCCGGGGTTTTGCCGCATTGGTAGGCGGGGGGCTGGCGCTGTGGTCGGTCTGTAGGGTGGAGCAATGGTCGACAGCGATGAGGGTAACTGGTACGGTGCTAGCCGTTGGCTTGGCGGTCTTTGCCGCAACGACCGGGCGCTTATTGGGGCAGCGCCGCCGCAAAATCGGCGATCCCACCTTGAGTTACTGGCGAGTCAGCATGGCGAGTTTAGCGGTGACGGCGCTGTTATGGCTGTCATCGCGGCTGATTCCGACCTGGGCGCAAGCGCCGCAGACTGATCTCTTGTTGGGCATTCTGCTGATTTTTGGCTTTGCGGTCGCCGTCATCAACGGCATGTTGTGCAAGATCGTGCCGTTTCTGGCCTGGTTTCATTTGCAGGCACAGCTTTTGGGGCGGGCCAGGATTCCCAACATGAAACACCTGTTGCCGGACGCAGCGATTCGGCGGCAGGGCTGGGCTTATCTGGCCGCATTCCTGTTGCTGCTGGCGGCCGCCGTTGATCCGGCGATTTTTACTTATCCCGCCGCGCTGGCTTTAGGGGTGACCGGCGCCTGGCTGGGCGTCAATCTGGCGGGTGTGGGGCAAATTTATCACCGCTTGTTGCAATCGTTGCCTGCCGAAGCAAAATCGGCTTGAGCAGATGCTCTTTCTCGCTGCCTTGTGTTCAGACTAGACCCGTCATCAGGCCGAAGCCGATCAACAGCATCATTCCCGCCACCACCCGTTGCACGGTGCGCAGCGTGATCTTTTTCAGCAGGCGCGTTCCAATCATCACCCCCGCAAACGCGCACAGCGTACCTACCGCGACCGGCAAAACCAGCTCCTGTGACCGGCTGAAGTGATCGGCCAGGAAGCCGCTGCCGTAGACCAGCAGCCGCGTAATATCGACGATGATCGCCAGCACAACGCCGGTTGCCACGAAGGCTTCTTTCGATAAACCCAGCTTGATCAGAAAGGCCGCGCGAAACGGGCCTTGATTGCCGGACAAGCCGCCGAAGAAACCCGATAACACCCCACCGAGCGGCAGATAACGCGCCGGAAATGCCAGAGCTTGAAAGCGTGGCCACAGTTCCAGCAAGGCGAAACCGATCATCAGCAGGCCCATGAGCATTTTGAGGACGGTGATTTCATGGCTGCTAGCGCCCCACTGATAAACCAGTAGCGGCGGCAACCGGTCGAAGCGGTCGAGCAGCAGCGCGCCGACCAGCGCCGCAACCGCCGCCGGTATCCCAAAACGGATGACGACGGTCCAGTCGGCCTGCTTCGCCAGCAGGGCGAATTTAAACAGATTGTTGGCAAAATGGACGATAGCGGTGGCGGCAACGGCCAGCGGCACCGGGAAAAACAGCACGAACACCGGTGTCAGCACCGTACCCAACCCGAACCCGGAAAACAAGGTGAGGGTCGATGCCAGTAGCGCTACGACCCCGATGATGAAGAGTTCCATGCGGGAAAGAGTCAGAAACCGGCAGGCCGCAATCCCGCAGCCCGCCGGGTTAAAACTAACCTTTTGGCAGGAGCAGCGCCACGTATACTGCCGCAAAAATCGCAGTGGTGATGACGCCGCTGATGTTGGCGCCCAGCGCGTGGGGCAGGACGATCACGCCCGGCGCTACCGACTTCTGCGCGACCTTGGCGGTCGTCGGTACGCAACTGACGCCAGCAATACCGATGACCGGGTTGTATTTCTTGCCCGACCAGTAATACAGCACATAGCCGCCCAGCAGTCCGCCGATACCGGAAATCAGCAGCGACAACATGCCCAGAATCAGCAGCTTCAACACCACCGGATTCAGGATGGTGCCTGCCTCGCACAGGATGCCTAACAACAATCCCAGGAAGAAGGTCGAACCATAGAGCACCGTGTTGGAGAACAGCTCATAGAAATTGGGTAAATCACTTTCACGGACGACCACACCCAGAAACAGCGAGAGAAGCAAGGGTGAAGCCACCGGGAACAGCAAGCTGAGCAACACACAGGCAATCACCGCAAACACCAGCTTTTCATTGGAGGTGATGGCGCGGGTTTTCTCCATTGGCATCGGCAGCGCCCGCAGATGTTCAGGCACCATCAGCTTGATGAGATAGGGATAACCCCCGTAAGCCAGGCCAAGATAGAGATAAGCCACCACCGTGATCGGTACGAACAGCGGTTTGGCCAGCATCAGCGAAGTAAACAGCACCATCGGGCCATCCGCGCCACCGATGATGGCAACCGATGCCGATTCTCCAGCATTCAATCCCATTGCCACCGCAATCGGATAGGTGAGCGCAGTACCCAGCTCGGCAAACAAAGCTATGATCATGCTTTGATAAGGCCGCGCCATCACAAAGCCCACATCTAGTAGCGTGCCGATACCCATGAACACAAAGCAGGCGATCAGGCCATTACTGAACATGAAGGTGTAGATCGGCTGGAGCCAGTCGATCTGCAAGATGTTCATTAGCGCATTAGTGTCCTGCGCCAGCGGCGCGACGTGTAGGGTGCCCGCCACTTGCGTGGGAATCGCCTGACCGGCGGCCTTGAGCGCCTCGAAGGTCATGCCGCTGGCCGGGTCCATGTTGTAGAAGAACATCACGCCCGCATTCACGGTCGCCATGCCCAGGCCCATCGGGATCATCAACAGGGCTTCCAATACGCCCTTACGGCCCAGATAAAACAACAAAAATCCCAGAAGAATCAAAAACACGCGACCGAAAGCCAGTTTGGGATCGGCAGAGAACTCATGAACAAGCGTGTTGATTCCCTGGAACAGGTCAAGAAAGTTCAGGGATTGCATAGGGAATACTCCCGCGTTAGCCGATAGTCAGCAACACCTGTCCGGCATCCACGGGATCACCCGCTTTGACCGCGATGCTACTCACGGTGCCGCCGCGTTTGGCCATGACCGGTGTGACCATCTTCATGGCTTCCAGAGACACCAGCTTGTCACCTTCGTTGACGACCTGGCCAACGCTGACGTGGATTTCCTGCACCACGCCACCGAGCGGCGCGACTTCATCACCCGCACCGGCGGCGGCAGGCGCGGCAGGGGCGGAAATGGCGGCGGGCGTGGCGGGGGCTACCGGGGTGGCAATGGCGGCTGCTACATTCATACTGCCCGGTGTCGGATACAGGTTTTGGGAGTCATCGGTGGAAATATCCTCGACCGCCACGATGTACTGCTTGCCCTCGACAGTGATACGGAATTTCTTCTCCATGGTGTGTTTCTCTCGTCAAAAGGTGGAATGGATAGGGATGTCAATATTCAATATTCAATGGGGTCCGCGCGGCAGATGCGAGGTGTGATGGGCGGCCCGCGCTTCGGAGGTCCAGCCAAAACCGTGATGGGCCATCTCGATGCGAACGATGCGGTGTGCGCCCATCATCATGGCCACAGCGGCGCTGATGGCAGCGATATGCTCTTGCGGGATGCCGACGACCGCCGGTCTTGCCCCGACAGTGGCCGGTTTGGCGGGGGCTTTGGCTTCGGCCTCGCCCGCTCGCCGCGACAGCACGATCACGATGCCGCGAATGATGGTGGCTACCAGCATCGAGATCACAATCACGATGCCGTAGATGATGAACATGTCGCCGATGGCGTCCCAAGTGGTGTAAGTCTTCATACGTGCAGTTCCGTTGGGTTGAAGGTCGCGCAGCGCTTACAGCGGGATACAGCCATGCTTCTTGGCCGGGCGCAATTCGCGCTTGTTCAGCAGCTTGCGCAATTCCAGGGCAATAGTGGCGCGGGTATCGGCGGGTTCGATCACGTCGGTGATGTAGCCGCGTGAGGCGGACATGTAGGGCGAGGCGAACTTGGTGCGGTATTCCTCCACCAATTCCTTGGTCTTGGCCTTGCGTTCCTTGGCGTCCTTGATGTCTTTCAGTTCACTGCGATACAGAATACCGACCGCCCCTTCCGCGCCCATCACCGCAATTTCCGCAGTCGGCCAGGCGTAAACCGCATCCGCGCCCATTTCTTGCGCACACATGGCGAGATACGAACCGCCGTAAGCCTTGCGCAAGATGATAGTGATTTTCGGCACCGTAGCGGATGCGTAGGTATACAGCATCTTCGCGCCGTGGCGGATGATGCCGCCGCGTTCCTGCTCGATGCCGGGCAGAAAGCCGGGCACATCCACCAGCGTCACGATGGGAATGTTAAAAGCATTGCAGAAGCGGATGAAACGGGAGCCTTTATCGGAGGCGTCAATATCCATCGCTCCGGCTCGCACCAGCGATTGATTGGCCAGTATCCCCACTACAATGCCTTGAATCCGGGCGAAGCCGACCACGATATTGCCCGCCCAACTGGCGTGGACTTCCAGGAAGTGACCGCCATCGACCAGCCGGTGAATGATCTGCTTGACATCCATCGGCTCGGCCGAGGTTTCTGGAATCAGCTCATTGATGCCTTCATCGGGCGACAGATCGAGATCGGGATAGGGCCGATGCGGCGGGTCTTCGGTGTTATTGGACGGCAGATAGCTCAACAGGGTCTTGGCGATCTGAATGGCGTGGCGGTCGTCTTCGGCGATGAAATGGACATTGCCGCTGACCGTAGCGTGCATCTCGGCGCTGCCGACTTCATCCAGACTGGTGGTGCGGCCCGTGACGGCCTTGATGACTTCCGGGCCGGTGATGAACATGTAAGCGTTGTGCCGGGTCATGATGATGTAGTCCATCAGCGCCGGTGAATACGACGCCCCGCCCGCGCACGGCCCGGCGATAATGGCGATTTGCGGCACCACGCCCGATAGCAGCACGTTGTTGTAGAACACCTCGCCGTAACCGGACAGCGCATCGACCGCTTCCTGAATGCGCGCGCCTGCGGAATCCTTGAAGGCAACGACCGGCGTCCCGGTCTTCAGCGCCATTTGCATGGATTGCACGATTTTCTTGGCGTGCATCTTGCCCAGCGTGCCGCCCATCACGGTGAAATCCTGACTGAAGGCAGCAACCTGACGACCGTCGACAAAACCGGTGCCGACGATCACGCCATCGGAGGGCAGTTCCTTATCCGCCAGGCCGAAATGTTTACCGGCGTGCTTGGCGTGGGTGGCGATTTCCTGGAAGGTGCCTTCCTGAAACAGCATCATCAGTCGCTCACGGGCGCCCAACAAGCCTTTTTCGTGGCGTTCCTTGATTTTGTCCTCACCGCCACCCGCCAAAACCTTGGCGCGACGTTCCCGTAGAATGTCCAGTTGCTTCTCGGAGAGCATAAACCTTACCTCTTGGCGTTCGTGTTGGATGGTAAATTGATAGTCACAAACCTTCTCTTCAGCCGGCATCGGGTCTATGGCCGATAATTTTTATTCTCTTCGAAGATACAGGATTGGCTTGGGGATAAATCTTGATCAGCACGTTGGGTTAAGGTTAGTCGAAATCTGGCCAAACGCGAGATTTCAACGACAACATACCAACGCACTCCATTAGTGAGAAACCATCGTTGCAGCGGGCTTGATCAGGCTAGCGATGACGTGGTTATGCGCGAGTCGTGCCGCTCTCCCTCCCCTTCTTGGGCCACCGACAAAGCTGATACGGTGGAAACCTGATCAGGAGTGGTGCGGATTAAATCGCAACGGCGGTGGGATCGCTTCATCGCCGCTTGGGTGAGAGCAAGCCGGGTGCGTTGGTTTTGCAATGCCCGATATCTAATCATCGCAGCACCTGCGCTGTTTCCCGTAGCGTTTGACTGTTGATGGCCGCGTGATAGTGAATGCTGTAATCGGAACCACGTTGCGCTTTCTTGATCATGCTTTCCAAATTGGGGCGCTTGTCGGCGGGCACCGGACCACTGCCCAAGCCACCGCCAAATTCGACGATGGCCGTCAGTTCGTTATGGAAAGCGGTTTCCAAATTGCCGATCCAATTGACCGGATGAAACAGTTGAAAGAACAGTCGAGTTTTGATGGCGGCAGGATCGGGGTCGTGAGCCACACCACTGTAATTGGAAAGAACGCGAACTGTGGGTTCAGCCATCGCGGCAGCATCCAGCACCGGGCGGAAGTGTAAGGCGGCGGCGATCATATAAAAGGTATGGAATGCCCCTTCCGTTTTGAGGCGAGTGGGCCGCTTCTTCGGAAAATGGCCGTGGGCGTCTTCGGTCAGCCGATCCAGGTCCTCTCCCCGGCCACCGACGACGGTTTGATCCGGCAGGTTACAGGCGGCAATCGCGCAGAAATGTTTTTCCGCCAGGTGTTTGACGTTATCGAGATGCAGCGGGAAGGCCAGCATTTCTCCCTCGCCGTAAGTGCCCATGCATTCACCGCGTTTTTGCACCAATCGCAGCGCGGTTTCAAAATCCAGTGCTCCCGCAGCCACTAAAGCGCAGTATTCGCCAAGACTATGACCTGCCGCTAAAATTGGCTTTACCCGATCATCGGTCAGCTCGCGGAAAACGGCCAGACAGACGAGCGAATGGGTCAACAGGGCTGGCTGGGTATGGCGGGTCAGTTTCAGGTCGTCTTCGGGGCCTTCCAGACAGAGCTTGAGCAGGTCATAGCCCACGATCTCATTAGCCTGCTGGTAAAGCCGTTGAGCCACCGGGAAATCCTGGATGAGGTCACCACCCATCCCCACATATTGAGAACCCTGCCCCGGAAAAACGAACATGATCTTCTGGTCTTGGCTCGACACGGCCTATGCCCCCTGAGAGTAATAGCAAACGTGCAAAGATACGGGCAAGTGAGCAACAAGGCAAGCCAACAAAGCGTCAATGAAATGTTTCATTCACCGGTTTGACGCCTCGGTTAGAGAATAAGCCGAGATGGATTGGCCGGGTGTGGGGTATGGTTGGGGTCATCGGTATTGCCTTAACTTACAATTTACGGTGATCCTCGGAATAATTTAATTTGGCAAGTGTGTACTCCAGTACAGGCCGATTGGCGGCTTGATGAATTCATTGATGACTACTGGAGAAAGATCATGGCTTATACCCTTCGTCACGCGCTGGTTCCCCTCTTATTCATGGTCGCAGGCACGGCCGTGGCTGGCCCTGCCGCCGATCACGCCCAAACCCATTTTCGGGCGATAGCGGGTGGACAGATCGAGAATTTAGTGGGGCAGTATGCCGATGGCGCCACCTTGGAATGGGTCGGCGGGCCGCTGGATGGCCGCTATGCCGGCAAAGCCGCTCTGGGCGAAGTCTGGGGTAAATTCGCCAAGGCGCAAGGGGATTTGCAGTTTAAGGTGTCGGATTTGCGGGAAAGCGCCAATCCCAAGGGCGGCACGGTGACGGCCAACGTGATCTTCAGCGGCAAGAGCGACATTAAGGTGCGTTATGTGTTGACCTATCGTGATGGCAAGATTGTCAGCGAGGTTTGGCAGATTGATCCGAACTTAGCGGGTTGACCGGATCATGGCCGACTTCGCCGCGCTGCTCACCGAACAGATTCCCCGCTTGCGCCGCTATGCCAGAGCGCTGGTGGGGACGCAAGGGGCGGATGATCTGGTACAGGATAGTCTGGAGCGGGCCTGGAGTCGGCGACATTTATGGACCGGACAGGGCGAATTGCGCCCTTGGTTATTCACCATTCTGCATCATCTGTATGTGAATCAGGTGCGGCACCGGGTTCACGCGCCGCCGCTCGACCCGCTACCCGACGAGGAGCCACCAGCACTTGCGCCGTCCCGGCATGAGGCGGCGCTGGAATGGCGGGATATGGAACGTGCCCTGGCGGAGTTGAGCGTCGATCACCGTGAAGTCTTGTTGTTGGTGGGGTTGGAGCAACTGGATTACGCTGAGGTAGCGACCGTCCTGAATGTGCCGCCGGGCACGGTGATGTCGCGGCTGGCGCGGGCGCGGGCGGCCTTGCGGCGGGCGTTGCAAGAACCGCCCCGCGCCCGGCTGCGGAGAGTGAAGTAGATGAATCCTGATCTGATCCAGGAAAACGATTTGCAGTCCTACGTCGATGGTCGCCTGGACCCCGCGCGGCAGGCGGCGGTGGAAGCCTATCTGGCCGAAAACCCAGCCGAACGGCAACGCTTGCTGGATTATCAGCGGATTGACGCCGAACTGCATCGCTTGTTCGATCCGGTGCTGGATGAACCGATCCCGGCTGCTTTGCGGCTGGCAGCACAACACCGCAGCCGTGCGCCGCGCATTGGGCTGCTGCAAACAGCGGCGGCGGTGGGCTTCATGCTGATTGGCGGGGGGTTAGGCTGGTTCGCTCACGAGCGGTTCAGCCAGCCGGGTCTGGCTCAGGAATCTTTCGTCCAGCAGGCTTTGGGCGCCCATGCGGTTTATGTCTCGGAAGTCCGCCATCCGGTCGAAGTCGAGGCGAGCGAAGCGCAGCACCTGGTCGCGTGGCTATCCAAACGGCTAGGCGCGACGATCCAGGCCCCGACGCTGAGCACGCTGGGATTTCAGTTATTGGGCGGCCGGTTGTTGCCTGACGACGGCAAGCCCGCCGCGCAATTCATGTATCAAGACGCCGGTGGGCGGCGCTTGACGCTCTACGTGCGGCGAGGATTGGATAACCCGCGCGATACCGCTTTCCAGTTTTCCCAACAGGACGGTAAAAGCGCGTTTTACTGGGTTGACCGCGATCTGGCTTACGCCCTGATCGGTGATTTAGAGCGCCCGGTGCTGGATCGGGCCGCGCATGTGGTTTATCAGCAGCTCAATCCTTGAACATCAAGGCGCCAATCCCGCTGCAAATAGCTTACGAGATTTATCCGGCGTGATTTCTCTGGCTGGGGATTTGCCGATTCAAGCCGGACTGCACTTCGAGTGAAAGTGGCGCGGGTCTGGGCGCGGCGTAGGGCAGATGCCCAGATCAAGCCGCGAAGCGGCGTCGGCTGGAATGAAATTGTTAGAGCACCCGCACGCCTAAGCTTTGTATTTCACGCAAGAATCCGGTTTTGTCCAGCGGTGAGATAAAAATAAACCGGCCATTTCCATACTCAATTCGTATGCGATCAAGCGATAGCGCCGGATTCGAAAATACAGTCGATGTGTCGGTGATTTCTCGAATGCTTGCAATTGGAATATTCCACCGTAATGGACCGCTCGTGATTAGCAGCCTGTCGGCATCGACCACGTATTTCGTTCCGAGCAGGAGCCAGACGGGCAATATTATTCCAATAAGTAGCAAGCATACTGTAGCCAGCAAGAATACAGTTGCTAATGGCGTTTCTTTGAAAGTGAGTAGCGTGACTAATCCGAGTATGCTCGTGGCTACTGCAAGGATCATCACTACTAAGAGCCAAGTGTCGATTTTAGATTTGTACGTGGTTGCCATGATGTTGTCTTACGCTTTAACGTTCGAGCTGAGCTGCCCGCTAGGCGGATGGCTCGAGCGAGTGGTTAGGCCTCAATGTAGTTCGAGACCTCAATGAGGTTGCCATCAGGGTCGCGGAAGTAGATTGACGTAATCGGACCGGTTGCGCCTGTACGCTTGACGGGTCCTTCAAGGATTGGTACTCCGCACTCAATGAGATGCTGAGCGACCGCATCAATGGCTGTAGTTGCGATGAAACACAGGTCAGCCGATCCTGGCATTGGCTTCGTCGCCTTCGGTTCGAACTCGCTGCCCAGTTGGTGGAGATTGATCTTCTGAGCGCCAAACTCCAGAGCCTTACGCCCTGAGCCAAACGTCGTGACGTTCATTCCGAGCGCGCGCGAATAGAAGTCGCAGGACACCTCGATGCTCGCCACTGTCAAAACAAGATGATCCAGACGGGCGATGTGCATGGCGTTTCGTTTGATGCCTAACGCAAAGCTCAGCGGGCTGAGCGATAGCAAAGCTCCGCTGGAGCGTTGGGTTAGGCGGAGACGTTGAGTAAAAATGCCGCAGAGTATGCCTTACCATTTTATTCGTCGCTGAAACCGTACGGTAGCTCCGGTCCGGCTCCTGGTATTGGGGCAAGGAAATAAATACGCTCGTTCTGACCTACTTCGGCATAGACATAGGAGTTAGACTTGCCAGTTGAGGTCACTCTGGCAGTGCGAACATTGACGCCGTTTCCACCGTATATTGATGGCGCACCGCTCGATTCCGCAATCTCAAGTTTGGTGATCGCGGTTCCGGAGGCGCTAATATCGTTCACGAGCCCGATATGGAAGGCCTTGGACCCGCTATCCTTAATCCAGTTACCGTTGCTATCTTTCCGCGCCATAATATCTGGATTGTTGCCCTTGACGCCTTCAAAGAATATCGCTGCATCACCAGGCTGGATCGCGGTCGGGTCTGTCCGCCGCCGGCGAATCACATCCGGCCATGTCTTGCTGTCGGACCAAAAGCTGCGCGGCGAGATACCGGTCGCCATGGGTGGATTCGGCCCCGCCATGTGAGGCACCGCTTCTCCCCAGTAAGCCGCAACGAATCCGCCACAATCGACTCCGATATTATCGCGGCAGTATTTGTCGACGTTGTCTCGATTGATCACACCGATCGACGAGCCAAGTTGGATCGTCTCCTGGATTTCCCACGGGCAGGCTTTGCCTATGAAGGTGCGGTGGATCGATGCCGGTATGTAGTCGTAATCGTCGAAATTAAATGTCTTGAGATAACGCAGGGACTTACCCTTGTTTGCCTTGGTAAGCTTCTCCCAGAAGGCGTTTTCAACGACGTTTGCCTTGGTTTGCCGATCACCACTGTTCTGTAGGTACATGACAATCGGGGTATTAGTCCAATTCCAATCATCATTGAACCATAACCACGACGACAGTTTTGCATATGCCTTAACATAAACTGCGGGCCTGAGCATAAAAAACTTCCCTCATAATTTTTAGTTAGTTCCAAAGCTACAGCTTGGAACTTCAGTAGTAGAAGCCCTAGCTTCCTGTTTCGCGAAGCTGGTGCTTGGGAATGAGCAAACCATATTTGAAATGGGTAGTCGCCTAACAAATGATTATATGGTTTCCGCATAACTCCACCATTGTTAGAGTTATACAGCAGAGCACTGTTCTCTGAGATTTCTGGAAAGCAGAATCGCCGATTAACGGCCAGTAGTTCCCTGTACTCGAAAGCAGCTAACGAAGTAGCGGGTAGCAAATATCCGAAGCTAGGCCAGCTACCCTATGGGCACTTATCGTTTACTAAGAATAAGATATCGTTCATGGATTTGATAGAGCGGTTGCCAGAGAACTGGTTCTGTTTGGTCGATCAATCCTGAACCGCCAAGGGTAAATTGGCTACTTTCAGGTAGGCTCGTGCAAGCCGAAGCAGAATAGTTGGTTCCATCAGTGGTGATTATCACCGAAACTTTCTTGTGTGAGATATCCTCGAAGCTGCATTGAAAATGAATTTAGGAGACATGCTGCCCATGACATCGATCAACTTGAAACGTCGCCAGTTACTGGCTGGCTCATTATTATTGGTTCTGCCCCGCGCCTGGGCTGCATCCGACCCGCCAGCTACTCCTGTTAGCCCGCTGGTGGAAGTCTGGAAAAGCCCGGCGTGCGGATGCTGCAAGGATTGGGTGGCGCACATCGAGCAGAATGGGTTTATGGTGCGTGTGAATGAGGGCAATAGCGCCGCTGCCCGTCACCGCTTCGGCATTGCTGATCAGTATGGCTCCTGCCATACCGCCGCCGTCGAGGGTTACGCTATCGAAGGCCATGTGCCCGCGCGGGAAATCCGGTGTTTACTGGCCGAACGGCCAGACGCCATCGGCTTGGCGGTGCCGAAAATGCCGATTGGCTCACCTGGCATGGACGGCCCGGAATACGGCGGGGATAAAGACCCTTACGATGTGCTGCTATTGACCAAGAATGGCGGCTCTCGCGTGTTTCAGTCTTATCGCTGATCGGCCATTGTGGGTTGGCTTGTCGAAATGGTGCTGAGTTAGCGACTCATAAACTTTATGAGACGATTTTAGTGCGCCTGATATCTGCTCAAGCCGCTTGACAATCAAATATGACCGGTCGTATATTAATTGCATGGCTAGACCTCGACTCAGTGGCAAAACTCGTGAACAGTTGTTGGAACAAGGCGTCGCCTCGTTTCTATACAACGGCTTTCACGGCACCGGCATCAAGGACGTGCTGGACAAGGTTAAGGTGCCGAAAGGCTCTTTTTACAACTACTTCGAGAGTAAAGAAGCCTTTGCCGTCGCTGCCATCCGTCATTATGCGGATTGCTTCGCGGACAGGATGCGCCAAGCGGTTGCTGCCGCGCCGGACCCGTATACCGGATTGCGCTGCTTTTTTGAAGGATTGATGGCCGATTTTGCAGCGGCGGGCTATGTCGGCGGCTGCCTGATCGCCAATCTGGGCGGCGAACTGGAAGGAAATGAGGCTTGCCGTGAGACCCTCGCCGAGGCTTTCCGCGACTGGCGCGACGGCGTGGCCGAGATTCTACGCCAGAGCCAGCAACTGGGCCGGGTGCGCGCCGATCTGGATGCCAATGATCTCGCCGATCTGCTGACCGAAGCGTGGGAAGGCGCGGTGATTCGCATGAAGCTCGAACGCTCGCTGGAGCCGCTGCACCGGGTGATTGCCCGGCTATTTGGCGACTATTTTCAACCTGAGAGGTGATTTTTTGACTAAATTATAAGACGACCGGTCTATTTATAATCAACTTCACCTATTGTCATTACCGGAGATCATTCCATGTCAGCAAAAAATCGTACTGTCATCATCACGGGTTCCTCCAGCGGCATCGGCCTGGATATCGCACGCGCTTTTCTACAAGAGGGCGCTAATGTGGTCATCAACGGCCGCGATTCTGACAAGCTCGCCACCGTGGCGGCCAAACTCGGAACGCCAGATCGGGTTGCAGCGGTGGCGGGCAACATCGGCGAGCGCGAAACCGGCGAGGCGCTGGCGCGGACAGCGGTCGAACGCTTCGGCCGGATCGACGTGCTGGTCAACAATGCCGGTATCTTTGCCGCCAAGCCGTTTCTCGATGTGAGCGAACAGGAATTGGACGGGTTTCTCGATAGCAATCTGCGCGGCACCTATCTGACCACGCAAGCGGTGGTACGGCGGATGAAGCCGCAAGGCACGGGCGGGGCCATCGTCAATATCGGCACAGTGTTGATCGATCACGCCATCGGTGGTTTTCCAGCCTCCGCGCCGCTGGCCAGCAAGGGTGGCGTCCACGCGCTCACCCATAGCCTGGCAGCCGAACTCGCGCCGGATCGGATTCGGGTCAACATGGTCGCACCTGGCGTAGTACGCACCCCGTTGCACGCGGGTGTGGACGTGGACGCCTTCGGCGGTATCGCGCTGCTCAATCGAGTCGCTGAGGTCGGCGAGATCACTGAAGCCGTGCGCTATCTGGCGGGCGCACTGTTCGTCACCGGGCACATCTTGCCGGTCGATGGCGGTTTCATCACCGGCCGCGCTTGAAAAACAGGAGCCAAGGCAATGAATGCTGGTTGTGATGTGACGGCTTGTGCCGCCTGCGAATCGGCGGCTTCATCCGAACCCTATAGCGCGGTCGCCAACTTGCTGGGCCGTTATTATGAGGCCCTGTTTCACGGCGATGTCGAGGCGCTATACCGTGTATTTCACCCTGGGGCGACTTATGCGACGGCTTCGGGTGGCGAACTGGTGCAACTCGATCTGGCGAGTTATCTGGAGCGGGTCGCCACCCGTGAATCACCAGCCCATCGCGGCGATGCTTACGGTTTTGAACTGGAATCCATCGAGTTCGCCGGGCCAACCACCGCGCTGGTACGGATGCGTTCGTCGCTGCTCGGCAAGCGGTTCGTCGATTTTCTGGCCTTACTTGAAGTTGGCGATGAATGGCGGATCGCCGCCAAAGTGTTTCATTACGATCCAGACCCGGCGTAATGGAACATGCGTTGCAATCTAATCGGAGGAGATAATGATGCCGTATGTCAATATCAAAATCACCCGCGAAGGCGGAACCACCGCAGCGCAAAAAGCGGCTCTGATCGAAGGTGCGACCGAGTTGCTGGTGCGAGTGCTGGGCAAATCGCCAGCGACTACGGTCGTGGTGATCGATGAGGTGGATATGGAAAACTGGGGGATCGGCGGATTGCCGGTCGAGGACTATCGCAAGCGCCACGCCGGACAATGAGCGCGAGGCTTGGGCATTGGGGCATGTGCGCTTCGAGCGTGAATTCCGATGCCCAAGTTGCTGCTTGCAGCGTGGGTCGAGTAGGCCACGCAATCGATGGAGTGGGTTTGGGGTGGCGCCGGTTGTCGAGGCTACACCCGCCTGTTGTAATCGATCATGACCAGTGCGGATTTTCAAAACCACCGGCGGCTAGAAAAGTAGCCAAACTAATTGCTTCAGCGTTTAGGAGGGCTAAATAGCGGCCGCAAGCCAGTAATCAGCCGTGCGCCTTTCTTGTGGGTCAGATAGGCCCAAAACCATTGCAATAAGACCAAGGTAGCGGCGCGGGCATTGATCAGAAAATAGATATGCACCAGCCCCCAAAACCACCACGCCAACCAGCCTTTCAGCTTAAAGCGGCCGAAATCGACCACGGCGGCGTTGCGGCCGATGGTGGCCAAGCTACCAACATGGCGATAGCGGAACGGCGGCGGAGCTGTCCGATTTTCCATGCGGGCGCAAATGACATCGGCCACATAGCGGCCTTGTTGTTTGGCGGCGGGAGCCAAGCCCGGCACCAGCTTTTCTCCTTCCCAGATGACTTTCGCCGCATCGCCAATCACGAAAATGTTGGGATGATTGGGTACTGATAAATCCGCCGTCACCGCTACCCGTCCGCCCCGGTCGGTCTCGACGCCGAGCCACTGGCCTGGCCCTTCCACCTTGACCCCCGCTGCCCAAATCACAGTCGCGGTGGGCAACAAAGTCTCGCCAATCCGAACCCCCTGTGTATCGATGGCTTGCACCGGTTGGCCTAGCGCAATCTCAACGCCGAGTTGCTCCAGGCAACTCTGGGCATATTGCGAAAGCGCCGGCGGAAAACTGGCCAATAGCCGTTGACCCGCTTCCACCAGTACGATTCGCGCTGCTTTGGGATCGATATGGCGGAAATCCCGCGCCAAGGCGACTTTGGCTAACTCGGCAATCGCGCCAGCCATCTCCACGCCGGTTGGCCCACCGCCAATCACTACGAAATTGAGCAAACGGCGTTGGGCGGCTGGATTGTCCGCAATCTCGGCTTGCTCAAAGGCCAACAGAATGCGCTTACGGATTTCGATAGCGTCGATAATCCGTTTCAGTCCCGGTGCGTCCGGTTCCCATTCGGGATGATTGAAATAAGAATTGCCCGATCCAGTCGCCAGGATCAGATAGTCATAAGGGTAGCGGCGACCGCCTGCTACCACTTCCTGCGCGCTCGGATTGATGGCGGTCACTTCCGACAGCGCGACCGCAATATTGCGATAGCGGGTGAACAGTCCGCGAATCGGCCAAGCGATGTCGGCGGGCGACAGATCGGCGGTGGCGACCTGATACAGCAGCGGCTGAAAGAGATGATAATTGCGGCGGTCGATGATGGTCACGTCGGCGTCGCAGCCCGCTAGCCGCTTGGCGGCGGCAATCCCGCCAAATCCTGCGCCAGCGATGATGACTTTAGTTTTGGTTGTCATCCGTTGTGCATCTCGATGGTTAGAACGATGTCTGGTTCAATCGCCCACCGCCCGCACGGTAAATGGCGGTTTCGCCCACCAGATCAGACCGATCAGCGCCAGCATCAACAGCCCGCTGATGCAAAAAACGGCATTAGTGGACAGCAGGAAGGACTGGGTAGTTATGGTGCGATCCACTTGCAGCAAAGCTTGCTCGGCGCTCAGGCCGGTGGCTTGCAATGGCTCCAGATAGCGCAGCGCCAGCGGGTTATAGGGATTGATCGCTTCGACCAGCCGAGCATGGTGCTCAATGCCTTTGTGATCCCATAACGCGGTCATGATTGCTGTGCCGAAACTGGAACCGAGGTTGCGCATAAAGTTTTGCAAGCCGACAGTTGCACCTCGGTATCGGCGGGATCAAGCCGCACCAGCGGTTGGCCCTGCTCCACCCGATCCGTGTCATCGACCAGCACGCCAACGACTGTGCCCGGAATTTGCGGGGTAATTTGGATGATGTTGCCGCTGACATAGGCATTATCGGTGCTGACATACCAGCGCGCATGAAAGAACCAGTAGCTGCCGACCACCGCCAGCAGGGTTGCGAACAGCAGCGACAACAGCAAAAGCGCCCGCCAGCGTTTACGGTTGAGTCGGGCCGGAGGTGATGTACCGGCATCCAGTGCGGGCGCGCTCATGGGTGAAGTCCTCTGCTGGGTAGCGGTGGCATAAGTGCGCTTTCAGCCAAAACCGGCGAAGGCCGGATGATAGCGAACGACGACTCTCGGTAAATCAAACGTTTGCGACGTGAGTTCGCACAGCATGAACGCTTCAGGCCGTACCACAAATTCGCAATACAATCCTTTCGTTGCGGCGGGTACGAAGCCAAAACGCGGATAATAGGCCGGATGACCGAGCACGATCACCGTGCTATAGCCCTGTATTCGGCAGGCGGCTAAACCGGCCTCGATCAACTGGCCGCCAATGCCCTGGCGCTGTTTGGACGGCAACACCGCCAGCGGCGCCAACCCCGCCGCAGTGACGCCGGGCAAGGGCGGTTCCAGGCTCACCGGCGTCAACAGGATATGGCCCACAGCTTCGGTTTCCCACCAGGCGACCAGCGAAATGGCCGCCGGTACTTGGCGGCGTAGCGTGGCCACTAACTGCGCTTCATCGGCGCGACTGAACGCCAAGCGGTTGATCTGATCGACCGCTGCATAATCTGGCGATTGTTCCGGCTGAATCCAAATCATGCTGAATATCCGGTGAAGCGCAGTGCCATTTTGGGTATGCAGTCTGAAAAGTCTGCCCAGCGTCTGTAGTAGAATTCCCGGCTCATATTAACAATGACGAGGGGCTTCATGGCTACCGCCACTATCATTGACGGCAAAGATTTTGCCGCCCGCTTGCGCGCTGCTATCGCCGTGCAGGTCGCCGACCTGAAAAAAGCGCACCACCTGACGCCTGGACTGGCCGTCGTGCTGGTCGGCGACGATCTGGCCAGCCAGGTTTATGTCCGTAACAAAGGCATTCAGGCGCAGGAAGCCGGGATGAATTCCTTCGATCATCGCTTGCCGACCACGGTGACAGCCGCCGAGTTATTAGAGAAGATCAACCAACTCAATCAAGACCCGGCCGTCCACGGCATTCTGGTGCAACTGCCGTTACCCAAGCATATTGACGCCGATGCGGTCATCGACGCCATTGCCGTGGCGAAAGATGTCGATGGGTTCCATCCCTACAACGCCGGACTGCTGGCGGTGGGCGGCGCGGGGATGGTGCCTTGTACGCCAGTGGGTTGCCTGATGCTGCTTAAACATCAGCTCGGCAAGCTGGCCGGATTGCGGGCGGTGGTGCTGGGCCGCTCCAACATCGTCGGCAAGCCGATGGCGGCGCTGCTGCTGCGTGAGCATTGCACCGTCACCATCGCGCATTCCCGCACCCACGATCTGGCCGAGGAATGCCGCCGGGCGGATATTGTGATAGCGGCGGTCGGCAAACCGCAGATGGTGAAAGGCGATTGGCTCAAACCGGGCGCGACCGTAATTGATGTCGGTATCAATCGGATTACCGCCCCGGACGGTAAGAACCGTCTGGTGGGCGATGTCGATTTCGACTCAGCGGTTCAGGTCGCGGGCGCGATTACCCCGGTGCCGGGTGGGGTCGGGCCGATGACCATTGCCTGCTTACTGTTGAACACCCTGACCGCCGCCTGTCGGCAACGCGGGATTCCGGTGCCGGAAGTACAGCCGGCGGCGGAATGAAAAGCGCCCCTGGAAGGGTGCTGAACCAGTGATAGCAGCTTTCGATCCCGTCTATCAACATGACCTTATTCAGGCTCTTGGCTAGCCGCAATCTTTTCGTCGCCGGCTATATCCAGATATGCCAACCAATAGCGCGAGATTTCGCTGATACATTCAATCCGGGTCACCAAGGCTGTCAGCGCCGATTTATAGCGGTCGATCTCAGGCAGCAACCCTACCAGTTCGGTATCTAGCTCACCTAACTGCTTGCTGCGGTTGGACGCCAGGATGGCGATGCGCGTGGTCGATAGACGGACCCGGATATAGAGCAGATCCCCAGGCAACGTCGTATGCCGCTTGTAATGGTATTCGTAGGCTTCCGGCGCTACATCCTTGCGACCCAACAGATAAGCCTCCAACCCTTCCACCCGAGCCAGCATCATATTGAGATGGGTCTGGGTCGATGTCCGATGGGCCATGGGTTCCAAGGCGGCGATTTTCTCTTTCAGCCAACCTCGCCGCTTCTGGACACGCGCACGTAGCCGGTCGATCTCGCAATCGGCTTCCACCATTTGCTGGCTCAACGCCAGAATCTGCACATCGACTCCATCTAAAAATTCGCGAAGCTGATTGGAAAGCAACCGCTCCAAGGTCAGGGTGATAAACCGCTCCCAGATCGAATCGGAGCGGATACGCACCACCTCAACAAGTTGGCGGACACCGCCAAGCCGGTCGATGATCTCGCGCACACTGTGCTCGTGCTCGGTGCGATCCGCCTCGCTCCACACCTGCGCAAGCTGTTCTTCTTCCCGCAACACGTATGACATGCCGATGCCGGCATCATCGGTTTCAGCGATCAGGGTCTCCACCTGGGGGGGTTCCGGAATTAACAAGGAATAGCTCCAGCGAAGTGAGGCCGCAGCAGTGCGGCAGTTGACGAATTTACGCGAGCAAATCCAACAGCCGAATGGAGCCAGGCCAGGGTTTGGGTCACGCGCGGTTGCTAACCGTTCGCTCAATAATAGCGATGAATCCGATACTGGTTATCCGCCTCACGAATAATATCGCCAACATGGACCTGAAAGTGGCCAGTGCGCCGCTCGGCGAAATACTGGCGCAGCGTCTCGTGCACCACCTTGAAGGCGATCTCATCCCAGGGAATTTCTTCCTCAGCATACAATCGCACCTCTAGGCTTTCCGCACCGGGGCGGGTATGGCCGTCCTTGAGTTGCCCCCGAAACATTAGGTACACCTGGCTGACATGGGTCAGTGAATATAATCCATACAATGTCAGACTTTCGCCGACGGCATCCGCCTCTTCCAACGCTTCGCGCGCCGCCGCTGCCACCGCCGATTCGCCATTTTCCATAAACCCCGCTGGCAAGGTCCACAGGCCATAGCGCGGCTCGATGGCCCGGCGGCATAGCAAAACCCGCTGTCCCCATTCCAGGATGCAGCCGGCGACGATTTTTGGATTCAAATAGTGGATGGTATGACAGGCATCACACACATGCCGGGGCATGTTATCGCCCTCTGGCACACGCACGCTCAGCGAAGACCCGCACTGGCTGCAAAATTTCATGGAACGATTCCTTGCCCGAAACCCGTTGCGACGGTGAGATGACAACAGTATCAGATCATGGCCGGCGATGAACAAGCGCGGTAATTCAACCCTGACGCTTAACAGCAGTACTCCGGTAACACGCAAAACCCATCTTTTTTTCGGGACAACCCTATTTCCTCTATGCTTTATCTGCCCGCCTGACCCAGGCTGATTTAGAATGGGTCATCAGTTTCCCGTCATCCACCCGACAGCACAGCCTAAAGAAAGAAGATAAGGACGATGTTGGAAGAACACATTCAGAAAATCATCGAACTACGTCATGATGCCCCGCACACCATTCTGGGACCTCATTATAGCGAGCGCGAGCGGGCGCTGATGATCTGGGCCTTCTTGCCGCACGCTGAGCACGCTTACGTGCTGCGCGCCGATGGCACCGGCAAGCGCGAAATGCAGCGATTGCATCCCGCCGGGCTGTTCACTGTCCGAATTCCAGGGATCAAGGAGTTGGACTACCGACTGGTGGCAGTGGATGCCACGGGTCAGGCAGTAACCTTGCGCGATGCCTACGCCAGCCAAAAACCCTTTTTTACCCAGACCGACGGCACCGCACTCCAGCAGGGTACGCTTGATACCCTGTTCGCCAAGCTGGGTGCTCACCCGCAGGTGAAAGGAGGCGTTACCGGCGTCAATTTCGCCCTGTGGGCACCCTATGCTACCCGAGTCAGTGTCGTAGGAACCTTCAACAATTGGGACGGTCGCCGCCACCTGTTAGCGCGACACGAATCCGGCGTGTGGGAACTGTTCGTTCCCGACATTGAACTGGGTGAGCTGTATAAATACGAAATCCGCAACACTGAAGGTGCGGTCTTTCTCAAGCCCGATCCGCTGGCCTTTCAAACCGAGATTTACCCGGATACCGCCAGCATCATCTGTGATCTTGAACGCCATCATGACTGGAATGATGGCCTGTGGATGAATCGCTTGGCACAAGCGCCCGGCTGGGCGTTACCGGTCAACATCCATCGTGTTACTCTAGACTCGAATGCTGCCGGCCCTGATAGCGCGATCAATTACAAGCAGTTAGCCGATGCCGTGCTCCCGCACCTGCTGGCGCGAAACGTGACCCATGTCGAACTGGCCCTTTGGGCATCGGATGAAACGGTTGCGAGCTATTACGCGCCCAATCCCCGGTATGGCCGACCCGCCGACTTCATGGCGTTCGTCGATACCTGCCACCAGTCTGGAATCGGAGTGATTCTTGACTGGATTCCGCCGCTCTTGCCGCGCGAGGGGCAGCAACTGAGCTGGTTCGATGGCACGCGCATTTATGACGCCGATGTGCCGGAGCAACCGCCATGCTTGGCCTTCGCGTTGGAACGTCCGGAAGTGCGCAATTACTTGGTCGGTAACGCCCAATTCTGGCGCCAGGTCTATCATATCGATGCGCTCAGCACCGATGTCCGTACCTACCGCGCCCGGCTCCAGGAGCAAGCACTGGTTGCAGATTTACGCTTCCTGCTCAGGGAGACGGCGATGTTAGCCACGCTGACTGCCGCCGAACGCCTCTCCCTACAGGAGGGTCGATGCTCTGACCCCCATGCACTGTTGGGACCGCATCCCCTGCCCCACTCTGATCTAACCGTCATCCGCGCTTTATTGCCCGAAGCGGAAATGCCTTGCCTGGTACTGGATAGCGCACCGACGGTTTTATACCCCCTACAGTGGGTTGCCGATGACAAGTTGTTCGAGGCCATCGTCACCGCCGATCCAGTCGGCCTGCGCTATCGGATCAACGCCACAGAGCGCGGCCGAAACCATACCTTCGCCGATTCTTATGCCGCCCCTTTCTCGTTTCTAGGCGACCAGGACTGTTATCTGTTTGCCGAAGGCAATCACTATCAGATTTACGAAAAACTCGGCGCGCACGCCTGCGAGACCAACGGTCATGCTGGGATCAACTTTGCGGTGTGGGCGCCGAACGCGCAGCGAGTCAGCCTGACCGGGGCATTTAATGGCTGGGACGGCCGCCGCCATCCGATGCGCTTGCGGCCCGGCTCAGGGATTTGGGAGCTGTTCGTACCCGGCTTGACGGAGGGCGAGCTGTACAAATTCGAGATTCTGCCGCGCACGGGTCCGGTATTCCTGAAAACCGACCCTTACGCATTTTATACGGAGGTGCCGCCGGGCACGGCCAGCGTGGTCTACGACCGTGCCGGCAAGCATCTATGGCGCGACGATGACTGGCTGGCCAAACGAGCGAGCGACAATATCTGGGAACGACCGCTGGCGATTTACGAAGTCCACGCCGGATCATGGCGGCGTCAGGCGGATGGCGAGTTTTTGTCCTATCGCGAACTGGCTGATCAACTGATCCCCTATGTCCTGAAAATGGGTTTCACCCATATCGAATTTTTACCGTTGGCCGAACATCCCTATGGGCCATCCTGGGGCTATCAGATTTCCAATTTTTATGCACCGACCGCCCGCTACGGTCGGCCGGAAGAGCTAATGGAACTGATCGACCGTTGCCACCAAAACGGTATCGGTGTGATCCTCGATTGGGTGCCGGCGCATTTTCCCAAGGATGCACACGCGATGGCCTGGTTTGATGGAACCTGCGTCTACGAGCACGCTGATCCACGGCAAGGCGAGCATCCCGACTGGGGCACGCTGATTTTCAACTACGGCCGCCACGAGGTAGAAAATTTCCTAATCGCTAATGCCATTTACTGGCTGGAAACATTTCATTTCGATGGGCTGCGCGTGGATGCGGTCGCATCGATGCTGTATCTGGATTATTCCAAGAAAGATTGGATTCCCAACCAGTATGGCGGCAATGAAAATCTCGAAGCCATCGAGTTTCTCCGACACACCAACGCGGTCATGCACGCTCGCTTCCCCGGCGTGATGATGATTGCCGAGGAATCCACCGCCTGGCCGAACGTATCCCGGCCCACCGACATCGGTGGTTTGGGTTTCGGTTTCAAATGGAATATGGGTTGGATGCACGATGTACTGTCCTACATGAAAGAGAGGCCGGCCAACCGCCGCTACCATCACCATAAGCTGACCTTCGGCCTGACCTACGCCTTTAACGAAAACTTCATCCTGTCGCTGTCGCACGACGAAGTGGTGCACCTGAAAAAGTCACTGCTCGGCAAGATGCCGGGTGACGAGGCCCAGCAACTGGCGAATCTTAGGCTGCTGTACGCCTTCATGTACGGCCAGCCCGGCAAAAAATTGCTGTTCATGGGTGGAGAATTCGGTCAGCCGACGGAGTGGAACCACGACGGCGAACTGGATTGGGCACAATCACAGGAGGCCGGGCATCAAGGTCTGCAACAGTTCGTGGCTGCACTCAACCAGCTTTACGCGCGTGAGCCGGCTTTGTATCAGGTGGATTTTCGCGGAGCGGGGTTTGAGTGGCTTGATGCCAGTGGCGCTGAGACCAGCGTGGTTGGCTTCGTGCGCAAGGCGCGCGACCCGCGCGAGTCTTTGCTGTTCGTGCTGAACTTCTCCGACCAGCATTATCCGAGCTATCGCATGGGCGTACCGTATCCGGTGGCTTATCGGGAGTTGCTGAATAGTGATGCCAGCGAGTACGGCGGCAATAGCAAAACACCACTTAAAAAGCAGATTCATTACGATGAGATTGCCAGCCACGGCTTCGCATTTTCCGTGGTGTTGGATCTAGCGCCTTTCAGCACAACCGTATTGAAGCCAGGCCCTTTGAAGCTGAAATAGATCGTGATCTATTGGACAGGCTCTCATAATGGGCTAATTTAAGGGATGTTTGGGCACACGAAAACTATAGTCGCCTTAAAGCGACACCTACAGGGCTTGCCAGTGATAAGTTCGCCATCTTTTCGACGATTGACTTGGTACACCCTCCTGCTGTTCGTTGTACTGGGTTCGCTTCGTCTCGCGCTTGCCGAAGACGTAGGAGAGATCGTCAGTGCGCTTGGCACGGTCGAGGTCCTGCGGCAAGGGCGCTGGCAACCCGTGGCAACGGGTGAAAAAGTGGCAGCCGGCGAAGCCATTAAAACAGGCGAAGGTAGCCGCATCGCGCTACAGCTTGTCAATGGCGCTCAGCTTAAGATCAATGCCAACAGCCAATTGGAGCTAAAGCATATCGTTTCACAAGAAGGCTTGGCGCCCACCGCAAACGCACCCACGCTTAATATTTTGCGCGTACCGCAAGGCGAAATCTGGGTCCGTAGCAATGGCATACCGCTAGAGCTTCAGACTATCTCGGTCGTGGCCACTATTCGAGGAACCGAGTTCAACCTTGCCGTCAAGCCCGATCATAGCGCGCGTTTGGCAGTGTTTGACGGCTTAATCGACTTTCATAACGCTCAAGGCAGCGTGCTGGTGGAGGCGAATGAACAGGCGACTGTCCGATTGGGGGAAGCCCCGCGCAAGACGGTATTGCTTAACCCAATCGACGCGGCACAGTGGTCTCTCTACTATCCGGGCACTGTCAGTTATCGAGATTATCTGCTAGCGGGCCAGGCATTGCCCCACCCCAATGGCCGATCACAAAAGCGCCCAATTGCTGCTAGCCAAGCAACAGTTGAGCAATTAATCAGCCAAGCCGAAACACGCTTTAACAGCGGTAATCGCCAGGAAGCCCGGCAACTGTTTGCGCAAGCACTCCAGCATGATCCCGATCATCCGCATGCACGAACCGGGCTAGGCTGGACCTTGCTCGAAGCAGGCGCAGTGGATGCGGCGTTGGCCGCCTTTCAGCAAGTACGCCCGCCGACCTTAATGAGTGCAGTCGGTACGGCCAACAGCCTGTATCAGCTCAATCGATTCACCCAGGCTGATCAAGTGATTGCCGAAACCCAAAGGCAATTCCCGCAAGCCTCTTTGCCTTGGGTACAAGCGGCCCTTAACGCCCTCATTCGTGGCCGCGTTGACGAGGCGCATCGAGCACTGGACCAAGCCCTAACGCGCGACCCTCGCTCCGCACTCGCGCATAGCCTACGCTCCAACATCTATCTGGTTCAAAACCAAAAGGAACGGGCACTGGAGGCCGCCGAGCGAGCGGTGGCGGTCAATCCCTCCTCACCGACGGCTTATCTTAATTTAAGCCTGGTCAAACAAGCAGAATTTAACCTGAATGCTGCATTGGCGGCCGCCCAAAAAGCCGTGGCGCTTGATCCTGAAAATCCGCAAGCATTGATTCAGGAAAGCCGCTTACTCTTCGGTATGGGAGACATCAGGCAGGCCACTCAGCTCGCTCAACAAGCCTATCAATTTCGGCCTGGAGACCCGATAGTCCACTCGACCTGGGGTTTCTTACAATTGGCTCAAGGCCGTATCCAAGAGGCTATTCAGTCTTTTCAAGAAGCCATTGCGCAAGATTCGACACTCGGCGAACCCCATCTAGGTCTTGGAATCGCCCTCTTTCGCCAGAACCAGACTGAGGCTGCCACGCAAGAAATCCTTAAAGCCACCCTGCTGGAACCCAAGGTTTCCCTTTACAGCAGTTATCTCGGCAAAGCTTTTTATGAACTCAAGGATGACCGCGCCACCCAAAAGCATCTTGCTAAAGCCAAACAGCTTGATCCCCATGACCCTACGCCCCATTTCTACGACGCCCTTCGCCTCCAAAGTTATTATCAGCCCATTGAGTCGATCCACCAACTCCAACAGTCTATCGATCTTAATGACAATCGCGCTGTCTATCGCTCGCAATTATTACTCGATGAAGACCTCGCTACGCGAGGCACCGCTTTAGGCAGAATTTATAATGAGGTTGGTTTCGAGCAACTCAGCTTGTACGAAGCCCGCAAATCTCTCACCAACGATCCGACCAACTACTCCGCGCATCGGCTCTTAGCCGATTCCTATTCCACCTTACCCCGGCATGAGATCGCGCGGGCGAGCGAATTGCTCCAAGCCCAATTACTGCAACCTATTAACATTGCCCCTGTACAGCCACAGCTTGCTGAAACCAAATTAGGGATTTTAACAACTCTAGGCCCAGTGACTCCCTCATTATACGAATACAATTCACTTTTTTTACGTAATCACTCCAACCTGGCTTTATCAGGCCTTGTCGGCAATCACGATACCCTAAGCGATGAGGCAATTCTAAGTGGTCTTTATAATCAATTCTCCTATAGCTTGGGCCATTTTCATTATCAAACTAATGGATTCCGAGAAAACAATGATTTTCAGCATGATCTTTATAATCTCTTTACCCAAGTTGCCGTTACCCCAAATTTCAATCTACAAGCTGAATTAAGGCGAAGAGAGACCGACCAGGGCGACTTAAGTCTTTATTTTTCGGCAGCACCATCTACTCAGGAGCGACTAAAAATACGCCAAGATACGGCTCGGCTAGGTACTCGCTATACCCCTTCGCCCCAATCAAATGTTATCGTCTCATTCATCCATGCTGACCGAGAGGACAGAAAATCGTCTCCTGATAAACTTTCGGAAACGGAGTCCGACCAACTGGAAGGTCAATATTTATTCCGCGAGCTTGCCTACAATATCATCGCTGGGGGTGGCTTAGCTAAGACGGCACGCGAAGCCAGTTATCTACAAAATTCTCAACAGGCAGAACACACGACTGTTTATGGTTATGCCAATATTGCTCTGCTAAAGGATATAATCTGGACGGTCGGTCTTAGCCATGATCACCTCCATGATGAAATAGAAGATATTCATCAGGATCAGCTGAATCCAAAACTGGGTTTTCGCTGGAATATCGCTGATAACCTTCAATTCAGGCTTGCGGCTTTTAGTACTTTGAAACGGGCGCTTGTTGTTGAACAAACCATTGAACCCACTCAAATTGCAGGTTTTGATCAATTCTACGACGATCTAAATGGCACTAAAGCTAAAATATATGCTATTGGATTGGATGCACAATTTAATAACAGCCTTTATGGTGGAATTCAAGGCAGCTATCGTGATCTTGATGTGCCTTTTCCGAACTACCTCGGTCATATAACTTACCAAGCGGAGCAAGAGCAAAAACTATTAGCTTATCTCTATTGGATGCCGCATCCGTATTGGGCGATACAGAATCAGGTTGAAATTGAAAAATATGATGCTAAAGCCAACCTGACCCATATTGAAACGCTAAGTGTACCACTCACTGTCCGATACTTTAGACCATCGGGATTTTTTGCAGAGCTTGGTACCACGTATGTTTGGCAACAATTTACGGGTATTGATTTTGATTTAAGAGATCTCCAGTCAAAGACTGATCATAATGATTTCGTTGTAGTGAATGCAGCCGTTGGTTTTCGTTTACCAAAACAACAAGGCTCATTTAGCTTAGAGGTATCGAATTTATTCGACCAGGAATTTCAATTTCAGGATATGAGTTTTAGAAACTCATACCAAAATCTAGAAAATCCAAGATTTATACCGGATCGAACTATCCTTTCGCGGATTAAATTGAATTTTTAAGAGATATGGATCTCCAAACCCTCTCTGGACTTAAAGCGCTTTGGGCTGAAACGCTTGGTGATCCGTGTGTTTGTGTTGCCATACTTGATGGCCCAATCAACCCATTACATCCTAGTTTGGTAGATGCCAACCTTACTCAAATCAAGACACTGGCATCAGAAACTAAACGTGAAGGCCCAGCGCTACAACATGGCACTCACATTACCAGCATTATTTTTGGCCAGCATACTGGCCCAATTAAAGGCATTGCGCCGCACTGCCGAGCTTTAATCGTACCCATCTTTTCTGATGGGAATGATGGCCGCTCCCTAACGGCTTGCTCCCAACTGAATCTGGCCCGCGCCATTAGCCAGGCCATTCAGCAAGGGGCGCAGATTATTAATATCAGTGGGGGTGAATTCACGCCATCTGGCACTGCCCATCCTCTCCTGGCCAAAGTAGTCCAAGCCAGTTTTAAGCAAGGTATTCTGATCGTGGCTGCAACAGGTAATGACGGTTGCGAGTGCCTTCATATCCCCGGTGCCTTGCCATCCGTATTGGCGGTGGGCGCGATGAATTTCCAAGGCCTGCCGCTGGATTTCAGCAATTGGAGTCCGGGCTACCGGACGCATGGCATTCTGGCCCCAGGCGAAAATATTCTAGGTGCCAATCCCAGCGGTGGCCTTTCTGCCCACACAGGCACCAGCTACGCCACGCCCATAGTCTCAGGTGTTGCTGCGCTTCTCTTAAGCCTGCAACTAAAATATCGGAAAAAGCCTGACCTTCAGGCGATACGTTCAGCACTCATCAATAGCGCCATTGGCTGTGACGCTGAACCTGTATACGATTGCCGCCGCCTACTGGCTGGGCGGCTTAATATCAAGGGTGCCACTTCTCTTATCATAAAAGGGATAAATTCCATGTCTAATCCGAATGAAGCGACTAGAAAACAGATTCCAGAAAACTGCCAAGAACAGCCACAGGATAATAGTGCAGCCAAGATCGATACCGTCTTTGCTGCGCCTGATCAGAACAATCGAGCTAGCTATCAGAACATGGTGAATCCTAGCACCAGTCAGCCAAGTAGTTGTGGGTGCGACAGTAGCCGTTGTGGATGCAGTTGTGGATGCAGTTGCGGATGCAGTTGCGGAAAGGCTTCCCAAAACCAAGTAGTCTTTGCTTTAGGAAAATTAAATTATGATTTTGGAACGGAAGCTCGCCGCGACTCCATCAAACAGCATATGGCCTCCAATGCCAATGACCCTTACCACCCAGAGCAGTTATTGGCCTATCTCGCAGAAAATCCCTGGGATGCCGCAGCGATTTATTGGACATTGAATCTGGACACCACGCCTATTTATGCCATCCAGGCTACCGGGGCGTTTGCGGACCGGGTTTATCAACGACTCCGAGAATTTCTTGAGGAACAAACTAAAGGTGAGGTCGAGCGAATTTCGATTCCGGGTTCTCTGGCTGGAAGTGTGAAATTATTTACTGGCCAAGTGGTTCCAATTATTTGCCCTAGCCTGCGTGGCATGTATAGCTGGAATACTAAAGAGTTAGCTGCTGCTGTTTGTAAAGAGAAAGACACGGAAGATCAATCCAAAGATCATATTGAAAATTTCCTGATTCGCGTTTATGAAGAACTCCGCAATCTGGGAGTTAGCCCTCAGGACCGTGCTATCAACTATGCGGCCACCAATGCGCTATTGGCTGCCGATATTTTTGAGGATGCCCTGCGAAAGGGAATGGAGCTTGATACCATCAGTGTAGAACGTAGCCCAATCTGTCGGCCGGAATCAGATTGCTGGGACGTAAAGTTGAGCTTTTTTAATCCCTGCAAAATATTTGAGCAGGCTAAAAGAGTCTATTTATTCACGACGGACGTCAGTGATATAGTGCCAGTTATGGTTGGCAAAGTCCGAACCTGGTCTTTACGGTAGCAGAAGTTACAATTTTCCCAAATTTTTTGTAAGCTCTTCATCACTGAGCAACAGCAGAGGAGGCGATACAATATGCGTCATTTACCAAAATTATCGACAGGCGTTATTCGCGATGTGCAAGCTCTTAAAACTGGTCGAAGCACAGCCCAGGCCGCTATATATCCCTCACGTTGGACCTGTCCCAACGGGGGGAGACCTACAGCGACATCAGAAGGATGTCGTTGTATTGATAACACTCTTGGTGGTTTAAGAGATGTTGGGCCTTGCGTTTGGGTATAAATTTTAAAGACCCCTGCTTCATCGTCTGTACTAAGAGCCACGGAAGGCTCTGTTCAAGTAGCATTTGTTCACTATTCTGTCCCGGCGTTGTTTAATTGGCCTTGCTTCCTTGGACTGCACAGCGCCTAGCCATTCGTGAAAATTCCTATCCCCTTGTTCTCCCGCCGCCTCTATTGGGCCGCCCGCTTCGGCACCGCGCCCTTTCTGCCGCTGTCGCGTACCGAGATGGACACGCTCGGCTGGGATTCTTGCGACATTATTCTGGTGACCGGTGACGCCTATGTCGATCATCCCAGCTTCGGCATGGCCATCATTGGCCGCTTACTGGAAGCACAAGGCTTTCGGATCGGGATCATTGCCCAGCCGGATTGGAATTCCGCCGAGCCGTTTCAGGTGCTAGGGCGACCGAATCTATTTTTCGGCGTCACGGCGGGCAATATGGATTCGATGGTCAACCGCTATACGTCCGACCGGCGGCTGCGCCACAACGACGCCTATACGCCGAACGACGAAGGCGGCCAGCGGCCCGACCGGGCGGTGATCGTGTACAGCCAGCGCTGCCGCGAAGCCTATCCCGATGCGCCGATCATCATCGGCGGCATTGAAGCCTCGTTGCGCCGGATCGCTCATTACGACTACTGGTCGGATAAGGTGCGCCGTTCGATTCTGCTGGATGCCAAAGCCGATCTGCTGCTGTATGGCAACGCCGAACGCGCCATCGTTGAAATCGCCCATCGGATCGCCGCTGGTGAAGCGCCAAAAACCATCCGCGATGTGCGCGGCACTGCTTGCATCAGCAAGGAGTTACCGGCCGATTGGCTGGAGATTGATTCGACCGAGGTGGATCGACCCGGCGTGGTAGACGCGCATCCCGATCCGTATGCCATAAACAACCCTCACCCCCGACCCCTCTCCCAGGGGGCGAGGGGAGCAGAAGCCCCTCTCCCCCAGCCCCCCTCTCAAAGAGCGAGAGGAGCAGAAGCCCCTCTCCCTCCGGGAGAGGGGTTGGGGGTGAGGGCATTCGACCGCGCCAGAACCGCCATCCGTCTACCCGCTTACGAGCAGGTGCGGGACGATCCGGTGCTGTACGCCCACGCCTCGCGGCTGCTGCATCTGGAAACCAATCCCGGCAATGCCCGCGCTTTGATTCAGCGCCACGGTGACCGCGATGTCTGGCTGAATCCGCCACCGATTCCGCTGACCACGCCGGAACTCGATGCCGTGTTCGATCTGCCCTACGCCCGCGTCCCGCATCCGAGCTACGGCGACGCCCGGATTCCCGCTTACGAGATGATCCGGTTTTCGGTCAACATCATGCGCGGTTGCTTCGGCGGTTGCACCTTCTGCTCCATCACCGAACACGAAGGCCGCATTATCCAATCCCGTTCCGAACGCTCGATCCTGCGCGAAATCGAGGACATCCGCGACCGCACGCCTGGCTTTACCGGGGTGATTTCCGATCTCGGTGGGCCGACCGCCAATATGTACCGGCTGGCCTGCAAATCGCCAGAGATCGAGAAAGTCTGCCGCAAGTTGTCCTGTGTCTATCCCGACATCTGCCCGAATCTCAACACCGATCATTCATCCCTGACCGGCCTGTATCGCAAGGCTCGCGAACTGCCGGGCATCAAGAAAATCCTGATTGCCTCCGGGCTGCGCTACGATCTCGCCATCCGTGATCCGGCCTACGTGCGTGAACTGGTCACCCATCACGTCGGCGGCTACCTCAAGATCGCGCCGGAGCATACCGAAACCGGCCCGCTGAACAAGATGATGAAACCGGGCCTCGGTGCTTACGATCAATTCAGGGCACTGTTTGAGAAATTCTCCCAGGAAGCCGGTAAAGAACAGTATCTGATCCCCTACTTTATCGCCGCTCATCCCGGCACCACGGATGAGGACATGCTGAATCTGGCGCTCTGGCTCAAGCATAACGGCTTCCGCGCCGATCAGGTGCAGGCGTTTCTGCCCAGCCCGATGGCACTGGCCACCGCGATGTATCACAGTGGCCGCAACCCGCTGAAAGGCATTCATCGGGATCGGGGTGAACTGGTCGTCTCGGCTAAGGGTCTCAAGCAGCGACGGCTACATAAAGCCTTTCTCCGTTATCACGATGCGGAAAACTGGCCACTGTTGCGGGATGCGCTGAAGCGGATGGGTCGGGCCGAGCTGATCGGTAATGGCAAGCGGCATTTGATTCCGACCTGGCAACCGGCGGGCACGGGCGCGAGCGGCGGCGAGGGAACGCGGGCAGGCCGCAAGCATGGAGTACAACATTTTTTGACCCAACATACCGGCTTGCCGCCCAAAAATCCGCCGGCCATCAGCGCGGACCACCGCAGCCCACCGGCGGCCAACCGCCGCAAGCGGCCCTAACCTCTGATCCATCTCCATTTTCAGCAATCACGCCGAGGGCAATCATGAACAAGAAAGCGCTATGGGATTTGCTGAAAGAAACCTTCAAATCCTGGGACGAAGACCGCGCGCCACGCCTGGCCGCTGCGTTGGCCTACTACACCATCTTTGCGCTCGCGCCACTGTTAATTATCGCCATCGCGGTCGCAGCGATGTTTTTCGACGAGACGCAAGTCCGCCAGAACATGTTGAACGAAGTGGGCAATATGATCGGTCAGAACGGCCGTCAGGCCATCGAAGCGATGATCGAAGGCGCGCGGCAACCCACCACCGGCCTGATCGCCACGGTGATTGGCGTTGTGACCCTGTTGGTGGCGGCGGGCGGCTTGTTCAACCAGTTGCAAGATGCGCTCAATACCATCTGGGGGGTGCAACCGAAACCGGGGCGGGGCCTCTGGGGCATCGTTAAGGATCGTTTTCTGTCGTTTGGCATGGTGATCGCAACCGGCGGTCTGCTGCTGGCGTCTCTCATTATCAGCACCGTGCTATCAGCCGCCGGAAAACTGCTGGGCGGTGATGCGGCCAGTCAGGCGCTCCTGTGGCAAGCCGTTAATCTGAGCGTTTCTTTCGGCATCAGTACGCTGCTGTTCGCGGTGATTTTTAAAGTGTTGCCGGATGCCAAAGTCCGCTGGCACGATGTCTGGATCGGCGCGGCGGCCACGGCAGCTTTATTCACGCTCGGCCGCTTTTTGATAGGCTGGTATCTGGGTCATACCGCCACCGAATCATCCTATGGTGCGGCGGGTTCACTGGTCGCTTTACTGATCTGGGTTTATTACTCCAGCCAAATCCTGTTTTTGGGCGCGGAATTCACCAAAATCTACGCCAAGGCTCACGGTGTCCGCATCGAACCGGCGGCTAATGCGATTCGACTCACGAAAGAGCAACGTGCCCAACAGGGAATCCCGCGTGAATCCGAAGTCAACACCGCCACGACCGCAAAGCCAGTCCTCTCAGCACCAATCCCCATCAAAGTCGCTGACCGATTGCGGGCAGCGGTCTCCCCCACCTCGGTCGGCGGTGTGGTGTTAGCGTTTCTATTCGGCATCGTGTTCGCTTGGCAACGTAAACCCAATGCAACCAACCGGTAACTCAACGATGAAAAATCCTTCGATGTGGGGTTTAGTGAAAGATACGTTCATCTCCTGGGACGAAGACCGCGCCCCGCGCCTGGCTGCTGCGCTGTCTTACTACACCATTTTCGCGCTGGCACCGCTGCTCATTATCGCCATTGCGATTGCCGCTTTATTTTTCGATGAAGCGCAGGTCCGAACCAGCATTTTGGAGCAATTAGGGGGTTTGATCGGCTCTAGCGGCCGCCAAGCTATTGAAGCGATGATCGAAGGTGCGCGGCAACCGACTACCGGCACTATTGCCACCATCATCGGCGTCATCACCCTGCTGATAGCGGCGGGTGGCTTATTTGGCCAGTTGCAAGACGCGCTCAATACCATTTGGGAAGTACAACCCAAACCCGGCCGGGGTATCTGGGGAATGCTTAAGGATCGCTTCTTCTCTTTTGCGATGGTGCTCGGCACCGGCTTTCTCTTACTGGTTTCTCTGCTGATTAGCACTGCACTGGCAGCGACCGGCAAATTGGTCGCAGGTGAGGCCTACGGCCAAACGCTGATGTGGCGCGGGATCAGCTTTGTGGTGTCCTTTGGCGTCACCAGCCTGCTATTCACCTTGATTTTCAAAGTATTGCCAGATGCCAAGATCCGTTGGCGCGATGTCTGGATCGGCGCTGTTGTCACGGCTGCCTTGTTCTCACTGGGCCGATTCCTGATTAGCTGGTATCTGGGTCATACCGCCACCGAATCATCCTATGGTGCGGCGGGTTCACTGGTCGCTTTACTGATCTGGGTTTATTACTCCAGCCAAATCCTGTTTTTGGGCGCGGAGTTTACCCAAGTCTATGCCCAGGCTTACGGTGCCGACATCAAGCCGACTAAGAACGCGGTGCGGGTGACCGAAGGCGAACGCACGCAGCAAGGAATGCCCAGCCAGGAAACCGTTGTAGCGGCGGCGGCCCCCAATCGCGGGCGTGCTACTAAGACCCCGCTGCCTCGCGTGCTACCCACACCCACCGGAACCATGATCCTGGCGTTTATCGCAGGCGTGGTGCTAGCCTGGCAACGAAAACCCACGGCTCGTTCGCGCTAAGAGCCGCTACAACCCCGCTGCACTTTGGTCACTAGCCTGCCAAACAGCCGTCTGAGCGCTTGGCAGGGAGCAGCGCGACTCTTAATCAATCAGGTCATCTCATGTCTTGGGATAACGATATTCTTCTGTTTGCAGCAGCGCATCGCTCGGATGCTTTAGACAATTTCTTTCGCGCTGTGACCTGGTTAGGGTCATTGTATATCCTGATTCCATTGACGCTTTTCAGCAGCGCCTGGTTGTGGCATTTCCAGAAACGCTGGGAAGCAGAGTTACTCGTGGTCGGGCTGGGCGGTGCGACGCTTCTTGTTCATCTGATGAAGTTGATTTTTGCCCGCCCAAGGCCCGCGCTGGGGGAACGGCTGGTGCCTTTACCCTGGGACAGCTCATTTCCGAGCGCCCACACGATGCAAATCGCTGCCTTTGCGCTCTGCGCGCTGTTCATCATCCGCCGGATTTGGCCCCAGGGATGGGCTGTCGCCGCCGTGCTCGCCGGGGCATTAATCCTTTTGGTAGGGGCTTCGCGCATTTACCTACAGGTTCATTACCCGTCGGATGTGTTGGCGGGAGTGGTGCTGTCTGGGATCTGGATTGCCTTGGCCCAGCGAATGCTCTGATTCTGTTTGTGCAAGCTACCGGGAAACCACCATGCGAAATAAATTTTTGGGTACGGGTGAAGCAGGCTATAACCCCTGGCGCAAGCTCAAAGTCATCTTGTCGGGACTGCGGTTTGCGGTTCAGTATGATTTCAGCGTCGAGTACAAATTGGTGGTCTCCGCTATCGTCATGGTCTTGGCCATCATCTTTCAGCGTTGGATTGATGTGCAGATGCTGCTGCTGGCGACGGGCCTGGTATTGATGGCAGAGATGTTTAACAGCGCGATTGAAGCCCTGTGCGATTTCGTAGAACCCAATCAGAACGAGAAGATTCGCGCAGTCAAGGACATTGCCGCTGCTGCTGTCGCCGTGATCATGGCCATCTGGGTGATTGTAGTCGCCAGCGATCTCATGGATCTCTTGAGCGTACTGATGCAGCGCTGGCGCGGATAGCTCAACAGTGTTTGCCCATAAATCCACCAGCAGATTGACCCGTTCAATCAATCTGCTTGCAATCACCCACATCAATCAGCTGTCCAGGGTAGTTCCGGTGCTGCCAGGCGCGGGCCAGCAAAGCCCCTCACCTCACCAAAACGCGGGCTGTGGGCTTCCCAATCGCGTTGCGCCTGGGTGATGTAGGCTTTATCGCGGCCGACAAAATTCCACCACAGGGTGATTTCATCCGCGAAAGGCTGGCCACCGATCAGTAGCGCCCGTGTCCCAACGCTGAGCGTTAGCTGTAACGTGCTGTAGCCAGAGGCCAGATAGGCCAGCTCGTTGGCGGCTAACGCCAGACCTTCCACTTCAGCCGTTCCTTCCAAGAGCAATACGCCGTACTCGAATGTCGGATCGAGCGGCAGCATCAAGTCAGCGCCTTGTGCGGCGAACAAGTCCATGCCGATCAGCGGCGAATAGATTCGAGCGGGGGCGGTGCGTCCACCGTGAGTACCAGCCAACAGGGTGAACTCACAGCCGCTTTCTTGCCAGCGCGGCAACGTCGGGTAGTGATCGAACGCCGGAGCGATGTCGGTACTGCCAGCAGGCAACGCAATCCACAGTTGCGCGGCATGGGCACGCGTTTCAGTCGCAGGCGATTCCTCGGTGTGAGCGATGCCGTGGCCAGCGGTCATCAGATTCACCTGGCCGGGCCGGATCATCTGTGCATTACCCAGGCTATCCCGATGCAGCACTTCGCCTTCCAGCATCCAGGTAAAGGTTTGCAGGCAGGTGTGGGGATGCGACCCCACCCGCAGCCCACCGCCGGGCGCAAACATGGCAGGCCCCGCGTGATCCAAAAAACACCATGCGCCGATGGTGCGCCGCTGCCGCGACGGTAACAGCCGCGCGACCGTAATACCGCCGCCGATTTCAGCGGTGCGTGGCGCAATCCGCTGGATGTTGCGTCCCGCAGCGCCGGAACCGCCATCGCCCGAAAAGGACGCGGGAAAATGCAGGTCGTTAACCATGAAGAGCCTCCCCGCTGGTCAATCTGACAGCGCATCGACCAATTGACTGTCGATGCTGATTTCACCGCTCAGAATCTTATGAATCGGGCAGAGATTGGCGATTTCCAGCAATCGCTGGCGTTCGGCAGCGCTTAAATCACCTTGCAGTTGAATGTTCCGCGTGATGCGCGTCCGTGCCGGTGCCGGTGATAATTTTTCTTCCGCCACACGCAATTCCACGTCGATTCCTTCAAGTTTCAGTTGCTTGCGTTGGGCGTACATCGCCACGGTGATGGAGGTACACGCACCGAGCGCCGACAACAATAAGTGATGCGGCGTGGGGCCGGTGTCGTTGCCACCCAGCGCGGGCGGCTCGTCGGCCTGCCATTGATGGGTGCCATCGGTCAGATTCACTCGATAGCGGGCGGTAGTTTCCAGCGAGGTGCGAACGGTCGGGTTACTCATGGTGGGCGTTCCTTAATGAGGGGTGGATACGTCTGGATATTGGGGCAAGCTGAGCCTGTATCCCTTGATTCTGGCTTAGTTGGACTGCGAATCCAGTGGTTCGTCGTAGATTTCTTCTCATCCATAGCCGCCTTGCTGAGCGGGGAAAACCGAGCTATACAAGATCTGTGACAAGGCGTCGCTCATCGACGGTAGCGATTTCGCGCCAGTACCTGTAGGCCGTACACATCGCCGCCCCTACTCGGTTGGAGGTCAACATGCCCTTTATTCAGCTATCGCGCCGCTGGCTCGTCTTGAGCGTGTTGAGCCTGTTCTGCGCCCTGTCGCCCCATAGCGGCTGGGCCGACCTCGCCCACAATCTGCTCGACCGCATCCATCCGGTCATGGCTCGCCACGCTATGGTGGTCAGCCAGGAAGCGCTGGCCAGTCAGGTTGGCGCGATGATTTTGCAACAGGGGGGTAACGCGGTGGATGCGGCGGTCGCGGTCGGCTTTGCCCTGGCGGTCACGCTGCCGCAGGCCGGTAATTTAGGCGGCGGTGGCTTTATGCTGGTTTACGACAACATCGAAAAACGCACGGCAGCCATCGATTTCCGGGAAATGGCCCCTGCCGCTATCAGCCGAAACTTTTATCTGAACGACAAAGGCGAGGTCGATGAAAGCCGCATCCGCCATAGTCACCAGGCGGCTGGAGTGCCGGGCACGGTCGCCGGACTGGCTATCGCCCACGGCCGCTACGGTCGTTTGCCCTGGCCGAATCTGCTAATGCCCGCCATCCGACTGGCGGAACAGGGCCTGATCGTCAGCCCGGAATTGGCGCAATCCCTCCAGGAAGCCCGTAAGCAAATGGCCCCCTGGCCCGCCAGTATGCGCATCTTCTTCAAGGCCGATGGCGCCGCTTACCCGGTCGGTGAAACGCTCATCCAAACTGACCTGGCGGCCACCCTCAAACTGATCGCCGAACAAGGCCCGCCCGCATTTTACCAGGGCGACATTGCCCAGCGGCTAGTGGCCGATATGAAAGCGCATAACGGCCTGATCACCTTAGATGATCTGAAAAATTATCGGGCCGTGATACGCGAACCGGTACGGGGTAACTATCGAGGCTACGATATTGTCTCCATGCCGCCGCCCAGTTCCGGCGGTGTCCATCTGGTACAATTGCTCAACATGCTGGAAAGCTGGCCGCTGGCCGAGTTGGGGGCCAACAGTGCCGCTACCGTCCACCGCCTGGCCGAAGCGATGAAACTGGCCTACGCCGACCGCAGTGAATATCTGGGCGATCCTGATTTCGTTAAAGTGCCGGTCGCCGGTTTGACCGCTAAAGCCTATGCCAGGGAACTGGTGGCGCGTATCGATTTGAACCGCGCCCGACCGGCCGCCGAGATTAAGCCCGGTCAGCCGCAACGCCACGAAAGCGACCAAACCACTCATTATTCGGTGATCGACCGCGATGGTAACGCGGTGGCCGTAACCTACACGCTGAATTTCGGCTACGGTTCCGGCATCGTCGCAGCGGGTACGGGCATTCTGTTGAATAACGAGATGGATGATTTCGCCGCCAAACCGGGTACGCCCAACGCCTACGGCCTGATCGGCGGCGATGCTAATGCCGTGGGGCCGGGCAAGCGTCCACTCAGTTCGATGAGTCCGACCATCGTCCTCAAAGACGGGCAACCGGTGCTGGTTACTGGCAGTCCGGGCGGCAGTCGCATCATTACCACCGTGCTGCAAACGGTGTCGAACGTCATCGATCATCAGATGAACATTGCCGAGGCCACGCTTTCCCCCCGCCTGCATCACCAATGGCTACCGGACGAATTACGGCTTGAGGAAGGCTTCAGCCCGGACACGGTGCAATTGCTGCGGACGTGGGGCCATAAGGTGGTGGTGAAAGACGCGATGGGCGATACCCAAAGCATCGTCCGCACCCCGGATGGACTGTATGGCTTTTCCGATACGCGCCGACCGGGTGGACTGGCGGTCGGCTACTGACGGGGTTTGCAAGCCAGTCAACCGACCGCCTGAACACTACCGAGCAATCCGCCCGAAGCGGCCGCTGCGGAAATCCTGCATTGCCTGCGAAATCTCCGCCTGGCTGTTCATCACGAACGGGCCGTAGCCGACGATGGGTTCAGCAATCGGCTCACCCGCCAGCAATAACAGCTTGGCGTCGGTGTCGGCCTCGACCAGCACCGCAGCGCCCGCTCGCTCCAGCACCACCAGTTGCGCCTCACGCGCTGCTGTATCGCCATTCACGCGCACGTTGCCGCGCAGCACCACCAGCGCCGTGGTCCAACCGTCGGGCAGCTCGAACGCAGTGCCCTTGCCCGCATTCAGTCGGACATCCCACACTTGCATCGGCGTGAAGGTGTGCGCCGGGCCGGTGTGGCCAGCGTACTGACCGGCGATGACCCGCACTGTGCCCGCGCCATCTGCCAGCGCCACCGCCGGAATGTCCGCATTCATGATCGCCTGATAGCCGGGCGCGCTCATCTTATCCTTGGCGGGCAAGTTGACCCATAACTGCACCATCTCGAACGGCCCACCCGCCCGCGAATACGCTGCGGAATGAAATTCCTGATGCAGAATACCGCCCGCCGCCGTCATCCATTGCACATCGCCGGGGCCGATCACGCCGCCCTGGCCGGTGGAATCGCGGTGCTCCACTTCACCATCGTAAACAATGGTGACGGTCTCAAAACCGCGATGCGGGTGCTCGCCCACACCGCGCGGCGCACCAGTATTCGGCTCGAACCGGGTTGGCGCGGCGTAGTCCAGCAATAAAAACGGGCTGAGCAATTTGCCGAGACCGCTGTAATCGAACATGGAATGCACCGGAAAACCATCGCCGACCCAATGCGGGCGCGGCGCGCTGTAGATACCGCTCACTGGCTTCATCACGTTCTCCCAAGATGGTTAAGTCACTCTGGACTGGATGGTAAGCAGTTTATCAACAGGACAATCGATCCAGTAGACGGCAAATTTAGCCTTCAGTGTTCTATCATGAGAACGATCATTCACCTTAGCAGACTTCAGCGCAACAACGCGGAGACCGGCTATGCAGGATTTGAACGATCTCTATTACTACGTGCAGGTGGTCGATTACGGCGGTCTCGCCCCAGCGGGCCGCGCGCTCGGCATTCCAAAATCCAAACTCAGCCGCCGGATTGCGCTATTGGAAGAACGGCTCGGCGTGCGGCTGATCCAGCGTTCGACCCGGCGTTTTGTCGTGAGCGAGATCGGCCAGACCTACTACGAGCACTGCAAGGCGATGCTGGTGGAAGCGGAAGCGGCGGAAACAGCCATTGCCGTCACCCACGCCGAACCGTGTGGCAGCGTGCGGCTGACCTGTCCGGTGGCGCTGTTGCACGCCCACGTCAGCGCGATGCTGGCGGAGTTTCTGGCCGCTCACCCGCGCGTCACTTTGTATCTGGATGCTACTAACCGGCGGGTCGATCCGATTGGCGAGGGCATCGATCTGGCGTTACGGGTCCGCCCGCCGCCACTGGACGACAGCGAACTGGTGTTGCGGGTGCTGGCGGATCGCAGTCAAGCACTGGTCGCCAGTCCGGCGCTGGTAGGTCGTTTGGGCCATCCGCACAGTCCGGCCGATCTGGCGCAATGGCCGAGCCTGGCCCACAGCGCGCCGCAGCAGCATTATCAGTGGACCCTGTTCGGGCCGAATGGGGCACAGGCGACGCTGTATCACACGCCGCGTTTGATCACTGGCGACATGGTGGCCCTGCGGGCGGCCGCACTGGCCGGGGTGGGTCTGGCGCAACTGCCGACCATGCTGGTGCGTAGCGAACTGGCGCAAGGGACGCTGGTTCAACTCCTGCCGGATTGGGCACCCCGGCGGGAGATCATCCATGCGGTCTATCCCTCACGGCGTGGCTTGTTACCGGCAGTGCGCGCCCTGATCGACGATCTGGCGCAACGCTTCAAGGCGCTGGATGAGGACTAATCGGCCGAAGCCAGGGAAATAGGGCAGCCGGAAGGGTTAGGCTCTAAAACTAGGTGAAATCGCCGGTCTGATCGCCACCACTCACCAATCACAAAACGTCGAGCAAGTGCTGCATCTGGAACTGCAACTGGTGTTGCGCTCTCGTCGTTTTTGGAAAGCGGCGAGAGCATTTTTGTGTGGGCTTCTTGCAGCGTTGCTGGTGAACAAACCGTCGGCTGGTTAGATCACCCGCACGCTTAACACACCTTCAGTTTCAGCGATTTGCGCCACGGCCGCATCCGGCACGGCGGCGGCGGTGTCTACCAGGGTGCAGGCGATGTCACCGCGTGACTTGTTGAGCATATCCTGAATATTGACCCCCGCCCCTGAAATTGCCTTGGAAATCCGCTCGATCATGTGCGGGACGTTGGCGTTGACGATAACCAGGCGCGGGCCGCCGTTGCGCGGCATCACGACTTCCGGGAAATTTACCGAATTGTGCACCGTGCCGCTTTCCAGATAATCACGCACCTGATCGGCCACCATGATCGCGCAGTTGTCCTCGGCCTCGCCGGTCGATGCGCCCAGATGCGGCAACATGATCACGCGCGGATGATCCTTCAGCCGATTGGTCGGAAAATCGCAGACGTAAGATTTCAGCTTACCTGCTTCCAGCGCTGCAAACAGCGCTTCCTCGTCCACCACGCCTTCGCGCGAGAAGTTGAGCAAAATCAGACCAGGTTTGGCATTTTTTAGTAGCGCAGCGTTGATAATCTGGCGGGTGGCGTCATTCAGCGGCACATGCAGGGTCATGAAATCGGCTTGCGCGGCAATCTCGTTGACGCTGGTTGCCTGCTCGACTTGCGAAGACAACTGCCAGGCATTGCTGACGGTGATGTGCGGATCGTAACCGATCACCCGCATTCCCAGCGCGCGGGCGGCGTTGGCGACTTTCACGCCAATCGCGCCCAGCCCGATCACGCCCAGGGTGCGGCCGGGCAGTTCGATGCCGACGAAATTTTTCTTACCGGCTTCGACCTGTTTCGACAGTTCGGCGTCGGTGCCTTGCAACTTGCGGGTGTAGTCCCAGGCTGGACAGATATTGCGCGCCGCCAGCAACATTCCGGCAATGACCAGTTCTTTCACGGCATTGGCATTCGCACCGGGCGCGTTGAACACGCAAATGCCCTTGGCGGTCATCTGCGGCACCGGGATGTTGTTGACGCCCGCGCCGGCGCGACCCACCGCTTTCAATGTCCCAGGCACCGGCCAGTCGTGCATGGCAAAGGAGCGCAGCAGCACCGCATCAGGATGCTGGATTTCCGAGGCGATTTCATAGCGGTCGCGGGGCAGGCGCTCCAGACCACACACGCTGATGTTATTGAGAGTGAGGATTTTGTATTTAGCCATCGGGGTTCAATCCGTCATTTCCAAAAAAGAAAGCCCCGACTGCCAGGCAGCCGGGGTTGTTTAGGTGGGGGAATCGTTTAGCCGCGCCGCTTCTGGAAATCGGCCATGAAATCGACCAGCGCTTTAACGCCTTCCAGCGGCACCGCGTTGTAAATGCTGGCGCGCATCCCGCCGACCGAGCGATGCCCGGCGAGCGTCAACAGCCCAGCGGCTTTGGCTTCGGCCAAAAAGGGCTTATCCAAGGCTTCATCGGGCAGAATGAACGGCACGTTCATCCACGAGCGATAGGCCGGATCGACCGGATTTTTGTAAAAGCCGGATTCGTCAATGGCCTTGTACAACAAGTCCGCTTTGGCTTTATTGCGCTCGCCCATCGCTTTCAACCCGCCTTGGGCCTTCAACCACTGGAATACCAGCCCGGCGATGTACCAGGCATAAGTCGGCGGCGTGTTGTACATTGAGCTTTCTTTCGCCATCGTCGCGTAGTCGAGCATGGTCGGCGTCCCGGCCACAGTCTGACCCATTAGATCTTCGCGGATAATGACAATAGTCAGTCCGGCGGGGCCGATATTCTTTTGTGCACCAGCGTAGATCACGCCGAACTTGCTCACATCCAGCGGCCGCGATAACAGGGTCGAGGAAAAATCCGCCGCCAGCGGTACGCTCACGTCCGGGATGGTGTGCAGCTCGACGCCGCCGATGGTCTCGTTGGGCGTGTAGTGCAAATAGGCAGCCTCTGGATCGCATTTCCAGGTGTCGCGCGCTGGAACGGTCGAGAAATTCGCCGACTCGGAACTGGCTACCACGTTGACCTGGCAGTATTTCTTGGCTTCGGAAATGGCTTTTTTCGACCACTGCCCGGTGTTGAGGTAATCGGCCCTGGTCTTGCCGCGCAGCAGATTCATCGGCACCATCGCAAACTGGCTGGACGCACCGCCTTGCAAAAACAGCACTTTGTAATTGGCCGGAATGGCGAGCAGTTCGCGCAGATCGGCTTCGGCCTGTTCGGCAATCGAGATGTATTCCTTGCCGCGATGGCTCATTTCCATCACTGACATGCCGGAGCCATGCCAGTCGAGCATCTCGGCCTTGGCCTGTTCCAGAACTGCTTCCGGCAACATCGCCGGACCCGCGCTAAAGTTATAGGGGCGTGACATCGTAAACATCCTTTATGACTGTACTGAAATGCCGCGCATGGTAGCAGAAATGTTCGGTTTCTGATAATGCGCAGTGTTGCCCCACGGACGAAATAGCGCCATGAAACAAGCAGAAACGGTGACCTTGTTCCGGCCGGTTGGCCCCAGAGAGTTAGCGTTGCTCCGGCAGAACGGCTTCAGCCGCTGGCCGCCACGGCTGCCGGAGCAGCCGATCTTCTATCCGGTTACCAATGAGCGCTATGCCTCTGAAATCGCGGAACAATGGAATGTGAAGCAGAGCGGTTTTGGAGCCGTTACCCAGTTTCGGGTAAAAGCGGCGTTTATGGCGCAGTATCCGATCCAGAAAGTCGGTGGCGCACATCACACCGAACGGTGGATTCCCGCCGAGCAACTTGAAGAACTGAATAACAATCTGGTGGGGTTAATTGAGGTGGTGCGGGAGTTTCAGGGTTGAGTCTATTATTCATGCCAGCCCTACTTTATAGCTCATCATGGGTTAGCCAATATCGGAGATCTGGATGATGCATCAACCAGTACCAAGATTAATGCGTCTACCATATTGGATCTTTGGCATAGGTCTTCAGTGCTTATCGCCCTCAGCAATAGCGAGTTTCAATGGGCCGTTGCATCTAGGATTTTTAACCACCTTCATTGCTGCTTTCATTATTGCTACGCCAGGCGCGATAATCATATTTTTTGCGGAGAAAATTGGCGCGAATCACAGACCTTGGCCCCTGTTTGGCGTAATTGCCATCATGGTAACTTTGTATGCGACTGGATTAGCACATGGTTCAGACTCATCTCATCGAGAACCCTTCTTCTTATTGCTTATTCCTCCAGCGAGCGCGATAGCTCTCGTTACCTTTATTAGAAAGTCACCCTTGCGCTTAGCAACCACTTGGGGGTTAACTCTGGCAGGGCTATTCTTAGGATATATTGGTTTACATGGTGACTTTCCAGGGATAGTCCGAAACTCTGATGAATTGCTTGGAATGCTCTGCGGAGGAGCAGCTACCTCCCTTCTCTTCTGGTATATCGGTTTTTACTTTGGGCAACGTAAGCCATGAGTTTGGGTTATGCTGATGGCCGCTAGTCGTTAATTTATGGCTGTGATGAAATCTCGCTCAAACCGACGTTGCTTCATGGCTGACCTTGCGGGTAGGCTTGCAGCCTAACCCGCCGCCTGCCACTACGCACTGCGGCTTAACTCAGGTATTGTCGGGGACGCTTTGCATCCCCAACAACGGGGCGGCGGATCACCATCTGCTGCTTGCTCGGCGCGAAGCGCCGCAGGACCAGCGGATGAAGCCAACATCGGCCGTGAAAGCCTTTAGCTTTTCCGGCTTCACGGCTTATCCGCCGCCCCATTAGGTGCTTTGGGCTGCCGAGCCAATCATATAGAGGTATAGTGGCTACATGAAAAAAGTCCCACACCCCATTCAATATCAAGGTAGCAAGCGAAATTTAGCCCCCATCATTTTACAGTATATACCACAGGGGGTTGATTGCTTAATCGAGCCATTTGCAGGTTCTGCTGCAATTAGCATTGCTGTTGCCGCTCGCCACATGGCGAAAACATATCTCATTAACGACTTGAATGAGCCATTGGTCGAGTTGTTGCGATTGATTGTCGAATCCCCATCCAATGTCGCTTCATTTTATGAAACAGTTTGGAATGAGCAATATAGCGACTCCATTGAGCACTATTACAGAGTTCGAGAGGGCTTCAACCGCACACAAGACCCACGTCTTTTTCTCTATCTATTAGCGAGATGTGTCAAAGGTTCAGTTCGGTACAACTCTGAAGGGATGTTCAATCAAAGCCCTGATAAAAGACGACACGGTACCCGGCCACAGACTATGCGTGCGAATATTCTTAGTGTTTCCAAACTGTTAAAAGAAAAAACGGAATTTTCATCTTTGGATTATAAAGCTGTTTTGGCTAAAGCAAAAAAATTAGATCTTGTTTATATGGACCCACCCTACCAAGGGGTGTGCGGGGACCGAGATTCACGTTATTTTTCTGGAATTACTCATGCTAACTTTGTGGCCGCTCTTGAAGAGCTTAATTCAAGAGATATTTCATATATTGTCAGCTACGATGGGCGCAGGGGCGAAAAAGCATTTGGGGAACTACTGCCCGCCTCGCTTGAACTTGCCCGCGTTGAATTGGAGGCGGGGCGTTCTAGCCAGTCCACTTTGCTTGGGCGTGATGAGATTACCTATGAATCTCTCTATCTCTCTCGTGCGCTGACAGATAGACTTCCATGCAAACCAAAGGATTATCATCAACCAAAAGCGCAGCAGTATGTCTTGCTCGAACCCCAAGCTCAATATGCCTAATCTACCAAAAGACTTCATTGAACTCTGTCATTCTGTTACAGCAAAACGCCCCAAAACTGTTATTGACCATATTTTGGAGCATGGGTTTATCACAACTGAGGAGTTGAAAGAAATATACGGTTATAACCACCCACCAAGGGCAATCAGAGATGTGCGCGAGCACGGAATCCCACTTGAAACTTTCAGGGTTATGAGTTCCGATGGACGCAAGATTGCTGCTTATCGCTTCGGCGATGTAAAGACCAAGAGGTTTACAAAATTATCAGGTAGAACTGGGCTATCCAAAAAAATTAAAGATGCCCTAACAGAAAAATATGGTTGTAAGTGTTTTATCTACCTTGAGGAAATTGATGGGCGAGAATTACAGATTGACCATCGTGTACCCTATGAAGTTGGTGGTGATGGGGAGAGTGTTGAACTTGACCCAGAAGATTTTATGTTGCTTTCTGGTTCAGCAAATCGTGCCAAATCGTGGTCTTGTGAGCATTGCGAGAACTGGAAAAACACTAAAGACAGAACGATTTGTCTGACATGTTATTGGGCTTATCCAGAAAATTATTCACATATTGCCATGCGCCAAATACGGCGGCTTGATCTTGTTTGGCAAGAGGATGAAGTTACCACCTATGAAAAGTTAAAAACAAAGGCACGTTTCCTAGAGAAAGAAATACCATTGTTCGTAAAAGAGATAATTGAAAATGAAATCCGGCGTAGAAGCACCTAACATGACGCTCAACTGAAACACCCCAAAAACTTCACTTTTGTTCACCGATTACAGCTTATCCGCAGCCACTTTGGGTTAGTTGAAACAATGGGCTTCGGCTGTTTAGATTCCTTGATGAAAACTTCTTATAGCTTCACTGTTTGGTTACCGCTGAATTTAACTGTTGGGGGCTAAAAATATGAATACCATATTACTACTGGGTTTGTGTTAACAAGCCTTCTTTGCATAACTACAGCTAATGAAAAAAATACAGTTGTTGAAGGATCTATTCTGGTATATGAATGCGGAGCTAATTGCTATCTTACAGTTGTGAGTAAAGATAGCAGATATCATAGTGGCTTGTGTGCTGCACCTATCTGTCAAGCGTGGAATGAAAAAACTGAGATGCCAATAAAATTCAAAGGCAGGAAAGTCAGAATTACACTTGGAAAAGGTTTGCAATATGATAGTACTGGTAACGTTATGTGTAAAATGGGTGCATTTAATAAAATCGAATTTTTAAAATGAATAATGATTTAGTCCCATACAGATGAGCCGAGGGCTACAGAATCAACTTTAAGGATAGCCTGGGTGGCTTCGCTGGATAATCCAGCGCCAGTCATCTATAACCCGCCTTGTGCAGATGCCACGCAAGCGGCAACTTACATTTCCCCAACCCGCCCGCCGGTCTGACATGAAACGCCTCTACCCGCTGTTGTTCGTTTTTTTGTGGAGTACCGGCTTTATCGGTGCGCGCTTTGGGATACCGCACGCCGAACCATTATCTTTTTTGTTGGTGCGCTATCTGTGCGTCATCGTTCTCATGACAACCCTGGCGGTCTTAAGCGGTGCACCGTGGCCGAAACATCCGCGTCAATGGATCCATATCGGGGTATCCGGCATACTGATTCACGCCATTTATTTGGGCGGGGTTTTTATCTCGATTAAACACGGCCTGCCGTCCGGCATCGCCGCGCTGGTGGTCGGGATGCAGCCGCTCTTGACGGCGCTGGGTGCGGGCTGGCTGTTGGGCGAACGGGTGGTGGCGCGGCAATGGTTCGGACTGGCGCTGGGCTTTGTCGGCGTGACCTTGGTGATCAGCGGCAAGTTCGGCCTCCAGAATGCGCTGGGGCCGATCCTGATTCCGGCACTGGCGGCTTTGCTGGGCATCACCATCGGCACCTTGTATCAAAAACACTTTTGCTCCGGCTTTGATCTGCGCACCGGCTCGGTGATTCAGTTCGTACCCAGCGCTATCGTAACGGCCATCGCCATTGCCCTGTTTACCGAATTCCAGATCGACTGGATGCCGGAGTTTATCTTCGCGCTGGGCTGGCTGGTGCTGGTGCTGTCCATTGGCGCGATCAGCTTGCTCAACGTGCTGATCCACAGCGGTAGCGCGGTCAATGTCGCCAGCCTGTTTTATCTGGTGCCGTTGAGCACAGCCTTAATCGCCTGGGTTTTGTTTAACGAGACGCTGCCCCCGATCTCGCTGATGGGCATGGCGCTGGCGGTGGGCGGCGTCTATATGACGACTTTTAGCCGCCCCGCCAAAACCGGGTGAATCCGCCGAGTATCGGCTAGCGCTCTGGCAAAATCGTCCCCTTCGTTGCAGACGATGAGATTCCAGCCATCGGCGCTATTTTCGCGGCCAAGCCGCTACAGCATTGCGCCAGATTCGCTAATCCTGGAATCATGTTGAGCGCAAAACGTCGCCGGAATGCCAGGAGAAAACCCACATGCAAGCCCGCCAGCGTCAGCGTCGTGTTAGCAGCCAGTTCATGGATATCTTCCACCTGTTCAAGCCAGGGGGGGATCGTGGACTCTGCCCATTCCTCATCGGCAGCGGCGACGACGTTGGCGGGCGCAGCAGCGGTTATGCCCAGCACGCGGGCGTTATCGACCATTGTCAACCCGGTGGCCACCGTTACGCTGATGGCAAGAAGCAAGGCGACCACCAAGGAACGGCTTACGGCGCTAACGGCCATACCAGGACGAAATGTCGGCGACAGCGGCGGAAATCCCTTCACCTTGACCAGCGTCGTGAACAGCCGGATCACCAAAAACGCCACCAAACTGTAGCCGAGCCAGACATGCAATCGCTCGCCCTCGTCACCGGTGAAATAGGCCAGCAGGAATGCCAGAACGAACAAGCCATGGAACCAGCGGACTCGATTAAAAGGATTCATGACCATCTCCAACAGTGGGTTATGCGCTGGGTTTCCCTATTTCGGGATGCGCAAGGTGTGCTCGCTGTAATCGTCACGCTCCGCTGCGGTATGACAGGCGTTGCAATTGGCGGCGGATTTAATGCTGGGACGGCTCCAAATATCCTTGGGCAATTCCTCGGAATGCTCATGAACAAACCAGCGGGTTTCGGTGATGCGTAAGAGTGGCTCGCCGCGCCTCGAACGCCCCTCGCCACCGGCGTTAGCCTCCAAAAAGCGCAGAATATCGGCCTGTTGTTGGGGGTCCAGCGAGGCATCAGTGCCAAAATGCTGATCCAGTCCCTTCATGATCGCCCGCCACGACACGGCGGGAAGTAATTGCGGCGGGTAGGCGATATGGCAGGTGCTGCATTCCTGCCGCCAGGCAGCATGATTCAGCGGGCGGATACGTGCATTGTCATCATCATCGTCATCGGCGAAGGCCGCGCCAGCAGTGGCCAGCAGTACCCCCGACAACAGAACCGGCCAACGACTCCAATAGGGTAGGCTCATGGCGGTCTCCTCAGCGAACGCTCAACAGATAGCTCAGCACATCACCCTTTTCCTGCGCCGTGCAGGCTCGGCCCAGCACCTCATTGCAATTGCGCTTGAACCATTTTTCGACCTTATCAGGGCGGGTAAAGCGCTCCGGGCTGGCGGCAGGGGCCAGTGGCGCCAAGGTTTTACCGGTAGCGATATGCTGCCCGATGGCCTTTGGGTTTTGACTGTGGCAAGAGGCGCAGCTCCACTCCTTGCCGTGCGTGTTGGCATAGAAGCGCTGGCCCTGCTCGGCGGAAAAGCCGGTGAATGCGGGGTTTTCCTGCTGGGCTTGGGCGGCGAACTGTTTTTGAAAATCAGCGGGGGTTTCGGCGTGAGTGCTGAAACTGAGGACTAATAAGACAGTGATGAAGGCAAAACGCATGGTGATTCTCCAGTATGGGGAGGGGCATCATGCGTTCCAGCATACAAGCACAAGCTAAATTGAATCTTAAAGCCGTTTATTTGAGTTTGGGGCTAGCGGTAAAAACGGTTACCTGTAAAAATGCTTAACATAATTTAGGAGTTACGCGCTTAAAACAATAAGCCGTTGATCTAAAAATAATTTTTATGATGTGCTGCACAAGTTAAAGAAAAATCAATGTGTTAAAAATCTAACTGCGTAGCTTCTATAATTAAAAGAGATTACCCCATGATGCTGTTCAAGCGGGTTTTCTCAATCAATAATCATCGGATATCAACTCATTGGTGAACCCGTCATGCGTTTTCGAACCCGTTTGATGGCCCTAGTGGCCGGTATGATCGCGTTGATCATCGTTCTACTGTTCGGAGGTTGGTGGGCATCGGGTCGCTTGCTGGATGCAACGGATTTTGCCTATCAGCAGGGGTTGAAACTCACCCAGATCGTCGATACAGCCCGCGAGGCCCAGATAGCATTTCAGCGGCAGGTACAGGAGTGGAAAAACGTACTCATTCGAGGTAGTGACCTCGAATTGCGTAACAAGCATTGGCAAGGCTTTGAAGCGCAGGAAGCTAAGATGGATAAGATGCTGCAAAGCTTAAGCAGCAATCTGTCCACTCTGAGCATGGAAGAGCCGACTAAAGAGGTTAAAAAAACCATTGCCGAACATAAACTACTGGGTGAGCGTTATCGTAAGGCGCTCGATAAACAAGCAGTCTTGGACGTCAAGGCTCAGGCGGCCATTGACCTTGAAGTTCGTGGTATGGACCGGTCGACGTCCGCCGGTATCGACTCGTTAGTGGCTGATCTCCAAAAGCGCGTTGCTCAACGATTTGGCGATGAAGCGGCTACCGTGCGAAGCAATACCAGCAATCAGGTGTTTACCGCTGCTTTAGTGACTTTATTGCTGACTGGGCTGCTGGTTGCGGTCGCTGTTGCGCTATCGCATAGCGTCTTAACCGCGCTGGGAACTGACCCGGAGGATGCGGTGACCGCCACCAGTCGTATGGCGCGGGGCGATCTCACCGAGCGGCTGAATGCCAAGACGCCTGCATCGCTGATCGGCGCTCTTGAAATGATGCAAAGCCGGTTGCGCAATATCAGCCTGGCGATTCGCACCGTGGCTGATGACATTACGGCACGGGCTAATGGGCTTTCTCAGACGAGTGAACGGGATGCTTTACTGGCCGATGTCGGTAGGCTACGCGACGCGATAGGCCGCATCCGTATTGATCGCGAGGCAGGGAAATCTTCATGAGTGGCTACAAGCCGAGCGATATTCCAGTCAAGACCACGTTCGGCGCCGCACAAAATAACGCGGCCAAAACGAACATTCCACCGAATCTTTATCAGCTTTTGATCATGATTAATGGAGTGCGTAGCGTCAATGACTTGTTGCGTCTGGGAATCCGAGAAGTCGATATCGATTCATTTGATATGTTGTATCAACTGAAACTGATTGAAGCTCCAAAGAACGCTACGGTTCAGAACCTACCGCCAACCCATCCTAGCTCGACCACCTCTAAAAAAGGTCTTGCCGAAGTCCGATTCGCCGTTCTCGATATTCTTTTGGATATCAGCGAGAAGGATTTTGGTGTGCGACCATGGATCGAAAAGATCGAGCAAGTGGATAGTCTTGCGCGCTTGGCCAGTGAGGTAGATGCCTTTTGTGCCTCAGCCTTTGGGCGAAAATATCCAAATGTGCATGACGCGCTACGCCGCGCGGCTGCTGGATAGAAAGGCTTAGAGGTAGAGCGGCGCCAGCGTGATAAGCCTGTGTCGGCGTCGTTCTATATTGAAGGGGGCAAGGCCCATCTTAGGCGGCCGCTACATCCGTATCCGCATAGGGCAGATCATCTTCGTCCCATAGCGCATGGCCGCAGTGGGGACAGGATTTGACCTTTTTTGCGGATCGAATCGTTTTCTTCATGCCTTTGATTTCTCGCAGCATCTTCTTAAGGCGCTTCTTATTCCGTTCTTTTTTGGGGATAGATAGCTCTTTGACCACCTTGTCATAAAGCTTTTTGACTTTGGATTCAAAGACAGGGACGAAATTTTCCACAGGAGTACCTTGGTCGTCGAGGTCGAAGCCGATGTTATGCTGAGATGACTCAGCAAGTTCACTGACTCATAGCATATTCAATTCCAACTTGGCGCGCATCGACATCCGCTCGGTAGACCACGGCGGGTCCCACACCAGTTCGACGTTGACCGATTCCACGCCCGCGAGGTGCCGAACCGCGTTTTCCACCCATTCCGGCATGGAACCGGCGACCGGACAGCCGGGCGCGGTCAGGGTCATTTGAATGTCGGCATGATTGCCGATGGGATCGACTTCCAGATTGTAGATCAACCCCAATTCATAAATATTGACCGGAATTTCAGGATCATAAACCGTTTTGATGGCTTCAATGACCTTGGCTTCCAGTTCCTCAGCATCCGGTAAATCCATCGTCGTCGTGCTCATGCGGGCCTCCTGAACGGAGAAAATTACTCGGTCGCCACCGGCTGCTTGTGTTCTTCCAGTGCGGCGCGCACCGCGTGCCAGGCCAGCGTCGCGCATTTAACCCGGCTGGGATAATCGCGCACCCCAGCCAATACGCTAAGCTTGCCCAAGCCTTTCGGACACTCGCAGTCGGTGGTGACAACGTTATGGAAGGCATCGAACAGATGTTCGACGTCCGCGACCTTTTTGCCTTTGAGGGCTTCGGTCATCAGCGAGGCCGAGGCGCTGGAAATGGCGCAACCCGCCCCCTGAAACGCGATGTCCTTGATCGTCCCATCCTGAATATCGAGAAATACACTCACCCGGTCGCCGCAGAGCGGGTTGACGCCATCGGCTTTGTGAGTCGGTTCCGCGATGATGCGGAAGTTCCGGGGCCGCTTGTTGTGATCCAGAATGACTTCTTGGTACAAGTCGCGCAAGTCGTTCATTATTCAAATAACTCCTTCACTTTCCAGAGAGCGTCAACCAAATAGTCCACTTCCTCACGGCTGTTGTAGGCCGCGAACGAAGCGCGGGCGGTGGCGGGAACGCCGTAGCGTTGCATCACCGGCTGGGCGCAATGATGACCGGCGCGGATGGCGATACCTTCCCGGTCGAGAATGGTGCCGATGTCGTGCGGATGAGCGCCGCGCAGGGTGAACGCCACCAGCGCCGCCTTGTCGCGGGCGGTGCCCATGATGTTTAAGCCCGGAATCTCCGCCAACTTGGCGGTGGCGTAGTTCAGCAGCGCGTGTTCGTGGGCGGCGACCGTTTCCAAACCGACGCTGTTAAGCCAATCCAGCGCCGCCCCCAAGCCGATGACTCCCGCAATGTTCGGCGTACCCGCCTCGAATTTATTGGGCAGGTCGGCGTATTCGGTTTTTTCAAAAGTGACCAGCCGAATCATGTCACCGCCACCTTGATAGGGCGGCATCGCTTCCAGCAGCGCCTGTTTGCCGTACAGCACGCCAACCCCGCTGGGGCCATAAATCTTGTGGCTGGAGAAAGCGTAGAAATCGCAATCCAGCGCCTGCACGTCTACCGGCAGATGCGCCACTGCCTGCGCCCCGTCCACCAGCACCGGGATATTGCGGGCGTGGGCCAGTTCAATCAGCGTCTTGGCCGGGTTGATGGTGCCGAGCGCGTTGGAAATATGGACGAAGGCCGCCAGTTTCACCCGCCCGCTGTCCAACAGCCGCTCGTACTCGTCCAGCAGCAGTTCGCCCGCATCGGTGAACGGCGCGACCTTGAGCGTGGCGCCGGTGCGCTCACACAGCAGTTGCCACGGCACGATGTTGGAATGATGCTCCATGCCGGTGATAAGGATTTCATCGCCCGACTGGAATCGGCTACCGCCAAAGCTGCTCGCCACCAGATTGATGCTTTCCGTCGTACCACGGGTGAAGATGATTTCCTGCCCGCTGGCGGCGTTGATAAAGGCGCGGACGGTTTCCCGGGCGTTTTCGTAGGCGGTGGTCGAGCGTTCCGACAGCAAATGCACGCCGCGATGGATGTTGGCGTAGTAATGGCTGTAGCAATCACTAACGGCTTTAATCACATCGCGCGGCTTCTGCACCGAAGCGGCGTTATCCAGATAAACCAAGTGCTTGCCGTGAATCTTTTGGCCCAGAATCGGGAATTCAAGGCGGATGCGGGCCAAATCCGGCTCATAACTTTTGGCCGGCAAAGGGGATAGCGCGGACGGGGCGCTCATGATGCGATGTCCTCCTCGATGCTGTCGAGCGCCAGCCGCTCGGCCAACAGGCGGGCCAGGCGCTCACGCAATGGCGTCAGGCTCATTAGGTTGAGGTTGTCGTTGGCGAAGGCGTAAACCAGCATGGCGCGAGCCTGGGCGGCGGGGATGCCGCGCGCGCGCAGATAAAATTCGGCGTTGGGATCGAGAAAGCCGGTGGTGGAACCGTGACCGCATTTCACGTCATCGGCCAGAATTTCCAGCCGGGGGTTGGAGTGCGCGGCGGCTTGCTTGGACAGCAGCAGATTTCGGCTGGATTGGCGGGCGTCGGTTTTCTGGGCGTGCGGACGGACGTGAATCATGCCATCGAACACCGACCGCGCCTTACCGTCCAGCACGCTTCTGAAGGATTGTTGGCTGCTGCCGTGCGGGTGGGCGTGTTCGACCCGGACGTAGAAATTGCCGGCCTGGTTATCGCGGGCCACGGTCAGGCCGTTCAACAGGCATTGAGCCTGTTCACCGTCCAGCAGCGTTTCCAGATCGGTGCGGGCCAGTTGGCCGCCGAAGGACAGCAGATGCAAGCGGGTCTGGCTGTCGCGGCCTTGTTTAACGCGGATGCCGCCCAGATGGAACGCCTGCGCCGATTCTTCCTGAATCTGGTGGTAATCCAGCACCGCGCCCGCGCCGACCGATAATTCGGCTACCGGCGCATTCAGATAACGGCCTTGTCCGCGATATTCGACTACTACGGTAGCTTGGGCACGGTCTTTCAGCGTGATCAGTAGGCGCGGATAAACCGCCATATCGCCACCGGTGCAATGGAAAATCAGATGAATCGGCGTTTCCAGCACCGTGCCGCGTGGCAGATGGATGACCGCGCCGTCTTCCCCAAACGCGCCATTGAGCGCGGCGAAGGGGTGCTGTTCCAAGCCGGGCAGTTGAGCAAACTCGTCTTCAGCCCCTCCCCCGGTGGGAGAGAGGTTGGGGTGAGGGTTCAGGCTGGCGATAGTCGCCCCATCCGGCAGCGTTTCCAGCTTCGACAATCCCGGCGCGTAACGGCCATTGACGAAGACCAGCCGGTGTGCGGATGTTTCCAATGTCGGCAACGCGCTAGCGTCAACGGGCGCATCGGCAGGCGGTTGAAGCGTCAACGCAGTCAAGGCGCTGAGATCGGTAAAACGCCAGGCTTCCTGCTGGCGGGTCGGCAGGCCGAGCGCCGCGAACCGCTCAAACGCTTGTTGGCGCAAGCGGGTGATCGGCTCCGGCTCGTGGTGGTTGGCAACGAACGTCATAAAGCGTTGACGCCAGAAATCAGTGGGCAGTGGGGCTACAGCGGTCATGGTACGAATCTCACGCGGCGGCCCGACGCGCCCGGCCGGGTTCCTCGTTGTAGAGCGCATAGCCCTGTTCTTCCAGTTCCAGCGCCAGTTCCTTGCCGCCAGAGCGAGCGATGCGGCCATTGACCAGCACATGCACGTAATCCGGCACGATGTAATCGAGCAAGCGCTGATAGTGGGTGATGACCAGAAAGCCGCGTTCCGGGCCGCGCAGCGCGTTCACGCCATCGGCCACCACCCGCAGGGCGTCGATGTCCAGCCCGGAATCGGTTTCGTCCAGCACCGCGAACCGGGGTTGCAACACTGCCATCTGAAACACTTCATTGCGCTTTTTCTCACCGCCAGAGAAGCCTTCATTGACCGAGCGCTTGAGCATGGATTCATCCATCTTCACCAATTCCATGCGTTCGTGGACCAAATCCCAGAAGTCCATCGCATCGACCGGCGCTTCGCCGCGATATTTGCGCACGGCGTTGACGGCGGCTTTCAGGAAATACAGGTTAGCGACGCCGGGAATTTCCACCGGATACTGAAACGCCAGAAACAGGCCCTCACAGGCGCGGGTTTCCGGGGCCATCTCCAGCAGATTCTTACCCTCGAACAACACTTCACCCTCGGTGACCACATAGCCCTCGCGCCCGGCAATGACATTCGCCAGCGTGCTCTTGCCGGAGCCGTTCGGCCCCATGATGGCGTGGACTTCACCGGCCCGGATGTGAAGGTCGATGCCGTTGAGAATCTCCCGGCCTTCGACCGTGGCGTGCAAGTTGCGGATTTCCAGCATGATGAATGGGTTCCTGTAGTCAATAGCCTCTAAAAAAGGGAATCTAGCAGCCTGTTTTAAGTGATCTGTTGATGCGAATTTTCATTACTCCCCGCTCTCGGCGGCTTGGCGCAGGGCCAAAAATGCCTCTTTAAGCGTTTGGCTGACGGCTGAATCCGGCTCATTTAAAACCAGCGATTGATAGGCCGTCAGATAATCACTCCGAATACGGTGGAATAAATGCAAGAAATGGCGTAGGAATCCGATGCAATCCAAAATCGCAATTTCAGTACCGTCTGTTTTTTCATAAAAAGTGGCCGCATAGCGAGAAGCTATCGACTCAATGACATCCGTAGTCACAAATAGATAATTGTGAATCCGTTGCTGTGCTCTGGCGATTTTGGTTGCTGCCGTATCGATATCCTCTGGAGTGACGCGCTTCATTTTCATTTCATAAACGGTGACAGCCGCATCATCGCCAACCAGACCAATTTCCACATCACCCAATGCACCTGTTTGTAAATCAGCGGCATTATGCGATTGCAGAGGTAACAGGCTTTCCGTCAGGCGTGCTCCTGCCACTTGATACGCGGCTGCTACTACCAGAACCGGTAAACGGCTGGCGTTCTTGCAAGCAAGATGCTGGCTAATCAGCGTAATAATAGCCTCTGAGGACAGTGGCAAAGTACCTTCAGAGCGCTCAAGTCCTTTCAGCAGAGACGCCATCCGTGCCAGTTTTTCATCACGCATCAGCATCAATACACGAACAGTTTCTACCAGAACCACATCGGCCGTTATTCGCTGTTTAGCCACATCTTCAAGCAATTCGAGTGTTTTTTTATAAAGTTCACGCGGTCTGCCAACCAGTTCCCAGTTTGTGAATAACGGTTGATTGATATTGCGCAAAGTCGGTGTGAGAAAGGCGGTGGTTGAATTGACCGGCAATCGGTATTGATTGATGAAAGGGGTCAGATAACGTTCATCGTAGGTGCGTCCTGAAAAGCTGTCGGTCCCACCAATTTCGGTATAGGGTTTGCGCGGATCGATAGTGGGCTTATCCAGCTTTCCCAATAAGCAGGCCATCAACAAGCGCACTCCGGCACGGTTACTTAGGCAGCGGCAAATGTAATCGACCCGTTCCCGAATGATCGAGTCGGCAATGACCGAGGTATTAAGTGTCGCGGTTGCTTGTTCCACGATATTTTTCAGGATTTCTTCCGGGGTCATGCTAAAAGTCCTTTTTGCCTCTGCGGCTCATAATTCGTCCATAGCACTTCCTGCCGAGCGCCCTTAGTGGAGTGAATAGTTTTATCCTGACCCAGGGTTTTGAACCAATGTGCTGAGGGAAAGAGTTGTTCCATAACAGGGTGATCGTAACCCGAAACAGCGACCATGCCTTTGCATTGATGGGCGACTTCAGCAAATTCCTGGTATTGCCTCTCATCCATCTCAAAGCGGTAAGCGTTGGTATCGCCGCGGGTGGCGTGCAAATAGGGTGGATCGCAATAAAAAAGTGTCTTGGGGCTGTCATAAAGCCGAATAACATCGATAGCCGGGCGGTTTTCAATCTGCACCCGCAGCAAACGCTGGGCAATGTCGTCAAGTCCTTCCACGCCACCCAACCAGCGAGAAACGACCCCGGACATTCCCGCCCGGCTGGTGTCCTTGCAATTCGCCCAGCGACCCAGCGATGCCGTTTGGGCAAGGCCCGTGCGCGTTTGCCGGGCCCGGATATAAAACCGTCTGGCTCGCTCAATATCGCTGATTTCGTTGGTATCGCCATAGATGGCGCGGTGATATTCCTCTCGTGAAAAAGGCGTCAATGCGATGGCCCGAATCAGCGCTTCGTGCTGGTCGCGCAACATGCGAAAGAAGTTGACGACCTCACCATCCATATCATTGTACGTTTCTACTGGTGACGGCGAGCGGTTGAGTAGCACAGCAGCAGAGCCAGAGAATGGCTCACAATAATGGTGACAAACTGGCAATAACGGAAGCAGCCAATCCAGATGGGAGAATTTCCCACCATACCAGCCAAAAACAATTCGGCGACGACGGTTACGGACGTAGACCACCCTGGAGCTTTCTGTCTCCATATTCTCATCCAGGAATATCGGTGATGGACTTCTCGCTCTTATTGCCATCAGGCAATTACTCCATCGCTTCGTAAGCTCTCAAGTTGATTTGCGATTTCATTTAAGTAATAATTTTTACTTGATGTGGAAAATCAGGAATCAAATTGGAAGTTTTTAATGGGCCATTGCCATCAAAAAAAGCCATATTGCCATTTTCATTACAGGCCCAAAATTCAATGGCTCCCGCCACAAGATAAAGAGTCCGTTTTTCTTCGATCTCGCCGCTCGTGTTGCTGAAAGAAAGCACTTCTATACACACTTCCGGCGCAATAGAGCACTCTGTTTCCTGCTCAATCTGCTTAAATCGCCCCTCTGAGCACCAGGCAATATCAGCAACCTTGGTTCCTTTTGCAGTCTTGATCGCGCATTCAGCAAGGACTACACCCTGCTTCGGCAATAATTGGCTGATTTTCCCCTGAAAAGCCGAGTGATAAACCTTTACAGGAGACATGAGAATCTGCCCTTTTTCATTGAGTTCAATTTTAAAGGGCAAATTCTGCAAACTGGGATGTTCACAAACGTCTTGCCATTGCATGAACTATGATTCTCTTAGAGCTTACTCTTTAGACCTTAAACGATCAGCACGTTTATTCCAGAAATAAGCAAAAGTAACTCGATAGCCAACAAAGAAGAATATAATTATGTATACTAAAAATAATATGGCTTTAATTATATTAAAATTTGCAAGCGATCCCATTGTGATAAGATAAAAAATAATTCCATAAAAAGTACCAAAATAAAGAGCCATCTTGGCCACTAAAGCATTTGTCATTTTTTCATCTTGAGCTGGTTTGAGTGAAACAAACGGCCACCATCCCCAGTTCATATCAGCTAAATTGTTTATAAAATTTTCCATTGATTTATTACTCCAATCAATTTAATCAACCCACACTCCCTTCCAATTTCAATTCAATCAACTTCTGCGCCTCCACCGCAAATTCCATCGGTAATTCTTTGAATACATCCTTGCAGAAGCCATTGACGATCAAACTCACCGCATCCTCGGCGCTGATGCCGCGCTGCTTGCAATAAAAAAGCTGATCCTCGCTGATTTTCGAGGTGCTGGCCTCATGCTCGACCTGGGCGGTCGGATTCTGCACTTCGATATACGGGAAGGTATGCGCACCGCATTGAGCGCCCATCAGCAGGGAATCGCATTGCGAATAATTACGGGCGTTTTCGGCGGTCGGCAGGATTTTTACCAAGCCCCGATACGCATTCTGACCGTGACCGGCGGAAATACCCTTGGAAACAATAGTGCTGCGGGTATTCTTGCCCATGTGGATCATCTTGGTGCCGGTGTCGGCCTGCTGATAATCACGGGTCAGGGCGACCGAATAGAACTCCCCGACTGAATTTTCACCGCGCAGAATGCAACTCGGATATTTCCAGGTAATCGCCGAACCAGTTTCGACCTGCGTCCAGGAAATCTTGGAATCGCGGCCCTTGCACAAGCCGCGCTTGGTCACGAAGTTGTAAATACCGCCCCGACCTTCGGCATCGCCCGGATACCAGTTCTGCACGGTGGAATATTTAATGGTGGCATTGTCCAGCGCTACCAGTTCCACCACTGCCGCATGGAGTTGATTTTCATCGCGCATGGGCGCGGTGCACCCCTCAAGGTATGACACAGATGCGCCTTCGTCGGCGATAATCAACGTCCGCTCGAACTGGCCGGTGTTGCTGGCGTTGATGCGAAAGTAGGTAGACAATTCCATCGGACAGCGCACGCCCGGCGGGATGTAGACGAAAGAACCATCCGAGAACACTGCCGAATTGAGCGTTGCGTAGAAGTTATCGCGGTAGGGCACCACCGTTCCCAGATACTTCTTCACCAGTTCGGGGTGCTCGCGCACCGCCTCAGAAAATGAGCAAAAGATGATGCCCTGTTCCGCCAGTTTGCCCTTGTAGCTGGTCGCTACTGACACCGAATCGAACACTGCATCCACCGCCACGCCCGCCAGAATCGCCTGTTCTGCCAGTGGAATACCGAGCTTTTCGTAAGTGCGGCGCAATTCCGGGTCGATCTCGTCCAGACTCTTCGGGCCATCGCCTTTCTGCTTCGGTGCGGCGTAGTAAGAAATGGATTGATAATCAATCGGCGGATAATGCACCCGCGCCCAGGTCGGCTCGGTCTGGGTCAGCCAAAAGCGAAACGCCTCCAGTCGCCAAGCCAGCAGCCAGTCCGGCTCGTCTTTCTTGGCAGAAATCAGCCGGATCACGTCTTCATTCAGCCCCGGCGGCACCGTTTCCTGCTCAATGTCAGTGACGAAGCCGTACTTGTAATCGCTGGCGGCCAACTTTTCGAGGGCTTGGTTGCTATCGTTCATCGTTCAAATTCCTGTGCGAAAGGTGGCGGCTCAAATCGGATGATCGGCGGCGTTGGCGGTCACGGTTTGGCGCAGCGGATGAAACTGCACCGGCTGTAGCGGATCGGGTCGGCTCATTTCCAGCAGGCTGATGCCTTGCAAGGCGTTGAAAATAGCCTGATTGATCCGTGGCCAATGCCCACTGACCTCGCAATACGCCTGCCGCGAACAGCAGCCATCGTGGCCTTCCTCGCTGCATTCGGTGATGGCAATGGGGCCTTCCAGCGCGCCGATGATGTCGGCAGCGGAAATAGCGGCGGGCGGTCGCGCCAGACTGTAGCCGCCCAGCGCCCCACGCTGTGAGGTGAGCAGGCCAGCCCGCGCCAGCGTTTTCAGAATCTTACTGACCATCGGTAAAGGCAGGTGACGCTGTTGGGCTAAGGCGGCGGCGCTCAATGCCTGGCTCTCAGCCTGAGCTAAATAGGTCATCAGCAGGATGCCGTAATCAGCTTCGCGGGTAATGCGGATCATGGACACTCCATACTGAACTGAGAAATCGGTACTAGATTAGTGCTATATAGATATAGGATAGTTCCAAACTGGCAGGTTGCCAAGAGGCGGATGTTGATGGGTTAGAGGAAGGAGCCGACAGCAATCCCGATATTTTGAAGACCAGTCCTTCCAGGACAGAAATCGGCTTGATGCGCAGAACCCGACCGGAGCCGCGTAGAGTGTGTGGCGGGATCGGTCGGGATGAGGTGGGAAAATTTAGCTGATGGGTTGTACGGTGCCATCAAGATTCATCATGAGTCTTTCGACCTCTAAATCAGGGTGGCGCTTGTGGATGGCGGTCATCAAATCACGGAGAAATTTAGCGTGGATGCGGGTTTCCAACTGCGGATCTTTGGAAAAATCTGCTTTCAGGATCACCTTGTAAGCGCCGCAATCGCGGTGGTCCATCAGGATGACTTTCTTGATGTGGTGCAGATCGCTGGCAATTTTCAAATGCTCCCAGAATGTCTCTTTCCATTGCTTGGAATAATCGCTGAGCGCACCCAGTGAGGCGCCTGCCAGCACAATGTGATCATATTGGTTGGTCATGCCGCGACCATCCATATAGCGGGTGATATCGTCGATCAAGCGATAGTCCATGCAGCTTAGCAACAGGGCCTCAGCGGTATGGGCGGCGGCCCCTGCTTGCGGATCAGTACCCTGCTTGCCGGAGGTATCATGCCCGGCGTTCGCTGCTTGCGCTTGTAAAGCAGGACCATGCCCGGTTTCAGCCCGCGTGATCCGCCAGGGTGTCGCCAGGGCGAGTAAAGTGATGCCACCGCCGAGGGCGGCAAGTTGGATAAACCGGCGTCGGTTAAGGTCAGGGGCCGGTAAATAATGGGCGTGATCGTGACAGCTTGGCGCTGGGCAGTTTGCAGGATGAGCTTTGAACACTGAGATAATCTCCGGCGAAAATCGGCATGTCATTGCAAGATCGGCCGGCCGCTTAAAAAATTTAGGGTTCGATCTAAAAAAACTAGGAGTTACGCAGTTGGTTGATAAAGAGCGATAAGGAAGGTTATGAACCCACCGAAA
>APMI01000319.1_pt1 | contig 110595 bp, 86 predicted proteins | sample 667938 | NCBI WGS metagenome assembly APMI01 (sample SAMN01084076, study PRJNA167559) | wastewater metagenome | biome: Wastewater | place: Denmark: Ejby Moelle, Odense | collected 2011-11-28 | reverse complement strand
TTCCACTCTACGGGAAAGCAGATTAGAATTTTCTAATCTGCTTTCTTTTTTTATAGCGAAAGCCTTGCTGGTAGCAGCCATCAGCAACAGCACATTATCCCCGGAAGCGGTTCGAAACTGATTATTTTCATAAATCAACTTTTCAGGGAAGGTCGAACCAATTATTTGTTGTTTTATCGGTAAAGCCGCATTGGTAAAGAGTTTACCCAGATTTGATAAAAAATAAAATCCGAACTCCATTACATTGTCTTCATCCTTTGGTTGTAATTCTTCTATTGCTTCAATCTTTAATTTAAGACGATGTGTGTCCTCTTCTAATTTTGCTTTGATAGGTTGGTATTCTATAAAATCCATCTTACCGTCTAGCATGAGTAATTGTGCTCTTTCCATTCGTTGTTCATACATATCTAATTTCATTCTCAACTCAGCGAGTTCTTTAGCTCTAATGTTAGCTTCTTCTTTATTCTCTCCACCTAATATCAGTTCCAGCGAACGGTATACTTTTTCATTGGTACTTACAGCATGTAATACATCATCAAAAAGTGAGTTTGCATCATCAGCACGGAAACGTTCCTTACATCCGAATTTACAGTGATAGTAATAATACCTCGCATTCCTTCCTTTCGATGCGCTACCGGTTAATGGCTTACCGCATCTTGCACATTCTAAAAAGCCACGCAAAGGCAATTGGTCTTTCTGGCAAATTGTAATCGGTTGATCTTTTTTCTTCCTGCCATCTAAAATATCCTGTACCTCATAAAATAGGGCTTCCGGGACAATCGCTTCATGTACACCTTTTACAATACAGGCAGGTTCATTTTTATGTGCAGCTACGAATACCTTTCCTATATAAGTAGGGTTACGCATCATATACCAAAAACGTGTACGCCCTAACGGCATACCTTGTTTACTAAGCATACGTCGTAGTTCTTCGATCTGGTATAAACCCGTTGCCATCATTTCAAAAGACTGCAGTACTTTCTCTTTGTCTTTTGATGGTACGATCGTAGGTTTATTATTTTCAGTACGACCATGTTTATAACCATACGGTGCAGAACCCATATAACGTCCTTCCTTCATTGCCTTACGCACACCTGCCAGAATGTTCATGGAACGTCTGTCATTCTCTACTTCAGGTGCAGTGAGGTATAATGCTAACAGAAACTTCTGTTCTGGGATTTCCATATTTAATGGTTGCTCGATAGCTTGTGGCTCTAACCCCAGAGAGTGGAGTTTAGAGATCATGGTATAAGCTTCCGGTGCATTACGTGAGAACCTATCCCATTTGAGGAACAATAGCAGTTCTGCGACTGCCTTACTCTTGCGTTGAAACTCCAGTAACTTTTTGAACTGCGGACGTTCAAAAGTCTTGGCTGAATAATCTTCTTTGAAAAATGCTACTACTTCAATATTGTTTACAGTGCAATACCGTTGTAACATTTCTTCCTGGTGAGCAAGGCTGTGACCTTTTTCTGCTTGTTCGTCTGTGCTCACCCTTATGTATAGTATGGCCTTTCTTTTCTTCATCGTCTTCTTGTTTTTCGGTTAGTTATAAGGTTTGGGTAGAATCTGTCCTTTACCCTTACTATTGTAAAGTTACAAAACATTGATAATCAATGTATTATGTAAATTATGGGGTATTTCCGGCTATAAGAGCCGTATTAAGATGTAGGCTTATCCTGATGTATGAATACCAGCGCATTTCTGTTGATACGCTTTCTGGTTTTGGTATTACGGATGTTTTTCAGGACTTCAGGGGTATTGTTTTCAATGGTATGTAATACAGCTCCTGCCATTACATATAACCAATCGCGGATTTGGCAGAGTTCCTCGTCGGTATACTGGTGATTGCGATCATTCCATATTTTGCGAAGCTCATTTAGGGATACACGGTCTTTAAATACGTCGACAAATTCGTTTTCCATTTGCTGTCTGTCCGTTGCAATTGCTTCGCGTAATATTTTATCCTTTGACATTTCGATTCGTTGGGTTATAAGTGATAATCCTGTATAAGTGTTACTGTTTATTTCGGTAATCGCTGTTGAAATCGTTGGCAATGTTCCCGAAACTTATCGAACCATTGAAGCCGTTTGAAGCTGTTTGAAGCCATTTGAAGCTCTTCGGTGAAATAACTGTAACGAAGGCTGTAATAGACCCTCCTGAATTTGTAACGTATCGTAATATTCTTGTAATATACTGCAGTAAATAAGTATTAAAACATTGTATTATTGTGATGTGAGAAAATAATTGTATAATGTTTTAGACAGTTGATGGAATTGAAAAAAGCTGCTTTTAATTTTGCAGTACTAATAACCACTATCAATGTTTGTAATTAAGCCGTATACACGTAAAGAGCTAGCCTACATCTATTTTCCTAATAGTTTCACACCTAAAACAGCTACACAGAGTTTACGCAGAATGCTAGAAAAATGTCCCAGGGGTGTCGAGGTGAAAAAGATACTTCAGCATAAGAAGAATTTATCCAGAGCTGATGTAGAAACGATCGTTAAAATCATCGGCACTCCTTAATATTTACATAACTGGTTTGAACATACAGCCCGCTACCACAGTAGTGGGCTTTTTTTGTCCCTACACATCAGTTTTTACATTCATTGCGTTTGCAAACAGTCTTTTGATTTTCCTAATCCTTTAGAAAAAACGGAAAAAACAATGTGGCAAATTTCACAGCACCTGAAAACCTGTAGCAAATTGTAGCATTTGTAGCAAAACTGCCTGAAAGTGAATATGGGTATAGGTTTCAGCGTGCTACAAGTTTTCTGTTTTTAGGATTGTCTGTTACAAATTGTAGCAAATGTATATATACAAATGCTCTGATATTACTACAAAGTTGCTACAAAGAATTAGCATGAAAAAGTTGTGTAAAGCCTTGACTGTATTGGCGTAGCTCGTTTTTGCTACAAATGCTACAACGAAATACGCGCAATGAAAATCACTACTAACATTTTTTCTATTGGCGGATGGGTTTTTCAACCTATAGGCAATAAAAAAGCCCGACTTAGACAAGCCGAGCCCCTATAAACCCTATCACCATGAAGGTTTCAAATTACGTAGTGTCATCTAATTGAACAAAAAATATTCTGTACGCATGTAGAACAGCTTCAAATGACTTCAAATGTCGTCAGAGAGCTTCGAACAGCTTCAAGTGGTTTTAAAGCGGTCGTAATCTTGTTGTCTTGCAGTAACAGACCTGCATTTTACAAATGCATTTTCCATCTCCCGGTAATGATCAATGGCCAATAAGTGAAGCCACCACCTTATGGACGGTAGCTTTCGGCACCATCGGTGGTGTCTACAAAGCACAGGCAATACCTCATCTTTTATTGAACAGTTTGACAATGGACGGCAGTGTTGCTGTAGTGTCTTACGCATTTATGAGTGCTGTGATAGGCTATTGTACGAAGAGAGGAATGGATTACTTATTTGAAAAATGCAGGAAGAAAAAATAAGATGCATACCGCGGTAAAAATTGGATTGGGCGTAGGTGCTTTGGTGGTAGCCGGTCGTTTGTTGCAACTGAACAAACTGGCTGCGAATGTATCTGTGACCCTTTCTAAAGTCCGCGTTCACAAAGTGAATCTTTCGGGTATAGAGATAGCTGCTACAGCGAAAGTGAATAATCCATCAGACGTATCTGTAACGATTATTAATCCGGTGGTACGGCTGTGGAATAACAAAGGAGGAATGATAGCAGAAAGTCCATCGGGTAGCAGAAGCTTTCCGATTGCTGCCAATCAGCAGTCGGAAGTAGGAGAGATTCTACTACCGCTTTCCTGGAATACCGTATTGCCTTTAATGGGCATAAACAACATTGCCAGTATCATCAATCTGTTTAGCAAAGGAGGCACGAAAGGATTATTGAAATCATTCAAGCAGTCCATTTCCATGTCAGTGATTATGCAGGTGGAAGGGATGACGATTGAAACACCTAAAACGATTATCAATCAATGACGATGAAGATTTTTAACAGGGACTATCATCCCGATCTGGAGATCAGTAGTGGTCAGCGCATCCTGCGAACTGATGGAGCGAGGTATAACCAACTGTTTCCGAAAGCAGATGCAAAGGACACGGTTGTTATGGATAATGGTGAGGTTGCAGACACTTTGAAAGTCATTGAAGAGGTGGTGTGGAAGTATGTTACCGATACAAAGGAAATAGCTAAGACACTGAAAAGGGACAGGCTGGAAGAAACCTTAAGAAACGTCTGGGAGTTTCTGTATTACAATATCCAGTACAAATTGGATAAGCAGGGAATGGAAGAGTTACGCAGGCCCGCAAGGGCATGGCACGACCGCCAGTCAGGTATTGATTGCGATTGCTTTTCCATCTTCTGTTCTTCTATCCTTTGTAATCTGGGCATCCCTCACCGTTTCCGCATTACGAGGTATTCACAACCACATTGGCAGCATATCTATGTTATTGTGCCCTTGGCTGAAGATGAGGGCTATTACACGATTGATGCAGTACTGGGGCAATTCAATTATGAAAAACCCTTCACGCAGAAAATGGATTATACCATGAGTTTAGATGGAATCAAGATCGCCGTATTAAGCGGCGTAGAAAATAATTCGCCATCCGCTAACGATACCGGCAGAATAGTAATGAACGCTATGCAGCTAGCTGCTGCCAACAATGTTGCATTAAATGCAGCGATATTCGGCGTGGACTTACAGGGGTTAGGTATCCTGGATGGCGAAACCTATTTACAAGGTGTCGTTAAAGACCCTGTGCTGGAACAAGGCATGTATCGTTACCTGCTGGCAACGAGACAAGCAGTTGCAGAAAACCCTGTCACTTCCTATGTGGCAGGTTACAATCATCAGGAGTTACTGAAAATGCTGGACTATGCTATTCAGTATTGGTTCACAGACAAAAGAGATGCGGCGTTGGGACAGTTGATGGCCAATGAGGCCATGCTGGATCGGCTCAACGGCTTTGGCAGCCTTGATGGATTATTAAGCGACGATGAGTTATACGGTGATGATGATATTTTTTTCGCTGGTGACGAGTTGCAACTAGGACGTACCAAGAAAGCGAAATCGACAGGTCAGCCTAAAGCCAAGAAGAAGGGATTCTTTAAAAAAGTTGGACAAGGGTTGAAGAAAGTAGGCAAGGGCTTGGTGCGTTTTAATCCAGCTACCATCGCATCACGTAATGGCTTTTTGCTGGCGTTGAAACTCAACGTCGGTAAGATGTCGAGTCGGTTGAAGTGGGCGTATGCTACTCCGGAGCAAGCGAGAGCGAAAGGTATCAGTCCTGCCACAGTTGCCAATGCCAAACGGGCACTGGTAAAAGTTGAAAAACTATTTGAAAAAGTTGGCGGCAAGAAAGAGAACCTGCGCAAAGCAATACTGAGTGGTAAGAAAGGTAGTCTCAGTGGCTTAGGTGTTGTACCTGTAGCTGCCGCCGTTGCAGCCGCTACACCACTCATTACCGCAGTGGTAAAAATCATGCGCGATACTGGGCTTGCCCAAAAGGACGAAGCTATTGATATCTCTGCTACCGACGGCGCTGCTACTGAAGATGAAGGTGTCAGTTTTGATGAGTCAGATGCGGCAGGTAGTGAAGAGCAGACTACAGATGATAACACTGGTGGTGAAGAGACAATGGAAGGATTGGGGAACATAGCAACAGGAGCTATCAAATTCGCACAGAACAATCCTCTATTGGGCATTGCCATTGGTGGCGCAATTGCCTACGGTGTATATAGAGTTTTGGATAAGGATAGTACACCTGAAGCTACCAAGGCTACCTCCCCACCTGCTTTGACAGGACACAGTAATAGTGGCAGACATCCTCCCGGCGGAAGAACCTTTCAGTTGGCATAAATGATTTTCTAACAATTAATACAATTCAGCAATGACAAGTTCAGCAAATACAAGTCCTGCACCAGGTATCAAAGATGTGCTTAAACAAGTGCAGCCGATGATAGAAAACGTAGCAGGTTTTGTAATCGGCAATATGGCCATCAACATGGCAAATAAAGTAATGAAAGTAGACCCTGCGGACGCATCACAGAAAGGCATTAAAAAAATGCTACCACCACTGGTAGTATCGGCAGGTGCGATGTATGGTGCTACCAAAGTCGAGCAACCGATGCTTAAAAATATTCTTCAGGGTGCTGCTATTGCAGGTGCCTATAAAACAGCAAAGACACTAATGCCTACTGCGACTTTCCTGTCCGGCGATGGCTTAGGACTGACACCGGTAGCGGCGGTATCTAATAGTGATCGCTGGCTCTATCATGAGCGTACACCTATATCCGGTGTCGGCTTCCCCGATTTGGGAACGGTGCAGCCACCAGCAGGCAGTTCGGGTTATTACATCGATGCGCCTGCATATATGGGAGAGCCTGAACCAACCTATCAGCAACAGATCGCCTATGTGCCTCAGGCGGAACAACCACTCTATGGCGGTGAAGATGAACAGATGATAGGCCAGCACGAAGCATATGTAGCACAGATGAGCGGCAATGACGACCTCCAGATTCTCTAGTACACGCCCATTTTTAAGTCTATCAATTTACCAATAAACTATGCTGGTCATGACAAACAATGAACAGCGCAAAAAGAACAATACTCATGTTTACACTAGGACAGATTAACGAAAGTGAATATAATTTACTCGGCGCGATGAATGAAGCCGAGTTCCTTGGAGCTGTAGAACAGGCGCAACCTGAGGAGAAGGCAAGGTTTTTCCGTAAAACCAAAGAGATAGCCCGCCAGAGTGCTGGTAAAGGTGCTCGTGGCAGCCGCGGTGATTTTGAAAGCCGCATCAATTTGCTGCCGCGTGATATACAAAAAGGCTTGGCGAGTAAGTCGCTGCAGTCAGTAGATATCAGTTACTATGCGGTGAAAGATATCACCAACAGTAAGGTTGTAAAAATGCTGCGTGATGACGATAATAAAACTGTAGGCTATACCAATATCAGTTCTGCCAAACTGGAGAAAGGTGCCTTCTTCTTATTGCACGCGATTCGCCTGTCGTATGGCGTAGCTGACCAGGGTGCAAACAATCCGCTTAATGTCAATTTCTCTGTCACACCGGATTTTATCCGTAACGGTGAATTTGAATTTAAAGCGAATGGAGCGGTGCTGATACCGAATACTTCGCTGGAGGTATTTAATACTAAAGGCAATAACAGGTTGGTGGAAGGTACCTATGTGTTGGATAATCCGAAATTGATACGTGACCAGCAGACCATTGAGTTCAACCTGGAATGGGGAACGAACGCACCACAGAATGCCTATCTGAAAGTAGTGCTGATCGGTACTACGGTTGTAAAAGCATAAGCGGTTAGGGTTTATAGGGTTTATAGGGTTTATAGGAGGGTCATAGGGTTACATCAGACTAAACAATCTAGTGGTGAAGAATAATAAATTTCAACGTATACGGCTTAGGGTATCAGCAGCGGGAGAGACCTTACGATTTAACGCAGTTTGTGATAAGGGCTTCCGCAGTATCAAGGGCATCTTTGTTTCGCTGCCACAGGATAAGGCTATTCAGGGCGCAACATTGGGCTTTCGACTGAACAATGTGGAAGTCCTCGACGACGGACATGAGGTAAAAAACCTTACAGCATCCAACGGTGTTGCACCTAATAATAAATTCTTTCTGTTCCCGGAGAAAATTGAAGCATCAGGTGGCAGTATTGAAGGCAGGTATACGGATGGAAGTAAATATCCTTTACTGGTAGATAATGGTGAAGACAGCGGTGTGTATGATCCCGGCAAGGTAGATTTTAAAACCCTTGCCGGGTACACTACCAACCCGTTTGGTGTGGTGTTTCCCTATGATGTCATTATCAATATCTGGTTAAGTAACGAAGCGTAGTATGATACTGGGTTACCGTTTTCAGAAAGTGAGTTTGCGTATCAGCCGAAGCGGGCAGCGTGTATACTTCAATGGGGAAAGTCATAAGGATTTTTCATTGCTGAAGGGTATTGCACTTTCCGTAGGTTATGATAGTGCATTGTTTGGCAGCACATTCGGGTTTCGTGTAGATGAGAAGAAAGTATTGGATGAAAGCCATGAAGCGCATTTGCTGGTGTTCGGTAGTGATGTAGCACCTAACGACCGTATGCTGTTTTTTGAAACACCTATCCCTATACAAAGTTCCAAGCTGGAGGGTATTTATACAGACAGTGCATTGCAGTCACTATTGGGAAACATCAGTTACAGTCCGGGTGGCGGGGTAATTGCATCCACGGATGTGAACGTCAAAAAAACCTATGTATCCGGCAAGGATATTGTTTCCTATAGTAATGCGGTGGTAGACAATGTACCTGCTTATAACGCACCAACCAGTATTTCACTTGGTAATGGTAGCATGGCTATTCCGGGGACGGCTGCATCTCCTACCGCACCTGCGCCCGTGTATTATCCCTATGATGTAAAGATTACGTTGCTATTATCCCAAAAGTGATGACGAAGACCAGAATCATTTACCATCCCGTACCCTTTATTGTTCGGCAACCACTGACACCGGTTACTATCAATACCGTTTTGCCGGGCCATATCCGTAAAGTGACGGGCATTAAAGTGGTGCATTCCGTAGGGGTGCAGTTTATGACCACGGCAGCTTATCTGCCTGTTATTGGCTATCTCTCACTGGAGTTCAATAATAAGTGTTATCACTTCGGGCATGTGGATGTTCCTTTTGATAACCGTGCTGAAGCCAGCGACGCCTATCAGGACGCAGCCATCGATATTTTGCCGGGCAGTTTACTGACGGGTAATTACGAGAACAAAGTATTTACAGGTACGGAGTATCAGAAAGCGGACGGAACGTTAACAGACAAGTGGAGTAATTACATCGTTACCATCTACCTCAAAGCACTATCGGATGATTAATGTAGAAGATTATGTGGAGCGACAGATGCACAGACGCGATATAAAAATAGCGTATGCACGTATGCTGCCTGTGGTAGTAAGAAGAATTACTGATAATACCGGCAAGGTGCTCAACAACGCCATTGAATTCGATGCCTACAATCAGTATTGGTTTCTGGTAAATGCTTATGAACTACCCGTAGGGACACGCATAACCAGCGACACCAATGTACTGCTACTGGAAGCACACACCAACGATACGATGGAAGAGTTCTGGGGTAAGATAAAAATACAGTTACCTGATTCCTTTACGGGCAGTTTATGCCAGGCATTGTTTTATCAGGTGATACCAACATAAAAAGACCATCAATAAACCTCATGGCACAAAATGATTTTCCTGAACTGCGTTCCCTATTTGATAAAAACAGGGAAGTAGTCAAAATGCTCAAGGGAGAAAAACAGCTCTCAGAAAAGCAAATAGCATTCACGGCAGTTTATAGCAAGCTCGGTAAAAAGATAGCAGAGAGTAAAGACAAGACTTCACTGACAGCTTTTACGACTGTTATCTGCGGACGCTTTCAGGTATGTCACCCGGACAGTATTACCATTACCTGGCACAATGCAGAGACAAGCGAAAAATTATTTGAACATACTTTTTCTGTTGGCAGGTTGCAGCGTGAAGAAGAACAGGCACAACCAAGAATCTTGCAGGCTGCACCTATCAGTTTTCAGGGTTTAGGAGAGGCGGACGTCAATAACCTGGTCGAAAAACGTTTGACAGAAATGCGTCGCAATGAGGACTTTGAACGCCTGCGTGATGAAAACCAGAAAATGCAATCACAGATTGCGGAACTGGAGTCCAGAAATGCAGACCTGAAACATGACATCGCGGCCAAAGAGACAACCGAGAGTTATATGCGCATCCTTGGTATGGCCTTACCGGGCTTGTCAAAGTTCTTCGGTGGTGCCAGTATTCTGAGCATGTTGGCAGGAACCGATGGAAAAGAGCAGCAAGAACAAACAAATGCTATCGGTGCAGCAACTACTGAAACGCCCGTCCATGTTGAACCGAAGGATGAAAAGGAGCAGATGATTTTTATGCTGCGTGATTATATGCTCGAAGAATTGAGCCAGCAGGAAGTCGCTACCCTTTATCTCATGTTCGTTGAGATACAAAAAGACAAAACAGTTATTCAAAAACTACTTAACCAACTCACACAAGCGTCATGAAATTACCAATACTGACAAATAAGACTTCAAATGTACCAGCAAAACAGATGGGGGTTACCATCCATGTTGCAGCACATAATGAACAGGAAGCAAAGGAAATGCAGGAGGCGATTCAAAGTTTCGTGCAGCATTTCTCCCTGAAGGAGATGAAGAGTGCAGCGCACAAGTTGAAGACACCTACGAACCGCAATATGATTAAAACCTTTTTGTAGATGTCGCAGCGGCGTTCCGAGATACAAGGGCAGTTTATCAGTAACCTGCCGATGATCATACTTGCTGGCGGTACGCTCTACCTGGCGTCTAAAATTCTAAAGGGTGCAGGGCAGACGGCTGATGAGATTGCACAGGCATTGCAACTGAAGAAAGCGGATGAGCAGGTTAGGAGTGAAAAGCAATCGCAGCAGGCAATAGAACGCTACGTGAATGAAATGCCGAAAAAGCAAAAGCCTACACGTCCTGAAGGTTTCTGGGCGCAGTTAGCAGAAAGGATTTACAGAGATACTCAGTTTAGCGCAGTAGGTGACGCGCATGATGACGCCAGGTATTGCATGACCTATGTCGGCAATGATGCAGACTTCGCCCTGCTCTATAAATATTACGGCAGACGACAGGAGACCTGGATGGGCATATTTCCTGATGGCGGACTTAAGGATTTGATACAAGCGATTGCTTCTAACCTGAACAAAGCACAGAAGCAGTCCATCAATAACAATTATGCACGCAAGGGCATTGCAATACGGTTTGTTTAAAACAGCATGTAAAGAGCATTGGATAGCATGGAAGAATACCAGCAGAAGGGTAAGGGGGATCATACAGTACGTTATATCGTCTATGCTGCCGCCGCTTATTTTGGTTTGCAATATTTATTCAAACCAAAACGGGCAACGGCTACCGTAGTAACACTTCTACCAACGAAGGAAGTTGTTGCTGATGAAAGGGAGGCAAATACGACCGTGAATCCGATTGTAGTCCCTTCGCAGTCTTCGGCTACTGTGCATACACCGGAGTCTTTTCCTCTTCGCAGGGGAATGCGGGGACAACGCATACAGGCATTGCAACAAAAATTGGGGGTTAAGACTGATGGCGTATTCGGTAGCGAAACACAAGCCGCACTCTTTAAGCAGTTTGGTATTACAACCGTCACCGCGTCGCAATATCCATCCATTTTGCTATCAAAGCTAAAAGCTACATCGCAGGCTGTTCAAACAGGTACAAGTCTTGTGTTAAAGAAAGGGAGTAAGGGAGCGGATGTTTATCGTTTGCAGAAATGGTTGGGCTTTAAAGACAGGACTGCAGCCAGGTCAGGTGAACGAATAGCAGATGGTGAATTCGGACAGCAGACGGAAGCGGCGCTTTTGTCAAAAACAGGACAAAGGAGTATCAGCGTGGCCATGTTGAATCAATACTTGAACAATCAAAAAGGGAGTACCGGAAATATAGGTGCAACCTACTAATAATATATACAGCGAATTATAGCAGCATTCAGCGGATGGCAGTTTTTTCACTTCGGTCGCAACGTACCGGGCAATACAAAAATTTCAGCTTACTGGAGATACTCAAATTATTGGGTGATCCCATTAATGATGAAATATGGCTGGAGGACGGAGAAGATGTATTTAATCTCTCCAGCTTCAGAGATGATGGCGGTAGTGGTGGTGGAAGCAATACACCCCTAAACTGGAACACTGATACATTTTCCCAGGTACCGGGTCAAAAAGCTTTCAGGCTGCAATACGTTCCTGCTCCCCCTGTGTTGATGGTGATGCTCAATGGTGTTGAGCTACGTCGCAATGCAGATTATCAAATAGATGGCAACAGTGTACAGTTACCCTTTGCGCTTAACTCGCAGGACAGTCTGCTATGCATCTATACTTACTAAGTGACCGGTCAATTTATCATAACAATTAAAAACAAGTTTTAGAAATGCTAGAAACAAGAATCAGGTTAGACAAACAGATACAGAAAGCGCCGGGCTATAAATACGTTCCGCTTTCTGATGGCAATGGAGAATTACAATTTGCGGGGATAGATGCCCTGATAAAATCCGGTGAAACGGTTACGCACCTTGACTCGGTTGAATTAGTGAATGGTAATATCGTCATCAAATACACCCCGGAAGATGGTAACCAGCAGGTAGTATCTACCCCACTTAATTTCAGCCAGACGGATATCCACGTAGCAGACGCAAGGCTGGAGAATCCAAGTGCGGGTATCTACAGACTGAAGATCACGGAATCCAATGGTACGGTTCACACCGTTGACCTGACCTCCCTGCTGGCAGTTGTTACACAGAACACAGACTATATCAATTTGTCTGGTAACGGTACACCGGAGAACCCGCTGAACGCAAACCTTTCACAGGCATTCCTGAATACACTGCCGCGTGTATTGGATAACCTGGATGATGTGACAGTAACACAGTTGTTGCTGGATAACGAATTATCCAAAGGTGGCAGCACTGTACTGGCATGGGATCATACCGATCTGCAATGGAAGCCCAAATCAGCGACGACATTGGGACATACCAATGAGCTCACGGATATATTCCGCGACCTGGTAGAAGGTAATAGTGTGAACCTGAGTTACGCCATATCACAGATTGATCCCGGCAGTATTAAAGTGTATCGCAACGGTTTGCGTATGGAACATACCATCGACTATCGATTCAACGATCCGAGCTTGCCAAATGGTATTATCCTCAGTGGTGGATTTACGGGCAACTACCCTGAAAAGATTATCGTGGACTACCGTTTGAAACCGGGTGTTCCGTTAAGCTAATGGTTTTCACAAGCCGGGTAGCAAAGTATTGCCCGGCTTGTTTTATTTAAACTGGTATAATGAATCCTTCAACCGATATTATCCGCAGGCTTACCGAGGCTACGCCAAAGCCCTATGTATGGCGATGGTTGCTGCATACAGCACTGTATAGTTGTTGTATCCTGGTCAATGAACATTTTGAGTTGATAGAGGCCATGGGGTTATCTCCCTATATGCAGACGGTCATTCGAATTGCAGGAACAATGATTTATATACTTCTAACTACTTATTCTTTTCAAAAGACAAATAATGATGCCGATACTGAAGCTACTGAAATCCCCGATAACATGGTTATTGATAGTCGCCGCAACACTGCTGCTTATGATACGCCAGGTGCGGACGATGCACAAGGAAATAAGCAGGATGGGCCGCAACCAGGAATTGTTCAGTCAAACGCAACGGGACATACTGCTGGCTAACGGACGTATGGCTGCGCAAACAGGCGTATTGCAACTAAAGCAACAAGAATTATTGGGTTTGTTCCCGCAACTGTACGCGGAGATAAAAACGCTGGGTGTGAAGCCAAGTGCAGCTCGTGCAGTTAGTACTACCTCTTTTGGCTTGCAGCATTCATTTACTTCCAGGCTAAGGGACAGCGTAGTTTTTATTCCCAAAATGATGGGGACAATTGGTTTCAATTACCAGAAAGATGTAGGTGACAGCCTTCGTTTTCGCGTATTCACCTACCACGATGCCTATTACGATGTGTCAGGGTATGCTTTGTTGGATAAGCAGGTATTGCGTATTAGCACTAGAGATACCATGACCCAAGTTGTGTATCGTAAGCGTAAACATCCATGGTTATGGATATTCAGCAAGCGGGAGCTGATGCAACGTGTTTATTTCAAGAACCCTGATGCACATATTTATTATTCACGTACCATTCAATTACAGTGATGAAAGAACCATCTAAAACCAATCTGTTACTACCACTGGGTATCGGTGCCGGTGTGTTGGTACTACTGGCAGGCATGAAAAGCAAAGCATCTGCTGCGCCCGGTGTCGCTTCTCTACCGATAAAAACAGGTGGCGAGGATGCGATGCCACTCGTGGAAGAAAATGTTGCACCCGGTCAAATTAATCCGAGCCCCGCACCATCTTATGTGCCGCCTGTGCAGCGAACTGCCGATGCCGGTGAAGATTTTAATACAGAAGCGCAGGATGAAGGTATGTTGGATGAACAAAATGAATCTCAACCTGACAGCAGTGAAGAAGCAAATGAGGATTTTTCTGTTGAATCACAAGCGTATAGTACCGGACAGGAACAAGGAAGTTTACCAAGGGTGTCTAACCAACGTAAGCCGGATATGCGCACCGAACAACGTTTTATGCCCGGAGGTAAACCCTCTATGCGAACGGCGACCTCTGCTGCAAATCAAACAACCGCATATCGTCCCGGTGCTTACAATCCAAAGCAAGCCCGCTTTGAGCCGAGCGCCAATCAGCAGGTAAGCTATCGCCCTGGTGCGACAAACCAACCAGTTAACGTTCGCCAGTCGCCGATTATGCCTGCGGTTAAAAACAATGTTATTAAAGCAACGTCGAATGCAAACGGGAAAATATTTCCATTACGCATGGGTATGACCAATGCTTACGTAAAAGAAGTACAGCGGCGTATCGGCGTTCCTGCAACGGGGTATTTTGGGACTATGACCCTTGCTGCCCTGCGAACAAAGTACAACGTATCTGAAGTATCGGAGGTGTTGTATAAGCAAATTATCACAGGTAAGGCTGTTGTAGTACAAAAGCCTGTTGTAAGAAAGGTACAACAACGAAGAGTAGTACAAAAAAGCAAACCCGGTAGTAAGGTAGCAACCAATAGAATCGCTAACAGGTACAAGCCGAAAAGCAGTTAAGGCAAAACCATTACTATATAAAGCCCATACAATGATGTTTTTAAGAATACAGACTTTTCCTTCCATAGGTGCTGCCAATCCTTTTTCGAAGGACGCGATGTTTAGTTTTTTTGATCGTATTAAAATGAATTGGTTGCCTTATTTCAAACAGGCTGCAGGTGTTACCGGTTTACCTGTCACCGTATTGGTTGCTAAGGCTGCGGTAGAAAGTGGTGGTAACCAAAAGACTTCCAACCCGTCGCATGTGGGACTTATGCAGATAGGTAAGACAACGATTGCAGCCTGTTTGGACTATCTGGATGGAAAGATGTATGCTGATGGCAGAAAATGGGCAGCACCACAACAGGTGGTAGTTCGTGCTACACCGATTCTGCGTAAATTTTTTGCAGGCTATGGCAAAGGTGAAACAATTCATGCAGATGCTGCATTTGCGTTAGCTGCTTCAGACTCGCCGGCCGGTGCTGAATTTAACGTACTGATGGGTGCGATCTATCTGCACTTCTTATGCCAGCATCCCAAGTTTATCGATGGTAATATTTTAAGGCTCGATAAAGTCATGAGTGCCTATAACACTGGCCCGAATTATAGTTTTTATAAAACACCGATTGCAGATACTTCAGGTCTTGTAAATGTCATCCGTTCCTCTCAATTATCGGCAGGTAAAAAAGATGAGACCAGTAGACATATCCTGAAATTCTGCGGACAGGGTGGCGCATTTGATCTGTTGTTTAATCGCCATTACTCGCTTGCCTAAAAATACAACGGCTATGAGTTCAACTAATCGTAATTCAATACGCAGTGATAATGACTACTATGTTACTCCTGCCCAAACCATAACAGACTTTTTTGCTGTATTTCGTCTGCTGGAGCCTAAGTTTCCTTTACATAAAGCAGCGATACTTGACCCCGCTGCAGGTGGTGACCGAAATAATCCGATGGCTTACCCATCATATCTGCAACAGATAGGTAATAAGAACCTGACCACGCTGGATATACGTAAGGATAGCAAAGCTGCTATTCATAAGGATTACCTGCGTTGGCAGACATTACAAAAATTTGATGCTGTATTTACCAATCCTCCTTTTGATACAGCCCTGGAATTTATTACAAAGGCTTTATCACAGGTAAAGCAGGGTGGTTTTGTGGGGATGTTACTAAGGCTCAATTTTCTAGGCTCGCTGAAGCGTAAGTCTTTTTGGATGAGATATATGCCAAAATGGATTGTCGTACACGCAAGAAGGCCATCTTTTATTGGTGGCGGTAATGATTCTGTAGAGTATGCACATATAGTCTGGCAGAAAGGATTTACACCGATGTCCAGCCGTCTGGTAATTGTTTAATTCACAAAGTTTTCAAAAGAAAGCATGAACCTCATTCACATTGACCATCCCAATATACCTGTGTCTATACGAGCAGCATTCAGCCAGAAAGTAACAGCCATTGCTACGTGGTTGGGTATTGATCCAAACTGGCTGATGCAGGTGATGTATGCAGAAAGCCGCCTGAATGCAAAGGCGCAGAATATCAAAAACAACCGATTGATAGCTGCGGGCATCCTGCAATGGACGAAAGCATCGGGATTCCCCGGCGCACCTCAAAGTGTGCTGAAGTATAATCACCTGCAACAGTTGGATGAAGTGAAGAAATACTTCACACCCTATCGGGGAAAGATGCACAGCTATTTCGATGTGTACCTGGTTACGTTCTTTCCGGCTGCGGTAGGACAAGGAGACCATTTCATTTTTGCTACCAGTCAACTGCCTGCATCGCTGATCGCCAGTCAGAACCCTGCAATAGATACGGTAAAGGATGGTAAGATAACCATGTCGGAGTTTAAGCAATACGTTTGGAACAGTACTCCCGATGCTGTGCGTGATCTGGTGTTTAGTGTTACACACCTAACAGCGGAAGCAAAAAAGAAGACAGCGCAGGTGGTGACTATAGTTCAGGACAATGCAGATTCGATTGGTGGGGCGGTGGCAGGCATCGGAACGATTGTCGCTTTTTTTTTCTCATTCGTCATATAAGGCAGGAAGACTCAAAATGACAGCTTGATATGATGAAGACGACTAAGAAGCAAAAAGCATATGTGCAATCAGTAGAAGACGATCTGCGAACGCACAACAGGCAAACAAAACGAGGCCTTGAATCCCGTGCTGCAGTCATGGGTATTAATGACCAAAACGAAGTAAAGGAGTTAACGGAATTAGCTATCGTAAATACTGCAAGAAGTATTGCACTGCAAAAGGATGTGACCACCAAGGAAAAATTCCGACAACTGGTGCAACTCTATAAAGAGCAAGTCAGTTTATCACACCGCACGTCACAAAGTATTTTACTGCAACAATACAGTACACCTGCACCCATTGGTTATCTGATGGGTGTTTTCTGCGCTATAGATAAGTTGCACGAAATTGGTGGTTATGCCTTTGAGCCATCGGCAGGAAATGGCCTTTTAACTGTGGCTGCAAAACCGGAACGTGTGTATGTCAATGAAGTTGATGAGTTAAGGCGCATGAACCTCCGACAGCAAGGTTTTGCCAATGTCTGGAACCGTGATGGCGGCCAGCCTTTCTTTGATGTGCAACAAAGATTTATGGCAGTGCTGACCAATCCGCCTTTTGGGAAATTGGATAGACCAGTGATAGTGAATGGTTATCCGATTGCTATACTGGAACACCTGATGGCCATTTATGCGCTTGACACGATGGCGGCAGATGGCAGGGCAGCCATTATTATCGGCGGTCACACGAGCTGGGATAGCAAAGGCCGTATACAGGCAGGTAAGAACCGCATATTTTTTAATTATCTCTACCATCACTATCAGGTTGCAGATGTAATCATGATCGATGGCAAACAATTATATGCTCGCCAGGGGACAGCATTTAATACACGGCTGATACTGATAGGCAGTAGAAAGCCCCAGCCCGCAGGAGCTGCACCCGTGTATAATCCTGCTATTGATAAGGTCGTTCACAGTTTTGATGGGCTCTACGAACGCGTTGATACTGCCATTCAAAATGTGGTACCTACCATTAAAACAACCAATACGAAATCAAATCAAGATATGAGTACAGAGGCGAAACGATTACTGCAAGCCTTGCGCGGCAAAACATTAGCTGGTGCGGACGATGCAGACGGGTTATATGCAATGATATATACCGAACAGTATATGCCATTGCAATCGTTGTATAAAGAGGCTATGATACTACTTCGAAGCACAGAGGTGTATGAAGTGTATGGAAGGGATGCAGGATTTATCAGCCATCTATTGCCGGGGATTACTAAGACGACATTTCTGTGTGATGGCACTTATGTGGAGTACATATCGTTGGATGTCGCGCAAGTGACCAAGCTCACCACACTACTCAGAGAGATGGGTGTGCGATTTATCCTTACCGATGATATGGATCAATCACTGCCCGTAACAAGAAAGAGTACAGATGAACCCACCACACCGCTTTGGGAAATTCCTTTGCAGGAATTTCTAGCATTAGAAGAACGGCAGTACAATGCGCTATCAGCGGAAGGGACTGCCTATGAGTTACTCTATAAAACGGAGTATGTTATTCTGTTCAACAGTTTTGTAGGGCCTAATGTATATGATGCCTATCCTGATAATCCATATACCAAACTTGGTAGTAGACAACTTACAAGCCGAAGGTTCAGGCAGCATTGCCTGAAAATCATTCACAGCTATAATGTGAGGCTGGCCATGATGATGGATGTTGTAATAAGCGAAGACGTACTGGTCGACTATCCACGTATGAAGCTGAGTCAGGACGCAACGCTTACCTATCTTAAAACACTTGTTCACGCAGGTAACCAGTTAAATGGTATCCAGCAAAAAATACAGTCTTTTCATAAAAGTATGGTACTGCAATTATCAAAGGAGCTGAAGCCCGTGTTTCAATCACTACGTAAAACAGCTTTGCATGGTGACGATGATGATAGTGATATCGTAGACCATGATGAACTATTTGCGAAATATCAACAGTATAAGCAAGACAAAGCAGACGCATTGTACCTCTTAGAAACGCCTGAGACTTTTGTCGCTTTTAATGAAGATGCAGAAGCTTTAGCAAAGACCTGTAATATCGGCATCATCAAAATGTCCGAAGGTGGGGTGTTCAAATATTTTATAACAGGTTCATCCAAGTCTTTGTTGTTTCTGCGTATACAACAATTACAGGATGCAGGCTATAAACCTGTGCTGATAGAAGATGTACGCTATCATACCAGCGACTTGCAGGAGCGTGTGGATCAGGAGCTCAATAAGATACTGCGCCTGATAGATAAGGCTGGCGCAAAGGATGAGGGGGACTTGGGAGCCCCCTACCAGCCATCCTCTAATGCATGTATCGTGTTGGACACACAAGTGCCTGATAGTATGGCTTTTGAAACACAGGAAGCCTTGAACACTATCAAAGAAGCAGTCGGAGGTGATACGGATAATTTTGTACGTGATCGCTTGGGTTATCCGACAAAGACGGCGCTGTGTAAAGCCCTTTCGGCGGAACAGACCGATGCGGTGATGATGGGGATATATAATATTGAGGCGAGAGGGCAAGGCATGATTATCGGTGACCAGACAGGTATCGGTAAAGGGCGTGTGGCTGCAGCCATGCTACGGTATGCACACCATCAGGGGCTAAAGCCTGTATTTCTTACAGAGAAAGCGAACCTGTTCTCAGATTTATATCGTGACCTATATGCGATTGGTTCCGGTCATCTGCGCCCTTTTATTGTCAATGCGAGGGAAAGTAAAACAGATATCAAAGATGAGGACGGTCTTGTTATCTATCAGGCATTACCCTATGCTGAACAGATAGCGGCATTTAAAGCCGAAAAGCTTCCCGCAGGTTTTGATTTTGCGATCGGCACTTATAGCCAGTTCAATAGTCCCGAGAAAAAACCTGAAAAGCCTGCTTTTCTAAATGCTATTGCAAGAGATACCATTTTTATCATGGACGAATCACATAACAGCAGTGGTTCATCTAATACCGGTAATTTCTTACAGGGTGTTATTGCACAAGCCCGTGGCGTTGTATACCTGTCTGCGACTTTTGCCAAGCGTCCTGACAATATGCCAATATATGCAGTAAAGACGGCCATATCGGATTGTAACATGAGCAGAGACCAGCTGGTGGACGCGATACAGCGTGGTGGTGTGGCATTGCAGGAGGTACTATCCTCGCAACTGGTAGCAGAAGGGCAGATGATACGCAGGGAACGCAGTTTTGAAGGCGTGGAAGTGAACTATATTACCTTACAGGATAAAGCGCAGGAGCATTCGGCAATAGCGGATAATATTACAGGTATCATCCGCGATATCATACGTTTTCAAAAGGACTATATCGATAGCGTTGTTGAAGAATTAGATACCATAGCTGTAGCAGATGGTAAGGCAGTGGGTATGCGGGATGGTACCAACAAAGCGGGGGTAGATAATACACCTTATTTCAGTAAGGTCTTTAATATCATCAACCAGATGCTGTTTTCCATCAAAGCTGCATCGGTAGCTGAACGTGCTATAGAAAGACTGAAAGAAGGTAAAAAGCCTGTAATTGCATTTTCCTCCACCATGGGTAGTTTTCTGGAGGATATGACAGATGAGAAAGGATTGCCCGTAAGTGACGGTTCAGTTATCATGCCTGATTTTTCAGAAGTGTTGCGAAAGGGGTTGGACGGTGTAATGCGCTATACAGAAAAAGACCCTAATGGACAGCCGGTATATAAAGCTTTTGAGATTACGGAGCTGTCACCTGAAGCGCAGGCTGTTTACTTCAGTATTCGTAAACGCATTGAGGAGATTGCCACCGGTATTTCTATTTCTCCGATAGATGTGGTGGTACAAAAGATAAAAGCGGCAGGTTATAGCGTGGCAGAAGTGACAGGGCGTAAATATGAGTTACAGTGGCTGGAGGCAGATGATCCGATGAATGAACTGTTACCGCAGGGCAATAGTAGTAATGCTGTGCGTAAAGCTATTGTTGCGCTGCGAAAGAAGATAAACACCAATGATGCGTTCAGGGAGTTTAACAACAATGAAGTGGATGTACTGCTCATTAATCAGAGCGGAAGTACCGGGGCGTCTGCACATGCGATACCTACTTCCAAAGTACCGAGGGACAAGGTAAGACAAAGGGTGATGATTGTGCTGCAGGCGGAACTGGATATCAATACTGAAGTACAGAAACGTGGGCGTATCAATCGTACCGGGCAGTTGATAAAGCCTGTTTATGATTATATGACTTCCGCTATTCCCGCAGAGTTAAGACTGATGATGATGCTTCAGAAAAAGCTGAAATCACTGGATGCTAATACGGCTTCCAACCAAAAGCAATCCAGCAAGATTTTAGACGTACCTGATTTTCTGAATAAATATGGCGACAGGGTAGTCAAAGAGTACCTCTTGGAAAATCCGGCTATCAATAGGATGCTGGATGACCCTTTGCGACTCAAGAACACGACAGAAAGCGAGCAGGGTGATGCACAGACTTTAGAAAATGCGGCGCATAAAGTAAGTGGTCGTGTAGCGGTACTGTCTGTAAAAATGCAGCAGGAGTTTTATGCGGAGATAAACGAACGCTACAATGACTACGTGTCTTATCTGCAACAAATTGGTGAATATGATCTGGAGATGGAAGCGATGAATCTGGAAGCAGAAACGGTTAATAGTAAAGTAGTGAAAGTAGGAGGTGGTTCAGGTAGCGTGTTCAGTGAGGATAGCATTTTGGAAACAGTGCAGGCAAATGTGCTGCGCAAACCTTTTACCTCGACGGAATTGGATAACCTGCTCAAAGAATCTTTACAGGGAGAGGACGCACTGAAGATACAGCAGGATATTATTCACGACTATAACGAAGAGACGGCGATGGCAGCGGATATAGAAGTGAAGGAATTGGGTGAACGCTACCATGAGCTCGCTAAGCGTATTAATCTGGAGAAGAAATTCCAGAAGCTTAAAACAGATAGTGAAAGAGAAGCCTATTACCACCAGCGTGAAAGAGAAATAGAAGAAGCACACAGTAAAGCATTAAAACAATTACTGGATAAAGCAGCGGCAAGGAAGTATTATCTCGAAAAGCTGTTTAAGTTTTTCTATATCGGGCGTAACCTGAGTTTCCCGCTTAGCGCAGGTGGCGGCTATATGGAGTATGTACCGACTGTGTTTTTAGGTTTTGTGATTGACTGGAAACGAAAGAATCCTTTCCTGCCTTCAAAGATCAAACTCCGCTTCGCACTTGCCAACAGTAACAAATACTTTGCCATGCCTGCCTCTTTTGAAGACATCGACAAGATTATCGGTGCCAGTGCAGAATTGCCGCGTATAAGTCTGGAGCAGATCCTGCATAACTGGGGAACCTATATCCAGCAGAACAATGCTGACAGAAAGACCCGGCATATTGTGACTGGTAATTTATTACAGGCGTTCAGTGATTTTAGGGGTAAGTTGGTAAACTATACCACGCTGGACGGGAAAATAGAAAAAGGTATTCTGTTGCCGGAGAACTGGGTGATGGATGAGCAGGTACAGGATAAGGTGAGTATACCCGTCATAAAGGCATTGCCACTTATTAAATCACTCACGGTCGGACATTCGATTGTTACCAGTACCGGCATTGGTTTTATCAGACAACCGGCAGGTTTTAAGGTCATTGTTCCGATGGCAAGAAAAGTAGCGGGTGATATTTATCTGGATAAGGATTTACTCACCCTTGTTGATGGCAACAATTTCAATCGCGTATCAGATAGGATGGTAGCGCAACTGGATTTTTCCGCCATCGAAAGTTTTGTAAAGATTATACAAGATAAGCATACTTGTTCGGTGATGATCAGCCGCCATCAGTTCAGTCAGATGGAAAAGCAGGTAACGGTCTATCTCCAGCGCAGACCTATCAGGATGCCTGAACCGGAGGGTAATTACCAGCCCGGCGACCAGGAATTAGAATTACTACAACTTGAAGCGGAAGCACTCAAACTTAAACTACGACTCAAATTAAGATTAGCAGCATAATAAAACAGTTATACCGATGAAACTCAACAGAACGAATTATTTCCAGCAGGTAGGTGCATACATGCACATCATAGAAAAGGACGAGGATTTTGAAGCGACCTATCAGTTTATTAACAAAGTAACCAAGCAGGGGAAAGAGCCACAGAATATTGATAAATCTCCTGAGATCAGGGAAACATTTGACTTGTTGCTTAAAAATCTGAATGCGCAACAGGAAAAGCTATCCAAGGCAAAGACAAAAAAAGCGGTACCTGCCAAGCCCGCGAAACCTGTAACAAAAGCTAAAGCAGAACAGCCTAAAAAAGCTGCAAATCCTGCATCCAAGAAAAAAGAAAAAATCAAATATAAATCTGAACAGGTATCTCATATTCCTTCAGATATCGCACTGGTCAAAAAATACCTGTCCTTGCATGATAAGGATAAGAGCTATGTGCAGCTACTTGCCATATGGCGTGCATTTAACAAGGCAGTTGTAGAACGCAAAGTTATCAGAGATTCACCACACCATGCAGAAATAGCAGCTATGAATGCCAGCCTTCGGGTAGCGTTGCATGAGGCAAGGGAAGCCGGTAGTCTGCACTTGGTAATACCAGATGCCCGTTTAAAAGTTTATGATGAAATAGCACATAGTGTTGAAAAGTCAGTCGGTGTGGGTATTCTGATGGAGTATATCAATATATCCGGTATGAAAGGATGGCAGGAACGTGCGGAAAAACTATTGCGTCGTATTGAGAAAGCAGAAGCAGATGGTAGGCTAAAAGGAGACCGATACCTCCGGGAAGTTCGTAAAGCCTATACGGCTGTTAAAGCGTATGTCGAAAGAGAAACCGAAGTGATTGATGTAAATACCTACAGCTTGAACGGTATCGGTGAAATTGCTGTGATGGGTTGTAGTTGTGAAGAGGGGTTGGATGGTTTTACCAGGGCACAGAACGCTGTGGTCTATAAGCTGCTAGAAGAGAAAGTAAAGAACCTTTCAGATGAGGAACTGGAGCGGGCATTTGAAAATACCGTTGCACCATCGTTATGTAAAGTGATTACGCATAAGTTGATGGAAAGGAAACAACTCACGATGAGTATGCTTCGTAATCCTGCCAAACTTGCCAATAGAGCAGCATTAGCTGGAACGCAACATTTTGATATGGAAACCGAGCTCATAGATATGCGTCTGAAGAAAGCAGGCAGGAATCAGCAAAAGCATACAGGAGGTAGCCTTAATGGTGTTGAGGAGACAGTCGTAGATACAGCACCTCAAGATGTACAGATTATGTCTGCGAGGGAACTGGTCAACAAAAAGTTTAAAACAATGGGACTGACCGGTAAATACCTAAAGCTGTTAGGAGACCCGGAGCCTGGCTTTTCCGCCATGATCTATGGCAAACCCAAACAAGGTAAATCTACTGTTGCTATAGATTTTGCGAAGGAATTGACCAAGCACGGCAAGGTACTGTATTGTGCGTTTGAGGAAGGCCATGGTTATACTTTGCAGGATAAGGTGAAGAGGAATAATGCGGACGTGCCAGGGTTGGATTTTGCTAATAAGCTACCAGCACATCTGCAATCATACCAGTATGTGTTTGTAGATAGCGTCAGTGACGCAGGTCTGGACGAACAGGCATTTAAACAACTTATCAAATCCAATAAGCCTACGTCTATTATCGGGATATTCCATGCTACCAAAGATGGTAAGTTCAGAGGTGGACAGACCTACGCACATGATGTAGATATATTGGTAAGAGTAGAAGATGGAGTGGCACATGCTATTGGCAGATTCGCACCGCCAAATGAAATGGGTATTGCAGCCTTACAGAATAGCTAATAGATATTTAAATAGTAAAGGATAGACTAACGATCTATCCTTTTGTTTTCTTTGTTTGATGAACTATCGATTGAGCCCACATGTTTGGGCGTGGTTGAGCTATATTGACATTGCAGACAATTAGGATTTCTTGCCCTCTTTATACATTTCGATGATACCTTTTTGCATTTCGATAACGGCGTCTTTTTCTTTTAGAAGACGCTCATACATCTCTATCACTTTTTCATTGGAGTTCACATAAAAGCCATTACCGTTATTACCTGTCTGTTGGTATACGGTTTGGAAAGTAGCAGCGCTATCCATGTTTTTGATAGCATCAACCGGAAAATCCAGTACGGCAGCAATCTTGTTAAGCCATTCTTCATCAATCTCTTCTTTACTTTCCAGTCTTGAGTATTCCTGTTGTGAAATTTGCAACTTACCAGCCATCTCCTTTTGCGGGATTCGACGGAAATTGCGAAGGCTGGATATGTTTTTTCCTAAATGGGCCATTGAATATGTATTTGGATGGGTTTGATGCCATCATATATAGCTGGTAAAATACAACAGTTTTCAGGTATAATACAACAATTACCATATTGTACTGTTGAAAACCATACTTACTTTAGCTACGAATTTATTTAATATCCATGATAACTACCACCATTGCCATAGTTGAAAACAGAATGATTTACCTGGAGGGAATCTCTTGTATGTTGAACGATAATGACTGTTCAGTCATACTTACCACCTCATCTTTGCCGTTGCTTAAATCGGCGCTAAATATCGCTACTAACTACCCAGATATCTGCCTTTTCAATCTTTCACTGCTTACAGATGAGGGCACAGCGGCTATTGCGTCTATCAGACGCCAGTCCTCTCAAATCAAGATCATGGGCTATTATATTGAAGAAACGTATAAGCAACGCGCATCGGTCGCGGATTTGGATGGTCTTTTTTCCTTGAATGAACAGCCCGACGATATTATGGTAATAATAAAGTCTTTAGTAGCAAGTTGTTAGTCTTAATAGAAAGTAAGGTATGAAAATTAGCCTTCTGAACCCAAGAAACCGATGAACGATGAATACAAGTAATTATCCAAAGTTTGAGTATAAAGCAGTTGAACTATCAGCATTTTCGTTTTGTATAGATACGTTTGTCATCTCTTTGAAAAATGGAAGAATAGTACATTTTGTAGCAGAAGACCCGCAAGACTTTAAAGCATGGTTGATTAAAAGTGGTATTAGGGATATCAGAAAGGATGACGGTAAACCTAAGATAATAAAAGCTGCAAAAGTTTAAATATGAATTTAAGAGATGCTATCACTGCTTTTGTAGCAAACAGAGGCTGACACAGTAAAACTTAGTCACTTAAGGCAAGATGTTTGGATATTAAATAATTGTTGTATTTGTTAGGGAAAGCAAAATGAAAACAGGTGTAATTGCCGGTATGAGCCGCTTTTACGGGTGTAGTAAAAATTCTACAGCATAAAACTATTTAGACTACAGATTTTTTTAACAAACTATTTGTATAATTGCGCCACAAACACAAACTATTAGCAATATTGAATGAAGACAGCATTGAAAAATGCTTGCGCGACCATGAGAAACTGAAGTTTAGTTCTTCTCCGATATTCTAATCTAGGGTACAAACAACTGATGTCTGATAGACAAGTGCATTTACATAGTTAATGCACCTGTCATGCTAGACACGTCAAACACAAACTAGCGATTAGCCTAGTGGTGAATAGCCATTAAGCCTGATATAGTATTTCAAATACATTCCTATAGACCCTAGCTTAGGAATGATCAAACAGTACAGACATATCTTATGGCTGGCAATTTTATTTGTCTGTCACCTCAGCTACGGTGCTAGTAGAGCTGACAGTACTGTTATTGTATCAGCGGACCCTCCCTATAAAGAGAACCAGTATTTACATCAGGCTATTTATTATAAAGGATTTGATAACCTTCAGTATACAATCAGATTAAAGCTGGACATAATAGCTAAAGACAGTTTTCAATGTGTATATGATGTTGTGTATGATCACCATAAACTTAAATCAGGTAATCATCGCGCTGTCTTGAATATAGAGCGAAATGATAAAGCCAACTATATAGACTATGGCTGGCTAGAAGCCGTAAAACAATACAACCAATTACCTGTCGGAAATTATCGGTTTCAACTCATAGTTAAAGAACTAAAAACAGGTTTGCCTATATGCAATGGAATATTTGAGTGGCAATCAGATAGCACTATGCCTGCCCATTCCGGTGTACTGACCAAATTGTTTGACGGAAAAGCAAGTAAGGTAAACGTACTGAACCAACCAAGGCGCACATCAGAAGACCTTATACAAAAGAGTACAAAATACACGCGCAGAAAGGCAGAACAGATAAAAGGTATCCACACACAAGAAGTAAAGCGAAATGGAATGACCTATACAGCTATCTATTATAAAAATTGGTTCATGGGTTATTTGCAACAGCAGGATATTTCTTCCATGCAAGCATCTGCCGTCAACCGCAGGCAGCTACTCAAAAATAATCCTGCCTCGCTTATGCAAACAGACCTGCCACAGTTTACTTCGGTAGGTTCTCAGTTTCGGAATGTAGATGCAAAGAACAGAGAAGAGGAGGTGATAACATCCAATATAGATATCATTGGTAATTTTAGTACCAATCAGGAACCGGGTTCGCAGCAGGACAATAATTTCCAGGAGTATAGGGCTGATCTGCGAGCAACTGTAGCAGATATCCCGATTGTCCTACAAGGCTATTACAACAGCCAGGATCAGCACAGGAAAGCAAAAGCCAGTTTTATTCGTGTGTCCTATGATGTGGACAAACAAAAGGAAAATCTCCGTAAATCTACATCTGCCTATACCGGTATGTATGAGTATACGATAGCCAAAGGCAGTGGTACTGTTGGTCTGGCTCAAGCTGCTATTCAGACACTCACCAATCAATTGCTTACCCAAAAACAACAATTTTATGCAAGCTACCGAATCAAGGATACTGACCTGAAATTAAGTGATGGGTCAGTTGATAAGCTAAGCACCTCGGACAGTAACGCCGCCCGTTTTTATCAGACCAATAAAGAAGACATACAACACAGGTATCAGCAGATACAACATACGGAAGCGCAACTCAGCAAAACCCAGGCATTATTACAACAGTATCAACACGCGCAATACTTTGATTCTGCTATGAATTATTCCCGTATCGTAAATACAACCTCCACCAATGACTATTCTTATAAATCGTTGGCAAAAGCGGCATCCAATATACTGCCTGAAACGAAAGTAAAAACGTTCATAGCCGGTTTAACGAAATTGAATGCAGGCATGTTGCAAGAACAGGCATCCAGCTATACGTTATCAGGACAAACTATGAAAGGTCTGAGCATAGGTTATGATTTTGACCTGTTCAAATTCGGTTTTTCAGGTGGCAAGACAGAATATATATCCCGAGCCGGAACGGTCGATAAATACAATTCTTATCTGTTCAAGATAGACATGAAGCCTGTTTTGAAGCAGCAAACCAGCCTCATGTATTACCTCTATTCTCCGACTAAGCAAATATTGGATGATAATAATTTTCTAAAAACAGATGTATCGGTCCCCAATTTCCAACAACCGGTACATATCATAAGTCTGGCACAAAGCGGGCAAATAACGAAGGGGTTATTACTGGAAGCTGAAGCTGCGGTTTCTTATCGAAACAACGGTTCCCAACCTGATTGGAAACATACAGCCCTCAAAACAGCTGCCGAGTATGAGCTGCCGTCAACTGACATCCGTTTAAAAGGACAATGGGAGCATATCGGTAAATCTTTTGAGAATAATACTTTACCGTATACACGTGCAGGCATAGCGCACTACACTTTATCGGCAGAAAATAGTTTTTTCAAATCAATGCTGAAAATAGGTGTGCAGTTTGACCAGTTGAAACAAGAAGGCTTTAGTTCAACCGGTTACAACAGGCGATGGGGTTTTAATATACAGACCAAGTCAAAGCAGTACCCCAATATTTATATCTCCTATAAACCATTCAGCACATTCAGACGAAACGATGACACGCTTACTATTTCTCAGCGCCCCGTATTCGGATCGGTTTGGATAGCTAGGACAACGTACCAATTCAGAAGGCAATCTATGTATCATCGGTTCATGCTGACCTATAATCGCAATCAGAGTGTAATGGATACGGTTGATTATTTGTCCGGCACACTTCAGCTGGGTTATTACTTAAACGATAAAAAATACGCATTGCAAGCTGTTACAGGTTGGACGAATCAACCAGTATATATAGCCGGTGGGTTAAAGTCACAACAGGATGTAGTGTTCTTTTCAATCGCTGGCAGCCGGCAATTCGGTAAGCAGCTTTCCTGCGGTATAGGAGAGGAAATTGGTGTGGCTGATTATGGACTGCAAAGAATAACCACCAATTTGAATATCCGATATCGTTTCATGAAGCTACCGATAACATTTTATACACTATGCAGATATAGTGCTATCAGAGCGAATGTCCAAGCTACGCGTACTGCAATCTGGTATGGTCAAATCGGCATGAATTGCAGACTACAAACAAAACAACCAACATTAACCAAGAAAAAGAGATAGTATTAATTATATGCGCACAACAAGATTTCGTTCAGGATTATGGATACTATGCTATTGCATGCTATTCAGTTATCCGTTTACCGTATTCAGTCAGAGCCCTGTTATTAACATTAATCTGTCGAAAATAGAAGATGTAGAACTAACTCCTGCTAATGCGTTTAACTATGACCTGTTTAATCATAGTAACAGTACCGTAGATGTGAAAATAAAAGGAAGTATCCGTTATAAGCAAAGTAACCTGCAGGCCGGTTATACCCTAGACCTTAAGCTGATGCCAGGTAATAACGCCATTGAAAAAGAAGCAGTTTCAGGTGCCGTTTGGACATTTTCTGATAACGCGATGCGTGAGCTGTTCATGGATTATGGAAAGCTCCCACAAGGTACTTATGAATATTGTGTGCGTGTAATACCACAGCAAACGAATCCGGAGGTCGGTAATACGGATGTCACAACAGAATGTAGTTATAAGACCATCAACGACTTGTTCCTGATCAATCTGATAGACCCGGAGGATAATGCGAAGCTATATGAGCATTATCCTATGTTGTCATGGGTGGTAAATTATCCGTTTGCCAGCCAGTTGCAATACCGATTGAGAGTCGTGCCGGTTTATGAAGGGCAACGTAATGAAAATGCCATTACACGTAACAATCCGGTATTTGAAGATAAAAATGTATTTGGTACATCCCATGTCTATCCTGTAACAGCAAAACCATTAGAGCTGTTTCAACCCTATGCCTGGACAGTTGATGCCTATTACAAAGGACTATTGTTAGGTGGGGCAGAAGTATGGCGTTTTACCATTATCGAAGACAGCCTGCTGAAGACCATTCCGAAGGAAACTTCGTTCATAGACATCCGCAGGGAGAAAGGCTACAGTCAGTTGTATGCAGTAGGTGAATTAAAACTGAAATACGTGTTGGACGAATTGAAGTCTGATACTGTTCAAATGCAACTGTTAAATAAAGCAGGCCAACCTGTAAAAATGAAAAAAAGCAACTGGGCTTTAGAATATGGAGATAATCGTTCTGTATTGAATTTTACAGATGACTATAGCCTGCGTCATATGCAGGATTATAAACTGTTATTTACCAATATGGCAGGTACGCAATATGAAATAAGTTTTAAGTATATCAACCCTGATTTTCTAAAATAAACAAAGATGGTTCGTATAAGGCAATGGTTGCCTGCGTTAGTAATAAGTCTGCTAACGAGTGGTAGTGTATATTTTTTAACACAGCAATCGCAGAAGAAAATTGCTGTGGTAGACGCAGTGAAATTATTCAATTCGTTTACGATGAAAAAAGAGATGGAAGCAGAAGCCGGTGGGCGCTTGTCATTCTATGAGCATAAGCTTGATAGTATATCCATGCAACTACAGGCAGCAAAAAACAGTGCTGTACCCGCGGAGCATTTGATTCAAAATTATGAACAGCTGAAAGCTATGTTAGATAATGAATATGCCAATTCAAATCAGGCTATCAATGAAGCTGTTTGGAAACGATTGAATCCGATCATTGATGGTTACGGGAAGGATAAAGGTTATCATCTGATCATTGGTGCAAATGGTATGGGAAGCGTGCTCTATAACGATAACTATTACGATATCACCGATCAGGTAATTAACCATGCAAATAAAGTATATGAGGGTAACAGGTAGCATCGGTATAGTTATGAGTTTAATGGTGCTCACGTCGTGTAGGAGCACACCGAAAGACGGACAGGCATTGGTTGCATATGTGGATGAACCGTCAAGTGGTTGTCAAAAGAATATAAGCATTGCCGGTTGGGAATACAGCATGTTATATAAACCGGCTGCGTACATACTGGAGAAAGAGCATGTCAAAGTGCATACGGATTATAATGCACGGATGAGCCAATTGGAAGGTACGGTATGGTTCAATATCAAGATCAGTCGCAGTGATAAGTCGATCAGTCCGTTGAAATACCAGGTTACCTCAGTTGAGCAGTATGAACAACGCTATCAATATATGATGTCGGAAGCTGCATCTGATATCACGATGCTATACGGTGCAAACACCTTGCATCCTATCAGTTATGCATTTGAGACCAATTATAATCTGACACCGGAGGAAACGCTGGTAGTTGGATTTGCGCTCCCTGACGGAATTAAATATCCTGAACAGGATTTTCAGCTTACCTACCGTGATAAAATATTCAATAACGGTATAGTAAAAGCTACCTATCGAATTAAAGATATTGAACCACTGAAAAAACTTACCTACAAGTAAAGATATTATGGCATACAGTAAGAAAATAAAGTTTGTTGCAAGGGTACTGATGAGTTCACTCCTTTACCAGACATTATTTCCCAATATAGCATTGGCTTTAACTACCGGTCCTAGTCAGCCTGAAGTACAAGCGTTTGAGCCTGTAGGAACGACGGACATGGTAGATATGTTCACAGGGGATTTTAATTATAATATACCCTTGTTGGATGTAGAGGGTTATCCGGTTAATATTTCTTATCACGGTGGCGTGGGTATGGAACAGGAAGCTAGTTGGTGTGGGTTGGGATGGTCAATTAACCCCGGCGTGATCAACAGGACAGTCAGAGGTATACCGGATGATTTTAAGGGAGATTCGCTCAAAAAATCCTTGAAAATAAAGCCTGAAAAAGTACTGCGTGCAGGCATGGGCGGTGGCGGTGAGCTGGTAGGTGTCGGAGATCCGATTCTTGGCTTATCTGCCAATCTCGGTACCAATATCAATATCAGTAATTATCGAGGTGTGAGTGCAGACTTTTCTTTCGGGGCAGGTGTAAACCTGTTCAGATGCGTTTCTGCTGGTATCAACCTGGGCGTAGGTTCTCAGACGGGTGCAGATATAGATTATAATGCAGGCGTTCAGTTTAATACTTCACAGGCCATCAGTAAAGACGTGGCTGCAGGTGTAGGTGTAAACTTCGGACATGGTTATAATACCCGTTCGGGCATCAAGGATATGAACTTTTCCATATCCAGCAATATACGAGCAGGTAATGTAAGCATGCAAGGGCCGGGCATGGGAACAACGATACCGATAGGCGTCAAGAACTATGTACCTGTCATAACGAACAGCAGTAAGATGACCAGCATCTATGCACGTATAAAAGTGGGTGTTGAGTTTGCATGGTGTAATCTGTATGGCAATATCAATGCCATGGGTAGTACATTGGAATATGAGCCGGACGGTTCGCGACGTTCGTATGGTTATATCTACGCGCAAGATGCACAAGATGAGGACATCATGGACTTTACCAGGGATCGTGACGGTATGTATAACCCTACCATGCAATACCTGCCACCTGCACACATGACCTATGATATTTATTCAGTAAGCGGCCAGGGAACCGGTGGTTCGTTCAGGCCATTCAGAAATGACATAGGTAGTGTCTTTGATCCGGTGACCAAGAGCAGCACCAAGAGCCATTCAGGTCAGGCAGAAGCATCCATTGGTTGGTTATTTGGTGCAGGTGGAGATGCGGCTTATTCTGCAACTGATATAAGTTCAGGGCCATGGAATCAATATAAAGCACCATTTACAGGTAAAGGTATTGGTAGCGTGTATGAGAATGTCTATTTCAAACAAGGTGGTGACCTGACAGCCATCAACAATCAGTACTATACTGATTTAGGCGGTGCTAGTCCTATCAGCGGTGGACGTATCAAAAGTTTACCCCTTACAAAATCGGGATCTGCTTCGCAAAGGGATGCGCGTAGTAACCTGCTGTATTATTTTGATGCTAAAGAAGCCTCTATACCGGGCGTCGCAACAACCGGTGATTCTATTCCTAGTTATCAGACAAGTGGATTTGCAAGCGGTCCTGTCAATCCTTCCAAGACGGCTCGTTATGCCGCAACAGCTGCAGTAAACAAAGCCAAAGAACACCATATATCCGAATTTGTACAAGTACAAAACGATGGTCGGCGCTATATCTATGGTATCGCTGCTATGAACAATATCCAGAAGGAAGTAAGCTTTAGTATTGAAAAGCCATCTCCGCAGGATACCAATACCATCAAAGGATTGGTTAGATATAACAAAGGAGCAGATGATGGACTCAATAATAATAATGGGCAAGAAAACTATTTCAGTAGTACAATTACGCCTGCATTTGCACATAGTTATTTACTGACATCTGTACTATCTGCTGATTATGCAGATTTAACAGGTAACGGGCCATCAGAAGATGATCCGGGAGCCTATACCAAGTTCAACTATAGTAAAAAAGAAGGCGATTATCGTTGGAAAGCGCCTATCGAGGATAGTTTTGCACAATATAATCCAGGATTTACGAGTGATACCAAAGATGATAAAGCCAGTTATGTGATTGGTTCGAGGGAGCAATGGTTATTGCATTCTATTGAGTCAAAAAACTTTGTGGCTGAGTTTTATACTTCTGTTCGTAAAGATGGTAAGGGAGTTTTGGATGGTATCAGCGAGACACCTTATAATAATAGTGCTACAGCCAAAGGTAACAGTTATCAGTTGGACTCGATTGTGTTGTACAATAAACATGATCGTTTTATAAATGGTGCAGGTGCAGTGCCGATTAAGACGGTATATTTTGTGTACACGAATGAATTGTGTAAAGGTTTACCCAATGCAGATCTCAAAACCGGTAAGCTTACCCTAAAAAAGATATACTTCAAATATGGCAACTCGCAAAAAAGTATGTTGAGTCCATATCAGTTTGAATATGATTTAGGTGATACGACCAAAAATCCCCGATATAGTGTAGCTGCAAAAGATAGGTGGGGAAATTACAAGCCTAATAATAGTTCGATGCCTAATTATGAATACCCTTTTGTTGATCAGGCTGATCCGGATAATGATAAGTATGCAGCGGCATGGAGTCTTCAGCGTATAACATTGCCTTCAGGTGGTGTGATAGAAGTCAATTACGAAGCAGACGACTATGCTTATGTACAGGATAAGAAAGCGATGGAGATGTTTAAAGTAGAAGGTGTTGGTAATACAATCGCATACAGTGGCGGTCAACAGCTATATTTTGATAAAAACTCACCAAGCCTGTATATCTATTTTAAAAGGCGTAAGAATAAAGAATTATCATCTCAGTCGTTTAGGCAGAATTATCTGAAAGATGCAAATGAGCTCTATTTCAATTTCAGTGTAAGGATGCCGAACAATCAGTTCGAGCAGATCAAAGGCTATGCAGATGTTGAAAATATCTCTTATTGCAACGATGATCCGAACTCGGATTATGGATTTGTAAAAGTAAAATCAGTAATACCGGAAGGTGGTGGCGCGAAAGTGAGCCCGATGGTATATACCACACTGAACTTAGCAAGATATAATCTGCCACATATACTTTATCCTGGTGCCGACCCTGATATGGGCGTACTTAAAAATATCCTGGCTGGTCTGAAACAATCATTTTCGGACATGGTAGAGTTTAATAGGAACCCAATTAAAAAGCTACTTGAGGACAGCAGGGCAAAAGATATGGATAAGACGAAGTCTTATATCAGGCTGCAATCACCGGGATTGGATAAGATAGGTGGTGGACACCGGGTAAAATCGCTGGTGTTTTACGATAGCTGGAATCAATTGGCAGGTGGTAACGCATCACAAGCTACCTATGGCAAAAACTATGATTATACGATAGAAGAAACAGGTTACGGCAAAATCAGCAGTGGTGTTGCCAGTTATGAGCCACTAATCGGTGGCGATGAAAATCCATTCAGGATGCCTGCGAGGTATTATGCAACCAGTGGCAGTAAATGGCCTCCAAACGATCCTATAGAACTGTATCAGGAATCGCCAATCGCAGAGAGCCTCTTGCCCGGAGCCGTTGTCGGTTATCGTCAGGTAACGGTTTCGAGCATACATAAGGATGAAGGACGTTCATCGCAAGGAATAGACGTATACAAATTCTGTACAGCAAAAGAATATCCATTTGAGATACAGGCAACCTCTTTAGACAAGATAACTGATAAGCATAAGTTTGGCTTATTCAATCAGGAGAATATACTGGAGGTAACACAAGGGTATACCCTTATACTGAACGATATGCACGGCAAGCCAAGAGCAACAGAGCATTATGTCAGAAAGACGCTAGGCAATATGCCATTGGAAAAGATCAGCTATCAGCAGTTTGAGTATCATGAAAAAGATGGTAAGCTCAATAACGATGTCGATGTTTTGGTTTACAATAAGAACAATACCTCAGATATGTTCATGGAGAAGACAACCAGAACAGTTGGGGTAGATATTGATATTACTATAGACAGCAGAGAGAAAACAGAACATACCAGCAATAGTAATTTCAATGTAAACGTGAATGCAACAAATGTGTTGTTTGTATTGGTGCCAATTCCTTTACCATTTGGTTGGCAGGGAGAGTATAAAAACGAGTTCAGGAGTGCAGTAGCTACAAAAGTAGTCCAACAGTATGGTATACTACATAAAGTTAAAAGCTATACGGAAGGAGCTCATACCACACTGACAAATGAAGCGTATGATCCAATATCCGGGCAGGCGGTTGTAACATCTGTAAACAATGAATTTGGCGATATCGAGTACGCTGTAAGCTACCCTGCATATTGGGGACATAAGACTATGGGGCCTTCTTATGAGAATATTGGATTTGTTGATACTTCCTATGGTGTAACAAAAATGGGTATGATTGATCAACAGTCGGTAATAACTAGTGTTGGGCTCAATCTTTATGCAGCAGGCAATAGAAGACAATATAGATTAGGTGATGAGTTGTTAGTAAAGTATAACTATCTGGGACAAGAATACACCACACTGATGTGGATCGTTGGTTTTCAATCTTGTGATAATGATCCTAAGCAAGGGCTTAATACGCATAACCCTTATTGTTGTCCTGTAGTATTGCCACGATATCCTCACACAGATCCAAACTGGGTAATCGATCAAAATGCCGATATAAAATATGTTAAAGTAATTAGGTCTGGTGCAAAAAATATGCTAACAGAGTCTATGCTTGACTACAAATCATTGAGTACTCCATTTGTAGTTAATGGTAGTAAGGTCTATTTGTCTGATTCATTAAAGAATGGTATTTCACTTACTGGTAGAGTATTCTCTGATACGCCTGGTAAGCTAACAAAGAAGTTTGAAATGCCAATATACTCATCGCGCTATTCTGGTAAAAAGGTTACCGATAGAAATATTACTGCAAATTTGGCTGCAGTAGGATTTTTTACACCAAGAATTGTAGCAGAGTGTAATTACCAAGGAGATAGAGTATATGCCGCGGGATCTAGGAAAGCTGGTGTATTTAATGCGAAACTACTTTGGCAATCGCTATCTATGTATAGTGCAAATGACACATTCATTCAATACACATTACCAACTTTTGATACTAAGAAATGTGAAGACAGATATGGCACTCCTCAAACTGCTCCATATCTAAAACCTGATTTCTCTGATAAACATTGGAAGAAAGCAAGAGAGGTTACAAAATGGAGTATGTATGGCAACGAGATAGAAAATATCGATGCGGTAGGTAACTACAGCAGTGCCATATTTGGGTTCAACCATACATTACCTGTAGCATTAGTATATAATGCAAGGCAGGAAGAATCTATGGTTGAGAGTTTTGAGGATTATGGAATGCTGTATATAGATAGTAGTATTTTATCGATAATTCACTCGCCCATAAAGAGTCTGTTTCCGCTTGAGAAACAAGGTGGTTTTGGATATTCAAAACAAAAATTAAGTTATCCGAATGGTCTTGAAGTTGCAACTTCTGTATCCCATACCGGTAGGTACGCATTCAAATCATCTTCCGGTGGTACCACTATAACATTTGATAGTACACGTAACCCTGTTGTATACAAAAACCAATATTTCCATTTACCATTTACTATGACGCAAGGCAAGCGATATGTACTGTCTTGTTGGATCAGGCCATATAGTACAACTGGAAATGAAAAAACCTATCAGGCATCTAATTATATTTTGAATGGTGGTACATCTACCAGAGTCAGTTTCGGTCCAACGATTATTGATAAATGGCAGAAGATGGAGTTTGAGTTTACTGCATCTACAAACGGGACACCGATTTCCCTCGTATTACCTGCGAATATTTACATGGATGACTTGCGTATTGTTCCGCTGGATGCTAATATGAAGGCCTTTGTGTATGATCCGAGAACACATAAGCTGATGGCTACAATGGATGAAAACAACTATGCAACCATCTATGAATATGATAGGGAAGGAAATCTCGTGCGTACGAAAAAAGAGACAGACAGAGGTATCATGACTGTATCAGAATCAAGAAGTGCTAACCCTAAACGATAGAAGCTGTGAGAGCAATTATTAAGAAATACACAAGTGTAGGATTGATGATGGGCGCATCCTTTTCGTATGCGCAAGCACCCTCACAGGGAGCAAAAGATCTACGGACAATCGTAGATGCACTTAAAGCCATGCGTACCTATAGTTATGAATATGAGTTACAGGCAAAGTTTGAAGATGGTAAGTATGAGTCACTTAAAGGAGCGGTAGCCATAGACCAGCAAGCCAAAGTGATGTGTCATAGGAGTGATAAGTTTGAGTTTATGATTGCAGCGCAGTGGTATTACAGGGCAGAGCATGATAAACGAACTGTCACTGTTATAGACATGGATAAGCACTACAATGGTAGGGGCAAACAACAGTTACAGGACAATTTTTTTAGTGGTCAGCTGACTGCTAATATGCTTGATTCGGTGATTGTCCCAAATGCGGAGATTCAGCAATATAGTAGTGTGGGAGATACGACGCGCATCAGTCTCGTATTAAAGCGAGGAACAGCTACGCCTATTAAGCGGATAGAGCTCAAGTATATCCGGTCACAAGTAATGCCTGTATCCATGACCTATTATGTAGTGTATCCATCAGTTAGTGGTGCAAAGCGAAGTGTAAACACGCAAGTTATCAGATGTTATAACTACAAGCGAGATGTATCATCATCCTGTAAGGATATACACACACTTTTTAGTGTGCGTGATAATGAAATCAAATTAAACAAATACAAAAATTATAAGCTCTACGCTGTAATCTAAATACAATCGTATGAAACCTAATTTTCTATCTTCTTGCCTAATAAAGCTTGTGCTTATACTGGTTGTGAGTTTTGCAACTATGACCGGTATTCATGCGCAATCATTTTACTATGATGCCAAGGAATGGTCTGACACATTAAAAGCAACTCAGATCAAGGCATCCGGCTACAGGGCTATGAGTGCGCAGCATGATAAGTTTTATGCGATGCCATCCAATTGGCAGAATACGTATAAATACAAGAGTCTGCAATCATTTGTAAAACTATATATAGACCATAGTTTCAAAAGAAGAGATACCATAGCCTATACTTATAAGATGGTATATGAGATGAAAGGCTATAAAAACCCAATGGACTCAACCGGCGCAGGTACCTATGATATCATCAATGATACATTGATGATATCGTATAATCCGGATTCATTGACTGCATACCAGGATTTACAACTCAGGAGATATACCGGTTATCATAAGATACGTATTTACAATATTGCGTTTTACGATGTGACAAGCAGTCCCGGTGGGCCATTGGGTACAGCACTAAGCCCTTCTGCACTACAGCGCAATTTCTTAATTGAAGTTAGTGTATTACCACAGCGGATTGATAAGACCAACTATAGTTTTTCCAATACACTTACTACCACTGTAGGCACTATAGCAAATAATACATTAGAGGTAAACTGGCAAACAGCGAATGGACAAGAGAACAATCCATCTATGTATGAACTCGAGTGGACGTATGTTGACAACTACAGTGTTACTCCTACAACAAGTGGCAACAGTACTGTAGGCACTATCCCGACTAATCAATTACAGTATGATTTCAGGGGTAATAGTACTAGAATCAGAACAGATAAAAGGACTTATAAGATTCCACTCATCTATCAGCAGGGGTATGTTGTTTTCAGGGTAAGGATGGTAAGGCCCGATACCAGTGATTTCAAAGTACCCATGTATATGCAGTGGAGCTTAAGTAGCGAAACTGGTTTAATCAGCAGCTTGACAAGCGGTACGCATTATTATCAAATTACCTCTCCCCACATGAGTGACAATATGAACTGGCAGTATACGGTCAGTTTTGCTGAAGGCGGGAAGTATAAGCATGTGATGAGCTATTTTGACGGTTTACTTAAAAATCGTCAAACCATCACCCGTTTCAACAGCAGTCCTAATCGTTTGCTGGCAACGGAGAATATTTATGACTATGAGGGACGTCCTGCATTTACCATATTGCCCACGCCTGTAACTACATCAGCATTTACCTATCAGCCTAATTTGAGTTTGAATGAATTTTCCGGCGCTCCTTATAAAGCTATCGACTTTGACACCATCAGGACACAGTTATGCCCGGGTGAGCAGCCACCTGCAAGATTGGCAAGCACTGCATTAGCTAATCAATACTATTCGTCGTCAAATCCCGATAAAACAGGTTTCCAGAAATTCGTACCAGATGCGGGTGGTTATCCTTTTGTGCAAACCATATTTGCGCCCGGCTATCAGGATCGTATTGAGCGACAAGGTGGAGCGGGAGATACACTACAGATTGGTTATGGTCATGATACCAAGTTTGAATATGTGGATGGAGACCAGATGGATTTAAACAGACATTTCGGTGCAGATGTGGGTTGGTCAGCATTTTATAATAAGATTGTAAAGAAAGATGAAAACGGGCAGACATCGTTTAGCGTGAAAGACTATAAGGGCAGGCAGGTAATGACTTCGGTTATTGGTACCGGCCCTGATAGCACCAAGCATGCGATACGTCCGAATGAAGGTATACCTGATACCAGTTATTGGGAACAGGATGTACTGATGGGAACGCCACAGCAGATAGTGGGCAATAAGCGTATTGCGAACAAGAGTTTTTATATGGATGTAGACGGTAACGATAATGTGGAATACATCTATAAATTTACTCCGTTCCCGATAGCTAATTGTCCGAACAAATACCTGTCGGTTAAAGCCGCTTATAATTATAGCATCATAGACGAATGTGGCAACCAAAAGTATGCTGAGTCTAATGTATTAGGGTATACAGGTGTTGTTAGTTCAGCAACCGGTACACCTTATTCAAGTGGGCGACAACCTGTTCAATTAAATAAAGGAAAGCACATACTCAATAAAGAATTAACTATCAATCTGGATGATGTAGACGTAGCAGTTGATTCATTCATGAAGAATCCGGGTGCATGTCTTCGTACGGAACCTAATTTCATCAAAGAGTCTGTTCAAAAAGCAAGTTTCCCTTGTTCAGATACAAATAATGACCCATGTTCCCAGAAGAAGCGTCAAATGATGGATGAGTTGTATCCTGGTAATAAGTATGGAAAGTATACTTTAAATAATGGCATTATTGTAAACGCAAAAACGCAGACATCAATATTTGACTTCTATGATGACCATTATCGTTACCAAGATACTTGTTTGCCGAATATACCAATAACCTATAAAGGTATTTCTTACACACTCCGAACGATACCACCGAAAGTGTTTATGCTAGTGTTTAATGATATTTTCGCTGAGTTATTATTGCCATTGCATCCGGAGTATTGTAAGTTACAAGCCTGTTTTCCGGATGATTTCAAAACCCAGTTGTTGGCCATTCCAGACGCGAAAGTGGCTGAGAAGCGTAATTTATTGAAGCTTGATAGTATTATTAAAGCCGACCCGATACTTGCCAAATTGAGTGGAAGTCCATTGTCATTTGCCAGCCCGAAAGATTCACTAGCATCATTTAAAGGTGGTAAAATACGCTTTGATACATTAATGACGACAGTTGCATATTGCGGTTGTACAGACACAACGATGTATCGCGAATGTGTAACCAATATTTATAAGCCTAAGATCAACTCCCTGACACTGGATAACCAACAGGTCAAAGAGACTTATTTTAAGAACCTGGTTCAAGTGTATATTCAGAACAGGGAACGATTTAAACAAATGTTGACGGATCTGGCAGATTCTAACTGTTTACCATGTAAGTTTTCGCCCACAGAAAGGATGGTTTTGGTCCCAAGCCCTGTTTTCCCGAAGAACTATCGGAACAACCAGGGAGGGATTGATACCACCAGTGCGAGCAGTTTCTGGAAGCTATTTAATAATACAAACAATCCTTCGGTAGACTCCATCGTACGCATCATGAAGGACATGATAAATAGTCCTGCTGATTCCTTAGGTAAATATGCGGATAGTGCCAATTTGAATTATGCGTCGTCCAATAGTGCGCTTTGCACCGGACAGGTAGACTCCATTATGGCCAGGTTGGGCAACTGTTTTGGAACAAATACAACTCAATACAATAATGTAAGAACCAGTTTACTCAATCTTTGTCAAAGCGGAGCTGTACAATTAGGTAATTATACACCTAAGCAGATAAGAGATGCATTGGTTAGCAATGGTGTCAGTTTAAACGATTTCTGTAGCCCTTATTTAATCAACTATGATCCTTTCCCGTTAGGAGATAAAACAACTACGACTGGGCTGGCTTGTCAGGATGACCAGTATTATTTTGAGCAAAGGACATTTTTGAATAAGCAACCCATACTGGATGCATTTACCAGTCCGACGGTTGTCAAATCGGTGAGCTTATCGGTTACGACCAGTTCATTCGAGAAAGATATCAGTACGAAACTAAATAACAGCACCAGCATTAATGCACTTGCAACTTATGTTAGCAGTGAAAAATTATACAAGCTCAAATTGTATAGTGCGACAGCCACTGATACGGTTACGATTTACCTACGTGGCAGCGGGTCTGGTTCTACAAGCATATGCAATAATATTTTCGGCAGCCCCGGTACGGATGTATTCAGTTTCATTGATGTAAAATGTATCAAAGAATCAGGAAGTGAAATTGGCCCGGGCTATATAGGTAACTATGCATTTACCGCAGTTATACAAAGAATTGCAGGTTCGCAGACGTATGGCTGCAGCATGTTGGGATGGACAAATAATATTCCGATGTCTACCTACACAGAAAGTAAGTTGACAACCTGTATTCCTTGTACGCAGATGCGTAGCCTATATAAAGAGTTCAGCGATACATTGGCAGTATATGGTGTAAAAGGTACAGATCATCCGTACTATCCAATGATGTTGAAAGTATTTATGAACCAAAAGATCGGTAAAGCTTTTACCACCAGCCAATACCAAAGGTTTATTGAAAGCTGTGCTTTAGCGGACAGTGCTTATATGAAGCAATACGTAGGGTATAGTAATATCAGTTTCACAGATAGTGCCAGTGCAACTGCGTTCCTGAATGCTATTAATAGTGTTGACCCGAATGTATCATTTGTATATCCTTATACCGAGAATAATACCAAGCTAGTGCTGGATTTTAACCAGATTCCAAAGTCCAAGCTATGGGTATATAAGAACTTTATTAATGCCTATACAAGTGGAGTTACATCGAAGAATGTCAACCAACTATTGCAGTCATCACAAAGCAGCAGTAGGCTTGGGTTTATCTATATGCCAGCGAATGCAGGTATCGTGCCCAATTGGTCATCTATATTAGGTTCGAATGCATCTAATTTCAGTTTTGGAACAGCATCATCTACTAATATCCGAATCAGTAATATAAACACAGCCTGCAGCTTGTATACAATAGATATACAAAGTGGCGCAAAACCATATAACGTATCTGAGGCCGTTTATAAACTGTATAGATATATATACGACAATGGGTTGCCGATTATGTTTGTAAGTAATTACCAACATACAGTTGACGAAGATTATTTCCTGTCAGAGAAAAAGACATTTTTGAATTATGTCTATCAGATGCAGGGCTTGTCGACAAGCAATGTACTGGATACCCTTCAGGAAAAATACCTAAATCAATTAGTAGCCTACCAGACAAAGCCTGTTACCTATAGCATACTATCTAAGCCGGGTAATACAGAAAACCTGTATATAACTGATCCGTCTAATGCAACACAATCGCGTTTTGCCAAGCTGCGCTTTATGTTCCATACAATCAGAACCAATTTTACGAATCAGCTATTCTTCAGTAGCCCTAAGCAACTGATTAATACAGATAGCTCGATTGTAGCTTTCAGGTGTTCAGACGGTAGTTATATGTATCGCTATTTTGGAACAGGTGATACTTTATATAATGCATTCTTGCGTATGCCTGCTTATATGTCCAAGTCAGAGCACCAGGCATATAAATTACTGGATACGGCGTTTGTTAAACCCGCGCCTGGCGATAGCACATCTCGTAATTTCAGCCTCAAGCTAATACGCACATCACCGGCAGATACGATTACTGTTACGGGGATGACAGACTATGTGATTGCTAAAAATGTAACGCTAGAGAATGTATTGTTAGGTAATCCTGTAACAGAAACGATTGCTGCACCTGATACCTTTGAGCATTGTGAACGTCAGCGTTTACGAGATGCTATTAATGATGGTAAGTTCAGGTACGCAGTTTACATAGACTCCATCAGTAAATCATTACGAGCTAAGTTCAGAGCGCATGTGATGAATAATCTGAATGAAGTACTGAAGATAGGTTATGTAGACCAACGTTTCCAGACGACATTGTATTATTATGATAGAGCAGGTAATCTGATTCAAACCGTACCGCCTGAAGGTGTCAGAAAATTAAATGCAACTGCTACTGCAAAAATTGATAGTGCCAGGATCAAAGACACGACTTTTGCAGGTATCCGGGTTAACCATCAGAAGAAAAGTATTTACTATTATAATACCATGAACCAACTGGTGAAACAAATGACACCGGATGGAGGTACGACCGATTTCTATTATGATGCTGCGGGCAGGTTGGTGTTCTCTCAAAACAGCAAACAACGTACTGATGGTAACTTTACCTACACACTATATGATAATCAATCAAGGGTTGTAGAAACAGGACAGGCACAACTCGGCTGTACTTATTTTTCCCCGACTGCTTATACAGTGCTAAAACCAGGTAATCTTTTAGACACATTGTCATCTCCACAGCCATCGTGTTCGTATATAGACCTGGCAAACAATCAATATACGCCGGTACCGCCACAGGTATTCAACTTGCAAGACTTTGCGCACGATAGTATAGCACGATACATCCGTAAAAATAGCAGACAAGATGTAGTGTTTACGGTGTATGACACTGCAGCCATGGACTTGAGCACCATTGCCGGCATGAGTAAGCAACAGAACCTGCGCAAACGTGTATCTACGGTTAAGTTCTTTGAAAATCTGTCACCTATAGATAAAGCGTTTAAAAACTACAGCCACGCATCGTATTACAGTTATGATGCCTTGGGTAATGTGCAGACTTTGATGCATGATTTTCCGCAGCTGTCATTTATGAACCAACAGTATAAACGTATAGACTATGATTACGACCTGATCAGTGGAAAGGTGAATTTGTTAAGTTATAACAGAGGTTTTGCAGACCAATATTATCAACGCTATGGGTATGATGACGATAACCGAATCAAACTGGTAGAAACCAGCCCTGACGGTATTATCTGGAAACGTGATGCGGAATATGACTATTACCAACATGGGCCATTGGCTAGATTGAGCTTGGGTGATTTGCGCGTGCAGGGCGTAGATTATGCCTATACCGTACAAGGATGGTTGAAAGCCATCAATGGTGATATACTGGCGCCGGATAAGGATATGGGTAAGGATGCAGGTGGTGGTACCAGTATCCATGCCAATGATGCGATTGCTTTGACACTGGAATACTACAAGAATGACTACAAGCCTATCGGCTTATCTACACAGGCAGTAACAAACCTTACACCAAATAGTCAATCATTGTACAATGGTAATATTGCCGGCACCAAAACAGCTATCGCGCCGTTGCCATCATTGAGTACTATCTATACCTATGACCAATTGAATAGAATAAAGACAGCAGTTTATGAATCTGTCAATCCGATCAATAATACACTGACAGGTATTAGTGACTATAAGAGCAATTATTGGTACGACCAGGATGGCAATATTAAACGCCTGACAAGAAGAGGGAATAGCCCTGGTAACACCATTGGTGGTACAACACAGGCAATGGACGTCATGAGCTATTTCTACATGGATCCTACAAACAATAAACTGAAAAACGTAACTGACAGTGCCAGCCATACCTATGCCAAAATAGAAGACATTGCTACGTATACCAATAACACAGCGACACGTTATTTGTATGATCCAATCGGTAATGTGATCAAGGATTTAGTATCCGGAGAAGATACCGTGAAATGGAACTTGTATAATAAAGTAACAGAAACATCAGACGGTACTGCTAAACGCAGCCTCAAGTTTATGTACGATGCGATGGGCAATAGGATATTCAAAAGCTACCTACAGAACGATACTGCCAATGTAGAGAACAATGAATATTATGTAAGGGACGCACAAGGCAATATACTGGCAGTATACAAACGGGAAACTGCCTATAAATGGGTGAAGACTAAAATGGTAGCTGCGACTTTTGCAGATATCATCAGACAAGGATATACCACACCGTTTATAAATGATGTATTAGTGCCGTATTATTCAGCGGACGGTAATTTTGCAGCAACCTTCAATGATGGCACAGGTCGTAATTACGGAGAGTGGGTAGCTGGTCAGATAACCAGTGCAACCATCCCTGCGTTGTTGGAGCAAAATGGCCTGATGACAAGGTTATTACAAGGTACTGCGGACTATCTTTCACCATTGTATACGTATACTAAAACCAGTACAGATGCCATCATAGGAGATAGCTGGCAACAGATGTACGACAGGGGTGATGTAGAAGCGGTGCAACAATGGGCTACTGCATTGTTTAATAACCCCAATAAGCCTGCAAGGAAACAGGTCTTGCAATTGCTATGTGCAGCAGATGGCAGTAATACGATGCTAGACCAACTGGCAGGCGATTATTATCATGCAGAGCTTTCAGGTACTACATGTGCAGACAAAGCCTCAGACCTTGCGGATATTGTATATGAAGTGTCAGGCGATTATAGCAATCTGACAAATGGCTTGATGGCACTTAGGGCTTCCAATACCACTTATTTCGATAATTTCCTGCATTCGCTGGCGGTAGATGATGTTACTATGACGAATAGCTACTACATGGGTAGCTCAGGTACACTGGCTCCAAATGTGCAGAACGAATTGGTAAACTTTGGCAGCCACGAACAGTTGGGTACATTCTTTGCCAATTGGGCATCCACATCTGCACAAATGCAGGTAGTGGCTGATGCTACAGAGCTAAGCAGCGGATTGTATGCATCTAACCCCGGTAGCTACATGGCTTCTTTTGTAAGTGCCACTGCTGATACCAATGTAATAGCAGAAGCTATTGCTGCCGTGCCGGGTTTTGAATATGCAGACTTTGCGGCCAAGATTGTAAACATCAATGGCTATTACCCGAGTACAAATGTTGAAGAATATAAAGGGGTAAAACAAACCCTATATGATAGATATTACTTGGCTGAGCATCACCTGTATGGTAGCAGTAGGTTGGGTATTAAGCAATATTGGCCTACGCAAATTGGTGTCAAATGGAATTTTACCAATACTGGCTCTACGATAGATTCTTCAAAAATGGGTATTCAGGCACAGTTGCCATGGTACAGCTTGGAATATCAGGATTTGATAAAATCTAAAGACAGTCTTTCATTGACAGGTATACAGACAGCCGTATCGGGCATGCAGCATATGCTGGGTACGAAGCAATATGAGCTTACCAACCATCTGGGTAATGTAATGGCGACACTGAGTGATAAGCGTAAAGGCATCAAAGTAGGCGGTGGTAATGATAGTATTGTGAGCTATCGCCATGCACTGCCTGCGGTGTACGACTACTATCCGTTTGGTATGCTGATGCCGGGTAGGTATATGAGCGATACCAGCGCTCAGTGTGTATGGATAACGCAAACAACCTTTGCGCCAATGTGGGTTGATGAGGAGTATATACAAGTATTTAACGCGCCAAATGGTTGGGTAGGTAAAGGCGCAGCAGGGCTCATGATAGCGGGGCAAGGAACAGAAAACCCGGTGCTGGAAGTAACAACATCTACTACCAATGAAGGCATGGAAAACACCAGCTACGATGGTGTGCCAGGCCAAACGCATGAAGTGACCGCGGAAATAAGCTATCTTCAGGGTAGTTGGGATATGGTAGTGGAAGAGTATAAAGATGATAATTGGCAGCAACTGGCCAGTGTGGCAGTAGATGCAGCTACCAGCTACACGCTAAGCTTTGTGCCAAGTGTAACCAGTGTGCGCTATAGCTTTATGAATAAAACAGGCAGTGGTATACCAACTAAACTGAACTTGAAAACCTATCACTTAAAACGCCTTGAATACCGCCAACAAAATACCGTGACACAGGTATGTAATGGTAGTGCTGATAAGTATAGGTTCGGGTTTAACGGACAGATGAAGGATAATGAGATAGCGGGTATAGGAAATCATAATACTGCTAAGTTCTGGGAGTACGATACTCGATTAGGTAGACGCTGGGATATTGATCCTGATATAATAAAGTACCCATGGCTTACGCCTTATATGACTAATGATAACAACCCAATAATGTATAATGATGTTGATGGAGATGTTTTTGGGATAGATAATGCTGTTGGTGCACTTATAGGTGCTAGTGTTGATTATGCATTTCAAGTTGCAGGAAATGTTTCCAAATCTGGATTTTCAAAAAAAGCATTTTATGATGATGTTGATTTTGTTTCAGTTGGAATATCAGCTGGTGCTGGTTTCTTAACCTCTGGGGTGTCTTCTACTGCAATTTTAACAAAAGGGGTAACTTCAGCTGCCATAAAACAAGTAGCGGTAACAGAAACAAAAAACTTGGTAATAAATACTGCAGAGTCTGCAGCAAAACAAGTGAGGACTTCAATGAAAGAAGACAATAAAACGTTTATTCAAGCCGTAAATGATGTAGATGTAGTACGTGCTACTACTGATGGGGTTGTCGCTAATGTTGCTTCGAATTTACCTGGTGTTATTAAGACAAGAAAAATGGAACAAACAGCTAAGAAATTGAATAATATAGCAGCTGACGGGAGACCAAGAATTGCACAAACTGCTAGAGCGGGTGCTGCATCGAGAAAACTAGTCGTTGCAGAAACATCTAATGAAGTTGTCAGAGAGGGAATTGAGAATGGAACCCAAAATATGAAGAACTTAGACCCTGCTAAAAAAATGCAATTACAAGTTTGGGGTATACAATCATCTGCAAGTGATAATACAAGAGTAGCACGTCCAATAATTAGATAATATGAAGTACTTTAGAATTGTAGGTATAATTTTTTTGCTATTCCCGCTGTCTGCTATTCCAATTCAGCTAAAAAAAATTGATGTTCTGGAAAAAGGTCATATAGTAAAAGCTATATTGGATGAGGGACCTGAAAATTGTGGGAGTAGGAATCTTATTGCGAAATTTTCTTTTCAAAATGATGTATTTACTTCACAGATTAGTAAAAAAAAGTGTTACTCATTAAAGAAAGGAGACACAGTTCAATTTCTTCATTATCATAAGTATCCAGACATATACATATTGAAAACTTCAAAGGATTGGTACTATTTACAAATAGTTGCTTGTATTCTACTTTCTTTGCTAGGATTATCAGTATTGTTAATTAAAAAGGAAGCTTTTGATAAACGTTATGGTGGTGGGAATCGGAAACAATAAGGTCTATATATTCCCCACATTGGTGCTCTTCACCCACTACGGCAATTAATGTATGATAATTACTTGCTAATATATGTTGTCATAAACACTGAAATAGGTAAACGAATTGCTTTCACTAAATGCGTTGTAAAAAGTACCAGAAAAGAAATATAAAATGAATATCAAAAAACACATTAGTAGTTTGTTAATCGTACTATTTGTAAATATTCCTACAATTTTCGCATGCCATTGGTCCGGTGGCGAAATATGGTATGAGTTTAATGGCAAAAACTATACTGTACATGAAGTTTTGTATACTGCTTGCCAAACATGCATCGCAGGTTTCGGCATGTCTAGTTCACAAATCGAAATTAAATCCGCATCTCTTAACCAAAGACTGACAATTATTCCAAAGTTCTATTCAATAGACACATTGATGACAGGATGCCCAGGAGATACAAACAGCTGTAATAGTCTTTTGGCTCCAATCTCAGGTTATATAAAGCATCATTTTGCAGATACAATCAGTATACCTCCGGCTAATGACTGGATATTATCAACTTATAATTGTTGTAGAAATAATAGCAATTTTGTTGGAGGCGCTGGAAATAACATATACATTGAAGCCACACTCAATAACTCTATACAAGAAAACACATCTGCGTTTATATCTGGCAACCTTGCCCTAACATCATTGATTAATGATACTACCTATTTCCCTGTATGGAGTAACGATGTTAATGGAGACAGCATTACGTTTGAGTTGATAACACCAATGGCCTTATCTGGAACCCCTTTGGTATATAGTCCAGGTTATTCTATTTCGATGCCATTAGGTGCAGGATCCGTTTGTGAGTTTACTAATAACAATTACCTAAAGATATTTAATCCATACGTCGGCAACCCGTCATTTGCTATACTTGTAAAAGAATATCGCAATGGCAAAATGATAGGTAACAGGATAAGAGATATGCAGCTAATAACACAAACGTCTACTGTATTGCCTGGCAAAGCCCATACTACGACTCCATACATAGCAAGTGGCAACAACCTCTCCATCACCACCTGCTCTGGCAAGGCCAATAGTGTCATGCTGAGTTTTCTGGACTCTACTGCTACAGATATAGTAGATGTAGATGTAATTACTCCCAACCTGTCAGGCTGGACATTTAATAAAACAGTTACACCGGGTGCAGGTCGTGCAAATGTATTGCTTAGCTGGACAACACCTACGGGACTTACAACCTTGCCACAATTCTTCATCACACTGCGTGCAAAAGACAATGAATGCCCAAACAATACGGTTGACTATGTATTGGCAGTAAAAACAGACAGTTGCTCAGCAGACAGTGTATGGCCGGGTGATGCTAATAGTGATAATGTAGTTAACCTATATGATCCATTAGCAATTGCTATAGCTTATACTAATACTGGCGCATCAAGAGTAAATTCCAATATACTTTGGCAGCCACAGGGTTGTGCTTCATGGGGAGATGTATTCCCTGTAGACAATGTCGATAAAAAACATGCTGATTGTAATGGGAATGGTACAGTGGATTATTCAGATCTGTTGGCCATTAACAATAATTACGGCAGGCAACATGGAATGAAAAAGAATCCACCAGTTGCGCTCGCGGGAACAACGAATGCTACATTATTTTTAGACACCACAGGTACTGTATTTGAAGCAGGTAAGACGTTACAGATTCCGATAGTACTTGGTTCAGCTTCTTCACCAATGGATAGAATATATGGTATCGCAACATCCATAAATGCAGATACATTTAGCTTAGGTTCTCCGTTAAATATAAACTCAACCGGTAGTTGGTTATCGACAGGAAGTAGTACAATGGTGAACTTCAGCAAAAACTATAAGCCTAACTATATAGATTGGGTACAAGCACGTACTACACATACTAATATTTCGGGCTATGGTACAATCGGCACATTGACTTTAGACATACCAATATCAACAGCAGATAATACACCATTAAAAATAGACTTTGAAAACACACGTATTATTGATAGTATCGGTAGAGATATTACTGGGTTCAATGTAAAAGGCATTAATACTACCGTAAAGAATAAGTTGGGTGTTAATATTGCTAACACTGCCATCACACAGGCAACAATTGTTCCGAACCCTTCTCAGCAAACTGCAAAGTTGATTGTAAGATTGAATCGAAATCTAGCTTACCGAATTGATATTACGGATATAACAGGCCGTGTAGTATGGACGCAAACTGTCAACAATAGAGATGAAATACTATTGCCGTCAAAAGAATTACAAGGAGGTGCATATTTTGTAAAAATAACTATACCTAACAATGGATCATCAACCCTAAAATGGTTGAAACAATAACTAGGTAGAATTTACAGTAGGATTTTTAGTCTTCGACAATATCTTCCGTAGAAGCAGTGAAATCTTTCCTCAGAAACGTGTAGAATCTGCCCTTGAATTTTACGTATTCACAAAACAGCAGTATTTCACCTGTAGGTTCACGTCTTTCGCTGATTCTAGGAAAGTACTTTGAGGACGGGTATTCCGAAGATTTGTAGCCCATTCGTTTGAGTACTTCACTTACATAGCTCTTGTTATTTTGTTGCTTTACAAGTATTGCTAAGTCAGTTAACGGCATCGTGATGAGTTTTTCTCCACTAGATTCAAAAAGCTCTGTGAGGGCAATCTCAATTTGTTTTTCTACAGTTATCTTACTGTGCGCAACAATTGACTGCAATGCTTCTGTAATAAGTAATCTGCTTTCAAACCAGTGACGTTCTTTTTCAGGAGCCTTGATTTTTCTTGTACTTAGGTAGTTCAGAAAGCTTGGGATCTCCTCAACCATTTTACGCAGTAGCTTAACATCAAGTGTTTCACCTGATATTTTTGGAACGCGAATTACCCAGAAGCGTATCTCATGTTTATCAATACGAATGAAATCTTCTTCTCTGTTGGATATCAGAATGAATTTGGCAAAAGTGGGGATGCTTTTCTGGTCTTTACCCTTGCTATTCCAGATGGCTGATTTAGCTGTAGATAGGGCTTTAAGTCTTTCGACAACTACTTCCTGATCTACTTTCGTTTCATCTACCATTACGATGAGTTTGCTGATCCAGTGTGCATTGAATTCGCTTTTAAGGTCAGCATTCCCCACAATGGCCATATTCTCTTTGTATAGCTCCTTGAGCCAATCACCAAATGTTGTTTTGCCGGTTTGTCTTTCCTTACTGATTAAGCAAAGTATAGGTAGTACCTGTTGTGGTTTTTGAAACAGTAGTTGTAAATAGTCCAGTCCTAATTCCCACCTTTCGATGGTGCTTTCGGTATCGCCCAAATTGAGTACGATACTTTCCTCGCCAAATATATGTTTGATAAACCCTAATGTATGGTGGCAGCTATCATCTTCTTCACTGGGTTGCCAGTCAAAAGGATGGTAGAGGTTATAGCAGTTATGAATCACCTGCTGATAATCTGTATGGCTCGGTACATTACAAAAGGAAGTGTACTTACGGATATGCTCGAATATTTCTTTGCCGTTATCTTCTAGTATGGTCTTGCGTTCCCGACGCTCAAAAGTTTTGACGAGTGTATTCCATTGATCGGGGATTTCAACGTACTGATAATAGGTGTCTCCTACGCGGAAGTAATCTGCTGCCTTTTTGGGCGTTACTATCGTACATTTATTCGTGTTATGGTCATATCTGTAGGTAGTGCCGAAGAATTTAAAGTTTATACCCTTCAGCTCGCCACGTTGTTCAAGATGAAAGTGATAGAAATCGTCTACACTATCCAACATAAAATATTGATAAACGATACGTGTAGAACGGGTAACCTCAATTCTTGTCAGGTAGATACCTGTTTGTACGCCCGTTTTCTGTGTCCTAAAGTCATTGAATTCTTTAGCAGCCTCCAGCTTTGCTGAATCATCGAGGCTGCAGAGCAGGTCGTCAATACCTTTGGGATTACCGGCTATCTCTTGCGTATTGATATGCGCAAAGTACAACCGCAAGCCTTCTTTACTCAGGAGATCCTGAAAAGCCTCCACACTCTTGTAGAAAATGTAAGGTCTGGATGTAAGGTCTGTTTCTTGGTTTATTTCCTTAGAGGTGAGATTGCGACAATCACCGTCATGTAACCATACTACTCTCTGTACATTACACTTTTTGATTAGTGCAATGATGTCTTCATGCATCAATCCGTCTTTATCGCGCAGGCAGGTTATGGACGGTAAGCCGACACAAAGAATGCCGTGCATTGTTGCCTTAAAAGCCTTGAAATGCCCTTCTGTAAGATAGAGAGTATCTATTTTATCCCCTGTTTCAAATAGGCGAAGCAATAGTGGAGGGAAAAATGGAATCGTTTTCTGTCCTTTGGGAATATCATATTTCTGTATGGAGCCATCTTTCTTTTTTCTTGGGTGTAATAACCTTGTCTGGTAATACTCCCGTATTTTTTGTTTGCCTTCCATACTACGGAACCATTGCACTTCACCTCTAATACTATAAAGCAGAATGCCAATTCCTTTGTCATTCGGCTCAAATATCCTGTACCTTTTTTGGGTATTGGTGACTTGATGGTATTGACTGTTGTTGATGTTGTCAGTATACAAGTCAATTTCCAGCATGGCATTGCTTATGTTTAGCAATGCCATACGTTGCTCAAAAAACTGTTGTGTTTCTATTGTTGCGTTGTTGACCATTATAGGCGATAAGTATGTAACACCAGATAGTAGGTTATTGGTGCAAGGTGAAAGATGGTATTATATAGTGAAGGCTTACTTCTCTATAATAACCTGGCCTTTATGTATTTTGTATTTGATATTAAACCTGTCAAGTATATCGGTAAGAGAAGGTAAGAGTTGTTTCTCCAGATGATTGACGTTGGAGTTTAAAGATTGTACTTCCAATCCAAAAGCTATCAGCCGCACTTTGCAGGCGTAACATTGACAGGATTGGTATTGTTTTTTGAGTGCATTGTATAATTCTTGGTATTGTGGTTGTAGAGCAGAAAGGGATTGGTATAATTCCAGTGCTTGTGCTTTTTCGGAATTCATTACTTTTTGATTGTAGGGTATTCAAAATCGGTAGTTTCTTTGTTGAGGATGTTACATATAGCTTCAATTGTTTCTTTACGAACATAGCTGGTGTCATCATTTTTCATGTACATGATTCGCCGGATGGTATGTCTGCTTTGTCCGCTGGTTTTAATGAGGCTATTAAAAATGAGTCTTCTGCTTTCTGCATTGTGTGTACTGAGCCATTCTTTTAGTTTAAATCGGTAGTTTGTTGCTTGTCCCATGTATAGTTTGTTATGCCTTATTATGCCTAAATATTGGTCTATTCCTGCTTAGATATTGTCATTTTATATAAAATATAGTACATTTGAAAGGAGTTGGTTTTTCGCAAAAGTAATGAAAAGGCATAATAAAGCATTGAAAATCATTAAAATGACAAAACCTGAAAACGAATGATTGTTCTATGAAGACTTTCGATTTAAAAAGATTTCGGGGAAGTACCGGGCTTAATCAGGAGGCATTTGCAAAGCGAATTAATCGCTCTCAAACCACTGTAAGCCGAATAGAGAAAGGGGAGAAGGCTATTAGCGATAAGTTTTTGGATGCCGTTAGTAAAGGTTTTTCAATAGACTTAGAGGTATATAAAAGCTATAACCAACAGCAGTTGGAAGGTGATGCTATTTTGTCAAATACACAGTTTGACGAAAATAGCAGACTAACAGCCAACCACGACATCGCAGAACTGGAGCAGCGGTATATTAAATTGCTGGCAGAACGTGCAAGGATTGAGGGTGAACACCAAGTGTTGATGGAAAGGCTTAACTTACTGGAATCAACACTTCTCATAGAGAATACCGAGCTTATGAAAAAACTGACTACCCAAAATGAACTGATTTTGGGCTTGCTCAGTGAGAGAAGAAGTGAGCGTTTGTAATTATTTGAAATTCCTAGTTTGTAGCGTTCTGCGTACAATAGCTAGTTTAGTCTGAATAAAATGCACGAGCGGATAAAGTATATTTGATTATGCAAAAGGATGGCGAAATATTTACGATTGTATATAATGGACAGCAGATAAAAGTTCAGCCATATACATACCAGAACAGGTCATTATTTGCAATTGGTTTACCTAATAGACAACTCATCATCTTGAAATCGGAGAAGCTTGACGGTACGGAGTTTTGGACTTCTATGCCGCAGGGTGAACAAAAGCTTGCAGAACATATTGGCAAGCTGATCGATGATAAATTCAGTACCAAGCAACAAACTCTTTTTTAGCATGTGCTATTATAACGGTATCAAGGTAACAAAGCTGGAGTATATTGAACTGATGCAGATGGAGAAGGACATCAAAAAGTTTATCACCTCAGATATGACGTTGGTAAATGGATTTAACTATGGTGACTATCCAATCATTAAACCACTTAATGATGCAAAAGATTTTGAGATCAAGTTAGCACACTGGGAATTCCTACCTGAATTCGTCAGAAAAGTCGAAGACCTGGGGGAGTTTCGTAAAAAATACATTACGATGAATGCTAAAGGTGAAGACCTTTTTAAAAGTCGTATGTATGCAGATGCGGCGCGAATTCGCCGGTGCCTGGTGTTATCATCCGGTTTTTACGAATGGCGTGAATACAAGCCAGAAGGTGCAAAGAAACCGCAGAAATATCCCCATTACATTTATCTACCCAATCGTGCATACTTCTTTATGGCGGGTATATGGAATCCTTGGGTAGATCAGGGTGTAGAAGCTACCGGTGAATTATTAGACACGTTTGCTGTGGTGACGACTGCAGCCAATAGCCTGATGGCACAGGTTCACAATACGAAGATGCGTATGCCTACTATTCTACCGGAAGATTTGGCGATTCAGTGGCTGCAGCCAGGTCTGTCTGATGAACGTATTAAGCAGTTAGCGACGTATCAATATCCTGCTTCAGAGATGGCTGCTTATCCCATTAACAAGGATTTCCGTTTACTGGAAGACCCGACAGAACGCTTTGAATATGTTGAATTACCTGCCTTGGTATAATTGTAGCTTTCTTAACTTGTATGCACCATGACAAAACAGCAGCCACTAAAGAAACAAATGATTATTGTTACTGCTCCATGTTGGAAGTGCACAGAACCTTTTCATCTGGCGCTCATTTATGGAAACGTTGCAATAGATAGTGGGCAGGTATATGGGCCTGAAAAATTTACCAATGAAGAGATAGCACTTGCTGAAATGCAGGGGGTGATAATAAGGATGCATAAATCCGCGACGAGGAAAGACGAGTACCTAGCAAACACCTGCCCTCATTGCAATGCATTTTTAGGACAGTTCTTTCATTTTGAATACTTCTGTGGTGCTATTCAATACGGTGATTATTCCTATAAAGAAATTGACCTTTAAGCGATTGGTTTAAGCGTAGTGGTTTTCTATAAACGCTGAAATCGCTTCGATGATTTCATACATAAAATACGGTGCTGCTCCCTGAATTTTGAAACCGGGGTTATCGTCATTCTCCCAAGCTAATAAAATGGGAGGTGTGTCCATACATGAAACATGATAGTTAATCTCTTCCAACACTTCATTATAGATGGGTGAAACATGCACTTTGTAATTAGTGCCTTCATAGGTAATAATGCCATCAAACGCTTCCATATTTCTAATATATCATAAAAATATTTTTCAAGCCAGTCGAGCCTTTCAGCCTTCAAAATTGTCTAAAATTGAACAAGTGTACAAATTATAATATGTTAATGCGTACTTTTATTGCACGAATGTACAAATAAACAATAAGCCTATGGAACGTGCAATTGGTGGAATCGCGGCTATTAAAGGCCAGCCTGACAAAGAGGTACTTATTCAAAAGCTGCAAAATGAAGTCTATGCTTTGCAGCGAAATAAGAAAGTTCAATCAGTTATCACTGAAGTTGAGCTGGGTCCTATTATACATGCCTTTCCTAAGAATATTTTTCCGGTAGGTGCTATACATGAGTTTATAAGCTATGAAGCAACACATGCTGCGGCAACGACAGGCTTTATGATGGGCTTATCGGCGCAGCTAATGCAAACGCAGGGAAACTGTCTTTGGGTCAGTACGAATCGAATTTTGTTTCCGTCTGCGCTTAAACATTTTGGTATTAATGCGAGTAGGATCATTTTTATTGACCTCACTAAGCCGAAGGACGTTTTATGGGCTGTTGAAGAGGCGCTGAAGTGCTCATCTTTATCGTTGGTTATTGGTGAGGTGAGTGACATTAGTTTTAATGATTCACGACGGTTACAGCTTGCTGTTGAGCAAAGTAATGTAACAGGCTTATTGCATCGATTTAATCCACGTATGCAAAATACACTTGCCAGTGTAGCCAAATGGAAAGTGATGCCGGTAGCCAGTAGTCTTGCTGAAGAGCTGCCGGGTGTTGGCTTCTCCCGTTGGCGGGTTGAGCTATTAAAGGTTAGGAACGGAAAGCCCGATGTGTGGGAGGTGGAGTGGTCTGAGAATAGTTATCAATTTATTACTACTCAAACAATAGGGCAGCGTATTTCAAAGCGCAAAACTGCATGATATGCAAAAACGTTTTGTGTCTATATGGTTCCGTCATCTTTTGACGGATTGGTTTACTCGTCGCAGGCCTGAACTGAGAGATGTTCCTTTTGTATTTGCTGCCCCTGAACGAGGCAGGATGATTATTAAAGCTGTTAATCCTGTTGCAGCAGCGAACGGCATACATATCGGAATGGTTGTGGCGGATAGCCGTGCAATCTTGCCAGAAGTGCAGGTGTTTAACAGTCAGCAAGGCAAGGATATTACGCTGCTTTCTGCATTGGCCGAATGGTGTATACGTTATGCACCTATTGTAGCGATAGACCCACCTGATGGTTTAATATTAGATGTGAGCGGTTGTGCTCACTTGTGGGGAGGAGAGCGACCTTATCTCAGAGATATGGTAACAAGACTTTCAGCTTTTGGATATCAGGTAAGACCCGGTATGGCAGATACAGTAGGTTGTGCCTGGGCAATAGCCAGATTCGGGCGTTTGAAATTAATTGTAGATGCCGGTGGTCAAGTGGAAGCTTTGCAGCATTTGCCGCCTGTAGCACTGAGATTGGAAAATGGAATTGCTGAAAAGCTTGAAAAGCTAGGGCTGACGGAAATTGGAAGCTTTATGAATATGCCAAGGGCTGCTTTGCGCAGGCGCTTCACAGATAACTTACTGTTAAGGTTGGATCAGGCACTTGGACAGGGTATAGAATATGTGCAACCGATCAAGCCCGTTGAACCGTATCAGGAACGTTTACCAAGTCTTGAACCTATTAAGACAGCACCAGGTATAGAACATGCCTTACGAACGTTAATGGAAAAACTTTGCAAGCGATTGTCAACAGAAGAAAAAGGTTTGCGTAAGGCAGTTTTTAAATGCTACCGTATTGATGGTAATATTCAAGCTATTGATATTGGTACTGCGCGTCCATCAAGAAACGTAGTGCATTTACTAAAGCTGTTTGAAATCAAAATATGCCAGATCAAGCCGGCACTAGGCATTGAGCTGTTCGTATTAGAAGCACCTGTTGTGGAGATACTCTCCAGTAGCCAGGATGCTATATGGAATTTTAGTTACAACCGGGAAATGGAAATTGCGGAATTGCTTGACCGTATTGCTGTCAAAGTAGGTATGAATACGATACACCGTTATTTGCCGGATGAACATCATTGGCCGGAGCGGTCGTATAAATTAGCAACCTCCTTGCAGGAAGAAGCTTCGACAACATGGCGAGATGATTTACCCAGACCTGTTCATTTACTCCCAAACCCCGAATTGATTGAAGTGACTGTTGCCATGCCTGATTATCCGCCAATGCTGTTTAAGTACAAAGGAAATCTGCATCGGGTTCAAAAAGCGGATGGTCCTGAACGTATTGAACAAGAGTGGTGGATTGAGCAAGGGCTATACCGAGACTACTATTGCATTGAAGACGATAAAGGGGAGCGTTATTGGATATTCCGTTTAGGGCATTATCAGCATGCTGAACCGAAATGGTTTATTCACGGCTTTTTTGCCTAATCAAAACAGTGATGGAGTATACAGAATTACAAGTAACTACTAATTTCAGTTTTCTACGAGGAGCTTCACACCCGGAGGAACTTGTGCAGCAGGCTGCAGTACTCGGTTATGATTGCATCGCGATCACTGACCATAATACGCTTGCAGGGGTAGTAAGGGCGCATACAGCAGCAAAGAAAATCGGTATACGCATTATACCAGGTTGTCACCTTGATTTAAAAGATGGTCCTAGCCTGATCGCTTATCCAACAAATAAAGAAGCCTATTCCAGACTTTCCGGATTGCTTTCGATAGGCAACTTACGCACTGAGAAAGGTAAATGTGAGTTATATAGCTCGGATGTATACGAGTATCAGGAAGGCATTAAGTTTATCGTTGTTGCACCTAAATCATTAAATAATGATTTTGCATTTGATGTTGATTTTATCAGTGCGGTTCAAGCGTACAGAGAACAATTTGGTAAGCATGTATACTTGGGAGTGTCACGTACCTACCAGGCAAATGACAATAAACGCTTGCATAGGTTGTCGCAACTTGCAATAGCATGTGATATGCCTATGGTTGCAGTTAATGATGTACATTATCATATAGCGGAGCGACGTGAGTTACAAGATGTGATGACCTGTACCAGAGAGAAGTGTACTATTTATAACGCAGGTTATCGCTTGGATCAGAATGCGGAACGGTATTTAAAGCCTGCGAAAGAAATGATAAGACTGTTCGCTCAATATCCTGATGCAATAAAGCGTACACAAGAGATAGCAGATGCTTGCAGGTTTTCACTCAGTGAGTTGAAATATGTTTACCCAGAAGAGATTACAAATGGTAGACCACCATTTGAAGAGCTGGAAGAACTTACCTGGCAGGGGGCAAGAGATTTTTATGGGGAGCCATTACCCGAGAAAGTCATTACCAATATCAACCATGAACTAGCTTTTATCAAGGAAATGGAATACGCTCCTTATTTTCTGACGGTGTATGATATAGTTCGTTTTGCAAGAAGTAGAAACATACTTTGTCAGGGTAGAGGGTCGGCAGCTAATTCAACGATCTGTTTTGTGTTGGGTATTACTTCAGTTGACCCGACCAAGTTTGATTTGCTGTTTGAGCGTTTTATATCGTCTGCTCGTAATGAACCGCCTGATATAGATGTGGATTTTGAACACGAACGTAGAGAGGAAGTTATTCAATATATCTACCAGAAATACGGGCGAGACCGTGCCGGGATTGTAGCTACCGTTACCCAATTGCATCAAAAGGGTGCAATAAGAGATGTGGCAAAGGCAATGGGATTGTCTATCGATGCCATCAATCGACTGTCAAAATCAATTTGGGAGTTTAAGGATGAATGGTTTGAAGGGAAACGTATCTCCAGTGAAGGATTTAATCCTGATGATCCTCACCTGCGAAAGGTACTGGAGCTGACGCGACAATTTATGGGTTTTCCCAGGCAGCTAGGACAACATACTGGGGGCTTTGTTATTACCCAAGACAAGCTAACGAATTTATGTCCTATCCTCAACGCACGGATGGAGAACCGCACTAATATCGAATGGAATAAAGATGATATTGATGCGTTAGGTTTTTTGAAAATTGATGTCTTGGCTTTAGGGATGCTCACATGCATACGCAAAGCTTTCGACCTTGCAAAGTTGCATTACGGGCTTGATCTGACTTTAGCCAATATTCCGCAGGATGATCCCGCCGTCTATGAAATGGTAGGCCACGCAGATACCATTGGGGTGTTTCAGATTGAGAGTCGTGCGCAACAATCCATGTTACCACGTCTGAAACCTAAAACCTTTTATGATTTGGTAATAGAAGTTGCTATAGTCCGTCCCGGCCCGATACAAGGTGATATGGTGCATCCTTACTTGCGCAGGCGTAATGGGGAAGAACCGGTAACCTATCCATCCAAAGACCTTGAAGCGATTTTGGGGAGAACATTGGGTGTACCGTTGTTTCAGGAGCAGGTGATGAAAATCGCCATTGTTGCGGCAGGCTTTACGCCTGCAGAGGCTGATGAGCTGAGACGCAGCATAGCAACTTTCAAGATGAAAGGAACGGTTAATCAGTTTGAAAGAAGGTTGATAGAAGGAATGCTGGAGCGAGGTTATACACTAGACTTTGCTACCCGCATTATGAGACAGCTTGAGGGCTTTGGCGCATATGGTTTCCCGGAAAGTCATGCAGCTAGTTTTGCGCTATTGGTGTACGTGTCTTGTTGGATTAAATGCTACTACCCGGATGTATTTTGTGCGGCATTGCTGAATAGTCAACCTATGGGATTTTACCAACCGGCGCAGTTGGTTAGTGATGCCAAAAAGCATGGCGTAGAAATGAGGCCGATAGATATTAATCATTCGTTTTGGGATAATACGTTAGAAGAACAAGTGGGTAATTATAAAGCTATGAGGCTTGGGTTTAGGCAAGTTAAAGGCCTGAAAGAGGAAGATATATCGCTTCTTGTTTCAGGCAGGTTAACGCTATATACAAGTATTACCGCGTTGGTAGATGTCGGTGTATCACTAGCAGCAATAGAAAGGCTGGCTGACGCGGATGCTTTCCGTTCTATTGGACTAGACAGAAGAAAAGCCTTATTTGAGGTTTATGCACTTAGAGACAGACCTGAAGGTATATATACTGGGCAAAGTGCAGCAGACCTTTCAGAGCAGGAAATATCACTCCCTACAATGGCTTTGTCAGAGCATGTCGTACATGATTATGGTAGTACATCCTTATCGCTAAAAGCCCATCCTGTTAGTTTTGTACGAGAGAAGCTGACATCGTTAAATATTCTGACTACCAAGCGCTTGAATGAATGTCAAAATGGACAAAGTGTTAAAGTGGCTGGTGTTGTACTTGTCAGGCAGCGTCCCGGTACAGCAGCAGGTGTATGCTTTATTACGATTGAGGATGAAACAGGGTTCGCTAATTTGGTGATCTGGGCAAGCCTATTTGAAACATACCGCAAAGAGATATTACGTGCTACGTTCTTGATGGTGGAGGGTAAGCTACAACGAGAGGGAGAAGTGACGCATGTTATAGTAAGCAAGTGTTATGATATGTCAAAGATGCTAAAGCAGCTTGGGAAGACAGAGGAAAGTAGTAGAAAGTTGCAGACATTATCCTCTGCGGACAATAAGGATGGAACGTTTCGTGATGAGTGGAAGTCAGGGCAATCAAAACCGGTGTATCAAGGAGAGATATTCGGTCATGGTAGAAACTTTAAATAAAGTAAACCCATCATCATGAAATCCAATAAAATAGATACTTTCGTAGCCATGACAATTAAGGGGTTGTCTCAATCAAAAAGAAATGATAATACGGGGAAGCACATTAACCTTTTGCATAAGAATTAGAATGGGAAGTGGAGATACATGTGACGATTAGGCTCGATAGCATTGTTGAATGCTCTCCAACTGGCCGCAATTTTGAGGGTAATTAAGGTACTTCTAAAATTAAATCAGATAGACAGCTTGAGTGTGTACAAATATCTTGTACATTTGTACAAAATGTCATTTACTATTGTATTTACTAGTAAAATCCACAGTTTGTGGGTTATTGATTTAGAATACTAAAGTCTTTCAAACTAAATTTGACACACAAGGCAATGGCTTCAAAACATATCTATGCAAATCTCGGTTATACTAGCTTGAAAAAGGCTAGCGACCCCTCTTTGCATGATGTTGTTGATTTTCAACGCCTTAAAGTTGATAGAGTTTACTATTCAGGCCAGTATCCTGCCATTTTTTTCAAAGAAGTTGTAAGCTTCGACGCTGATACGTTAAAAGAAATTGCCAGAATTCAACATCTCGTTTGGAATTATAGAAAGGTAATGTTTCTATTTGTGTCCTCAAACACTGAGGTGAGGATATATAATTGCACCTTAAAGCCTTTCAACTATGATAATCCCAATATTGATATAACTATAGAGCTTGAAAAGTACGAGCTGATACGAGAGGGTGTAACCGCATTAAAAACTATCACTGAAATATTTTCTCAAACGGCAGTAGATAGTGGTACATTATGGAATACAGATAATGACCTGAAAAATAAGATTAGCCTGCAAAACAGGATTGATAAATTCCTTGTATCCTCCCTGCTAAACGCAGCCAAAAAACTTAAAGCGAACGGTCTTTCCGACGAAGTAATACATAGCCTGTTAATGCGTTCAATCTTCATCATGTATCTTGAAGATAAAGGCGCAGCTGGAGAAACAAACCTTTATTCAAAAATTGATAAAAATGCGAATTGTTACTTTGACATTTTAGAAAGTGTTGACGCTACATATCGGTTGTTTGACAAACTGGAAGTTCATTTTAATGGTAACGTTTTTCCAATAATTGAAAATGAGAAAGAATTAATTTCGGATAGCGATCTTAAGATTATTAAGAATTGTCTTTTTGATGGTGACCTATCTGGTAATGCAAAGCTATTTAACTGGCGTCTCTTTCGTTTTGATATCATTCAAATTGAACTATTGAGCGAAATTTACGAACACTTTCTAGAAGAATTCAGGACAGATAAAAAAGAAGAAGCAGGACAATATTACACTCCACCGTCATTGGTTGAACTGGTATTAAATGAGAAATTGCCAACTACAAAAGCAGATACCAATTGGCATGTCAAGATCCTTGATCCAGCCTGCGGGTCGGGAATTTTCCTGGTTGAAGGCTATAAACGGCTAATCCAGCGATGGAAAAATGCTAATCCCGGAAAGTTGATAGAGTTCTCTGACTTAAAAGATATTTTGGTAGAGAATATCTATGGTATAGAATACGACAAGCTTGCCATTAGGGTAACTACATTTAGCTTGTACCTAGCGATGGTTGAGCAGCTTAATCCCTCAACTCTCTGGATAGACAATAGTCGTAAATTTCCTTATTTAATCAGTGATAAAAGTGACGGTACTTTAAAAAAACAAGGCTCAAATTTACTTCGAGCTGATACCGTAGCCGAAATAGACAATGGAGATGTACCTGAGATGCAATTGGTTGTGGGGAACCCTCCATTTGGTTCGAAAACAAGTAAGCATAAGCCGACAAAAGACTTTTGCTCGAAGCATGGCTTTGGACAAGATTTAGTAATACCTTTTTTATATAAGGCTGCTGATTTTGCGCCAAGCGGATCGGTCGCCCTTATATTTAACACGAAAGTTCTTACTAATACCGAAGGACCTTTTCAGAATTTCAGGAGGTGGTTATTTAACGACGTGTATGTCGAAAAGGTATATAACCTGTCAATCTTCAGGAAGGCTCTAAAATCTTTTGGCGGTCAATTGTTTTCATCTGCGGTCGGGCCTGTGAGCATTGCCTTTTATCAAAAGAATAAGCCAGCTAAGATTAAAAATACCATCGAATATTGGGCTCCTAAGACATACGTAAAAAATACGCTTGTAGAGGGAGTGATAATTGATAACTCCGATATAAAATTTTTACCTAGGATTGAATGCGAAAAGCCGGACACTAAAATCTGGAAGATTGCTATGTGGGGAAGTCTTGAGGACTATGCCTTTGTATCCGAATTGCTGCAGCGGAACAATCTGGGAAAATTTATTGACGAGAACAAACTTGAAAAAGGGTTAGGGTTACAGTTCTTGGATAATTCGACCAAAAATCCTCTCCCAGACAAGGATATAGCTAAGCTCCCGTATGTTCATCCAGAAGCTATTTCACGCTTTTTTACTCATTCTGATCACTTTTCAAAGCCCGTCACTGGGTTGACTGAAAAGTCAAAAATTATATATCGAAAACACTACAAGCTAGCTAACAATGCACCTGTGAAATCGATAGATGTTTTTCGCAGGCTTGGAACGAAAGAGGCGTATGTAGGTCCTCATATTCTTGTAAAAGAGGGTCTCAGCAATAAAAAATTGTGCGCATCTTTCGTACCACAAGACAGTACTTTTAATAGTAAAGTCTTAGGTATCTCAGGAAAGAATAAGCAGCTCTTGAAAGCTATTACAGCATTCATTAATTCTGACTTGGCTACTTATGTACTTTTTCTTATATCTGCATCAATCGGAATTGAAAGGGAAGAAATTAAACCGAACGAAATTTATCAGATTCCTTTTGACCTCGATGCAGAAGATATTAAAGTCTTAGCCGGATATGTAGACGACATAATAAAGCGTGTTAATTCTAACCATCCTCTGTTTGCAGATGTTTCGGATATTGAAGCTCTGATAAACGAAAAAATATTCGATATTTTTAAAATAGCTAAAACACAACAGTATCTGATTGATGATTTTCTTACGTTTAATGCCGATTTGATTTTTAGCGGACATAAGTCAAGTGCACTTAAGCCAATTACTTCGGATGAATGTCATAACTACTCAAGTGTATTGACGAAAGAGTTACAGAAGTTTCTTGGTTCATCAGAGAGGGTTAGCACAATCGGTTATTACGTTTTCGCTAAGCAACCCCTAAGCTTGGTGAAAATCACCTTTGGCGCTGGGAAAGAAGTTAAGGTAGTTAAGGCTAACGAAGAATTTGAAACTCACCTTAGCACTATCAATAGATATCTCCTTAAGAAAGAAGGTGAAAACGTCTATATAAGGAGACAGTGCAAATATTTTGATAACGACTCTATATTCTTTGTGAAACCTAATCAGAAAAGGCTCTGGAGTAGTTCCGCGGCTATTAATGACGCGAGAGAGTTAATTGCTGAAATCCTCAACATGAAATCTTGATGTCATCATTAAATCCCAATATTGCGGCTAAATTCAAGATACAGTTCAAAGAACATTGTATCTCCCTGCTGTTAGAGGGGTACGAGTCACTCAAAGATGAAAAAGGGGTTCGGGAGTTGTCAGAAAATAATATTACTGCGCGGCTAATGGGGTTCATTGATAAAAATCCGAAACGAAAAACGTTTCAAATTAGTGTCATTCGTGAAGCTTATCATGATACAGAAGAAATATACGAAGGTGAGGTTGATGCCGACAAATCACCGAGAATTGATATGAAATATATCACCTGGAATGGTTCGGATGAATATACGTTTCACCTAGAATGTAAAAATCTTGCTGAGAATAACTGGATTAAATCAACATCTGCTACCGTTGATGCCAACGCACTAAGAAAAAGATATATTTCGACGGGAATACAGAATTTTGTTTCTGGTCGGTACCCTTTAGGTTGCCTGGTTGGTTATGTTCTGGAAGGCCGTATCGCCAAAATTGTCGAAAAGGTGAACGCCATTTTATCATCTGATGGCCGCAAATCGGAGAACTTGAAAAGTAAATCTACAAGCGTTTACTCGTCTACACATTCGCCTTTGGTACTAGAGCATTACTTTTTGACATTCCAATAGCTCTATTCAGTAAACTTAAGAAATCTGCTAGTTAAATGTACGGATGTAGCAGTGATCAGGCTTTAGTTTTAGCCTAGCACTTAATACACTCATATTGTTATATTTGTGTCTAACTATAAATGGTTGGTATAGTAATTCAGAAATTGACCCACTAGGCACCTTAATGTTAATAGATAACGAAAATATCAATCTAAAAGTCCACGAATGGATTTCTTCTTACACCGAGGTCGGTAAAATAGACATTGTTACAGGGTATTTTACGGTAGGTGCTCTTGCTTGGCTATCGAAAGAAGTAAATGACAAGATATCAGAAGTTAGGCTTGTACTAGGTGATATTGTAAATATCGAAAGTGAAGAAAGCCGACCTTTGGATTTGCTTAATGAAAATATCAGTGTTGAAGCTGCATTGAAATTAAGCCACCTTTCTCAGGAGGCCGTGAGTTTTTTGAAACAGGATAAAGTAACCGCGAAAACCCTCGAACCAAACTTCTGTCATGCTAAATGTTACTTATTCACTCCAGAAAAAAATGACGAAAGAAACAAGTATTTCGTCACGGGTAGTTCGAATTTGACCGAAGCAGGCATTGGGCTGAAATCAACAAGTAACGTTGAACTCAATATAGCTGAAACAGGAAACAACAGTCAATATAAAGAACTTGTAGACTGGTTCGAGAGTTTATGGCGACGGCCAGAGGCTCATAAGGAGAAGACCATCGTCAGTAACGATGGTACAAAGCGAAAAATTGACTTTAAACAATATCTGATTGAAGAAATAGAACGGATATTCGTTAAGTATACCCCTCGTGAGCTCTATTACAAAGTGTTGTTTGAGCTGTTTGGTGGGCAACTGTTGGATGCTGAAAACGATCCGGAGTTTAATCGCCAAATAGGTAGGTTAGAAAATTCGGTTGTCTACAATTCTCTGTATGAATTCCAGAAGAAAGGTGTATTGAGCCTTATCCGTATGCTCCAGAAGTATAATGGCGCGATACTGGCAGATGCCGTTGGCCTTGGCAAGACGTGGAGTGCTCTCGCTGTAATTAAGTTCTTTCAGTTACAAGGCCGCGAAATCATTCTTTTGTGTCCTAAGAAGTTGGAGCATAATTGGAGACGTTATCTAAAGCATCATGGGTCTAAATTCGAAAAAGATCAATTCGATTTTTTTATCCGTTTTCATACCGATATGAATAATGAGCGCCTAGAAAAATATTTTGACCGGGCGGATAAATCATTTACCAACTATAAGCCAAAGCTTATTGTGATAGATGAGAGTCATAATCTGAGAAATGATAAGTCAACCCGTTACAAGTTCCTGCTCGACGAGATTCTGAAGAATAACGATGACGTAAAGGTGCTCTTACTTTCGGCCACCCCAATTAATAATTCACTTAACGACATTCGAAATCAGTTCAAATTGATTGCAAAAGGCGACGCTAATGCTTTTGATGAATCTTTAGGTGTAAAGAACATCGATTATTCCTTTAGAGCTGCACAAAAGGCATTCAATGACTGGCGTGAACAGCCTTCGCCTCAAATCGGCGACTTCATCAAAAAGTTACCAGCGAACTTTTTCACGCTTACAGACTCATTGATTGTTGCTAGGACCCGCAAAATGATTGAAGGAGAACAATCTAATCTTTCATTTCCAGTTAAGTCAAAGCCAGTAAATCTTTTTGTTACTCCGAGCCAGTTGGGAAACTTTGAATCGTTCGAAGAATTATTTGATCATTTCCCTCCAATGTTGTCAGCTTATCAACCATCCTTTTACTTGGATGACGACAGTCCGGCCGATCACGATGTCTTACATGATGAACGACAAAGGGATCGCTTTCTTGTAAAAATGATTTACATCTTAATGGTAAAGCGGTTGGAGTCGTCTTGGTATTCATTCCATGCGACAGTTAGAAAGATCAAAGACCACCATCAAGATGCTCTGGATAAAATCAAAGTCTATCAGGACGGACGACCAACTAGTCTTTCAACTGAAGAGAATTCAGACTTATTTGAGGATGACGATTTTCAAGACGATTTTGTTGATTTGGCTCTCGGCAAAAAGCGAAAAATTCTACTTTCGGAAATAGACGCCGCAGGCAATCTGGAAGTTTTTAAAAGGGATCTTAAAAGGGACTTGGACGCACTAGACAATATTTTTGTCAACCTGCAGAAATTTGAAAGCAAAATAAACGCAGAACTTATAAGGCCTAGAAATCTACGTTCAGAGGACGATAAGATTCAAACATTAATTAAAGAAATTAATAAAAAAAGAACCCTTGGGGCTAACAACAATAATTCGAAGGTTGTAATTTTTACAGTCTATCGCGACACTGCTCAATATTTGTTCACTCAGCTAAAAGGGAGAGGGTTCGACAAGCTTGCTATGGTATCTGGTTCAGGTTCGCTGACGAGTGACTCAAGCGAGGAGACGAACAACTTTGAGCCTATCCTCGAACGTTTTGCCCCATACACAAAACTATTCAGGGAGTGTGAGTGGGATTTTAAGACAAATAGCAAAGGCTTGGACGCGTATCAAGAATGGCTGGAATGGGTTGCACAGAAACACCCAAAGGTTTTAGCAAAATTAAAGAATCCTATTGACATACTCATTGCTACTGATGCTTTGAGCGAGGGGCAGAATCTACAGGATGCGGATATGGTGATTAACTACGACATTCATTGGAACCCAGTCCGAATAATCCAAAGAATGGGAAGAATTGATCGACTTGGTAGCCCTAATAAGCAAATATTCGGTATTAATTTTTGGCCCTCAAACAATATCAATTCTTACCTTAATCTTCAAGGCAGAATTGAACATCGAATGGCAGCAATGAAACTTGCTGGTGCTGAGGTTGACCACAACTTCTCTGATACATTCCAGGAAATGGTCCGTGATGAATCGCTAGACCAACGGATGAAAAATCGCATGTTGGAGCAAATGCAGTTAACGTTTGATGATTTGGAAGGTGAAGAAGCTTTTGGCTTTGACAACTTGTCATTGGAACAGTACCGTCAGGATTTAATGGACGAACTTAACCATGACAAAGTCAAATATTTGAAAATGCCTAACGCTGTTTATACAGGGTTTCAATCAAGCAATGAATTATGCAGTGCGGACGGGCTTATTGCCTTGCTTGGCTATCCAACAAGGCCACCTAAGGCAAAGGATCACAAGTATCAAATCTTCGATTTAGTGTATATTGATACCAATGGCAAAAAAGTATTGTTCAATCAAAAAGACGTATTGGATGCCTTGGCGTACCATAAGGGTGAGCAGCGCTTTATTCCTGATGAGATTGATAAAGGAGACCCAATTGCTATACAGAAGATCGCCTCTGCTATTCAAGGATGGCTAAATCGCCAAGTATCTGACGAGTATATACTTGAGGACGGCTCAACCAAAAAAGCTATGGGTGTTGAGGCTAAAGACATCCTGGCAAAACTTAGAAAGGGCGACAAAAGTGCGCTTTCTCGAGTACGCGAGAATAAGTCTGTTGAACAGAAATTTCAAATTGGCAACTTTGATTTAATAACTTGGTTTTTAGTAACGGTTTAGACTATGAGACTTTCGGCTTTTAAACAGAGCAATTTTGTTGAGGCGCTAAAAATGTTCTTTAGCGATCTAAACGTACCTGTCAATTATGTTACCAAAGAATCTACTACTGTTCAGGAAATACTTAAGGATACCTATAAGGAAAGCGATGCTTTTGCATTAGTTGATGAGGTGTACTTTGTTGGAATGGTGGATGACAGCGCCTTTGATGGTGGAACTAGTCTGTATATTGAACAGATTAAATCAGACTACGACGGCATACTGATTTTTGGCATTACCCTAAAGTCACGTCCGAATGGATTACTACCGACACGCGCTCAACTTGCAGAAATTGCAAGATCATTTAATCGCGAATTTTATTATACGCCGGTTATCGTGGTTTTTAAGTATGAACATTACATAGCTTTTGCAAATACAGAGCGTCTGAAGTATAGACAAGAATGGAGAGAGGGTGAAAAGGCGGGAAAGGTCACGCTTCTAAGGGATATCGATGTCGATAAACCGCATTCTGGACATGAAAGGATTTTGTCGGAATTAAAGATTCCATATTCTGGAAGATTAAAGATAAATTCATTTTCAAAAATATACGAATACTGGCAGCAAGTCTTTAGCGTTAATATCCTGAACAAGAAGTTCTATCAAGAGCTATCGTCATGGTATTTTTGGGCAATTCAAAATGTTACTTTTCCAGGTGCTCCTACATCGCAGGATGCTTTTGTTAAAAAGATGAAACTGGAAGACCTTGTACATGAACACAATGCAACTAATGTTATTCGGTTGCTCACACGTTTGCTATTTGTTTGGTTTATTAAAGAAAAGAAACTAATTCCAGAGGAATTGTTTGAGTTAGACACATTGCAGAAAGATATACTTAAGGAGATATCGCCTTTTCATGATGAAGGGATGTTTAAGGATTCAAACAAACATAGTGTCTACTATAAAGCAATATTGCAGAATTTGTTTTTTGCCACCTTAAACTGTCCAATTGAGAGTGACAACCTGGACAAACGGAAACGTGATTTCCGTGGTGAAGGTTACGGGACGCATAGGGGAATCGACTATCTCATGCGCTACAAGCAGTATTTTAAACAGCCAGAGAAATTCCTAGAGAAATTAAATAGTACAGTGCCATTCCTGAATGGCGGTCTCTTTGAATGCTTGGACGACAAATTCAACAATGTTTACATTGATGGCTTCTCCGACCAAATGATAAAGGGTGAACAATTGATTGTCCCAGATTATCTTTTCTTTGGGTTAGAGGAACATGCAGACCTGAGCGATATTGTTGGGATTGCGGATAAAAAGTACAAGAATGCTGCAGTCAAAGGGCTTATTAACATTCTTAAATCGTATAAGTTCACGATAACCGAGAACACACCAATTGAAGAAGATATTGCGTTAGACCCTGAACTCTTAGGCAAAGTATTTGAAAATTTGCTAGCCAGTTACAATCCTGAAACCCAAAGCACAGCTCGCAAACAAACTGGGTCATATTATACCCCGCGTGAGATTGTTAACTATATGGTTGATGAGAGCCTTATCGCTTTTCTTAAAAAACGGCTTTCGCAAACCAACATCGATCTGAATAATTTAGAGAACGAGCTACGTGTTTTGACTTCATTTGATAAACGGGTTCCGTTTGGTGACACACCCGATATAAAGCATGAAATCATAAAGGCTTTGAGTGAATGCACAATTCTTGATCCAGCTTGTGGTTCGGGCGCCTTCCCTATGGGGGCGTTGCAGAAAATGGTTCATGTTTTGCAAAAACTCGACCCCGATAATAAAATTTGGAAAGACGTACAACTAAAGAAAGCTGAACAAGAGTCGAAAGCTGCGTTCGAAATAGAAAACAATGATGCTCGTACGGAACGACTGCTCGAAATCAATGAAGCATTTGACCAGAGTATCAATGATCCCGACTATGCACGTAAATTATTTTTGATTGAGAACTGTATATACGGAGTCGATATACAGCCAATAGCGACGCAAATTTCGAAGCTGCGGTTCTTTATTTCCTTAGTAGTTGAGCAGAAGGTTGACGGCAATAAGCCAAACTTTGGTATCCGTCCTTTACCGAACCTTGAGACCAAATTTGTAGCAGCGAATACACTTATTGGGATAGAAAAGCCAGATGTTCAGCTGAGCTTGTATGAAACTGATGAAGTAAAGGCGCTAGAAACAAGACTTAAAGCTGTTCGACATAAGCTATTTAGTGCCAAAAGCAAAGAAACTAAGCTCAAGTATAGACAACTTGATCAAGAGTTACGTGCGGGGATCGCAGTTGAACTTCAGAAGGCAGGTTGGGCGACAGACATTGCCGAAAAGCTATCTGGCTGGGATCCGTATGATCAAAACGCTTCCTCGGTATTCTTCGATAGTGAGTGGATGTTTGATGTAACTGAAGGCTTCGATATCGTTATCGGTAACCCGCCATATATCAATGCCAATGAATTAAAAAAGAAGCTTGGTGATAAATATGAAAAACTAAAAGATGGGTATGAGTCTGCAAAAGGCACGATAGATATCTATATTCTTTTTATTGAATTCGGCCTTAAATCACTAAGCCGTGACGGTTCGCTTTGTTACATTACGCCCAATAGGTTTTTGTCCGCTAGCTATGGTGAAGCACTCAGAGAATTCATTCATCGTGATTATTCTATTAGATCAATATCTGATTTTTCATCTGTACAGGTTTTTGAGGCGGTATCAACGTACCCAATTGTCTCGCTAATTGCCCGTAGGGATGTGCTCAGCGACTTTATAGATGTTAGGAAATTTGACAAAAAGTTCTCGGTGGTCGATTCGTGGTTAAATGATTCCGCCGATTTAGAACTACTACCTGGAAAAATATGGGGCTTCCTTTTAAACAGCAAAATCGACATTGTGAAGAAGATTCTTATCCAGTCTGTTCCTTTATCAGATTGCGGCATAATCAATGCAACCTCCACAACTAAGGAGGCTGATGACTACCATGAGCTGATAAATGAGGAGTCAGGGCTGAAACTTGTGAATACGGGCACGATTGATAGTTATCTTCCACTATGGGGTAAGGAAAAACTCACGGATAAAGGCGAAACGTATCTGACACCATATTTACGGGAAGATATAAAACGAGTTTCTTCCCAAAGGATAAAACTATACAACAGTCCTAAAATTATTGTTGCAAAAATCGCGTTAAGGCTTGAAGCGTTTTATGATAAGAACGGCGACTATGCTTCCATCAACACGAACTGTATTCATTCGTTTAAAAAGGGTTTTAGACCTGAATATGTTACGGTTTGGGTTAATTCAAAACTATTCCATTTTGTATTTAGTTGTTTCTTTGACGGACTACGTATGGCCGGAGGCTATTTACTGTACTCTGCTCCCAATCTAAAAAGTACGTTTATAAAACAGCCAGGAGCTGAGTATCAGGAGCTCATTAGCACTTTTCACGATCTTTTGTCTGCAACTGCAGGATCTTCCAAGTTCCAGCTATTTGAGGAAGTTTCTAATGGTTTGTTTTTTGAGCTCTACTTTGGCGAGCACATGGTAGAAGAGGGAATAAATATTTTTGAGTTTGTCAAATTTGATATAGAAAACACAAAAAGAATTCTTTCTAAAGATGAGTTCGAGAATGCAGACTTGCTTGCTAATCATCTTCATGCCAAGTGGTCAAGCCCAGACAATAAAGTTCGTGACCGAATTAAACTGTTCTCTGTTAGAAGCCCTGAAATACTAAAACCTATTCTAGAAACTATATGAAGCGAATAAAGGAAATTAGAATACAGAATTTCAAAGCATTTCAAAAGGAAGAAGTGTTTTCAGTAAATGGGAAAAATGTTTTGGTATACGGGAACAACGGTTCGGGAAAATCCTCGTTCTTTTGGGCTCTTTATACGATTCTTCAAAGTAGCATAAAGAAGGACAACGAAATACAGAAGTACTTTAAAAACTACAATGCCTCTGACACTGGCACCCATCAGACACTGAGAAATGTATTTCTGCCCGAAACAGACGATTCATTTTTGAAACTGATTGCGATTGATGAAGAAACAAGTAAGGAGGACGTCTACACGATCTCGCATGACACGATTAATACAAACAAACCAGCAGACCCTCTTATTCAGGAATTGAATCTTTCGAGTGATTTCATCAATTATAAACTATTGCATAATTTCTATCGTGCCTCACATAAGGATGCGGTCAATTTATGGCCGGTTTTTGAACGCGATATCTTACCATTCTTGACAGACGGTACACAAAATTGGCTCGAAGATGTTATTGTTAGGCCAACCACTGATATTCCAAGAACACCAAAGGGCTATGCTATATCATCGGGACGCCGTAGTAACTATGAAATGCAGCTACGCAACCTGAATGATAAAATCCAAAATTTGCTAGATGAGATAACAACAAACGCGAACACATTTTTAAAGGATCACTTCTTTGATGGTAAAGATGTCGTGAGGATTTCGCTAAAGTTTACAAAAAAGTTCACTTTTGATCTAGTAAGAGAAAGAGTATGGGATGCGCACAAGCAAGGATATAGGCATGATCAGTTGCATATCAAACTTGATGTCGAGTTGTTTGACGAAAACAAAATTGGAAACTGGCATACCCTTGAGCGTGTCCAATCTTTCTTGAATGAGGCTCAACTTACGCGCATAGCTATTGGGGTACGTATCGGAGCCCTTAGAACTCGCCCGCTTGCCGCGTCGAAGTTTAAAATTCTTGTGCTTGACGATATGTTGATTAGCTTGGATCTGTCCAATAGAATGGAAATCGTCCGACTATTTTTGAACAAAGAGGACAAAGAGGACTTACGGTTTTTCGATCAGTTCCAGAAGTTTATTTTAACACACGATAAAAGCTTCTTTAATCTAATTCGACGTAATTCAAACGATGAAGATTGGGTGTATTTTGATTTCCATAGAGATGAAAATCGAAACAACGCACCCAGCATCCGGGAAAATCTTACACCGTTACAGACTGCCATTAAAAATTTCGAGCAAAATGAGTTTGAAAATGCTGGTAATAATCTTAGGTTGGAAGCTGAAGCAATTCTGGCTTCTTTCGTCGATCCAGAAATGAAGAATGTAGGGAAAGGTTTTGTTCCCCTCAAACAAAAAATAAACGAAGCTTATAATCTTGTAGTAGCGGAAAACTACGCTAAATTCAAAAGAACCTTTATTAATGATTGGGATATCGACAAAGTAAGAAAAATCACAACGGATTTTGAAAATGATACGACATTGTCGTCCGGAGAAATTGCACGACTCAACTCATATAAGAGATATATGCTTAACCTTTTTGTCGAAATGTCTGGCAAAAACCTAATCAAGGAAAAAGTCCTTGAAGATATCCACGAGATTTTAGACCGAATACTGAACCCAGCTTCGCACCATTCTGATAACCCACTGCATCGGGCAGAGTTGAAGGATGCTATCGAAAAAGTAAAGGACCTGAAAAAGCATTTGAAAGCCTAGCGATTATCTATTGAGGCTATGTAAAGCGTATTCGACATCTCTAGTAGACTCCACAAATCGTCTAAAATTTTAGACAGAATTCTAGCTACTGGAATTCTGTCTTTTTGCTTTTTAGGTAATACAACCAACAATTCTGGAGTCACGCAATTTTTTTGGTAGTTATGAGAGAATATAATCTTGGATATTATCTTCAATAATACTTTAAGTATCATAATTGTACTGTCCTCAGGACTATATTAGGACTTGAGGAATTTAACGCATCCAGAATACTGAAAATGTGTTTCGTGATGCGCAACCACCTATCTTTGCCTCTAATGAAAAAGCTGGCAGGCATATTTCTGTTATTCTTTCTGGCGTTGGGGCTTACCCAGCCCGGCGGCTTTATGCAGCATTGTAACCTGCAACAAATGTATGCCGATTGCAGTGCAGAAGACCACGATATTACCCCGCTCGACTTTGTTTTTGAGCATCTTCTCAATCAGGAATCTGTAGTAGACCTGTTGGAAGGTGAGTATGATTGCCCGAAGGGAGACCACCCGCATGATCCGTTTCAGGCATCGCAGGCAGCAGCACAGGTGATGGTTTGTGTAGCACCGCAACTGAATCCCTTTGCCATTGTGAAAAAGACAGTAACTATTGTTCCTGAAAAGGAATATTTCGCATACAACAGCGATTTCCATTCTTCTGCTTTCCTGGCAGCTGTTTTTCGCCCTCCGATTGCGTGTTAGTAAATACACAGGTAGTGAACTGTGCCATTTGCCCAATTGGGTAGATGTGCTAGTTCAGTCAATTTATTCATTCAACACAGGGTTTTTGAAAAATTCAACATGAAGCGATTATTAACCGCTATGCTTTTGTGCATGGCATATATGACCTATGCGCAGTCTGATACTATTACTGTATCGGGCATCGTAAAAGAAGAACAAACACACCAGATAGTAGCATATGCTAATGTGGTGCTGAAAAAAGAAAAAGACAGCAGCTTTGTTGCAGGTACGGTAACAGGCGAGGATGGCAGGTTTGCCCTCAGCAATATTGCTACAGGTAGTTATTTTATAGAGGTCAATTATACAGGCTTCATTTCTGCAAGGCAGCCACTACTGGTAGGGCATCTCAGCAAATACCTGGATGCGGGTACAATCAATCTGGCTACAGATAGCAAGCTACTGAAAGATGTGGCTGTTGTTGCCAAAGCAGATGCCGTTGCTGCCAAGATGGATAAAAAGACCTTCAACGTAACGGACAACATCACACAAACAGGCGCATCTGTACTGGATGCCATGAAAAACCTGCCCGGTGTTACTGTGCAGGATGGCAAAGTGCAATTGCGTGGTAGTGATAAAATAGCTGTACTGGTAGATGGTAAGCAAACCGCTTTGACGGGTATGGGCAGCCAATCCGGGTTGGATAATATACCGGCATCTGCCATTGAGAAGATTGAAATCATCAACAATCCATCTTCTAAGTATGATGCGAATGGCAATGCGGGTATTATTAATATCATCTATAAGAAAGAGAAGAAAGATGGCTTTAATGGTAAAATAGGTATGGTAGCAGGTGCTGGTGCGCTGTGGGTAAAACAGGGAAACTATCCCACCATCAGGCCGCAATACACGGCTACGCCAAAGCTCAATCCATCTTTATCGCTAAACTACAGTAAGAATAAAGTAAATGTTTTTCTGCAGGCAGATGATTTGTATACAAAGACGCTGAACAAAAACGAATTTGTAGACAGGTATTATGATAACGGCACGATTGTAAAACAACAAACGGTAAGAAACCGAACCACCAATATTGTAACAGGAAGAACAGGGCTTGATTATTACATCAATGACCACAATACTATCAATGTATCAGCACTCTTCAGTAGTGAGAAGATACTGGACAAAGGCGATGAACCTTTCTTTAACGGCGACCTGTCGCAAAGACAACGCCTGTGGCGCTTTATAGAAGACGAGCTGAAAACAACGGCTACCGCTTCTTTGGGTTGGCAACACAAATTCAAGCAGCCGGGACGGTCGCTGTCTGTGACAGGCAACTATACATACCACCGCGAAAACGAGCAGTATTTCTTCACGAATATATTACCGACATACACGGGGCTCGATTCATTCAAACTATTGTCTGATGAGCATGTAGCCGATTTTAGCGCAGACTATGTACAACCGTTGAAGTATGGGCGTATAGAGGGTGGTTTGAAATTTCGTTATCGATACATCCCTGTTAACATGCGTTTTATTCCCGGGCTCAACTCTCCGTTGGATACCAATGCAGGTGGCTGGGCCAACTATGCAGAAACCATCCCTGCATTGTATGGCAACTATGTGTTCGAGAACAAAAAGTTTGAACTGGAAGCAGGTGTAAGGGTTGAGTATGTAGCTGTGCAGTACGACGTAAATCCAAATCACAACACTTACAAGAGCGATGGCTACAACTACACACAGCCATTCCCCAATGTAAGACTGGCGTATAAACTAAATGACAGGAACAGGCTCTCTTTCTTCTACAACAGGCGTGTAGATAGGCCAAACGAAGTAGATATTCGCATCTTCCCGAAGTATGATGATGTGGAGATAATAAAAGTGGGTAACCCTGCATTGAGTCCACAGTTTACAAACTCGCTGGAGCTGGGTTATAAAACCAGTTGGCGCAACGGTTACTTCTACACGGCTGCTTACCACAAAATAATGGATGCCACCATCACGCGTATAGCAAGTGTGGTGCCGGGTAGTACGCTTATCTACAACATCTTTCAGAATGCAGGTAGGAGCTATAACACAGGACTGGAGATGATGTTGTCTTACAACGCAGGTAAGCGCGCAGTCCTGAGCCTGAATGCTACGGGCTACAGAAACGAGATAGAGGCATTTACAGTCCTGAATAAATATCCTGTTGTCAATACATTTACCGCAGCCAAGCAGGAAATGTTTTCAGGCAATGTAAAGCTGAATGGATTGTTCCACCTGCCGTATAAGACTGATGCACAGCTTACTGCTATTTTTCTGGCGCCCGATATCATACCACAGGGCAGAATAGATGCACGTTTTTCTGTTGACTTGGGTTTGAAGAAAACAATACAGAAAGGCAGGGGCGAAATATTTCTGAATGCTACTGATATAGCCAATACACTGCGCATCAAAAAAGAAGTGCAAGGCGATGGCTTTCGTTATGTAAGTACGGACTACTGCGAAACACAGGTATTTCGCTTAGGGTATAACTACAAACTATAATGCCTTTTGTATGATAAAAGCACCCCGAAAAATTTGGGGTGCTTTTCATATCGCCTTCCCATCTGGTAGCTGTTATTAAATAGGATCAATCAATTTATTCATTGTCTACTTTACAGCCGTGTAGATTGTGAGAGCCATTCCTGGATGTTCTTTTCATAATGGGTAAACGACATGAGTTCTCTTGAATATTCTAACAAAAGAACTATATTAGATTATGAAGCGTTAAGGTTGCATCTAAATACTACTTTGTCTTTAATTCTAAAGTCGATAGACCAACAAATAGTCTGGTATGATATACATTAAATAAGATTAAATGTGTTAGCAACTGAGCATATGTTGTGAGATAGTTTGCTACAATGTTGCTACAAATTTGCTACAGGGAAAATGCTTTAATTTTAGTCTATCTTATTTGTTTTCAATGATTTATAATAAATGCTACAAAATACTACAGATGTGCAGTGTGAGAAAATTCTATAGTCTGTGTATCGTCCAGTATATAGCAGATACTTAATGTGATTTGCAACGGTAGCGGTATATGAATCAAAATGAATAAGGAGCCAATAAGGCTCCTTATTCTTATCTGTAGTTAGGTTCATATTATCTATAGTGATCATTTTTCTAAAATTTTAGATTTTATATAGGTTTGAGAAATAACCTCAGTATAAACTGCTTAAAGTCAAGCCTACACTGTCTTTCAAGGGGTATATACGCCAGAAAAAATCCCTCAGTTGGTTCGACACTCGTTCCGTAGACTCCACAGAGAAGAAATTGAAAGAAATCTAAAACCCCTGAAAGTATTTCCTGTAGCGGCTTTTCAGGGGTTCGACCTTTTAATAAAGAATTTATGATAATTTATGACATTCTGATAACCAGTTCTTTATGATTAACGTACTGTATATGTTTATATAGCTACAAATTCAATCAGATTAAATTTGTAGCTATATAGTTCTGTTCTATTGACAGGCAATTAGTTTCATAATTCATGCAGGATGCCATTAAAACTTTCTTCAAAACGTTCTTTATTTTCTTTCTCTGCTTGTAGAAAAGTTTTGCCTTCTGGGTTATCAATAATCCGTTCATTAAACCCATTGGTCAAGTACGCTTCATATGCAAACCCCCAATTTTTTAAGGAGCTTTCCATATAGGCCAATCCTATATTACTCTATGTAGCAGGTAATAATTGTGTTGCTGATACAGGCCTGTCAACAAATTCCCATTTAGAGCCATCATGATTCTGATTCACACCCGCATCTTAGTATTAATAAAACAGGATTAACAACATTTCTCTCCTGATTGAATAGGAGGACATTTCACTGTGTCGTAACTAAAATATACGCAACAGTATCCTTCTAGGCATAATGGGATAAAACACTCTATTTCAATCCTTTAAGATGTAATGTCTTAGTTGGTGGTTTTTCATACTTTAGGTGAACTGAATATTGTCATAAATTTTTATTCGCTGTATTCTCACAGCATTTAATATTGCTAACAACGCAACACCCACATCAGCAATCACAGCTTCCCACAAAGTAGCTACTCCTCCAGCGCCTAATGCAAGGACAATGATCTTCACAACCATTGCGAGAATTATGTTTTGCCAAACAATGTTTCTGGTAATTTTGCCTATCCTAATTGCCGCAACTATCTTTGAAGGCTGGTCATTTTGGATTACAATGTCTGCTGTCTCTATAGTAGCATCACTTCCTAATCCTCCCATCGCTATACCGGCATCTGCTAATGCAACAACAGGCGCATCATTTACACCATCCCCTACAAAGGCAATACGTTTTCCCTGATTTTTTAAAGCCTGTACCTTCTCTACTTTGCCTTCGGGCAGCAAATCGCCATAAGCGTTGTCAATTCCGATTTTCTTTGCTACATCATCAACTACAGCCTGCTTATCTCCAGATAACATTACTGTTTGAATGTTGAGAGCGTGCATGTCTTTTATAACCTGTGCTGCATCCTCTTTTATTTCATCCGAAATAGTTATGTAACCTGCATACTTATTGTTGATAGCCGTTACCACTATTGTATCAACAATTTCTTCCAACTCCTGAGGATATGAAATGTTGAACTTTCTTAACAGCTTCAAGTTACCTGCCAATACCTCTTTACCATCTATGTTACCTTTCAAGCCATGACCAGCAATTTCTTCAATTCTATCTATCTGCGCTTGATTGATTTCGCCTGCATAATCAGTGATTGCTTTAGCAATGGGATGAGTTGAGTTTTTTTCTAAGGTGGCTGTAAGTCTGATAAATTCTTCCTTATGTATTTCATTTGGTTCTATTTTCTGCACCTTAAATACTCCTTTGGTAAGTGTTCCGGTTTTATCCATTACCACAGCATTTATCTTAGTCATTACATCCAGGTAATTACCACCTTTAAATAAGATGCCATTACGTGATGCAAGTCCGATACCACCGAAATAGCCTAATGGTATAGATACTACCAACGCACATGGACAGCTAATCACTAAAAAAACTAATGCACGGTAAAACCAAGTTTGAAAACTGTAATTATCAAGAACAAAATAGGGCACAATGCAAACCACTAATGCCAGGGAAAAGACGATGGGTGTATAAACTTTGGCAAATCGGGAAATGAACAACTGTGTCTGTGATTTCCTCGCAGTAGCATCCTGTACCATTTCCAGAATACGACTTAGCTTACTGTCTTTAAATAAAGCAGTCACTTTTAGTTCTGTAACTGTATTTAGGTTTATCATTCCAGCATACACTGCTTCTCCTTTATACTTGTTGTCCGGCTGACTTTCTCCAGTAAGCGCAGCAGTATTGAAAGATGCACTATCAGACAATAATTCACCATCTAATGCTACCTTTTCTCCGGGTTTTATTTGTATGGTTTCTCCAATTTCAACCTGAGAAGGATCAACAACGCTGCTATTACCCTTTTTTATTACAGTCACAGTATCTGGGCGAATATCAAGTAAGGCTTTAATACTACGTTTTGCCCTGTTTACTGCTGCATCCTGAAACCATTCGCCAATTTGGTAGAAGACCATTACGGCAACTCCTTCTTCGTATTCACCAATAATAAATGCACCAATAGTCGCAACGCTCATCAGTACAAACTCATTAAAAAAGTCGCCTCGTATAGATTTTCTGAAAGCAAGTTCTAATACTTTTCTTCCAGCAAGAAAATATGCAACGAGATTAATAATGAGCAATGGAATATTAGGCAGTGCAATTTGAAATCCATATTCAAGAACCAAAAGCACAATTAATATAACTAAAGCTAAAAGCAAATCCCAATGTGCTTTCCAACCTGCATCTTCTTTTACTTGCTCATGCGAGTGCCCTTCATCTGTTTTCGCTATTATACTCATACTAATTATTGTTATTAATCTACTTGTCAAGTGTTGTTATGTTGTTAGTCAACCTATATAACATGAAAAAACTAATGTTCATGCGCCTCTCCTGCATTCGTCATTTTAGCCATCAGGAAAAATGCGCCTTTAGTTACAATTTTTGTATTCGGCGGAATGTTTACAATGGGTTTTATTTCCGTATATCCTACATCACAAGCACCACGAATAATTTGTATACGTTCAAAATTTGTTTCAGGTAGCTCTTTATGCCCGCTTTCTTCTTCTGAATGTTCATTTCCCTCATGTTCTTCAGAATGGGCTTCAGTTTTTTTATCTGTAAGAATGAAAATGTAATCTTTTCCTCCATTATTAACTATTGCTTCATCGGGTACTGCCTGATATACATTTTGACCTAAACTGATACGGGCAGTCACGCTCATACCTTCAATCAATCCCGTCTTATCATTTATAACATGAGCATGTACGGGTACAGCTTTTGTTTCATTCACGAAAGCCGTGCCGATTGAATAGATCGTTGCATCATATTCCTTTCCGGGATTGTTAGTTAGCGTAAAATGAATCGTTTGACCGGATGCAACTTTGGGTAAATCTTTTTCATAAACAAATAAGTCAAGATGTAATTCAGAATTATTAATGATTTGGGCAATGGAAGAATTAGCATCTACGTTGGAGCCTATCTGTGCAGTAATATCTGATATAGTCCCACTTATTGGTGCGGTTATATTTAACGTGGAAGAAATACTGCCTGATGCTGATACCCCTAATGCTGATAATTGCCCTTGAAGTGCATTTCGCTGCGCTCTTAACCCATTAAGTTCAGCTTCAACTTTCTGTAGATTTTTTAAAGGGGCTGCATTGCCTGCAACAAGCTCTTTTTGTCTCTTTTGTTCTTGTTCTGCATATTTTATCTGGGCATTTATTGAGATAAGCTGTTGCTGAATACCTGACAATTCAGTATTGACGATTGTACCTATTATCTGCCCTTTGCGAACATAGCTACCTGGTTGCACATTAATGCTCCGAACAATACCGCCCGATAACGAAGTTATAAGTGCCTTATTTTGGTTAGGAACTGCCAAAGTACCATTTACACTTAATGAGCTGGTCAGGTTTTTCATTTCTATCGAGCCAAGTACAATTCCCGCCGTTTTCATCTGTTCATCATTGATGGAAACAAGATTGCTTTCCTCATGAGTTTCCTCTGGTTCTATTTGTTCCGTTTTTGTTTCGGTCTTATTGCCACATGCCCCAAGTAATATTATGCACGTAACAGACCATATTGTTTTATAAATTCGCATTATTACTTGTTTAAATAGTAGTTCAACTGAATTGCTTGTTGGTTATATTGATGCAGAGCTTCTAAATAGTTCTTACGAATATCTGTTGCCTGATTAAGGTATTGAGATAGTTCTGCAAAGCTGATCTCGCCGCCTTGATAGGATAGATTAGCCGCTTGTATTATTGCATCAGCTTGCGACAAACCAACGCTCTCATAATATTGCAACATCTGGTTGCTCTTATCTAATGATTGGGATGCCTGTTGCAACTGTGCTGCTAAAATCTGGCTTTCATAATTGTATATAGTTTGCTGATAATCCTGTTCCAGTCTTGCAGCCTTGATCTTATTTCTATAGTTGCCAATGCCAAAGATTGGCACTCCCATAGTTATAGAAAAGCCGGAAAATGGATTAGACAACCCATATAAACGCTGTGAAAAGAAACGTCCTGAAAATTCAGGCATGGCACTCAATCTTGCTATTTTTAAATCTGCGTTTGCTACATTAATAGCTTGTTGCTGTACCAACAAAGAAGGATGCTCAGTTAAAACAGGTAAATAATCAGTTTCAATTTTACCAAGCCTTGTATTCTCAGGCAGATATATTGTATCTGTATTTAATAAGGCTTTTAGCGCAGTTTGCTGCACCTGGATGTCGTTCTGAATGGTTTGTAATTGCAATCGCACCTCCATGCTTTTAGCATTTGCGGAAATACTATCCAATCCTGCACTTTCTCCGGTCTTGACACGCAGCCGTGCTATAGCTGCGGATTCGCTGTAAAAGCTGTCTAATTGCTGCCATAGCTGTTGCCGATTTTGGTGATACCAAAGCGTGTAATATGTAGTCTGAAGGTTACGCTTTATCTCTAATGCACGTAATTGCTTCGTATAAGTAAATGATCGAACCTGCTGGCGAAGCATACTTCTACGGGCGGAATATATACCCGGCCACTCGATACTCTGCGATACACCAATTTTCAGTATGCCTTGATTATCTGATGGGCGTAAGTCTTCATTTTCGGCGAATATCCCTGTTTTGGGAATGTCAAAATAGGTTCCAGTAAGAGATTGAGAACGTCTAAGTGCAATATCACTGCTCTTTAGTTGCAGATTACTTTGCAAGGCAATATTGTAGGCATCTTCAAATGAAATACGTGTGCTTCCGGTAAAAGCATCAACGGATGACTGTGCCTTACTTGGAACAGCTTGCAAGCCAAATAACAAGACCATGACAGTTATTACTACACTTTTATTAATCCTGTTATTCTTTGTGAAGATGATATAGAGCAACGGTAATACAACCAGCGTTAAAAATGTGGCTGTGACCAAACCGCCAATTACAACTGTTGCCAATGGTTTTTGTACTTCCGCACCAGCACCTGTAGATAGTGCCATCGGCAGAAAGCCTAAAGAAGCTACAGTTGCCGTCATTAGTACAGGGCGCAATCTTATTTTTGTGCCTTCAAACACTCTGTCTATCACATTATCCATCCCGTCTTTAGCTAATTGATTAAATGTTCCTATCAATACAATTCCATTCAAAACAGCTACTCCGAACAATGCTATAAAGCCAACTCCTGCGGAGATAGAAAACGGCATTCCTCTTAGCAACAATGCAAACACGCCGCCTATAGCAGCCATAGGAATAGCAGTGAAAATAAGTGCGGCTTGTTTTACAGACCGGAATGTGAAATACAATAGCACAAAAATGAGGAACAAGGCTACTGGAACAGCAATTTGAAGGCGGTCAGATGCCTGTTCTAAATTCTCGAATGTGCCGCCATAAGTAAAGTAATAACCAGTCGGCAGTGGAAAATTTGCCAGTTTTGCCTGTATATCCTTTACAACACTTTGCACATCTCTGCCTTTTACATTAAAGCCAACTACTACCCTTCGTTTAGCATCTTCCCTGCTTATCTGTGCAGGACCTTCCTTAAAAGATACTTTGGCAACCTGGCTTAATGGAACCTGGTTGCCATTAGCAATAGGCACATATAGATTTGCTACGTCTTCAATAGATGTACGGTATATACTGTCAAGCCGCACCACTAAATCAAACTTCCTTTCGTTTTCAAATACAACACCCGTCTTTGTTCCTGCGAAAGCTGCGGTTACAATACGGTTTACATCAGCAATATTCAATCCATACGCCGCCATTTGTGTACGGTTATAATTAATGGTAATTTGAGGTAAGCCTGTGGTGCGTTCAATTTGGGGATCGGTCGTGCCATCAACAGATTGAACTACTCTGCCCACGTCATTTGCTATAGAAGCAAGGGTTTCTATATTTTCCCCGAATACTTTAATAGCTACATCCTGACGAACGCCTGTCATCAGTTCATTGAAACGCATTTGTATTGGCTGATTGGCTTCAAAAAACACTCCTGGTATGGCTTCCAGTTTTTCTATCATCCTCTGAGCCAATTCCTGATAGTCATCTGTTGTAGTCCATTCCTTTTTATCTTTAAGAACAATGATGAGATCTGTGGCTTCCGGCGGCATCGGATCTGTCGGTATCTCTGCGCTGCCTGTTTTACCAACTACCTGCTTTACTTCGGGAAAAGATTTTATAATGCGCTCTGCCTGCATAGAAGTTTCTATGCTTTGTGACAGTGATGCTCCCTGCGGCAATATGCAGTGGAAAGCATAATCACCCTCTTGTAACTGAGGTAGAAATTCGCCGCCCATACGTGTGAATATAAATATCGTTATCAGCAATAAAATACCCGCTATACTTACTATTATATATTTTAGCCTTATCGCAGCTTTAAGGATCGGCTCATATTTTCTCTGGAAGAAATCCATCATCCTGTCAGAGAAGTTTCGTTTATGTACAGTATTTTTTGGTAATGCTAATGCGCACATCATCGGGATATAAGTAAGCGACAGAATCAATGCGCCTAATATGGCAAAACCTACTGTTTGTGCCATAGGGCGGAACATCTTCCCTTCAATGCCGACCAGTGTAAGAATAGGTATGTACACGATTAGGATAATTATTTCCCCGAACGCTGCACTACTCCTGATTTTTGATGCTGATTGATACACTTCTTCATCCATCTCTTTTTGAGACAGTTTCCCTGTCATCTTTCGCATTCCTAAATGGTGCATTACTGCTTCAACAATTATCACAGCACCGTCCACAATAAGCCCAAAATCAATAGCGCCTAATGACATCAGGTTAGCACTTACCCCAAAAACGTGCATCATTCCCAAAGCAAAAAGCATAGATAAAGGAATTGCAGAAGCCACTATCAATCCTGCCCTGAGATTACCAAGAAACAGTACAAGTACAAAAATTACAATTAGTGCGCCTTCAATAAGATTTGTTTTCACGGTACTGATAGCCCGGTTTACAAGGTTTGTCCGGTCTATGTAAGGCTCTATTACAATATCTAGTGGCAGTGACTTTTGTATAGTAGCCATTTTCTCTTTTACCTTAGCTACAACATCCGAACTATTAAACCCTTTAAGCATCATTACGATACCCCCCACTACCTCACTTTCCCCGTTACGGGTCATTGCTCCGTAACGCACTGCACTTCCCATACGGGGCGTAGCTACATGCCGTACCAAAACAGGTATTCCGTTTACAGATTTAACGACAATATTTCCGATGTCTTCCAATGAAGAAACAAGTCCTATTCCCCTTATGAAGTATGCGTTTGGTTTCTTATCAATATAGGCACCTCCTGTGTTTGCATTATTGTTTTCCAATGCTTTAATTAAGTCAGCAACGGTTACGTTCATTGCCTTTAGCTGGTTAGGGTCTATAGCTACTTCATATTGTTTCAGCATTCCGCCGAAAGAATTTACTTCTGCAATTCCCGGAGTACCGTATAATTGCCGGGCAACGATCCAATCCTGCATCGTCCGCAAGTCTGTTGCAGAATATTTATGTTCAGCACCTTTCTTTGGGTGAATGATGTACTGATACACTTCACCTAAACCAGTGCTTACCGGAGCTAGCTCCGGGGTTCCCATGCCTTCAGGTATTTGTTCCTCTGCCTGTTTTAATTTTTCTGTGATGAGCTGCCTTGCGAAATAAATGTCAATATCATCATGGAATACCACCGTTACAACAGATAGTCCAAAACGGGATATGGAACGTATTTCTGTTAAGTAAGGCAGGTTTGCCAGGCTTTGTTCAATGGGGTATGTTACAAACTGCTCTACCTCTTGGCTGGCGAGTGTGGGCGCATTCGTAATGATTTGTACCTGATTATTGGTGATGTCCGGTACGGCATCAACGGGTAGTCTGGAAAGCGAATAAACACCCCAGACAATAAGCATCATCGTAAATATGCCTACAGCCAACTTATTTTTTATAGAAAAATAAATGATCCTATCTAACATTGTTTTTAGTATAGTTGAATGTAAAAAGCAGACTAAGCCCTATGAGGGCTAACCTGTTTAAAAAATTAATTCAGACTTATACTAACTGTGGAGGCTGCCAGATGGGAAGGGAAATTTCAATTACATCTGAAGATATAAAATCGGTATGCAACGGAGGTACTACAATCTGTATTCTATCAGGTATTACAACAGAACTGTAAATAATAGAAAAACCAGCACAACAGGCACAGTGACAAAATGGAGAACAAAGATCAACTTCCTTATGATTATCAGAGTGTTCCTTCACTGGTTTTGTTAGGAGCGAACTATTATCAACCTTTGTAATAGGCATTGCACCCATGTCTGCACAAGGTAGGCAGCTCAGGATCAAAACAAGTATGGCTAATATGGAAGCCGTTAAACGCATTGGTAAGTAAAAATAGCTTTTTTGTAATAAAGTTTACTAAACTGTATCATAAAATGATATATTATACTTAAAAATAACTTGAAAACCCTACCTGTATTCCGGCGGTTTTACTCAATGGGTTACCCAATAAGTCTGACTTCCAGCTATACCTGTAATTAAACCTTAGTACCGTTTGCGGGGAAGGTCTCCAGCTAATGGCAGGCACAATAGCATAATAGTGATCTGAAATATTATCGCCTGTCTCGTTGAATCTGCCAACATTATAATCAACGTACTCAAAACGGAAGGCAGCATTGATTACCGACTTATTAAACCCAAATATATTTCCCGTATATAGTGGTTGAACAATATCGGCAAAACCGCCTCGCTGCCTGCTGGCATATTGCTGCGTGTAGGTAGCCGGTACATCTACATATACCCATGCCCATTCTGCATTTATAAAGGTTCTCAAACGAGGTAAGGTAGAATTGACATCAACCGCAAATACATCAACCCTGCGCCTTTTATCCAGTTCCAAGCCATCATCCTGAAATTTGTTATAAACACCACCCATATAAGACAAACCTACTTCTGCTATTCTTTTATGCCTTATTGCACCTTTTGCCGTAACCAACGGCACGCCATTAAAACTTTCTTCAAATCGTTCCCTGTTTTCTTTGGCGGCTGGCAAAAATGTTTTCCCTTCACTGTTATCAATGATCTTATCATTAAAGCCATTCGTAAGGTATGCTTCATAAGCAAGCACCCAATCCTTTTGAAATTGCTTACCATAAATCCCAAATCCTACATTACTCCAAGTGGCGGGCAGCATTTGTGTAGCCGATACAGGGCGATCTACAAACTCCCATTTAGGGCCGTCATGGTTTTGGTTAAATGCGCCGATAGGGTTCATTATTACGCCACCTCTTACATTGAATAGTGGGTGAAACTCAATGTCTAATGCAGCAAATTCTATATTAATTTCCTTTGTCCCATCTTCAAATTCTATTTCCGATAAAAACTTAATTTTGCGGGATATGCTTGATGCAACAAATAAGGTGAACCTGCGCATTTGAAACTGATGTCCTTCCGTAATGCCATCTGTACCAAGATGCTGATAATTGGCTTCTACATATCCGCCCAAAGCAACAGGTAGTTTGCCAACTGATAAAAAGGGACGATTATACACCGCATCCATATTAAGCAACATACCCGTACTATCAAGTGGCTTTCTTCTAAAAAGCGTATTGTCTATCTGGGCTGTAGTAGTTTTTGCTATCAATAAGCAAAGCAGGACAAAAAATATTTTTCGCATTTATACTTGTTTTCTCAAGTCAATAAAAAGTTTGTCACCAGTGATTGATACCGGAAAGCTGCGCAGATTTTCTGCTGCTGGGCTTTGCGTCACCTTGCCCCATTTATCAAATTCGCTGCCATGAGCAGGGCATATAAGCTGGTCGCCAGCTACCTGTAATTCAGCACCCTGATGACTGCATTGCATTAATAGAGCACTATAATTATTTGCATCAAGGCGATAAATGCAAATTGGAAATTGCAGTTCATCGTTACGGATAATAATATAGGGCAGTACCTTGTTGCTGGATATAAAATCATCCAGGCTGACAAGTATTCCTTTATCAGTCAGTTTGCCAGAGGTGTACTTAACAACAGTGCAGCTTTCCAGTGCCGATAATAGGAAACTGCTGCTAATACATGCAAAACACCCCTGTTTGAGAAACGTTTTCCTATTCATATTTATAAGCTTTCTAGGAATATTATTAATTGTTGTTTTTCCTCTTTTGAGAGCGCTTTGTATTTGTCACGGGCATGTGCACCTTCCCCACCATGTAATAAAATAGCCTCTTCTATACTCCTCGCCCTGCCATCGTGTAGTAAATAATAAGAACCACCTTGTGATATTTTAGCAAGCCCCAAACCCCAAAGTGGAGGGGTCTTCCATTCGTAGGTTTTTGCGCTGCCTTCGGTATATCCGTCATCCAGTGCATTTCCCATATCATGCAGCAGCAAATCAGTATATGGAGCGAATGTCTGATAAGACAATGCAGCAATCGAAGATGCACTTGTTTTTAATTCAGCAACGTGACACTTATTGCAATTGATTTGTGTAAATAGACCTTTACCTGCAATGGTATTTGCATCGCCAGTGTTCCTGGGAACCGGTGCTTTTAGTGTCTTTAAATAGAATACAACATGCTGTACGGTTTGATTACTTACTTCAGGATCAATTTCTTCTCCACTATAGGTGTCATAGGGCTCATAAGTGGATACAATACCCATATCCTGGTTATAGGCACCGGCAGTTTGTTGTAAAAGATTATAAGCTGCCCCTTTTTTGCCAAACCTGCCGATATATTTACCTGCATTATCGATACTTCCCTCACGTAATGTTATATAGTTCTTTAATGAAACCCAATTCGTCACGCCACTGATACCATCGCCATCTCCATCATTGGGGTCTGCCATTGCAAGAATATCTGCATCTGATACAGCATCTAAAAAACCAAGGCCTGTATTTGCGGGAGGGGTGAATTTGGAGAAAGTTGCAGCGGCTGGAATTGTTTCGGGCTGGTGGCCTGGTATTGCCCTGTTTTGAAGTTGTGGCCCTCCGGCATGTAAAAAGAGATTTCCTTGCTCATTGATTTGCCCAAAACGGGTAAGGGTAGTAAAAGGATGACCTTTACCATCCCCAGCATGACAACTACCACATGAAGTCGAAACAAACAGTGGACCTAACCCTGTTTCTTTCGTGAATACATCATTGTTAAAAGCTATGTCACCTTTAAGGAACATTGCACGTTGTTCATCAGATAAGCCTTCTACAGGGCCATCTAATGTTTCATGATCTTCCGGTGCGGCAGGTTCCAGTTTTTTGCAAGAAAGTGGAACTGATAAAACTATCAGTAAGACATATAGAAATCTTTTCATGTTGCAAAGAAACATTATTTTAGATAAACCTAAAAAATATTTTCTACAACACGAATTTTTTTAATTTTTACAACATTCGTCCCAGGTAGTATATGCTTTCGGGTCGCCTTTGATATCATCGGCATTAAAGCCAACAGCTACAATTGCCTGACGTATTTTATCGGGATTTGTTTTTGAAGTATTATAGACGATGCTTACAATTTTTGTTTTTTCGTCAATATCAACCCGCTTAATTCCTTTCAGTTTGAACACAGCCTCTTCGAGCCGTTTACCACAGCTTTCACATTTTTTGCAATGATCGCAGTAAATCGATGTTTTAATATTAACAGAGGCTACTTTCGATTGTGCATTGGCTGCGTTGTTCAAAAACAAAATAAGCAGTGTAATAATAACGTTAGTTAATCGCATATAAATATTTAGAGATTTTATTTTCTTAGAACATTAATGGTGGTAATGAATATAAAGAAACTGAAAAACTATTTCATAAACGCGTTGTTTTAATAAAACAACATTAACAGCACTTCTCTCCTGATTGAATGGGAGGACATTTAACTGTGCCATAGCTACAAAATACACAACAGTCTCCCTCTATTGGTTTTAATCCTGAATGACAGCTTTCACATTCATAAAAATATTGACAAGCATCAACAGGCATTGTTTCTTCTTTTCTGTGTCCACACGCCGGACAAGTAATAATTGATTGTAATCCCACCGTCTTAATTTTGTTATGTAACCTCATTCTGTAGTAATCTAATATCGAGGCTAATAATAACCCAAACATCCCGATGTATATGAGGGCAGTCCAATAATCGGCAGTTATGAATAAATAACTATAAAATATCAAAATGGAGCTTGGTATAGCTGACAATAAAGGCCACATACATCTATGCTTGCGATAGGAAAAAAATAATCCCGATAGTGATATTAGAACCAGTCCCAGGAATGCCCACATCGTCCATCCCCCAAATAGTTCAAAACTTCCTAACCCGAAAGATGCAAGTAAAAATCCAAATAATGGGAAACAACAGGGTGACGCCATCGCAGTCACAAATAAAAAGGCCGTACTTATTTTATCTACCTGAAATCGCATACGTTTAAAGTTACAAGAAAAGGCTGTACGTCGCATTACTTCATGTCTATCCGTCAACTTTATGATACCTCCTAAGTAATGTTAGTTTGATTTCAATTGTTAAGTAATCTCTTGATAAAATTCATGCTAACTTTTTAACTAAAACAACCCTAATATTGAAAAAAATAGTATAGTCGTTGATTTTTCTTTATATTTGGTGTAATGAGAAAACTGGTAATTATATTATTCCTGTTTTGCTATACTGCTGCGACGATAGGGCTATCGTTCTCATTAAATTATTGCGAAGGTAAACTATCTGGTATTTCTTTTGATTTTTCCGCCATCCAATGTTGTTGTGATGATAAAGTGGATAAAGATTGCTGTGATGGTAAAATTATTAAAATCGAAAAAACTGATGATCATAACAGACTTACGGAAAATCTGTCTCAACTAAAGATCTCTTGTAACCTGCCAGAAGTTCTCAATTCGTTTCCTGGTTTCGATATACCGCAATATGACTATCAAGCCCAACATCAACATCAATTAAGACCTCCTCAGGTCATCTCTCCTAAGTTTCGGCTATATATTCTGCACTCAGTTTTCAGGATTTGATATTTCTGTTCAAATTCAGCAGCATTATATCTTTTCATTATTAAAAACTTAGGACTATGAAAAAGTTCTCAACTTTCTTAATTGCGTGTTCTTGCACGTCATTCGCTTTTGGCCAAAGCCAGTTAGATAATTATTTTAATGGTTCCACCACTTTTACTGAAATAGCAGGTACAAGTCATGGGTTGACCGCACCTCATGATTTAGATTTTGTGCCTACAAGGCCGAATGAATGGTGGGTACTGAATAAAGAAGCAAACGGTGGAAGTGTTGTAATATTCTGGAACCCGGGTAAAAGCAACCAGGCACATCAATTCCGCAAAGATTCGCACAATGACCACTTCATGGCACGCGCAGTAGCTATTGCCATGGGCGAAAACAATGAGTTTGTTTCAGCACAGGAAATTAAAAACACTGCCTCAGCGTCCTCTACATTTATGGGACCTGCTTTATGGTCAAGTGATACATCAATATTTGCGCGTATGCATCAAAATAATTGGGTTACAGGCCAATTATTAGGTAGTCATATCGATATGTTGCACCAGAGCCCTTTTGGTATGGGGGTGGCATATGATAATGCACGTGTATATTGGTATTTTGATGGCCACAATAGTAATATCTGTAAATATAATTTTGGAGATCCTCATGGGGTTGGTGAGGATGACCATTCTGATGGCAGGATACATCGTTATACAGATGTCGTTGTTACAAGGAAAGCTAATGTACCAAGCCATATGGCACTTGATAGGGTGAATAACTGGCTGTATATAGTAGATGCCGGAACTAACAGGATAATACGTATGAAAACAAATAGTGGTACGGTTGGTGCTAATCTTACAGTGCCTTCAACAGCTAACGAACCACTTGCAGAATATAAAGCGGTGACAGGTGCTACTGTTGAAGTAGTAGTAGCTTCAGGGTTAACATCTCCATGTGGTATTGATTACAGGAGCGGGAGAATAGTTGTTAGTGATAATGCTACAGGTAATATTCACGTTTATAATGTTTCTGGATCTATGCCAGCTACATCAGTAGGCACTTTAATTACAGGTGGCCCGGGTGTAATGGGTGTGCGTATAGATAACGAGAACAAAATATGGTACGTAAACAATACCACGAAAAAACTGATGCGAATAGATAACCCGAACGTGCTGTCAATTCCTGAAGTATCAAAAAATATCAGTTATACTATTTACCCCAATCCTACATCCGATATAATAAATATTGACTTGAATGAAATAAATGGAAAAGACAAAGTAAGAATAGTTATTACCGACATCACAGGCAAGCAAGTACATTCATCCGTTATCGGTGACACCCATAATACCATTAGCACCTCTACATGGCCAAAGGGTATTTATATGGTGAATATAGTGAGTAATGGTAATGTTGCTACAGAAAAAGTAGTCGTTCAATAATAATATCGCTCCCGAAAAACATCCCGTATTAAACGGGATGTTTTCTTAATCATACTTTTATGAAGCTATATGGTTATCTGCTATTGGCAGTTAGCGCATTATCTATTTATGCGTGCAGAGATAAAACATCGGCAAACCCAGAGCCTATTGCCGGTAAAGGTGGTAATGCCATACTTAATATAGTGGCCAAACACCACAGTAAGAATATAGATAGCATAACTGTGTATATAAAATATAATACACAGGATGCTACTGTAGTTTATGATGATTCAGTAAAAGCTGTAATGAAGGATAATAAGCCGATAGCAACTTTTACAAATCTAAAAGCCGGGAAATATTATATATATGGCTTTGGTTGGGATCCAAGTATTTCAAGCGCAGTAAAAGGTGGTATCCCTTATACCATCACAGAAGATAAACAATTAAATATTACACTCCCTGTATCTGAAACGCATTAATACGGAGAAATGAAAGATAAGCTCACTTATTGCATACTCTTAATTTGCTTTTGCATAGCAGTGTATGCTTGTAAGCATAAACCATCGCAGGCTTTAGCCGTTGGCTCATATGGCAATTTCCCAGCGGAAGTTGGTAAAATTATTGTCGATAAATGCGCAACTGCCGGCTGTCATAATGCAACAAGCTATATGAATAGCGGAGGGTTATTATTAGACTCTTGGGATCATTTATTTAATGGTGGTAATAGCGGTGCCGTAGTAGTTCCCTATAGTATAGACTACAGTTCCTTACTTTATTTCATTTGTCCTGATTCTGGTATTGGTACAACTGCAGAGCCGAGAATGCCTTTAAATGCTACACCATTAACAAAGGAAGAATATATTACCATACGTGATTGGATAGCTAGTGGAGCACCTGATAATAATGGCAATATTCCATTTGCGGAAAAAGCAGATACAAGACAAAAGATATATGCCATACATCAGGGCTGTGATGAAGTGGGTGTAATTGACGTGGAAAGAAGCGTGGTAATGCGTTATATACAGATTGGAATAAAGCCTTATCCAGAGAGCGCAACACACATACGAATAGATAAGGAAGGAAGATATGCTTATATATCTATGTGGTACGACCAGCGCATTTATAAAATTGATACACATACAGACAAAGTAGCCGGCGTTATAGAAATGGGAGATTCCTTTTGGAACGTTTTGCATCTTTCAAATGACGGACAGAAGATTGTAGTCACAAATGGCGACAATTTTGACCTCATGCAAATCAATACTGCAACATCTCAAACACAAAAATTAACCAACAATGATTTTGTTAATCCTCATGGTGTAGCAAGCAATGCTTCATTTGATACATTCTACGTCAGCAGTATGTTTGGCAATACATTGTATAAGTTTGCTCCAGGGTTTAATAAAAAGATTAGCATTGATAAGCTACCATTAACAACCATTTCAGGTGCGACACCAGACCCTTACGACGTAGTGATGGCACCTGATTATTCTAAATATTTTCTAAGCTGCGCAAAATCAAATGAGATTAGGGTTTTTGATGTCAAAACAGATAGCATCAAGAAAATAATATCGGTAGGGGCTGTACCGCAGGCAATGGCTTTATCTGAAAGCCAACCATATTTATTCGTAGCTTGTATGGAAGACAATACAGTAGGAACCGGGTTCAGAGGTTCTGTATATGTTATCAACTATAATACCCTTGAAGTAGTAAAGAAAATACAAGGCAAGTTTTTTCAGCCACACAGTATTACAATTGATGAGAAGAATAACACTTTTTATGTATTCAGCCGAAATCAGAACTTCGATGGGCCGGCTCCTCATCATCAAGGTCCATGTAGTGGCAGAAATGGATTTTACAGTATATATTACCTGAATACGTTGGAGCCGGTCAATAACAAACGTTATGAGGTGTTAGTAGACCCTTATATCTGCGATACTCGATTTAAATAAGAAAGTTGTTGCTCTATGTAAAAGTGACTTTTCGGAAAGCCTTGCCTTAACTTGTTCGAAAACAATCGATATTCAATATGTCCATTGAATATCGACTCTTGCTACAAGTTTGCTACAAAGTTGCTACAAAGAAAGTGTTTAGTTTATTTTCTATGTAATTCATTTTCAATTATTTGGATGAAATGCTACAAAATGCTACCTGTATGCAAGCAAGAAATTTGTCTAGTCCTACGTGGGGTTTACACCTAATGTGAGTTAGAGTAATAGTTGCACGTACATTAATAGATAAAGGAGCCAAACTGGCTCCTTTATCTATTCGTCTAACTGGTTCATATTATCAATAATTGCCAGTTTTCTAAAATTTTATATTTTGAACGAGTTTTTAAAAACATCTCACTACAAACCGCTTGAAGTCAAGCCTACACTGTCTTTCAATGGGTATATACGCCAGAAAAAATCCTTCAATTGGTTCGACACTCGTTCCGTAGACTCCACAAATTTTCTAAAATTTTAGACAGAATTCATTTTATGAATTCTGTCTTTTTTTGCAACTTTCATCTGTCAAATTGGACTTCATGACATTAATCATATTGTTATGCGTCTATTGGGTTTAGTTTTACATGCCCTCATTAAAGTGTGTAGCTATGAAATATCGCATAATAACTATGTTGCTAGGCTTATTGCTATTATACGCATGCAGCAAATCTGATAGCGTCACTAACACTGATAGTATTACATCAACGCTTACTGAATATCAAATAAAGCGTCCTGTCAGGTTTCCCGAAATGTACATTCCTAATGATAACAAGCCTTATAAGGAACGCATAACATTGGGTCGCATGTTATATTACGATCCCATTCTTTCAAATGACGGACGCTCCTGTTCAAGTTGCCATTTACAGACAATGGGGTTCACTATTGCTGGTAGTGCAGGTAGCATGCCTGTCTTACCGCATGTAAACCTCGGTTGGAATACAAACTATATGTGGAATGGCTCAAAAAAAGGTACGTTGGAAGATGTTATGATATTTGAAACAGAAGAGTTTTTTGCAACGGATCTAAATAGGATCAACAATAATGAGAAGTATGTACAGCTTTTTCGTCAATCTTATGGTATTGATAAAATAACACACAAATATATTGGATATGCATTAGCACAATTCACAAGGACGCTCATATCTGACAATACAAAGTATGACCGATATATGAATGGTACTGATGTCTATACATACAATGAAGAAATGGGTAGGAAGATATTTTTTAGTGAAAAAGGAGATTGTTTTCACTGTCATGTCACACTAATTACTACAGATAATGACTTTCATAATAATGGCCTAGACAGTATTTATACCGCTGATAAGGACAAAGGTTTGTATAACGTAACCAAGAGCGTAAACGATTTAGGGAAATTTAAAACCCCAAATTTGAGAAATGTTGCCCTACGTAAAACATTCATGCATGATGGTCGCTTTACTTCTTTGGAAGAAGTAATTGACTTCTATAATTCTAAAGTCAAAAAGTCTGCTTCGGTTGATCCTGTAATGTTGAAACCTGGTAAAGAAAATGGATTGCAGCTTAGTACAATAGAAAAATCACAACTGATTGCGTTTTTGAAAACGCTCACAGATAGCACATTCATTTCCGCAGTGGAGTTTAGTAAGCCTTGATATATTAAAATGCTTATTTGAAATATGACAACAATCATCGTGTATTCTAATAAAGGACATATTTATCTTTTATTGACCATATTAGCTTTGTTGTGATAAATGCATTGTTTCCAAGCAATACTGTACGCTGTATAAAAACTAAGTTTATGGGACGCCTATTTGTTTTATGTTTATCATTATCTATCGCCTCTTCTTGCCAAAAAGATAAAAGTCACGAGATAAATAATCAGATTAACATATCTATAAGTTCTCCTACTGAAAAGCAGATATATGCGAGAGGAGATACTGTTTTTATAAAGGCGGATATTACCTCCGTGTCAGGTATTCACGGTTATACAACTTCCATCTATTCAGATACAGGAGAAGAGCTTTATAAGATTGAGGAGCATGCCCACGGCAAAAATGTTACAGTAGACAAATATTGGGTGTATAAAACAGATTTGCAAAATGTTGGTGATTTACAATTGGTTATAAATGCTATCATCAACCACGAAGGAGAGACAATAGAGTGTAGAAAAAATGTATATACAAAATAAAGATATTATTAAAAGACATTTTTATCTTTATTATGATTATAGTCATACTTTTTTAAAACTATCGGATACATTTTTGTCTTTCAAACACTAATTCTTAACTACATAAAACTAAATACAATGAACAGAAAAAACATGGTTGTATTAATGCTCTCGATGAGCGCTTTTATTTATAGCTGTGGTGGCGGTGGAGAAGAGAAATCAGTAAGAGATCAAACGCCGGATCCTGGTAAAAATGAATATGTAGATCCTAATAAAGATGTCAATCCAAAAGGCATTGGCAAATTTACCAATGTAGAACTGACGCACCCGCTGGATGTAAACATGGTGAAGGGCGGTGAATCTGTATATGATGTAAAATGTAGCTCTTGCCACAAACTGACTGACGAAAAATTGGTAGGTCCGGGATGGAAAGGAGTGACAGACAGAAGACAACCTGAATGGGTAATGAATTTTGTGACGAATGTAGATGAAATGCTGGATAAAGATGCAGAGGCAAAAGCTATGATGGAAGTTTGTATGGTGAGGATGCCTAATCAAAACCTAACTGACGCTGAGGCAAGAAATATACTGGAGTTCATGAGAAAGAACGATGGTAAAAACTAAAAATCACGCCTAAAAAATAAATATGAAACATTACAAATTAATGCTTTGTGCATTAGGGGCAGTTATTGCCGGACAAAGCTGTAAAATGAAAGATACGGGAAATGTTGTTCAGGGAGATGCAGCATCCAAAGTATATGTAGCTCCCGGCAAGTATGATGAGTTCTACAATTTTGTATCTGGTGGTTTTAGCGGGCAGGTATCTGTATATGGTATTCCTTCCGGCAGGTTGTTGAAAGTAATCCCGGTTTTTTCTGTAAACCCGGAAAATGGTTATGGTTTCAGTGAAGAAACGAAACCGATGCTGAACACTACTGCCGGTTTTGTGCCGTGGGATGATGAACACCATCTTGCGTTATCGCAAACGAATGGCGAACATGATGGACGTTGGATATTTGCCAATGCCAACAATACGCCACGTGTAGCACGTATCAATCTGGGTACTTTCAAAACGGATGAAATTCTGGAGATACCCAATAGCGGTGGTAACCACTCTTCTCCTTTCATTACAGAGAACACAGAATATGTAATTGCTGGTACTCGTTTCAGCGTACCGTTAGGAGAGGCTGACGTACCTATTAGCAGCTTTAAAGAAAATTTTAAAAGTGTAGCCTCATTCATCAATGTAGATCAAGGTACCGGTAATATGAAGATTGCATTCCAAATTGCGCTTCCTGGCATGAGCCTCGACTTGTCTCGTGCTGGTAAAGGTCCGTCTCATGGGTGGTTTTTCTTCTCTACCTACAATACAGAGCAAGCAAATACATTGTTGGAAGTGAATGCTTCTCAAAAAGATAAGGACTTTATAGTAGCTGTAAACTGGAAAAAAGCTGAAGAGTATGTAAAGGCTGGCAAAGGAACTAAGATGAAAACCCGTTACTATCATAATAAGTGGAATGAAGAAACACATTCTGCTACTTCTGAACTGGAACAGGAAGTATTGGTGTTAGACCCTGCAGAGCTGAAAGATATGGTATATATGATACCTTGTCCTAAGTCTCCTCACGGTTGTGACGTAGACCCTTCTGGTGAATACATAGTAGGTAGTGGTAAGCTGGCTGCTTTGATACCTGTGTTTTCTTTCAACAAGCTGATGAAAGCAATAAATGATAAAACATTTGAAGGAGAGTATCAGGGAATTCCTGTGGTGAAATATGAAGCAGCATTGCATGGCGAGGTACAAAAACCAGGCTTAGGTCCATTGCATACAGAGTTTGATGGTAAAGGCAATGCATATACTTCATTCTTCCTTTCGTCAGAAGTAGTCAAATGGAGCATTAAAGATGTGAAGGTGTTGGATCGTGTGCCAACCTACTATTCTATTGGCCACCTTTGTGTGCCTGGTGGCGATACAAGAAAACCTTATGGTAAATACGTGATTGCTTACAATAAAATCACTAAAGATCGTTATCTGCCAACTGGTCCTGAACTGGCACAGTCTGCACAGCTTTATGACATCAGCGGAGATAAAATGCAGTTGATACTCGACTTCCCGACAATCGGTGAGCCTCACTATGCTCAGGCTATAGACGCTAAGGTGATAAAAGATAGGAGTGTCAAAATATTTGACATTAATAAAAATAAACACCAGTACGTTGCAATGGGCGAAAAAGAAACCAAAGTGGTGCGCAATGGCAACAGGGTGGATATTTATATGACTGCGATACGCTCTCACCTGACACCGGATAATATTGAAGGTGTGTTTGTAGGAGATGAGGTATATTTCCACGTTACAAACTTGGAGCAAGATTGGGATGTACCACATGGTTTCGCAATCAAGCATGCTGCGAATGCAGAACTGCTGATAATGCCTGGCGAAACGTCTACACTTAAATTTGTACCGGATAGAACAGGTATATATCCTTTCTATTGCACAGACTTCTGTTCTGCACTACATCAGGAAATGCAGGGCTACCTGAGGGTTTCTCCTAAAGGAAGTAATGTGCCACTGAAATATGGTATAGGTGATACTGCTCCTAAAGCAGTAGCCGCAAAATAATTTCACAATGGCAGTGCATCGTATCCCGATGTACTGCCATAATTGTTTTTAATTATGAAAAAGTTGACAACACCGGGAAGGTATAGTGTATTGTTGGTGATAATATTTCTTGCTACACTTTGGTTTTTCCCTATGTGGCGTATAGACTTAAAAGCACCCCAATATCCTGGTGGGCTTACCATGACGATATGGATAAATGATGTGAAAGATGATGTAGATGTGATTAATGGATTGAATCACTATATAGGCATGAAAACAATACACAAAGAAGATTTTAAAGAGTTTGTATACTTGCCGGCTACTATTATATCCTTTATCGTGTTAGGTATTCTTGTTTTCTTTTGGAACAGAAAGACAGGTTATTATATATGGACAGGCATATTTACGGCAATAGGCCTCATGTCGTTCTATGATTTCTATAAATGGGAGTATGATTATGGCCATAACCTTGACCCAACAGCACCGATACAAGTGCCCGGAATGTCCTATCAGCCACCATTAATAGGGTATAAAAAACTGTTGAACTTTGAAGTGTTATCTCAGCCACACGTAGCCGGATGGTTATTTATACTTTCCGGTGTAGTATTGGTGTCTATAACGTTCTATGAATGGAAACAATCAAAAAAAATGGTATGAAACAATGCGGATTGATAGTGGTTTGTATATTGCTGCTTTGCGGCTGCAAACCTCAGTTTGAAAAAATAGATTATGGAAAGGAAAGTTGCAGCCATTGTAAAATGACAATAGTTGATAAGCGATTTGCTGCAGAGATGATAACATCAAAAGGGCGTGCACATAAGTTTGATGATGTTCTTTGTATGAAACAGTATGCAGACTATTATACCGAACAGAGTAAAGATGCAATGTACTTTGTTGCAGTCTGCAATAGCAATAACGAAGAGTTTACAGATGCAACCAAGGCATTGTATTTGCAACATCAGGCTTTTAAAAGTCCGATGAACGGAAATTATGGTGCGTTTTCCAGCACAGAAAGTGCAGCTGCAACCGTTAAAGAATTAAATACGCAACCCGTTTCGTGGAGCGATATTAAATAACTGCATGCCCAGGCTCATTATAACTATACTATTCATTTTTTTCGCGTACAATGGCAATGCGAAAACTATCGTCGTACGTGCAGATAAAGCAAATGCAATAAAAAATGCACTCGCTTACTGCACAGATGGAGATACCGTGTCTATTGAAAAGGGCTTGTATAAAGAACAAGATATCCTTGTTTCAAAACGCATTACTATACTTGGTAAGGACTACCCGGTTATTGATGGGGTAAAGAAAGGACAGCTTATAGTTGTGGTAAGAGACTCAGTAATAATATCAGGCCTGCAGCTACAAAATACCGGTCGGTCCAGTATGACAGATATGGCAGCAATACGTTTGCAAAATGTGAAAAGTGTATCTGTTATTAACAACAAGCTTGTAAATAATACTTACGGGGTGTATCTGCAGAATAGCCACTACTGCCTCGTTTACAAAAATACAATCAGGGCAGATGCTCAGGATGAACTGAATAGCGGAAACGGTATACATGCTTGGAAATCTACACACCTGTTACTTCAAAGTAATAATATCAGCGGTCATAGAGATGGTATTTATTTCGAGTTTGTAACTGATTCAAGAATTCTTAATAATACCTCTACTGAAAATATTCGATACGGGTTGCATTTTATGTTTTCGCACAAGGATGTATATACGCGCAATAGTTTTATTAATAACGGCTCAGGTGTAGCAGTTATGTACTCTAAACAGGTAGAGATGTACTACAATACATTCAGGCACAACTGGGGCGATGCTTCGTACGCTATTCTGTTGAAAGAAATTGCTGATAGTAAGATAGAACACAATCTGTTTGATAAAAATACGGTTGGCATATACATGGAAGGTACAAGCCGTATACAAGTATTGTATAATGAGTTTGTTGAAAATGGTTGGGCAATGAGGGTACAGTCTAGCTGCGATAATAATGTGTTTGAAAAAAATAATTTTCTTTCAAACTCTTTTGATGTAGCAACGAATGGTACCATGATGCTGAATACTTTCAACAACAACTATTGGGACAAATACGATGGCTACGATCTTGATAAAAACAAGGTGGGCGATGTGCCTTACTATCCTGTAAGTATGTATTCTGTAGTTACCGAACGTGTGCCAACTGCCATGATACTGTACAGAAGTTTCCTTACAGATATTATGAACAGGGTAGAGAAGGTAATGCCCAGTATTGTACCCGATAAGTTGAAAGATGATAACCCATTGATGAAAAGCCTGAAATTACGATGATACATATAAATGCACTGACTAAATCTTTTGGCAGTTTTAAAGCACTGGATAATATAAGTCTCAATTTTGCTAAAGGGCGTACAGTTTCTTTATTAGGACCCAATGGCTCGGGCAAAACCACGCTAATAAAATCTATTTTGGGTTTGGTGATTCCTGACAAAGGAACCATATCTATAAACGATAAACAAATCGGGAATGATTGGCAATATCGTTCTCATATCGGGTATATGCCACAGATAGGCAGGTACCCTGAAAATATGACCATAGGGCAGGTCATCAAAATGATAAAAGACATCCGAAAGGATAATGTACAATATGATGAAGAGCTGATAACACAATTAGGTGTAGATAAGATTAGTTCAAAAACCATGCGTAGTCTTTCGGGCGGTACCAGGCAGAAGGTTAGTGCATGCCTGGCATTTCTTTTTTCTCCCGGTATCCTTATTCTCGATGAGCCAACTGCAGGCCTTGACCCTTTGGCAAGCGAAATCCTAAAAGATAAAATAATACAGGAATGTAATAAAGGCAAACTTGTATTAATAACATCACATATCCTCAGCGATTTGGATGGTATTACCAACGATGTGGTTTATCTGCAAGATGGTAAGCTGATATTTTATAAGTCTGTTGACGAATTGCAGCATATGACAAGTGAAACAAAGCTGAACAAAATGATTGCCAGTGTAATGAGAAACGAACATACTAAAACTGCCGATATATGAAGACGATAATGAAATATGTTGTTGCCGATCTGATACGGAATAAGGTAATAGTTGTTTACGCAATCATACTTGCGGTATTGTCCTTTAGTTTGTTGAGCATAGACGAAAACCCTGCCAAAGGATTGCTTAGTTTATTGAATGTTACATTATTGTTCGTACCGCTTATCAGCATACTGTTTGCGACTATCTATTATTTCAATTCCATAGAGTTTATTGAACTGCTTTTGGCGCAGCCTGTAAGGAGAAATAAAGTTTTGCTGGCCGAATATGCAGGCCTTACAATCTCACTTTCATTAGCTTACTTGTTAGGGGTAGGTTTGCCGGTTATGATTATATCCCCAAATCTCGCAGCTATAACATTGTTGTTGAGTGGGTTCTTGCTCACACTTATATTCACAGCCATTGCACTATTGATATTCGTACTGTTCAAGGATAAGACAAAAGGCATAGGTGCAGCTATTGCTGCTGCAATGTTCTTTACACTTTTATTTGACGGACTATTATTGATATTTATTTACTCATTTAATGAGTATCCGATTGATAAAGCGGTGTTAGGGATAACAGCTTTCAATCCTGTGGATCTTGCTCGTATCCTCATGTTATTGCAATTGGACGTGGCTGTATTGATGGGATATTCCGGTGCATTGTTCAAAAAGTTCTTAGGTACCGGTACTGGTAGCGTGTACGTTGTTATTTGTATGCTGTTCTGGGTGTTGCTTCCATTGTTGTTGTCGGTCAGGGTATTTCGGAAAAAAGATTTATAGCAAGAGGGAGAGGTGAAAACCTCTCCCTCTTTATTATGAGTAACACTATATCTTACTTTCAACTTCCAATGCTTTCGGAAACAGTATGTTATTCTCAAGATGGATGTGCTGAAAGAGGTCGTTCTCAAATTCCTGTAGTTTATGCAGGTAAAGCCTATGGCTGTTGCAAGCATCCTCAGGTGCTACATAGTTATTGGTTAGCATTTTAATGTCTCTTAATAGTTCTCCTGCCAGGTCGTGATCTTGCTCCATAACCCATATCGGATTTTGTACACTGTTAAAACCTCCTGCCTTCATCTGCGATGCTTCCATTTGTTTGATGTACGGGAAGAGTATTACCTCTTCTTTCTTCATATGTGTATCCAGTTCATTTAAGAGTAGAAGTACTTTATCGTGAACCGTTTTCAGATATGGGTACTTTTCTATGTGTTTGGTACTTACTTTCTCTGATAGTTCTTTTATAAGCGGTGCATTCGTTCTCACGTATTCATGATGTTGATTCACTATAAAGTCTGCAAGAAAGCCGGCATTCCAACTTTTAAAATCAAGGTTTTGTGTATCGGTTTGTGTTGGTTCTTCTAATAGTTCTGTAACTGTTATTTCAGATAGCCCTTTTTCTTTGCAGGCTTGAGCCAGTGTTTTCTTGCCACCACAACAAAAATCTATTCCAAGTTTTTTAAACACCTCGGCTTTTCTGATGTCGCCACGTACTATTTCTCCAATCGTTTCTTCCCCGTTTGTGGTTTCGTTTTTCTTTATCTGTACCTCCCATATCTCTGGACCTTTTTTCAGGTATTGCCATGTAAAACAATTACCTCTCAACCCCATCAGCTGATAATATACAGGCTTAGGATCGTGGTCATTATGTAAGATGACAGAAGCGCCTGGGGCAATTTTGTCAAATGCATTGAAGATAGATGGGTGCTTATCTGCTGGCGCCATCGTTGTTACATCAATAAAAATGGTTGAATCCATATTTTTAAAATTTATTGCTTTTATAATTGATTAATGAAATGTTGCGTTGTATTTACTGTACTGTGTTTTCAAATGACTTGCTACTATCAGTATGCTTCCCATTACCAGCACAATAGCTGCATACCACAGCATTTGGGGGAATAACCTGCTGTTGGTCATAAACATTATTTCCAGCCCCTGTGTCATTAGCAGCAATTCATTTGCAAGTACACCTGTTACGAATATTGCTAATGAAACAGAGGCGAGTTTTGTATTCCCTAAATATCCAAGCTGTAGAAAATGGGCGAGCAGATAAAATGTTACAAAGCCTAATAGCACTAAATGAAGAAAACCTATTATGACTGGCCTGTTATTAAATACTTGGTCACCTATAGTCGGGAATATTGTGAGGCTTTGTAGTGTGAGCTTAAGTATTAATGCTACAATAGATAATGCTAGTACTACTCTGTATGGTGTTGTCTCTTTAACGACAAATAGCTTGATGCCCTTTGTAAGTGGCAGAAACAAGATTACAGATAGAATGAGCAGTATGCTGCCTGCAACGGCTACGATACGTACATATGTAGTAGGGTAATGCCACAGGTAGCATAAGAATAATGAAGGGATTACTGTTGCATTTACTATTGTCAAGAAGCGTTTAGCTCTATGCTTGTCTGCAAGTAAACTGTTCTTCATTATCTTATTGAATAAGAGAGCAAGAATAGCTAATGTAAAGAAGCCATTATACTGCAAATGCAGATAGGTATATACAGCATCTTTATACAGAATGACATTTCCGGATTTCGTTGCCAGCAGATAGGCAAGTGTGTATGGACCAATAGATGATAACGACATATATATTAGTGACCATATTGCCGTCTGTTTAATAATTGGTTCTGCTTCTGTCTTTTGAAGCGCTTTCAAAAACACCCACGTATAGTAATAAGATATAGAAATGAAAAGGGTTGAAAATACGATAGAGAAAAGCCCATATCCCTGTAGCAAAAAGCTTATCAACACTCCCCAGGCATTGATGTTTACGAGCAGTAAAATTCGATTCATTCTTGCATCTATACCTTGCAAAAGTTCTGTAGAGAGTAGTACAAATAATGCCAAGCTTACCCATCCACCAAAGGCAAAGTGAGAATGTGCATGTAATACATGCTTAAAATCTAGGAAGGGAATATTGAATAGTATCTTGCTACGTAGCGTAAAGCCAAGTATGGCTACTATGCTCAGGTTTATTAGAGTGATGCCAATCCATTTTTGTTTTTTTGAGGCTGAATTAATAAAAGACATTTTTATCCTTAATTAAGATAATTTTTTTTAAACTCTTATTCTTTTAAGAACTGACTTGCCTTTTTTCAGGCTTTGGCCCAGCTCTCCGATTGTTGTTCCTTCCAGCATCTTTTTCAAATCGGTTCTTATAGCTTTGAATTTGTTGTGGAGTGGGCAGGGGTTTGTTTCAGAACACTGCTTCAACCCCAGCCCGCACCCTGTAAATATTGCTTTTCCATCTATGGCCGTTACTACATCTATCAGTTTCAAATCCAATTGATATTCATCCAGAAAGAAACCGCCATTTACACCCTTCTGAGAATTTACTATTCTGTTACGACTGAGTATTTGTAATATCTTGGCTGTAAAATGTGCTGGAGCTTCTATGTTTTCGCATATTTCAGTAATGCCTACCTTTTTCCCTTTTTCGTTTTCAGATGCTATATAGATAATTGCCCTGATGCCGTATTCACAAGATTTTGAAAACATTTTGTAATTGGTTGACTGATTATTAATTCTGTACGAAAATAACGATATGAATAGTAAGTAGTTCAAAATAGATTATAGAACTATTTCTTAGGTGGTAATAGTACTTCATCAATCACATATATCAGGCCATTGGATGCCGGTATTGCTGCTAAGATGTTAGCAGTCCCATTAATTTTTACTTTGCCGTCTTTTTTGCTGATAGTGATGTTTTGAGAATTCACCTGGCCAATTACTTGCCCATCCTGGAACATATCCTCTTTATAAATACCAACCGATACATGGTATTGCAGTATATCTGCTAAAGCATCTTTCTGGTCCGGTTTCATTAAACCATCAACAGTACCTGCCGGCAATTTGCTAAACGCTTCGTTTGTGGGGGCAAAAACAGTGTACGGACCAGTTTTGCGTAGTGGCTCAACTAAATCGGCATTTTTTACAGCAGCTACCAAAGTGCTATGGTCTTTGCTGCCCATGGCAACCTGCACCACATCGTGTTGAGAAACATTGTCCTCTGCAGCAGGTACAGTAGATGCTAAAGCAGGCTCGGAACCTGAAGTAGTGCTTTGGCGACTATTGTTGTTACAGGCGGTTAATGCTGAAGTAGCCAGCATCATTAGCAGAAATGATTTTTTCATAACGTTTATTGTTTGATGAAATGAATGAATCTGTTGTAAAATTAATCCGCCTCGTCAAGTTAAAATATGACACACATCATATTCAAGATGAAAATGTCTTTTATTTATCTGTAACCCAAAAATCATCTTTCCAATCATTATGGTAAGCGTTTTTATTGGCGTTTTCTATCATTTCGCCTGCAATGCGTAATTGCACAGTTTGTATGTGTCTTTCAATATAATTTAACATGTCTCTTTCCTCATATCGTATATGAGATTCAAGCAGATTTGCAAAGCAATACATCTGTTGTTGCGGTGTGATGTCTTACTGTGAGTACTATTTCCATAACTTGTAGATGCTCGTTTGATGCCCGTTTAAATTTTTCATCTTCCGGAATGAGTGAGAACAATATTTGTTCTTCAAGCTCAAAATGAAGCGCTAATTCTGTATCGAAAATGTGTGAGATGTATGCTGCAATTCTATCAGTGTCAATACTCCTATTAATGCCTTGTCTGATTTTCCAGCATAGTAATAACCCATTATGATGATCTCTGGACAGCGGAACGAGCTCTGCACTTCGTTTTATCGGCAATTTCTTTTCATTCATGATGTAAACGGTTACTGTATAATTGTTTCAGGTAGTAATAAATAATCATGCCCATACCGGCCAATAAACCTATGCCTGCTATTGCAAATAGTTTTAGAATAGAGTAGATAGGGGCCATCATTGTCTGAAAGTCATTAATATTCAATACACGGCTCCTGTAGCCTTTTGTAAGCCCTGCCATTACAAGACACAGCCAGAATATTAACAGGCTTACCTGAGCTATGTTATATCCTGTAGTTACCGCATTTTTTATTTTGATGGATGCAGTATCGACTTTACAAATGTACCCAATGCTACCCAGCAAGATTATTGTGTTGATGCCTATTGTAGTGCCCATAGCATGTGCAACTGTAATGTGTGTGCCGTGTGTATACTTGTTTATGGCAGGTATGCTCATCATAATTGCAAGCAAAAGGTTTAAGAACAACCATACCTCAGATGCTATGATGAATTTGTAACTGATAAGGTGTTTATGTTTGTTATATTCAGATATTTTCGACTTAAACCTTTGGATCATACTTATGAGAAACAACCACTCCGTCATACTTATGAAGTATGATATGTGTCTGACCCAGCCTGTTGTTGGTACATTGTATATATGGTGCCCCCAATTAAACATCAAATTGCTGAGGCTCAGAAAATAAAATGCATATACCTTCTTGTTTTCAGCTATAGATTTGTCTCCGCTCATTTTTACCATCATGTAAAGCGATGTACCATATATCATCTGATTCCATGCTCCAACCATCGATCCGTTTGCCTTCCATTGCATAGTTACTTCTCTGATGTAGGATTGTCTGATCCATGCAATATGCCATATATTCTGTTCAATAAACGTCAGCAAAAAGAACAGCACACCCGTAGCCCACATTATCTGATACAATGGTTTTTTGTTTTTCAGGCTGAACCAGTGCCTGCCGTATCCGATCATCAACAATGTCCAAGAAAGCAGTAATGGTATACACAACCACGGCGGAAATTCCCAGTATTCCCTGCCACCATATTTGTTCATTGTATAGTATGCGAAAATGACACTTATAGTCAACGCCCATATACCGGCTGCTGTGTTTATCAGACGTTTGTTTGCTGTTTGTATGACTGCAACATTATTGCTGTGTACTAACAGCGATGTTACGGCCCCCGATATTATCCAAAACAATGCTGCCGATACGTGCATCGGCCTCAGTTGTTGAAACGGTACTATATTTTTTAACATTTCAGGATACAAAAATGAAAATGATGACAGTACACCACACAATAATGCTACTTTAAGCATTATTAGTGAAAAAATGAGATATACCTTATAGCGCATACATTACTTAATTATATAACTGCCTGTCCAATGTATATTACTATCGTTTACTTCTGATTTTCCTGTTTTATCTATCCAACTCAGGTAGGCAACAAGATTGTCAACTTCTTCATTTTTCAAGTGTAGGTTTGGCATCTTACCTGTGCCATATTTTATAAAAGTTTTTATTCTGCTTTCAGATTTACTGCTAGCTATGTTAGTAAGGTCTGGGCCCATATATCCACCTAAGCCATATAATTGATGGCAAGATTGGCAATTTTTTTCTCTCCAGATAGAAGCCCCTTCCATAGCAGATTGTGTTGGTGGTGTGGATTTCGTATCACAATGCCTGAAAAGGAATAGTGTATATGAAACAAAGATGATGAATAGTAAAAGCCAGTATCGTAGAAACATATTTACTGATTGCCTGACAAAACTAGAATGTGATACTCGTCAAAAATATGACCAATATCATATTAAGGACAATGACATCCTTAATTGGGTGTTTTTTTTGCTACAATGTTGCTACAAATGTGCTACAAGGGAAAGGCTTTTATTTTAGTCTACCTTGTTTGTTTTCAATAGTTTATAAGAAATGCTACAAAATACTACAGAGGTGTAAGCAAGAACTTTCTTAGTAACTTGTATCTTTCTGAAATAAGTATGTACTGATTAAGAGTTAGAATAACATTTGAATGTATAGAAAAGATAAAGGAGCCAAAATTGGCCCCTTTATCTTTTCTATACAGGCTCACATTATCAATAATCGCCAGTTTTCTAAAATTTTATATTTTATATGAGTTTCAAAAATTGGCTCAACGTAAACCAATGTAAGCTAAGCCTACACTGTCTTTCAAGGGATAAATACGCCAGAAAAAATCCTTCAATTGGTTCGACACTCGTTCCGTAGACTCCACA